>Ga0256405_10001752_pt1 | contig 56093 bp, 55 predicted proteins | sample RumenRJG_02DNA_FD_189096 | JGI IMG/M metagenome (GOLD analysis project Ga0256405, IMG submission 189096) | Bovine rumen microbial communities from Lethbridge, Alberta, Canada - RJG_02 | ecosystem: Host-associated > Mammals > Digestive system > Stomach > Rumen | place: Canada: Alberta... | reverse complement strand
CTCCACATCCAAGTGGTTGGTTGGCTCGTCTAGAATCAGCACATCCGGTTTTTCCAGCATCAATTTGATGAATTGGATCTTCTTCTGCTCCCCACCGGAAAACTCTCGAATCCGTTTTTCTTTCTCCCCAAGGGAAAAGCCAAATCGGGTGAACATCTTATCAAAGTCTACTCCGCCGCCTATTTGTGTAGCGAGGCTCTGTTCCGGGTCTAAGTCGAGGCTCTGGGACAGGCTAGCGATGGTGATATTTCTTGCCTTAATAAGTCCCGGGCTATTTCTCTTATCGTCTCGATCCAGTTGGAGATCCCCTGACAAAACCTGAAGCAGGGTAGACTTTCCCGCTCCATTTCGGCCCACGATTGCGATCTTTTCTCTACTACGAATATGAAAATCAAAATGGGACAGAACCCTTTCTCCACCTCGGTAGACCGATCCGTCTCTAATCTCTAAAAGCATTGTGTTTTTATCCTTTTTTCTTTATCATTCATCCTCTAATGCCTTATTTTATCATAGGCATAGGGAAATATATACCGAGCTTTCCTATGGCTTATCTCCCCCTTCATCTCCTTTTATGGAAAAAGGAGGAGAAAACTATAAGAAAACTCTTGACACAAAACCCCAGCAAAAGTAATATATTACCTGTGTGTCACATCGAACTGTCCGTGTCCGGCCTCGATGGGGAATACACGAAATTAAAATTTCTTTATTCCAATACATGGAGGTGAAAACATTGGCTAACATCAAATCTGCAAAGAAGAGAGTTGTAACAAGCGCAAAGCGTGCTGAGCGTAACAAGGCAATCCGTACAGCTGTTAAGACATATATCAAGAATGTAGAAGCTGCAGTTGCTGAAGGTAACAAGGAAGAAGCTGCAAAGGCTCTGAATGTTGCTATTGCACAGATCTCTAAGGCTGCTAACAAGGGCATCCTTCACAAGAACAACGCTGCACGTAAGGTTTCTCGTCTTACAAAGCTTGTTAACGGCATTCAGTAATTACTGAAAACCAATAAAATATAAATCCGGTTCCTACCGTCATAGGAACCGGATTTTTTTATTGTCTTTTTCATGCTGTTCAAAGCTTTCCTGCTTCCACTTTTCTTCGAACTCCTAGCACCTCAATGGCAATAGGTCATCATCAATACTTCTACTGCTAGTCTCTGATCCATTCGTCCAGACTTGGCTCTCTGTTCTAGATCCTGGGCATCATGAAGGAGCTGTTTCATATCCTTCACCCGGAATCGTCTCGCCAGATTTAGATTACGGCTGAGATAATAAGGATGCATACCAGAGGTCTTTGCTATGGTACTAGAATCATAGTGCTCTGCCTCCATCTCCTTGGCAATCAAGAGCTGTCGGAACTGTCTTTCAATGAGGGCCAGAATTCCAAGGGGCTCTTCCTTGGACTCTAGTAGATCATGATAGAAGCCTAAGACCTTAGCTGCATCCTTTTCAGAGATGGCAGAAATCATATCGAATACCTTGGCCTCAGCAATTCCTGTACATACAGCATCCACATCCTGAATCGTAATCTCAGGTGCATCTCCCACATAGGAAATCAGTTTCTCATACTCTGTATCCATCATATCCATATTCTTAGCTGTTCGGTCATAGAAAGCGGCCCATGCTTCGCGATTCATCAGCTTATGATCACGCCTTAAGCGACCGCCAATCCAAGAGGCCAATTCATTGGCTGTTAGGATATTAAATTCCACAGGCTGACACTGAGGATTCTTCACAAGAGCCTTAAATGCACCATTTCTCTTATCCACCTTACTCTCTACGAAGATATAGACGGTGGAGTCTGGAATCTCCTTCTTCAGATAATCTGCGAATTTATCATGCTTATTCTGGAAGAAGTTGGAATCCTCAACTAAAATCACGCGATGGTCTGCAAAGAAAGGCATGGTGTCAGCAAGATCCATTAACTCCTGCTCTGCCACATCTCTTCCCTGATAGCGGGAGAAATTCATCTCATCCCCCGGATTCACCAGCTTCTTCAAAAGTTTATTTTTATAGGTTCTCTTAAGATATGGTTCTTCCCCATAAAGCAAATAGAGATTATGGAGTTGTCCTTTTTTTAAATCTTCTTCGATTGGATTGGTATACATCGATGATTGTTCCCTTATCACTTGGTTTACATTTCCGTAAAATCAATGGTCTTACCTATGCCAGAACTCTTACGGATACTTCCGTCTGACAGAATATAGACACACTCTAACCCTTTAGACTCGGCAAAGGGAATCCCCTGGTCCGGTCCCATTAAAAAGAGGATGGTGCTTAGAGCATCTCCATCCACGGAATTCTTTGTGAATACCGTAGCTGCAGTCACATCTGTTTCCTTAGGATAGCCCGTCTTCAGGTCTAATAAATGGTGATAGATCCTGCCCTGACTCTTAAAGTATCGCTCGTAAGTACCAGAAGTCACCACTGACATATCGTGAACTGTTACAGAGGCTGCCACCTGACCTGCATCGGAGAATGGCTTCTGTAGGCCAATGGTATAGGAGGATCCATCCTCTTTTACCCCTAAGGTAAGCACATTACCGCCTAGATTAATAAGAGCCGCCTTGACTCCATTTTTCTCTAAATAGTGTCGCATCTGATCTGCGATGTAGCCCTTGGCAATTCCACCTAGGTCAATCTCTGTCTCTGGATCTGTAAGGGTGACCTGGTTTTTTGCAATCTGGATCCTGTGATAGTCCACGCTAGACTTGGCTCGGTCCACTTCCTCCTGGGATGGGACCTTCTCTTCTTTTAGAGCAGCCTGCCAGAGCTTGGATAATTTTCCCACGGTGATGTCAAAGGCTCCATGGGATAGTTCTCCATACTTGATTCCCGTTTGAATCAACTGGATGGTCTCCTTAGAAACCTCTACCGGCTGACCCTGAGCCGAATTAATTCGGCTGATATCTGAATCCTTTACCGTGGTGCTAAATAGATTCTCATATTTGGCCGCTAATTTCATACAGCCATCTAAGTACTTTTCCTCTGACTTCTGATACACAGTGACCTGAATGACTGTATCGAAATAGGTACCTGTCTTTTGAAACTTCCCCTTTAGATTACTACTGCCACATGCTGTTACAGATAAGAGAAGTATCATCATCAGAAATAGAGATATTGGTCTTTTTTTCATCTGTTTTCTCTTCATAATATACTGTCTTTATGAACCTATTTAGTATAACAGAATACCTCCACTTGAGCACGCCCTTTACGATAGGTATATCGTTGCATGCCGGTATCCATGGTGACATAATAGGGAATCCTTCTGTCTTCTAACCTCTGGATGGTTTCCTTGGAGGGATGACCATAGGAATTATTCATTCCGGCCGATATCTCCACCATCTTAGGATGAAGCTCATCTAACCACTTGTCGCAGGTAGAGGTGCGAGATCCATGGTGACCTGCAGAGAGGAAATCCACGCCTGTCCTTGGAAGAAATCCCGATGACAGGATTCTCTCCTCTCCCTCTTGGTCTAAATCTCCTGTAAATACCCCTCGGAAGTCCCCATCCCTTAGGAGAAAGGACTGACAAGCCTGATTGCCATCCTCCACACTTGTCATCTCCCTTCCTGGGAATAAAAAGACAAGTTCTGTTGGATTCTTCTTAGGGAAAGCCAAGAATCTGTTCCCTTCCAAATGAAGCACATCTCCAGGCTCTGTATAGAGAACCTGAATATCATAGGTCTTCGCCAATTGAAGGAGTTCTGTCTTCTTCTCATCCTCTTTCATTCCCTTTGCTAGGACCATATGCTTCACCTGATATCCTGATTGAAGCACTTCCTCCATACCAGATAGATGATCCAAGTCACCGTGGGTCACAATCCAGTAGTCGAGGGAAGGGATTCCCGTGGACTTTAGGTAGGGGAGAATCCGATAGGTTCCTACCTTACTCACGTCACTACTTCCACCATCCACCATGAGATTCTCCCCCTGCCTGGTATGGATGAAGATTCCCTCTCCCTGTCCCACATCCAGAGCATCTATATAGAATCCACTCCACCTGGGATGGATGATTAGAAATGTAAGGCAAGGCAAAAGGAGCCAGCGATATCTCTCCCGAATCCTCCACTTAGGAAGATGAATGATGGCCAGCAAAAAAACATAGAAAATTACAATGACTATTTTCCATGGCTTACCAACAATGACTTGTCCTCCTGGTAACTTAAGAGAAAGGTCTGCCATGAATTCATAGAAATAGAGAATGAAATGAATTGGACCAAAGAGGATAGGAAGAGGCAGCCATAGATTCACCAATGCCCCAGATAATGCAGTTATTAGAAGGATGGGAAACAAAGGAAGTACTAGTAGATTTAATAAAAAGACATAGGATGGAACCTCGTAGAAGAAGAAAGCAACTAGGGGTAAGGTTCCAAATTGAATCAAAACAGCACCAATTATGCTATTCACCACATGCTCCTTTAAGGATAAGGCAAAGTGGGAATCCACCTTTCTCCGATAGATCCTATCATATCGGTCCCTACAAAAGCTGATATACTTTTTCTGCACCGGTCTCTGAATCAAGACCACAGCCAAAACTGCTCCAAAGGAAAACTGAAAACTTGGATCTAATATGGATAAGGGATTTTGAAATAATAATAGAATTGCAAGTAGTGCTAATCCAGATAAGGTATCATAGGTTCGACCTCTTACATCTCCAAATAGTAAGAGTAAAAACATGCCCACGGCTCGAATCGTGGATACAGAATTCCCACATAAATCACCATACAGTAGTGCCAGTAGTCCTGACAAGAAAGCAGATCGGAATAGTCCGACCCCTCGTCCCTTTAAGAAGCGATAACTGTTAGAGCTTAAGGCAGAGATATGGGTTCCAGAGACAGACAAGAGATGGATAATTCCTGCCATTTGGAATAATATCTTTGCCTCTTCTGACAAGTCATTTTTATCTCCTAGGGACATGGCACTGATGAGACCGGCTTCTTCCCCTGGGAGATTGGAATGATAAACTTGGTTTAGCTTTGTCCGAAGGGCGAATAAGGATCGATGGATAGAGAATCCCCTTGGTTTTGTCTCCTGGATAAGGACTGTTCTACGAAGAGAGAATAAGATTCCTCGGGAATGATAAAAGGATTCCTGGTCGAAATTCCCTGGATTTCTAGCCTTAGAAAAGAAAGCGACCTGTCCCTTCGCCTGAACATAAGATCCAATCTGCCATGACCCCTGAGTAGAAGACTCCGGATAGATTAATAGCTGATCCAAATGCAGAGTCCCAGTCAAAAGATCTGTGGTGACCTGACTTAGGATGATTTTCGTGCTATTTTCTGTCTCCTGAACAGATTGAACCTGCCCATGAATCGTAATGGTCTCCCCATCTGCCACCTGTGACAGAATGGTCTGATCCATCCTAACCCATTTACTGCTATGAATGATGGAAATAAGTAATGTGAATAAAAATATAAAAAATAGCCACTTGGGGGCAAGGCCCTTCGTCGTCTTATGATGTGAATAGAAATGAATAAATGGTCCAAGGGCTACAAGAATTAGGCCAAGGGCCAGGAAAATGATTCCCTGACCTATGCCGTATAGAATACCTGTGATTAGAACTACCGCTGCATATGCAAGCGGTCGTCTCATTTATTTCGTGCTATCTCCTTCCTCTGGAAGTAAGGCTGTATTTCTAGTGAAAACAGTCTTCATGTCCTCTTCATCTAATTTTAGATTCTCACCATCTACCGAGATCTGAACCCCCTTAATGGAACTAAGCTCTGTCAGAGAGTTCACAATAGCGTACACGGAAGTCCGCATTGGTAGGTTGGAACTCTGGGATGAAAAGGAACTATCAAAATTAATGTAACAAATACCACCCGCCATGGACAAAGATAAAATCTGAGTGGAGGATGGGAATGCAGCCCTTGCCTTCTTACTGCTTGGCTTGGTCTGCAAGGTCTCTAAAATCGTACGATAAGCAGGTGTATTACTGCTATAGGAAATGGTTCTCTCCTCTTTGATTAAAGCAGATCCATCCCCATTAGGGTAATAGAGGACAAAGGTCTTCTTCTGCTTCGGGCTGGTCTTAGATGTCATTCCATCTACAAAAGAAGCCGCATCCATAGCACCTACAACATTACCACTAGCATCTGTAAGCTCTGTATGATCCACCTGAAAGTCAATGAGATCAATTCCTTTCACCTGAAGCAGCGTCTTTACAACTGCTGCACGAATCATGGTCTCATCGGATCCATCTAAATCGCTATAGGCACGAGAGAAGGAAATGGTAAGGAGTCCAGTATCCTGATCTAGAGACATATCCTGAAGGGTAATGTCTCTTGGAAGAGGATGTACTCTCTCCCCCTCCACACTGCCATCGGACAATTTCTTAACCAATTCCTCTGCCTGAGGAAGAGGCTCAGTCTCTTTGGGCTGATACTTCTCTGTGATAAATTCTGTATGCTCCGCATTCAAATTGTACAGGGTAATGCCGGACTTTTTACCATTGTCCTTACCACAGGCCTGCAGTAACATGGACAAAATCATAGCAAAAAGGAGAAGGGATGCAATCCATTTTTTCTTAAATTTGGAATTCATTTTTCATCTCCTTCCTGAATATACTTCAATGGAATACGAACGTCAAAGGTGGTTCCCTGATCTAGGATAGAGGCCACCTTGATCTCTCCATGATGTAACATAATGGAGTTCCAAGTAATAGCAAGACCCAAGCCTGTACCACCAATCTCTCTGGAATGAGACTTATCCACCCGATAGAATCGTTCAAAGATTCGATCCAAAGAGTCCTCTGGGATACCCATACCAGAATCCTTCACCTTAATAAAGCAATACTCATGATCGGAATTCAGAGTAACATGCACCCATCCACCTTCATGGTTATACTTAATACCATTTTCCACCAGATTCATAATCGCCAGGGTAAACTTTACCTCGTCTACGTCACATACAATCGGGCGGAAAGACTCTAATACCAACTCTACACCCTGCTTTTCTGCAAGGGGACGTAATCTCTTTAGGAGATTCTCTAAGAGTTCATTCATATTGAGAGACTGGATATTCAGGCTGACACCAGACTTATCCAACTTCACTAAGGATAAAAGGTCATTAATGATAGATGTCTCTCGATCGATCTCACTGGTAATATCTCCCATGAATTCCTGATACATTTCTAGCGGAGCTTCTCCACCCATGGAATTAATAGAGTCCGCCAAAACCTTCATAGAGGCCAGAGGAGTCTTTAACTCATGTGACACATTGGAAACAAATTCTGCACGAGAATCATCGATATCCTGCATCTTTTCCTTAAAGGTATTAAAGTGCTCTGCGATATCTCTGACTTCTGTATATCCCTTTGTTGGAAGGGTCTCCTCTGCATGATCCTGAATATGAGGAATCAAGTCACGAATCTTACGAAGTGGCCTGGTCATTCGATCCGAGAAAAATGCAGCTGTTACCACAGCAAAAATAAAGACAACCAGAAGAACTTCCCACATCACATCCTGCAAAAAGGTAATGTTTTGAGAGATATCGTCTGTGGACTTCATAATCAATAGAACTCCAAGATATGGTCCCTCCTCCTTTGTACGAAGGGAACTATCGGAATCCGAATCATTGGAAGATACCAAACTGTTGGAATCACTGGTCTTATCCGAGTCAGAATAGGTCATATTTGGAATTGGGATGGTGACAATGATGTAATTACTCTCTTGGTCCACGTAGTAAGAGGTGGTTCCTCGAGATGCCTTTACCACATTACTCCAGACAACAGACTTGCCTTCCTCTGCACTGTAGGTATCCTTCACCACCTGCAAAGAATTATTAATGACCATCATTCGGCCACCATAGGCATTGGCCATAGCGGTTAATTCCGCATTCAAAAAATCTACGGCACTAGGATCATTCAAGTATCCTGTTGTAGCAATCTGATTGGTGATTAGCTTGGCCTGGCTGGTAATCTGGGAGTAATCCGTCTGAATCTGGCGGTTCTCATAGAGACGCACGAATCCTGTTGTGATAAGAGATGCAGGAATCATTGCGGCTAGAAATATAATTAGAAAAAAATGAATATGAAGGCTTCCAAAGAAGCGAATTAGTTTCTCTTTCATGAATCATCCTATACTTGGTAGAAGTAACCAACGCCCCACTTGGTATGTACATAGCGAGGGTCAGATGGATTAGGTTCTAGCTTCTCACGAAGGCGACGAATATGGACATCTACAGTACGAGCATCACCAGGGTAATCCTCGCCCCAAACAGCTGTTAATAATGCATCTCTGGAATATACCTTTCCAGGATTCTGTACAAGTAAAAGAAGAAGGTCGAATTCCTTACCAGTAAGGTTCAACTCCTGCTCCTTCACATAGACTCTTCTACTCTCTGTGCTCATACGAATATCGCCAGAGATAATCTCATCCGTATTCACAGTACCAGTCACTTCCGGATTGGTACGACGCATAATGGCCTTGATTCTAGCCTTCACCTCGAGGATATTAAATGGCTTGGTGATATAATCATCTGCACCATAGTCTAGGCCTAGAATCTTATCCATATCATCAGACTTCGCTGTCAGCATAATAATTGGAACTCTAGAGAACTCGCGAATCTGCTGACAAACCTCATATCCATTCATCTTAGGCAGCATAATATCTAAGAGAATCATATCGTAGGCATTCTCCTTGGCATGATTTAATGCATCCTCGCCATCATATGCGCAGTCTACCTCGTAACCGTCCTGCTCTAAGCTAAAACGGATACCTTTTACGATTAATTTCTCGTCATCTACTACTAGTACCTTCTTCGCCATCTCGCCTAATTCCTCTAGTTTATATAACTACTTTATCTTTAAACTTACTGATAACGCCGTCTTTAATCCCTGAAATCTTCTTCAAATCATCGATCGAACGGAAGCCGCCATTTTCTTCTCGATACTTAATAATGGCATCTGCCTTGGACTCACCAATTCCAGGAAGTGTCATTAGCTCTTCCTTACTGGCACGATTCAAGCTTACTTTCCCGCCTGTACACTTCCCATCCTGCGTCTGGGATTGACTCTGACCGGATGCCTCCGGGGAGTCACTAAGCTTTGCTTCTTCTACGGTTAGAATTCGAATCATCTCGCCATCTGAAACCGCCGCTGCTTGATTTAAAGAACCCTGATCTGCATCAGAGCGAAATCCACCAGCCAATTTAATTACTTCATACACTCTCGTGTCTTCCTTCACATGGAAGACTCCAGGCTGATTCACAGCTCCTGTAATGCACACAACCCAAGGTGTATCATCGGACGTCTTTTTTGTCTTTGTCTTTTTTGAATTTGCATTTTTATTGGATTTTTTATCAGACTGCGCTGCGGTATTACTAGACCCCGTAGCCCTACTCCCCTGATGACTATCAGATTGTTGACTCTTCTCACTCTGGGACTTTGTCTCTAAGTAGGATTGCTTTCCACAACCTACCAGGATAAAAATAAGCATAAAAAATACAGTCAGAAGACATTTATGTTTTTTCATAAATAACAGAACCTCCTAGGTATAGGAAGTCCCATTGTCTGTGCTGACTGTATTTTATCGAAAAAGCAAGGATATTACAAGACCAATCCGCTCCGAATAAAGAGTAAATGAAATATACTACTCTTCTTCTGGGGCCCTGGTATCCCCTTCTTCTAAGGAATTTAACACATCTGCATAAATCGATGTAGAGGAGTGTTCATTGCTAGAGGCCTTCATTGCATTCGACACAGCGCCAACAGACTTGGCAATTGGTTGAATGGTTCCTGCCCCTGCAACGCAACCACCAGGACAAGCCATTCCTTCTAAGAGATAGCCATTGTACTTTCCAGCTTTGGCCAGCATCAGCATCTTCTTACAATTCTCTAGTCCATCCGCCCTCTCCGTTTGCACTTCTACACCAGGGTAATTCTCCTTAATGTATTCTGCTACTGCGTGGGCTACTCCGCCGCCAACAGCGAATCCACGACCATCTGCTGATGCACCATGCATGGAATGATCCTCTTCAAGTTCTGCAAAGTTCACATCCTTCGCATCGAACATTCCCATAACTTCTTCGAAGGTTAATACGAAGTCAATATCGGAACGGATGGAGCGACGCATGGCTTCTAGTTTCTTCGCCGAGCACGGTCCAATAAATGCCACTTTGCATCCTGGATGATTTTTCTTCAAAAGACGTCCCGTTAATACCATAGGTGTAAGGGCCATGGAAATGCACTTTCCCTGTTCTGGGAAGTCTCTCTTTGCCATAACAGACCAGGCTGGGCAGCAGGATGTGGCCATAAAAGGCTTCTCATCAGGGACTTCTCTCATAAAGTCCTCTGCCTCAGAAATCGTGCATAAATCCGCTCCAATTGCTACTTCTACGGCATCCTCAAATCCCAAAGCCCGAAAGGCAGAGCGAATCTTCTTGGGTGTCATCTCTGGGCCAAACTGTCCAATAAATGCTGGTGCAATCGCTGCATAGACTGGAACATCGCTTCGAATGGCCTGAATGGTCTGGAAAATCTGTGCTTTATCTGCGATGGCACCAAACGGGCAATTGGCCAGGCACTGTCCGCAGGATACACATTTGGACTGATCGATCTCAGCGCATCCATTCTCGTCTTCGTGAATGGCTTTGACGCCACAAGCCTTCACACAGGGGCGTTCCATCTTCAATATTGCTCCATAGGAACAAGCCGATTTGCATTTGCCACACTTAATACACTTCTCTTGGTCGATATGGGACTTCCCATCATAGATAGAGACTGCACCCTTAGGACATACTTCCTTACAAGGATGTGCCAGGCACCCCTGGCATGCATCTGTGACCTTCATCACATTATCCGGACACTTATGGCAAGCAAACTTAATGATATTAATAAGGGGTGGCTCATAGTAAGTCTCCGGCTTTGCGGCCTTTATGGCATCTGCAGTCATGGGAATATAATCATCATGATTCTGTACGCTTAAGCCCATGGCGAGACGAATTCTCTCTCGTACAATTGCCCTCTCTAAAAAGGCAGAATCTCGATAGCTGGATACAATTCCCGGAATCACATTGTAGGGAATCTGTCGCATCTGTTCGAGATCCATGTCCTCCTTATATTCATAGGACAGACGTGCCACTTCAGAAAAGACACGCTTACGTATATCATTTACATTTGTATAGATACCTCTCATACTCTTCCTCCTTCATCCAAAGGAATCTACCTCTCAATTTTCTACAGATATGATTCAATGATCTCTCGATACAAAAGCTAGACGTCTACTCCATTACCTTGGACTTGGACAGGGCCTGAATAATGATAAATGCATAAAGAGAACCAATGAGTGCTGTAATGAACTGCACCAGAGAGAATTGCTTTTGCAGTACAGGAAGCATGGATGCCATCTTCGGTGGTAAGAATGTAGGTAAGATAATAAGAGCAATCAAAAGTCCCATCACAGCGCCCTTACATATGGATCCAAGCGCCATGGAGACAGGTAAGCCTGCTTTTCCAAAATGATTTTTTAAAATGTAGACCATGCATACCAAAACTATATTTCCAAGGATAATACACGGAAACATCAGTGGAACCGCAGACATCACTGGTGATCCTGTAATAAAAAATGAGGTAATAGGTGTAATCACTGAGAGAATCACACCACAGAGCAGGCCACAAAATACAGTGACAATAATAAGTGCCGCATTAATAATCGGCCCTGTAATAAATACGCTGGTATTCTTAAAAAATTGACTAATAATACAAATGGCTAGCATTGCTGCCGTAAGGGTTATTTGCTTTGCTGAAATCTTCATTTTTTCTCCATTCCAATATACCTCTTAATTGATATTTATTTCACAATCTATTCTATACTTTTTTCTGAAAAAAGAAAGTAAAAAAGACAAGGGTATGTCAAAAAACACAACCCTTGTCTATATTCATATCCTTATCCCTCTGTGTGACGGACAATTCGATTCTCTGTAACAATACCGCTTGTCAAAAGGGTATTGATAATAAATTCTACAGTTCCATCCATTCCATAGGTACCAGAATTCAAGCACAGATCATAATTAGATGCATGATTACGCTTCTTCCCGGTGAAATAGGTGTAGTACTTGGATTGCTTCTTATCAATCTTATGGAGAAGCTTGGTAGCCTCAATGCGAGACAGATGATCCAACTCCATAACACGCTCTACTCTCTGCTCAAAAGGTGCAGTGATGTAAATCGAGATATGAGGAATATCATTATTCTGTAAAACTGCATCTGCACAGCGACCCATAATGACAAAGTCTTCCTTCTGTGCCAAGTCACAGATCAATTCACTCTGGTTAAAGAAAACCGCATCCTTAATTGGAAGTCCATGATAACGGTAGACCCTCTTCAGTCTCTGCCAAAGGCTTCTCTTCTCATTTTCAAAGCTAACTGGTGGACCTGGAATGATCTTACCATCTGTTTCATCCATTGGCATATTAAAATGCGCATCCTCTACTCCATCCTGCTCTGCCTCTAAGCGGCGAAGTACAGTTTTAAAGATCTCCGAATTGTAGTAATTCAGTTTCAGAGCATCCGCTAAGGCAAAGCCTATCTGTGTACCACCAGATCCATAGGTACGATTAATGGCAATGATCAGATGATTCTTCTCTGTAAATCGCTTCTGTAAGGTCAAGCGATCAAAGGCATCTCTATTGGCATCACTCATGGTGTTCTGATAGATAGACGCATACTTCATCAGTTCCTGGGTGATGATGTCGTACTCCTGCATGATTTCACGGCGTACATTTTTATCTGAAATCGTACGAGCCATATTGGCAATCAGAGCCACCTGTGTCTGGAGATAATGCTCTGTCTCAGAGGAACTCATCTCTTTAATGATACGCTTCACACAGGTCTCTCGATCATCATTATAGACACGGCCTAATGCAGAACCAGTGGTCTGATAGGTTTTATAGTCAAGGTCATAGATTCTACCAGCAAACTCACGTAATTCCTGATCCGTTGGAGTCTTCATTTCTGTATTACTCAAATCTGTCACCTCCTACAAAAAGAATACCAGGGTATCCAGTAAAAGAACTGGAACCAGATAGCAAAAAGACTCCTTCATATAGCCAAAGAAGGATGGCATCTGGACACCATTCTCATCTGAAATTGACTTTACCATGAAATTCGGGGCATTTCCGATATAGGTAATAGCACCCATAAATACCGCACCACAAGAAACCGCCTCTAATACCTTAAGAGGAATGACACCTACACTTGTAGCAAGTCCAGCATGTGCGCCAAGAGTACCTGCTGTGGTAAGGAATACCAGATAGGTCGGTGTATTATCCAAGAAGGAGGACAGAGATCCTGTTGCCCAGAACATCTGCACTGGAGTGGTAATACCTAGGGTTGGTCCAAGGTTCTTCAGTAAAAGAAGGGCTGGCTGCATAGTAATAAAAATACCAATGAAGAGAACTGCTACTTCCTTAATAGCGCCCCAGGTAAAGTGGTTCTTACGGCGAATCTGGACGGAAGTAGTCTTAAAGGATAACCAGGCTGCAAGAAGAATAATGCCGCACTCAATCATTGCTGGGAAGGTTAATACCACGTCCTTATAGATTCGAATACCACGGACACTTCCCTCTGCATCTAAAAATGCAGGGAGGCTTGGTAATACACCACTTAGAATAACTGCTGCCACAATCATAATCAGAAAAATAATATTGTGAAGACCAGCTAATTTAAGCTGGGTACCAGGCTTACTGATATTTGGCTTTCTACCCTCTGCAATATCCTTGCGGTAGTTCCTTTTGTCTAGGAAATAAAAGACGGTCAGTAAGAGAACCATATTAAATAAAAGAATTGGTAATAGCTTCAGACTCCAAAAGAATGGAACGCCTCTCATAAAGCCCATTAAAAGTGGAGGATCTCCAATTGGAGTCAGGCAACCACCCATATTGGATGTCAGAAAAATAAAGAATACCATAATATGGGATCTCCTCTTTCTCCAGGAATTCATCTTAATCACAGGACGAACCATAAGCATTGAGGATCCTGTTGTTCCAATCATAGAAGAAAGGAATGTTCCTAATATCAAAAGCATTACATTGACTCTCGGAGAACCAGCAAGATCTCCCTCAAATGAGATATTACCGGATACACAATACAGTCCAAACAGAAGTACAATGAATGTTAAATAGTCATTCACCAAACAGTCCAATGTGGTCTCAAAGGAATCAGATACTCCAAATACCACAGAAAACAGGACAAATACTAAAAGGGACCAAAAAGCCACAATGACTGGCTGGAACTTCTCCCAAAAATTTGGATTAATAATGGGAAATAAGGCGATGCATAATAATATGCCCGCAAATGGCAAACAAAGCCAAACTGGAATGCTCATAATAATTTCCTCCTAAAAAGTCTCTACGGGCTACTATATAACAAATAGGAAGAAAAAGCATCAGGAAAGTGAAAAACAATTTGGCCATTTTATATAATTTTCGCTGTTTCCTTTTGGAATGTGTATTATTTTATACTCGTATCAGCAAATACGTGGCAAACCCTCTCCCTGAAGCACATCCAGCTCTCGAAGGCCTCCGATTGAGGTCTTGGCAAGTAGTTTTCCATCCGAGTCCTCTGTGACCTCTCCAATCCAAGCCGCATTTTCTCCGTACTTAGAACTTCTAAGAATCTCTAAAGCCTTCTCACAATCCTCCTTCTCTACGATGACTACCATTTTTCCTTCATTGCCCATGTAGAGTGGGTCTAATCCAAGGAGACCGCAGAAGTCTCTGGTCTTAGGAGAAACTGGGATTTTATCATCCTCAATTAAGAAAGTCTTCTTCGAACTTAAGGAAAGTTCCTTCAGGACGGTTCCTAAGCCACCTCTGGTAATATCACGTAAGGTATGCACACGAACTCCAGAAGATAGAAGTTTTTCCACCATATCATTTAATGGAGCATTATCACTCTCTATATCCGTTTCAATCTCCATTCGTTGGGACAGAATCGTGGCATGATGATCCCCCATGGTTCCAGACACCAGAATCTGATCACCTACCCTTGCATTTTTTCCGCAGATATCCACACCTTCTGGGACAAATCCCACTCCGGCCGTGTTGACATAGAGCTCCCCATGGCCATTCACCACCTTGGTATCACCTGCCACGATCGTAACTTTCGCTTCTCTTGCAGTCTCTGCCATAGAATGCACTACCCTCTTCAAAAGATCCACAGATAGGCCTTCTTCTAGGATAAATCCGCAGGTAATATACTTTGGCACAGCGCCTCTCATTAAGAGATCATTTACAGTACCACAGATACAAAGCCGGCCGATGTCACCTCCAGGAAATTCCGAAGGTGTTACCACAAAGCTATCGGTTGTCATGGCGATTTTACCCGCTCCTTCTAGAACAGCTGCATCCTCCATCTCATCTAGTGTCTTATTCGAAAATTCCTTATCGAAAATGGTATCAATCAGCTGACCTGTTGCGGATCCACCGCTTCCATGTACCATTAAAATCTTATCCTCAGTCATCTGACTCTCCCTTCTAGTGTCATACGTGCATCCTTGTTATAAATGTTAACCAACCTTAAGATGCCTGTAGGAATCTTTTATTTATCCTGTCTGTGGTTAGAAAAGTAGGAAAAACAGGAGCCTTCTGTCGAAACCATACAAGCACCCTGGGGACTTAAGGGGGTACACACCTTCCCATACAAAGGACACTCATAGGGTCTCATCTTTCCCATCAAAACCCTGTCGCAGGAGCATGCCGGATTGGCCTTATGATCTGCATCCAAGCCACGGCTACCTGCATCAAATCTCTCATATTCTTTTCTAAGAATCTTGCCAGAACCTGCCACCTGACCAATTCCTCTCCAGGCGCCGTCACAGACTTCAAAGTACTTATCAATTAAGGCTCTTGCCTTGGGATTCCCCTCCTCTCTTACCACCGACGGATAGAAATTTAAGACCCTGCCCTTGCCTCTGGACTGTACGATTCCACAGATTGCTGCCAGTAGTTCCTGGCCACCAAATCCTGCCACAGAAAATGGAATCTGAAATTCCTCTGCAATGGGTTCATAAATTTTCGTACCAGTAATCACAGACACATGGCCAGGTGCAAGAAAGGCATCGATGGGTGCACCCGATGCCATCAGATAATGAATCACCTCTGGCATGGTCTTAATAGCGGTGAGAAGCTTTACATTTCTAATATCCAGGCGCTCCAATTCCTGTAGAAGCATGGCATAGACCGGGGTCGTGGTCTCGAATCCCACCGCAGCAAAGATAAAGGTAGTGTCCTTCTCCTTCTCTGCAAGAGAAAGGATATCCATGGGGGAATAAACCATCTCCACTCGGGCACCTTCTCCCCTTGCAGTGGATAAGCTGCGTTTGGTAGAACCTGGGACACGTAAGAGATCCCCGAAGGTCACAATGCAATTTCCCTCTTCCATAGCAAGATCCAGCAGGCGGTCTACATAAGAGGATGGAGTGACACACACAGGGCATCCTGGTCCACTAAGGAGATGGATCCTAGGAGACAGGATGCCAGGGATTCCATACTTTGCAATGGCACCGGTATGGCTACCGCACACTTCCATGATGCGGATATCCTCTCCGTCGTAAGAAGAGAGATCGTTTTTCATTTCCGTAAGGTTCATCACACACGCTCCTCACAAGCTAATTCCTCAAGGGATGCAAATAGCTCCTCCATCTGGCTGGCTTCATCCTGAGAGATCTTCTGCAGGATACAGCCTGCATGAACCAGTACGGAATCTCCGATGGAGATGGGCACAAAACCACATCTCGCCTCCACCTGGTTCCCGCTAAAGTCTACACGGGCTATTTTCTTATCCTGATCTATGGCCACCACACGACCTGGTAATGCAACACACATATCTAACTCCTACTATTTCTTTCGTATACTTTTCATACATGCCAGATAGGCCTGACCGAGAGCTAAGCCTCCATCTCCAGGAGGAACAAGGTGATTAAAGTAAGGGGTATAGCCTTCCTTCTCTAAGCCAGCCACCACGCCTCGAAGCAGGATGCGATTCAAGAAGCTTCCTCCAGATAGAAGAATCGGCACATGTTTGTCTACTCGTCTCTTTACCATCTCTATGGTCATCCCAATTAGGCATCTATGGAAATATAAGGCAAGCTCTTCCTTGGTATATTTCCCTTTTTTCTTAAGCTGCAGCAGTTGGCAGAGAATCCTTTTCCCATCCATCTCTAGGGTCTGGTCTTCTTTTTCTATTACAGCGCTATGAACCAATTGATGGAAGGACTCCAAGAAATCGGCCTGGTCTACCTTTTCATCTAAAGCAAGAAAGGCATACTTCTCTAATTCCATGGGGCACTGGCCCTCGTAACGGTTCTCATAACAGATATCCAAAGCGGCTGACGCGGCATCAAATAGTCGTCCCATGGAGCGAGAAGGATGGACACCGATGCCCTTATGAAAGGCTGCCTTTAGTAGCTTCATTTGGCCAGGGTCATAGTATTTTGACAGCTGAGAATCCAGCTCCTCCTCAGTAAGAAGGCCGATCTCTTGACTTTCTAATAGATAGGCTAAGAGCATCCGCTTCCCATCACGAGAGCCGGAGTCTCCGCCCATCTGTCCCACAGGGGAGAGATGACCCCAATTCGTCCAGGTAAGTTCCCCAGTATCTTTTGGAATCTCTACCCAGAGGAATTCACTCCCCCAGATACTTCCCTCTGTCCCATAGCCTGTTCCATCAAAGGAGATGCCTAGGACCTGGCCATGCAGGCCATGCTCTGCAGCCACCGCCATGGTATGGGCTAAGTGATGCTGCACTCCCTGGACGTCCCTAAGGCTATCCTCTGCTTCCTTCCTGGACAGGTATAGGGGATGGAGATCCGTAATCCCTCTCTTGGGATGGATGTCAAGGATTCTCTCCATGTGCCGGATGGAATTAGCTCTTTTCTCTCGACACTCTTGCCACTCCAAATCACCGAAGTGACCAGAGAGATAGAGGGCATCCTCGCGGCATAGGCCAAAGACACTTTTTAGATCCCCACCAGATAGGAAGGTATCCTCCGGAACCTTACAAGGAAGCCAGATAGGCTCTGGCACCAGGCCTCTAGCCCGTCGAAGGATCTGTGTCTCCAGGGAATGGTTCTCCATCTCTACCACCTGATAAATGGAATCATCCAGCGGGGTAAGAATCTCTCTATTATGATCTAAAACTAAATCTGGGAATCCCTCATCCTTCATGGAAGAAAGGAAGGCATCCCCAGTAATATGCATAGGTTCTCCGCCCCGATTTCCGCTGGTCATAAGGAGTGGTCCTAAGGCCCAGGTTAGAAGAAGCTGCAGCGGATCTGCTGGAAGCATGACACCCATTCTGTTGCTTCCTCCATTGGCATCATAATAGAGGGATGGATCTATAAGATCTAGAAGTACAATGGGCCGAGCATATCCCTCTAGGAGTTCCTCTTCTACCTCATTGATTCTACAGACCCTTCGGACCTCCTCCACATTGGGATACATCACAGCAAAGGGCTTCTCTTCTCGATTCTTCCACTGACGGAGCCGATTGATGCCTTCCTTAGAATCGGCCTTACAGGCCAAATGAAAACCGCCCACATTCTTTAGGGCGATGACTCCACCCTGACTTAGAATCGAGGTAGCCCGGTCTAGTGCCCCTTGATTCTCATCTATCCTGTCACTTTTCTCATAGGAAGTAAGGGTCGGTCCGCAATCATGACAGGCGATAGTCTGGGCATGGCGGCGTCTGTTATGGGCTGTTACATATTCCTTTTTGCAAGCCGGACACATAGGGAACCTTCCCATGGTAATACGCTCTCTGTCATAGGGGATATCCTCTAGGATGGTAAAGCGTGGTCCACATTTGGTACAGGAGATAAAAGGATAACGATAGCGGCGATTCTTAGGATCAAATAATTCCTTGGCGCACTCCTTACAGATTCCTATATCACTAGGGAGAAAGCGAAGATTCTCCTTCTCATCTCTACTATCTACGATAGAAAAGCGTCCTTCTTTCATCCCAGATATAGGGGAAGAGTCCCTAGAATCATCCCCTGGGGTATCTCCTAAGTCTTCCACCTGAATTCTACTAATATGGGATTCCTTGGGCGCACTTTCATAGATTCTCTCTATAAAAGAATCCAGATCCGCTGCGTCACAAAATGCCTTGATATGGACAATTCCACCCGCATTCTGGACAGTTCCTGCAATATGTAATTCAGTTGCTAGTTCTGCGATGAATGGCCGGAAGCCAACTCCCTGCACCATTCCGTAGACCCGGATCAAAAATCCACTCATGTACATCCCTGCTATCAAAAATCCCCAGGATTGGATTGACGCCGAAGCATCCCTCTCCTAGGGACTCAATTCTTAACACTTACTTTGTCTCTTTGGCTGCTGCCTCAGCAGCTTTTTTCTTCTCCGTGGCAGCCTTGATGGCGGCCTGCTTCTTCGCCTCTGCCTCAAGTGCCTTCTGCTTCTCTTCCTCTGTCATAATGTGTTGTTCTGTAACAGAATACTTCTCCTCTCCTGGAGTCTGATACCCAGGTACAATGGATAAGGCCTTGGGAGGACATACCGTTACGCAGTAGCCACACTGGACACAATCAAATCGATTAATGGTCCAGGTCTTCTCTTTACGATCCACCTGAATTGCTCCACAAGGACAGCTCATGGCACAGAGACTGCAGGAGACACATGCCTGTATTTCTACAACAACATGGCCTCTAGAGCCCTCTGGATACTGGATTGGCTCCATTGGATACTTGGTAGTCACCGGCTTCTGAAAGAGCTGCTTTAACATGGTCGGTGCAAACTTCATAATTGCCATCTGCTTCTCCCCCTTATCGCTCGGTACATGAGATGCATGGATCAATGGTAAGAGCCAATACACCTACATCACTATATTCACAATTCTTCAGCATCTCGCAGAGACCTGCCAGGTTGGCAAAGGTCGGTGTGCGGAGACGGAATCGATCCAGTTTCTTACTACCATTGGCCTTAATATAATAGATGGCCTCGCCTCTTGGCTGCTCAATTCTGTTAAAGTACTCTCCTGTTGGATTCCCCTTTACTGAAACTGCGATATCACCAGATGGCATCTTACTAAATGCCTGTCGGATTAAATCAATGGACTGATAGAGCTCATTGATACGGCACTCACAGCGAGCAAAGGAGTCACCCTCTCGTGAGATAATTGGCTCAAAGTCTAGCTCTCCATAGGCTTCATATCCTAGCTTACGCATGTCATAATTCAGTCCGGATGCACGGGCAAATGGTCCGCAGCATCCTAAGTCATGCGCCTGTTCCTTGGTCAGGATACCAACTCCCTTCAGACGACTCTCCACAGAGTAATCCGTAAGGAATGTATCAGCAATGGTCTTAATATCCTTTTGAACATCCTTTAGCGTATCGAGAATCACCTTCTCCTGTTCAGAATCTATATCACGAAGGACTCCACCTACCTGATTTACGGAGAAGATAATACGACCACCTGTGGTCATCTCCTGCAGGTCCAATACACGCTCTCGAATGCGCCATGCCTGATAAAAAAGGGACTCGAAGCCAAATGCATCTGCCATCAGACCCAGCCACAGAAGATGGCTATGGATACGGGCCATCTCTGCCCAGATGGTACGTAAGTACTTTGCACGGCTTGGCACTTCAACATTCATCATCTTCTCTAAGGTCTCTACATAGCCCATACCGTGACCAAAAGAACAGATACCACATGTACGCTCAATGACATAGGTCATCTGTTTAAAATCACGCTTCTCTGTAAGTCCTTCCAGACCTCTATGTATGAATCCAATATTTGGAATTGCTTCAATTACCTTCTCATCCTCGATTACAAGATCCAGATGCACTGGTTCTGGCAGAACCGGATGCTGTGGCCCGAAAGGAACAACACTTCTCTTACCCATTACTGTTCACCTCCGTCTACCTCTACTCCAGTATCCTCACTTTTTACTTCAGTCTCCATCTCCTCTAACAGCTTCTTACCAGCTGTTGGAAGCATAGGCATCACCTCTTCCATGCGATAGAGATGGTCCTTATAATCGATTCCAATCATCTCAATCTGCACGCCAAAGAGTTCACGCATCTCATTTTCATAGAAGCTTGCAGCAGGATAGATATGAGAAATGGATGGAACCTCTTCCTTTAGTCCAACCACCACACGGAGATTCTCAAACTGATACGCATCATCATCTGAGAAGCTATAGGACAGTTCATACTTCCCATCTGCAAAGGTAGCACAGGCCTGATCCAAGCGGAGACTAGCCTGCTTCTTACGCATGACTTCCATAAGGAATTGGTCTAGGCTTATTTCAAGCATCTTATTCTCTGGGCAAATCACTTCAGCCATTGGCTTCCTCCTTATACTCATCATAGGTCTTACCAGCCTTCACTAGAGCATCATGCTCTTTGGAACGCTTCTGGAACAGGTCTCTAGCCTGGATAATACCATCAATAATAGACTGTGGACGAGCAGCGCATCCTGGAACATAGATATCCACAGGAACCACCACATCAGCTCCACCTAGTACGTTATAGCATTCCTTGAAGATTCCACCTGTACATGCGCAGACACCTACTGCTACAACCACCTTAGGGCGAGGCATCTGGTCATAGATCTGCTTTACTACAGGAACTGCCTGGGAATTAATTCCACCAGTGATTAAGAGGATATCCGCCTGCATAGGATCGCCGGTATTCTCTACGCCTAGGCGCTCTGCATCATAGACAGGTGTCATACACGCCAGGACTTCGATATCACATCCATTACAGCTAGATCCATCATAGTGAATCAGCCATGGAGATTTTTTAACATTTGCCATTTTTTCCTCCCATTATTACGAGACTCCCACATGTAAATGTAGACCGGGTTCTAGAACAGGGTTTACATTTATCGAATCAGCATCAGAATTAAGAGATTCACCCCTGCGGAAAACAGGGTAACCATCCAGGTCATCTTCAGCATCAAATGATACTTCACACGGGCACAACTGTTATCAATGAGAATCTCTATGAAGTAAACAAAGAGAATCACCAAAGCACAAGCCAGATAGCTCCATGGATTCTTATTCAGGATAAAGAGAGCAACCACACCAAAGAGGAAGACATTCTCATACCACTCGGTCACATTGAAGATACCTAAGTTCTTACCACCCATCTCTGTGGTGATACCCTTCACCAGCTCCTGGTGTGGATGATGGGATGCTGCAGTATCAAATGGAGACTTACGCATCTTAATGGTCATAATGAAAACAAAGGCTACGAAAAAGCCTGGCATCTTCACAATTAAGCTGTAGTCCGACTGGATGATGTCTGCCACATTGAAGGAACCTGTTGCTAAGTAGAAGCCTACGGCTGTCAGCAGTACGGCTGGCTCATAGGACATCATCTGTACCAGTTCTCTCTGGGCTCCAATGGTGGAGTATGGAGAATTGGTAATCACAGCTGCAAAGTATAGGAAGGTCGCTGCTGTGGACAGTACGAAAAAGCAAAGGAGTAAGTCTGCTCCGCCGAAGAACATACTTCCTGTCAGAATCATTAATGCAGAATAGCTTAATAGCAAAAAGTGAACCGAATGATTGACCACAATGTACTGCTTCTTAAAAAGCTTAATCAAATCATAAAAGGGCTGTCGAATTGGAGGTCCAATTCGTCCCTGCATACGTGCAGAAATCTTACGATCAAATCCCTCTAAGATACCACCTAAAAAAGGCGCTAGAAGGATATAACAAAGGATCAGAATAATTCTCTCAACCATCTTACAGTGCACCTCCTAGAATTACGCAGAACATTACCACAATGACAGTGAAGGTAACCAACTGACATGGCAGCATAATCTTTCTCTGGCCAAAGACATCCTTAAAGTAGAAGTTCGATAGCTGTAGCTTCTTCTCTTCTCCAAAGGAATCTGTGAAGGCGTCATTCTTACCTGTATTGATTCCGCTCATATATGCAAGCTTCTGGTTGGCCTTCATATTCTTAGAGAAAACATAAGCGATGGCTGGTGCTAAGAATACAAACACAATCAAAAGAACCAGGATGTAGAGAATGGAGGTTGGAAGTACCTGTGCATTCTTACTTGAAGTGAACATCTCTGCTAAGAGAGGCTGTACATAGGATGTGGTAAGGACTGGCACTAGAACACAGAGGGCGATCATCATGACAGTATGAATCAGAATGGAAATCTTCTCATTCAACTTCGTGATGTCTCGAACAGGTCCCTCATTGGTGGATGCAATAATCTTACCCAGCCACTTGGTCCAGTAGAAGGATGTGGTAGCGGAGCCAAAGACAACCATCAGAACGAGAATAATATTATTCTCATCTACTGCGGCGCGAAGTGCAGACCACTTACTGATCAGCATACCGAATGGTGCAAGGAACATACCTGCGATACCAATGAACATGCAGATTGCCAGCATTGGCAGACGGTACAGTAGGCCATGCATCTCTTCCACATCACGGGTTCCAAAAGAATTCTCTGTAGCTCCCACATCCTGGAAGAGAAGGGACTTACTAACTGCATGGAAGATCATAAGGAAGACACCAGCCCAAATGGTCTCTGGTGTACCTACGCCAGCACAGGCTACCATCAGACCCAAGTTAGAAATGGTAGACATGGCTAAGACCTTCTTACCATCGCTCTGAGCAATGGCCATGAAGGATGCCGCTAAGAAGGTAAAGCCGCCAACAAAGGAAATCATCATACCCGTTGTGGTTCCACTCATAGCAGGTGCCAGACGGAATAAGACATAGATACCAGCCTTAACCATAGTTGCACTATGAAGCAGTGCAGAGGATGGTGTCGGCGCAACCATAGCTCCTAGTAACCAAGTGGAGAATGGTAACTGAGCAGCCTTGGTAAGAGCCGCAAATGCAATCAGTGCCACCGGAATCATTGCACTTCCCCGATGAAGCAGAGCATAATCTACTAGATCTCTAAAGGACAGGCTCTTCGCCAAATAATCAAAATAGATAATACCTGCTGTCAGAGCACAACCTCCCAGGAGGTTCATCCATAAAGCCCGGAAGGAGTTCTGAATAGCAATCTCCTCTCTGGTATATCCAATTAAGAGGAAGGAACAAACAGATGTAGTCTCCCAAAACAGCTGGATCCAAGTCAGACTATCGGATAAAACAAAACCAAACATAGCACCCAGGAACAAAAAGAGAATCATGAAGAAATAATTTCTTCGATCCTCAACCCAGCTATGTACGTAATGGTGGTAACCATGCATATAACCAACAGCATAGATAATAATCAGAGAACCGATGATGCCCACAATTACGCACATCAGAACAGATAAGTGGTCCACGCGAACTCGTGTCATAGCTTCAATGCTCTTAGGCTTTGGTCCATAGAGCTCTAAGTAGCCGATGGCAAGGGTAGGTACAATAGATAGAATTGCAATCCAGGCCCTCTGATACTTAAAAGCTAAGAAGGTAACCACAATCATTAAGACAACTTCCCCAAGTAAGGTTAATTGATCCACCGTCTCGGTGTGCTTAAACAGATCCATGGTACGGAATCCATTCATGCCCCACTGAAAAATTAAAACTGCAACGCCCCCCATAATTAGTACGGCGCTGAAGTAGGCGATTGTATTCCGCACACGATTTGCTTTCTCATTTACTGGAATCAGTAACATGAAAAGAGCAACAATCATTGGGAATACAATGAGAAAAGGTACTATAGGTAAATTAGACATTTTCTCACAACTCCTTTCAACACTCCATTTTTATTGTTATTATTTTCACAACTTCAACAATTCTAACTCTAAAATGAAAACGATTCAATAAGATTTTGTATAATTACCACAATTTATCTACTTCTTTTTCCAGCCTTCTTCGTAAATGATTTCCATATAATACAAAGGTGTGGCGCAACATCTATTCCATTTTAGAATTGTATTTACAATATACGGGATTTGCTATTTTAAGCATCAAATATGCCTGTTTTAAAGCCATCGTTTTATAGTTGTGTATACAAGGAACAAAATAATACAATTTGACGAAATATTTCCAGGGACACACCCTATTATTTCTACAACCATATGTGATAGGATGAGTAAGATTAGAATCGAGGGACATACTATGCATGAATTAAGTTACATGTCTCGCATGGTGACCACAGCTCTATTGGCCTGCGAGGAAAATGACATAAAAAAAGTGGATGAGCTGGTGATCTCTGTTGGGGAAACCACCGGACTCATTCCACATTATTTAGAAGATTACTATCCCAAATGTACAGAAGGGACCCTCCTAGAAGGATCCCATCTCACTGTTCACTTTATCCCTGTTACAGCCAAGTGCCTAAACTGCGGAGAAGAATATAAGCCAAGTCCGAAGAACCAATACGCCTGCCCTAAGTGTCAGAGCATAAAGGCAAGTTTCATCGCTGGCAGAGAATTTCGCCTAGACCGTATCATTGGGGAGTAAAGGGCTGTATCGAAAAGTCTATTATAAAATCTTATCTAAGATACGAATCATCTCATCGATCTCCTTCTCCTCTGCAATGAGTGGAGGTAAGAGTCGGATGACATTCCCACTGGCAGACAGGATAATTAACCCGTTATCCAGTGCCTTCTGCACCACACTTCCGACAGGGATACTAGAATCTAGAATCAATCCCTGCATATAACCCATACCCCGGCGACCTAAGAGCCATGGCTTCTTCTGAACCAGTTTATCTAGGGCGGCCTCTAAGTACGGGGTCTTTTCCTTTACATGATTTGGAATCTGATACTTCTCCATCAAATCACATACCTTAGATACGGATGCACAGACAAGGGGATTGCCACCATAGGTCGTTCCATGGTCTCCTGGTTCTAGGGAGTTCTTCGCCACCTTCTCTGTTACTAAGAAAGCACCCACCGGCACACCGCAGCCCAAAGCCTTAGCAGAGGTTAGAATATCTGGCTTCACACCATACTTTTGATAGGCAAAGAGGCTTCCTGTTCGGCCCATGCCGCACTGGATCTCATCGAAAATTAATAGGATATCCTTCTCATCACACAGACCTCTCACTTCTTGTAAGAACTCTGGATCTGCCGGGTAGATACCACCCTCTCCCTGGACAGGTTCTAGGAGAATGGCACAGGTATTCTCATTCACAGCCTTTTTCACCGAATCAAAATCATTGAATTCTGCGAAGCTTACACCACCCATGAGCGGATAAAAGGGCTCTCGATAGTGATCCGTTCCTGTGGCAGATAATGCTCCCACTGTACGTCCATGGAAGCTATGCTGCATAGCAACCACTTCATGACCTGCATGTCCATCCCTTTTATAGGCATACTTTTTTGCAACCTTAATCGCACCCTCTATGGCCTCTGCTCCAGAATTGGTAAAGAAGACCTGATCCATGCCAGACATCTTCGTAATCTTCTCTGCAGCTTCAATCATTGGCACATGATAATAGAGATTACTGGTGTGGGTTAACTTATCAATCTGTTTTTTTAAAGTCTGATTTAATTCTGCTACATTATAGCCCAATGCCATGACACCGATGCCAGAGCCAAAGTCTAGATACTTTTTCCCGTCCGTATCATAGAGGTACATCCCATTGCCATGATCGAAGACCACAGGAAAGCGATTATAGACATGAAGCATGACTCCTTCAGCGCGATTGATATACTCTTTTTTCTCCATTCCCTTATCCTCCTTATTCTCCGCTGTAGCGAAGAGCATCATTACCGATCAAAGCCGTTCCGATACCACGATTGGTGAAGATCTCAAGGAGGATGCAATGAGCGATACGTCCATCCAGGATATGTACCCGATTAACTCCTGCCTCGATAGCATCAATACAATTATTCAGTTTCGGAAGCATACCACCCTGGACAAAGCCATCACTGATCAGGGCTCTCGCTTCATCTACAGTCAATTCAGAAATCAGTGTGGACTTATCCTTAGGATCCTTACATACCCCTTCGATATCGGTAAGAAAGGCGAGCTTCTCTGCCTTTAGAGCCTTTGCAATAGCGCAGGCTGCATCATCGGCATTGATATTATAGGTTTCGAAAGCATCATCGATTCCAATCGGGCAGACAATTGGTAAGAAGTCCTTCTCTAATAGGTCCTCTAGGATCTTGGGATTTACTTCCTTAACCTCCCCTACATATCCGATATCCTGTCCATCCGAAAGCTTCTTTTCCACCTTTAAGAGGCCGCCGTCCTTACCTGAGATACCTACGGCATTCACTCCTAAGGCCTGCACCATCTGAACAAGGGATTTATTCACACGATTCAGAACCATCTCCGCCACTTCCATGGTGGCTGCATCAGTTTTACGAAGGCCATTTACGAATTCTGGAACCATACCAGCCTTCTTCACCCATTTACTGATCTCCTTACCGCCGCCGTGTACGATAATGGGCTTGAAACCAACCAGCTTCAGAAGGGTTACATCCTGGATGACGTGCTGCTTTAATTCCTCATCCACCATTGCCGAGCCGCCGTACTTGATGACAATAATCTTACGATTAAAGCGTTGGATATAGGGCAGCGCCTCAATCAGCACATTGGCTTTCTCCATACTTTCCTGCATATTCTTGTCCATATTGTCCTCTTTTTCTTTTCCATTCAACTGCTGCAGAAAACTTTCCTGTCTGCAGGTTGTTTTCCCTTGGTTTACATTTATAAAGGTAAACCCATCTATCAGCTGCGGTAATCCGCGTTGATTTTCACATAATCGTAGGTCAAGTCACAGCCCCAGGCAGTGGCCGTATCCTCTCCCTGCTTCATATCACAAATGCAAGTCACGGCATCAGAGGATAGAATCTCTGTCGCCAAATCCTCGCTGTAATCCAGTGCCACACCGTTTTCAATCAATTGAATCTGGCCCTTATCACTGACAAAGGTTAGATCCACACGCTCTGGATCAAAATTCACTCCAGAATAGCCTAAGGCACAGAGGATTCGGCCCCAGTTTGCATCCTTACCGAAGATAGCTGCCTTCGTTAAATTCGATGTGATGACTGACTTTGCTAAGACTCTCGCATCCTTTTCACTTGCTGCATGGATGACCTTTGCCTCAAAGAGACGGGAAGCGCCCTCTCCATCTGCTGCCATCTGCTTTGCCAGATCCTTAGTGACTGTACGAATGGCTTCTAAGAAGATGCTATAATCCTCTGACTCTCTGGTAATCAGGGGATTCTCTGCGGCACCATTGGATAAAACAATACAGGTGTCATTGGTGGAAGTATCTCCGTCCACAGAAATCATATTAAAGGAATCCTTCACTGCGTCCTTTAGGGCATCCATAAGGGCCAACTTCTCAATCTCACAGTCCGTGGTTAGAAAGCAAAGCATGGTGCCCATATTGGGGTGGATCATGCCAGCGCCCTTCGTCATGCCTCCCAGGGTACAGGTACGCCCCTGAATCTCAAAGGTCACTGCAGATTCCTTAGGCTTGGTATCCGTAGTCATAATGGCCTCAGCTGCCAGGTGGCCTGCTTCTCTACTGTCTGACAGGATTGGTACCATGGCCTGCACGCCTGCTGCCACCTTATCCATAGGAAGCTGGAAGCCAATCACACCGGTGGATGCCACCAGAATAGAGTCAGAGCGAACCCCGAGAGCCTCTGCTGTTACATCTGCCGTCTCCTGACAGCACTTTAATCCCAGGGCTCCAGTACAAGCATTGGCAATACCTGCATTCACAACCACTGCGTGGATATTCCCAGTGTTATCGGTACGCATACGATCAAACTGAACGGGAGCTGCCTTTACCACATTCTTGGTATAGGTGCCAGCCGTCCGGCATGGCAATTCACTATAGATCATTGCCATATCATCTCTTCCGCTATACTTAATCCCTGCTCCTGTATGTGCTGCCTGAAATCCCTTGGCACTTGTAACTCCACCATCGATTTTAATCATCTGATTGATCCCTTCTGTCTATCTTCTGTCTTTAGAACCATCTTCTAGGTATCTTCTTGCTATACCCATTAGGCGTTAAATCTCGTAATGTTATCCTCATTTAATATAAATTCATATTTATTCACATCGGTCCGCTTGGTCCAGCCCTCTGCATTCCAGAACTCATTTCCTATAATATTATTCTGAAATGCCACCAAAGAAATCTTCGATACATGCTCCTCCTGCAAGGCGCGCATGCAAGCTGTCACCATGGCCTTACCGATGCCCTTTTTCCGAAAATCCTCTCGGACACATACATGGTAGAGACAGGCGGTTCTACCATCGTGTCCTGCTAGAATAGACCCTATAATCTCTTCTCCATGGAGGGCCACCACACTACAGGATGGATTTCGCTTCAGAAAACGCTCTACTCCCTCATAGGAATCATCCACGGAACGGATGCCGAATCCATGAATCCCCATCCAAAGGTTATAAACCTTATCATAGTCCTCTAGGGTCATTGGACGAATTGTATAATCTTCATATGCCATTGTCTTCTCTTTTCTTTTTCCTAAATGTAGACCACAGACGTAATTAATCTGACAATCTAAATCAAGTATAGTCCTTCGTCAGAAATATTTCCAATCATTTTCCTTCTTTGTCTTTGTATTATTATACATTCCAGTCTTTAAGTATTCAATCTATTTTTCATTAGTTATTCTTAATGTATTTATTTTTATGCATATATATTTGCATAAATTATCACTTGCTTATGGAGGATGTGTGGTGTATATTCAAGTCAGCTGTTGATTCACCTCAAGGAAATTGTGTGAATTCTTATTTCAATAGAATCCCATCCTAAGGGAATCTACAATCTGGAAAAAAGAAAAGAGGAAAAAACATGGCAAAAGAAAAAGTAATACTCGCATATTCAGGCGGTCTCGACACCACAGCCATTATTCCATGGCTGAAGGAGACCTATAATTATGACGTTGTCTGCTGCTGCGTAGACTGCGGACAGGGCGAAGAGCTAGACGGTCTACAGGAACGTGCGAAGATGTGTGGCGCTACCAAGCTCTACATCGAAGACATCACAGATGAATTCGCAGAGGACTATATTGTTCCTTGTGTAATGGCAGACGCAGTCTATGAGAATAAGTACCTTCTGGGTACTTCTATGGCAAGGCCTGGCATTGCTAAGAAGCTGGTTGAAATTGCACGTAAGGAAGGGGCTGTTGCCATCTGTCATGGTGCAACCGGTAAGGGAAATGACCAGATTCGTTTTGAATTAGGTATCAAGGCTCTGGCTCCCGACATTAAGATCATTGCTCCTTGGCGTGATGACAAGTGGAAGATTGGTTCTCGTCAGGATGAGATTGACTACTGCCATGCCCATGGTATCCATCTCCCATTCTCCGTAGATCAGTCCTATAGCCGTGACCGTAATCTCTGGCATATCTCCCACGAGGGATTGGAATTAGAGGATCCGGGTAATGAGCCTGATTATAGCCACCTTTTAGTGCTTACCACAAGGCCTGAGGAAGCCCCTGACGAGGGCGAATATGTCACCATGGCCTTCGAGGCTGGTGTCCCTGTCTCTGTGAATGGTAAGAAGATGAAGGTTGCTGATATCATCCGTGAGCTGAACCGTCTTGGCGGTAAGCATGGTATTGGTATCATCGATATCGTAGAGAACCGTGTCGTAGGTATGAAGTCCCGTGGTGTCTATGAGACTCCTGGTGGAACCATCCTTATGGAAGCTCATAAGCAGTTAGAAGAGCTGATTCTAGACCGTGAGACGATGGCTGTTAAAAAGGATCTGGGCAATCGCCTGGCTCAGGTTGTCTACGAAGGTAAGTGGTTCACTCCTCTCCGTGAGGCCATCGAAGCTTTTGTAAAATCCACCCAGAAGTATGTCACTGGTGAGGTGAAGTTCAAGCTCTATAAGGGCAATATCATCAAGGCTGGCGAAACAAGCCCATACTCTCTCTACAATGAGTCCCTTGCATCCTTTACAACAGGTGATATGTATGACCACCATGATGCAGAAGGTTTTATTACACTCTTCGGTCTTCCGCTGAAGGTTCGTGCAATGAAGATGCAGGAAGTAGAAGAAAAGAATCAGACCAAGTAGAGATTGGTTTACATTTACTAGAAAAGGAGTTCCTATAACGGGAACTCCTTCTTTTTTGATCATTTGGTTTCCTTACCTAAGAAGATGTAAGGGGTTGCCTGATAGACATAATAATTGAGCCAGTTTGTGTAGAGGGTATTGGCATGTCCTCTCCACTGCATAACTGGGCGCTTCTCTGGATTATCCTCTGGGTAATAGTTCACCGGCATACGAATGTCCATCCCCTTAGCAAGGTCTCTCTTATACTCTTTATCCAGAGTCATACGATCATACTCCGGATGCCCCATCATGAAGATCTGACTACCGTCTCCATTCATGACTAAAAAGGTCCCGACCTCGTTGGAATCCGCCAGGGTCAATAATTCCTTATTGTGACGAATCTCCTCTGAGATACTCTCTGTGTTACGAGAATGTGGTGCCATGAAGTAATCATCAAAGCCTCGAACCAGAGGCACTCTGCGGTGATACACCTTATGGGCATAGACACCGAACACCTTATGATCCAGTGTCCTCTTTTGAATCCCATAGTGGTAATATAAACCAGCCTGAGCTCCCCAGCACAGATGAAGGGTGCTGGTGACATGGGTCTTTGACCACTCCATAATATGACAAATCTCTGGCCAATAATCCACTTCCTCAAACTCCATTAATTCAATAGGGGCACCTGTAATAATCATGCCGTCAAAGAACTGATCCTCCACGTCATAGATGGTCTCATAGAACTGATTCAAGTGGCTAAGGGAGGTATTCTTAGAGATATGGCTCTTAATAGCAAGAAAGGTCACATTCACCTGCAAGGGTGTATTGGACAGCATGCGTAAGAGATGTAACTCTGTATCTTCCTTTAGTGGCATCAGATTCACAATGGCAATATTTAAGGGACGAATATCCTGGTGAGAGGATCTCTCCTCATTCATCACAAAGATATTCTCATTTTCTAGGATTGCCTTAGCAGGCAAATCATTTTTCGTACAGATCGGCATGGATCCTGCCTCCTTGTTTCGTAATCTTTTTTATTTCTTTTATTTCTTTTTTAAGTTGTATTTTGTAAATAATATTTTGTAAGTTATATTTTATAAGTTATATCCTTAAAAAATATATCTTGGGTCCAAAAGTCAGGCATAAGGATTCTTAGATTCCAAGCATGGCCTTTAATTCTTCCTCTGAAATCACCGCTACTCCCAGGCTCTCAGCCTTGGTAAGCTTACTTCCCGCTGCTTCTCCTGCAAGGAGATAGTCTGTCTTCTTGGAGACAGAACCAGATACCTTACCACCATGGGCTGTAATCAAATCGGCTGCTTCTTTTCTCTTCATGGATGGAAGGGTTCCTGTGATAACAAATGTCTTGCCAGAAAGCTCTTCTCCTGCTGCTTCCTCTTGGATACGGTCCATATTTACTCCCATATCCCGTAAGCGCTGGATGATCTCTTGATTTCCCTCCTGAGAGAAATAGAAGTGAATGCCCTCTGCAGTAACCTGACCTACATCAGGGGTCTCTGTTAATTCCTCAATCGAAGCTGCCATAACTCTGTCAATGGAACCAAACTGGTCCATAATGGTTCGTGCTGCAGTCTTACCAACATTGGGAATACCAAGGCCTGCCAAGAGCTGGTAACCGTCTCTCTCCTTAGAGGATTCAATCTCCCCTAAGAGCTTATCTGTATTCTTTTCCTTACCTACAATTCCAGATCGAATCATAGACTCCCTATGGTCCTTCAGGGTGTAGATATCGGCAATGGACTTTAGATAGCCTGCTTCTACCAGCTTCTCCACTGCCATCTCACCAAATCCATGGATATCCATGGCATCTCTGCCTGTAAAGTAGATAATATGACGCACCAACTGCGCCGGGCAAGTCTGAGATGTACAGAGGATATTGGCCGTTCCCTCTTCTCGAACAGTCTTCGCTCCACACACCGGACAGGTATCTGGAATCTGGAAAGTCACTGTACCCTCTGGACGCTTCTCATGAAGCACCTTACGAATCTTAGGGATGATCTCACCAGACTTATAGACAGTGACATGGTCTCCAATTCCAATGTCCATGGAATCAATAAAATCCTGATTATGCAAGGTAGCACGGCTCACCTTGGTTCCACACAAAGGAATGGTATCAAAGATCGCTGTTGGATTGATTCGTCCTGTACGACCAACGGTAAGCTCGATATCACGAATCACCGTCTCCTTCTCCTCTGGTGGATACTTATAGGCAATGGCCCAAGAGGATACCTTATCGGTATGTCCATAGACATCTCTCTCGGTATAACGGTTCAATTTAATAACTGCTCCGTCAATATCATATGGTAGATCGCCTCTTTTTTCACCGATGGCCTGAATGGCTTCCCAGCACTCCTCAGGTGTATGACAGATCCGATAGTCTGGAATCATCTTCACACCTTCGGACTTGAGATAGTCATAGAATTCGGTGTGGGTAGCAAACTCACGGCCTCTTGCCTGCTGTAAATTGAAGATGAACATGGATAAACCACGCTCCTTCACCACCTTTGAATCCAGCTGGCGAAGAGTTCCTGCTGCACAGTTTCTAGGATTAGCAAATGGCTTCTGTCCTAAGTCTTCCTGCTTCTCATTTACCTTAGAAAAATTGTCTCTTGTCATATAGACCTCGCCACGAATCTCTAGGTATTCTGGAGCATCTGAAAGAGTCTGTACCACATCAGGAATCACAAGGGCATTCTGGGTAACATCCTCACCAAAATTCAATCCATCACCTCTGGTCTCCGCCAGAGCTAACCTACCATTCTCATAGCGAAGGGTCATAGATAGACCATCGATTTTCTGCTCCACTACAAATTCAGGATTCCCAAGACGCTGTCTCATACCATTGACCCAATTGGTCACCTGTTCCTGATCAAAGATATCATCAAGAGAAAGCATGGGAACATTATGGCGAACCTTCACTCCAGCCTCACGCTTGGCACTGCCGCCAACATGCTTGGTTGGAGATGAGGCAGAATCCAGCTCTGGATGTGCTGCCTCTAATTCCTTCAAGCGCTCCATCATCATGTCATATTCATAATCAGAGATCTCTGGCGCATCCTGGTTGTAGTATCTCTCATTGTGATACTCCAGTTTCTGTCTTAGATCTTCAATTTCTGTGCGCACATCCATAGCCATATCTATTCACTCACTATCTATTCGGCAAATCCTATTATTCGTCTCTCTTACCGTAGAAATCACCATGATGGTCTCTATTAGAGTAGCTACCAGACTGATAGCTTCTGCCACTACGGTTCTCTCTATTATAGCCGCCCTCACGGTTGTAGCCACCTTCGCGGTTGTAGCTTCCGGAGCGATTCCCTCTATTGTAATTATGGCCGTCCTCACGGTTGTAGCCATTGGAGCGATTCCCTCTATTGTAATTATAGCCACCTTCGCGATTGTAGCTTCCGGAGCGGTTCCCTCTATTGTAATTGTAGCCGCCCTCACGATTGCCGCCTTCGCGATTATAGCCATTGGAACGATTCTCTCTGGTATAGCCACCCTCGCGGTTATAACCGCCTTCGCGATTGTAGCCATCGGAACGATTTCCTCTATTGTAATTGTAGCCACCCTCACGATTGCCACCTTCACGGTTGTAGCCATTGAAACGATTCTCTCTGGTATAGCCGCCCTCACGATTGCCGCCTTCGCGATTATAGCCATTGGAGCGATTCCCTCTATTGTAATTATAGCCACCCTCACGATTGCCGCCGCGATAGCCGCCATTCTTGTGTCCATTTGGACGTCTACCATAGGACTTTCTCTCACCATATGGCTTTGGATCACTGTAGGAATCCTTCAGACTGGCAATCAGATGATTCTTCTCTTCCTCCGTAAGTTCTCTGTAAGCACCCTCTTCTAGGTCACCAATATTTAAGTTCATAATACGGATACGAAGCAGATCCTTTACATTCACACCACACATCTCACACATTCTACGAATCTGACGATTCAGTCCCTGTGTCAGAATGATGTGGAAGGTATCATAGCTGGTCTTCCAAATCTTACACGGGCGAGTCTTCACATGAAGCTCTGTCAGATAGACTCCACGAGACATACGCTCAACAAAGTCTGCCGTAACTTCCTGGTCAATTTTCACCACATATTCCTTCTCGTGATAGTTGCCACCACGATTCAGTTTATTCACCAGATCTCCCTGATTTGTTAAGAGGATCAGTCCTCTTGAATCCTTATCCAAACGGCCAACAGGATATACACGAACTGGGTAATTTAAATAATCAACGATATTATTCTTCTCTTTTTTCTCTGCTGTGCAGACAATTCCCCGTGGCTTATTCAGAAGCAGTAATACTTCTGGCTCCTTGTGCTCAACCACTTTCTCACGAAAGATTACCGTCTCCCCTTCCTGTACACGATCACCTAGTACAGCGACACGGCCATCGATCATAACCTCCCCCGCTTCAATTGCAAGATCTGCCTCACGGCGAGAACACACACCAGCTTCACTGAGATACTTATTCAGGCGGACGCCGGTTCTACTTGTTTCTTCCATAATTCTTCTCCTTTATAATATCATGCCTGCTTCATCAGCAGCCTATAGAAACCCACATTGCACTTCCCATTTTATCAGATTATGAGGCTATATGACGAAGGAATTTTTATATTTCTACATAAAAAACAATGCATAGGGCATTTGCTCTATGCATTGTACATATGATCTTATGAATTGCACTATCTTCCTTACTTCAGGAGATCGGTACGAACATATCCAGAAGCACCGCTATAGGTTGTAACTGCTGTCCAACCAGTGTCATAGCTTGCGCCAATGGTAATTGGTTCGCTGGTATATGCTACTGCTGCGATGGATGCTGTCTCATTCATATCAGAACGAACACGAACGGTCTGAGTTAAGGTCTTGGTGCTACCATTTGCTAATCCATCAACAGTAACTTCCTTCGGACCAGTTGTAGCTGGAGTCTCTGCTGGAGTCTCAGCTGGTGTCTCGGCTGGTGTCTCTGTTGTTGTCTCAGAGGACTTATTCTCATCCTCTTTTCCTTCTTCATCCTTCTTCTCATCCGTAGATGCATCTGCAACCTGTGTCGCATCAGGTTCCACATAAGAAGATGCCCACTGTGTGGTAGCATTAGGAAGTGTGGTTGTAAGAAGTGTATTTAATGCCTCATCCTTAAGAAGAGCCTCGTTAAACTTCTGCTGAACCTGCTTCTGGAGATCCACAACGTCATCCTGCTGCTCAAAAGTAGCAATCAATGCAGCTATCTGAGAATCCATCTCATTCTCACCATCGCCAGTATTAAAGGAGCTATACTGGTTCGCGATATAGAGACCACCATTATCATCTGTCATGACATAGAAGAAGTCCATACCTGCAGCAGTTGACTCTGCATCCTTAAACTTAATATCCATAACAACAGATACCAGATATGACTTATCGTCTAAGCCACGCTTTGCATAGATGCTAATATTCTGGTACTTGGTTACATACTCGCTAAAGAACTTGATGTAAGAGATCTCCTTATTAGAGATTGGCTTTGCAATCTTCTGTAAGGAATCTGTATCACCAGCTGCATAGAACTTATAATAATTGGTAATCAGCTTATTCAGCTTCTTATCCTGCTCTGTCTGGCTCTTGCCAGTGACTTCACTATAGTTCTGATAAGCACCAGCCATAGGATTACTTTCCTGTGCTGTCTGATTGGTACATCTGGTTAAAATAAAAATAATACCTAATAGAACGATGGCCGCCAGATAATAGCGATGGTACTTCTGATCAGATATCTTATTCCATAGGCTTGAAACTTTATCTTTAAAATTCATGGGGACCCCCTAAACTTCAATATTTAAAAGCAATGTAGACGGCGGGATTCGAACCCGCGGTCTTCGGAGTCGGAGTCCGATGCTCTATCCAGCTAAGCCACGCCTACATACCGTTTCAAATCGAAAAATATCGACCCAAACAACTAAGACAGTTTACCAAAGTAAGCCGTAGAAGTCAATGAAAGCCCGTATTTTCTTCCCCGGTGATGCTGTGATGAACGTCGGAAATCACAGCCTTTAAGCGGTCATATTCAATCTGTCCTGGCGCTGATGATTTCCCACTTTTTCCGAAGGTAACTGCTGAGCCAAATATCTCTCCAGAAATCCGTGTTAGTTCTCCTAGATTCCCCATTGCCATAGAAATAATTGGGATACTTGGATGCTCCTTATGGAATCTCACAGTCACCGATAATAGATCTAGTAGATCCTGGGCTTCATCGGGTGTATATGCGATCTTCACCACATCCGCTCCACTTTGCCGCATCTTATTTACCAGTTCCCACATCACATTACTTTTCTGGGTTTTCATATAATCATGCTGACTGGTCAATACCCGATTCCCGTAAGAATGGATCTCTTGAATCAGGGCCTTTGGATTCTCAACTTCACAGAATTCAACATCGACTAGATCCACTGCCCTACAATCTGCAGCAACCATCAGCGCATCGTGAAGCACTCTAGAAGGGAGTTCAATACGGCCTCCCTGGCTAATGGATTGCAGAGTAAAGAGAAGAATCGTATTCTCTGTATACTGCCCCATCTCTCTTAGGAGGCTTCCCAATCGCTTCAGATCCCCTACATCCTCGTAGTAATCTGCTCGAAACTCAATCATTTTCACTCCAGCCGAAACCAGTCGATTGACTTCACTAAGGATCTGTTCCTTCTTCTGTTCTACAACCGGCACACAAATAATCGGCATCCCCTGTCCAAGGGTCATACCCTTGATTGTAAGCCCGGTTTCCTTTGTTTTATCCATCTTTATATACCTTATCTAAGCAGTCCTTATCCAAAGATCTTTTGCATATAACCTATCAAATCATCTACCGCATTAGTGGTTCTACTTTTTGCAATACGGTCTCTCCCTAGAGGGACATCATCTGTAATGATATTGTCCACACCCATATTAATCATTCGGTCCATATTTTCAGAGGTATCTACTGTCCAGGCATAGACCTCATGACCGCCATTATGCAGTCGTCTTACCAGACTCTCGGTGATAAAGCTGTACTCAATACTAAAGTCATCTGCATCACGGAGCAAACCAATATTGCCGATTGCCACACTCATGACATAGACGGTTCGAATCTGCCGGTCGCATTCCTTCACCCTATGTAATACGGAATAATCCTGGGAGGTAACCACACAATTCTTTTCCATATGATTCTTCTGGACGATTTCCACCACGCTCTTTTCGAAGTCCAGCTCATGTCCAGACGGCTTTAATTCGATATTGGCCCGCATACCTGTCTTCTTACAATAGCGAAGAACCGTATTCAGAAGGGGAATTCTCTCTCCCACAAAGTCTCTACGAAAAGAAGACCCCGCGTCCAATTTCTGGATATCCGCCCAGTCTAACTCCCAGGCTCTCTTGGCGACTCCTGTGGTTCGCTTGAAGGAGGAGTCATGCATGACAAAAATCTTCTCATCCTTACTCTGCTGGACATCTAATTCAATCCAGTCTGCTCCCTGGGCCTCCGCTCCCTTAAATGCCGCCATGGTATTCTCCGGGTAATAATGAGAGGCGCCTCGATGGGCTGTGACCTGAGTCTGCCGTACATGCTCTACATCTAGGCTAAGCTTTCCATGATAAGTCTGATAGATTGTAAATGCAGATAATAGAATCGCCCCAGCAAAGATTAAGGCACCGACCTGAACCATCCTTCGATGAAGTTTCTTAGAAATCCGAGACTCTAATAAAGGAGTTTTACGATGGTCTGGTTCATTTCTCTGCCCCTTTCTCTTGTAATAGAGAACAGAGATGGTAGCAAAGCTGACTGGAAGAGATAGTGCGAAGAAGGAAACCAGAAGGATTCCTAGTAGCACCACAACACCAGAAGAGATAACGATGCCCACCATACCCATGGCATCACATATTTTCTTAGCCATGAAAATTAAGAAAATTCCTAGGAAGGAAGTGAGGTAATAGAGTCCTGCTAAAATCAGCTGGAGGACAAGGAGAATCAGTCCATCCACAATGTGATGACCGCGGCCCAGTCTGGCAGACTTTCTGGCTCCGAAGAAGAAGCCCCAGCCCTCTAACTCATAATAGTGGAAAATATAGACCCAGCGAAGCCATAGGGCATATAGCAGAACAAACCCAATAGCGAAAGTGATTTGAAGCCACTGATTTCGTACAATAAAATACGTAGCCGCATGAACAAAATTCAAAGAACTAATTAAAGATGATCCAAAGCCCAAATGCAGAAATGGAAGCATAAATAAAGTAACCACAACCATAGGAAGATTCTGTGGTAAGAACATACGACATGCTTTTTTTACAGACCATCGAAAGGCGATTCCTACTGTCGTCTTATGGTTCTGGGAACTCTGATCTAAGATAAAGATCACCGCGCCCATATCAATCAGAGTATAGAAGGTCATCAGAATCAAAATCAATAGGATGCAGATGATTGTTAAGGGACTAGTGAAAAACTGGGGTAAGTTTTGCTTTGTGAGATAAGGGTATCCTGTGATCTTAAGAATGGCATTTAAAAGCAGGCGAAAACCCGGTAATGCCAAGGATACTGTTATCATTTTATATAGTAACTCAAATCCCAGAAGTGCCTTCCAGTTATAGCCTAGTAGGTGTAACCACTTCTTCACATCTTGAAAATTCATGAAAATTCCTTACTTAATAATCCCTTATGTCTCTTCTCAATCGGTCCCATCTTTCCTGCAGGACACAATACGAACCTGGTTCTCTTCAATCTGACATAGAAAGAAGAACACTTGAACCCCTGCTGCTCTCGCCCGTCGAAGGGCCTCCCCAAAGGCAGGGTCCATCTCGTCATTGGATCGCACCTCTTTAATGTCTGGCATCTGAATCACAAAGCCAAGGGCAGCATGAAATCCTTGATCCAAGGCCTTCGTTAGTTCCTCTAGATGCTTCGTCCCTCTTATAGTTGGTGCATCGGGAAAGTATCCAATCCCATCTCGCTCAAGAGTACATCCCTTAATCTCAAGGAGAAACTTGTCCTCTCCCTTTTCCATATAAAAATCAATGCGTGAATCCCCGTACTTAAATTCCGGCTTGATGTAATCATAGGACTGCGTCTCTAAGTACTCCTTCACCATAGCATTGGGAGACTGGCTGTCCATATTAATGAGACGGCCATCCTCTAAATAGACACTGACCAAATCATAGGGTGTCTTACGTTCTGGATTCTTAGCCTTCTCTAGGATCACTGTGCATCCAGGGCGTAGCAATTCCTTACAGCGCCCAGTATTCTTCACATGGACGGCAATTGGCTCCTCATCTCTACTGATCTTCACATAGGCGATAAAGCGATTGGGGCGACTGACAAAAGTTGCCCGACAGGTATCCACATAACGCATAGCAAATTAAGCCATGTAGTCCATGCAGACTCTAGTCTTGGTATATGGACGGACACGTGAATCTGCCACCGCTACATGTGCAGGATGAATTGCATATCCCTTCAGAGACTCCTCGTCAGTCAGGGTGCAGTCTAAGAGCACATCCGCATTAGAGGAAGCTAATGGATCGATGGTTACATGAACTTCTAGAAGTCCTGGAACCTGTCCTACCAGACCCTCTAAGCCTTCCTTAATACCCTTCTTAACTTCACACTTCTCTTTCTCAGTAAGTTCGTCCTTTAACTGCCATAAGATGATATGCTTAACCATGCGATACCTCCATTTTGATTCACAATTCTTTCTTAATCAACTAGAATCCCATCTTCTGTCCACAGAAAAGAAACTCTAGAAAACTATTCTCTATTATGGTCTATATTTATCAATAAATCTAGAAAATTATCCCACCAAGTATCGCAGCGAAGCAAGTGGATAATGCCACCACGAAGAGATCCCCTGATATCCAGGACACCACCACCCCAACGAGAAGGGCAAGTACTCCTGCATAGAGATTGCCAGTAGCTGTGAGAATAGCTGGAAAAGTCATCACAGCTAGAGTCACATAAGGCACATAAAATAAAAAGGACCTGATAAAACGGCTCTGAATCGGCTTCCGCAAAAAGAGAAATGGCGCCACACGAATGGCATAGATTGTGATTGCAAAAACAATCAGTGCTAGATAGATTCTCATTCTACAATCTCCTTTCTCGGCTTAATCCAGGCTGCCAGAGCAGACAGGCTTAGTGTCAATATGATAATTCGAAATCCTGAGGAGATCTTAGAAATGTAAGGCAAGGCGGAAAAGAGCCAGCTCATCCCCATAGATAGGAGCACCAGTAGTCCAATGAAGCGGTCCGTCTTCACCGGAGGCACAATAATGGCTAAAAACATACCGTACATAGCAACCCCTAATGCACTAACCAGCCAGACTGGGAGAATGTTACCAACAATGACGCCTAAGACGGTTCCAATTGTCCACCCAATGACAGAGGGAAAGGCAATGCCATAGGTATAGCAGGGATTCAAATCTCCATCCACTGTGGCAGATAAGCCGAAGATCTCATCTGTAACAAAAAAGGGGATCAGGAGTCTATGAATCCAACTGGTATCACTGGAAAGCTTCTGGGTGAGACTCATACTCATTAAGAAGTAGCGCATATTCACAACCAAGGTAGTCAGCACAATCTCAATAAATCCCGCCATGCCACCGATCAATGTGATTGCAGCAAACTCTCCTGCACTTGCTAACATGGTAAAGGACATAAAGCCAGACTGAATAGCGTCCATACCCACGCTTCGGGCAGAGATTCCAAGAGCAAAGGACACTGCAAAGTAACCTAAGCATATTGGAATTCCATTCTTTATTCCCTTAAAAAACCACTGTCGATTCGTCATTCCTAAATAATCTTCCTTCTTTTCCTATATACAAAAGGAGACCGCCTTACGGCGGCCCCACAATTTTTATATATCCCTATGAATTATCTCTGTGGGATTACATTATACTTCTGTGCAAAAGCTTCATCAGACTCGCAGAGAACAACGATTCCACGAATGAAGTTTACGATGCCAGGAATTGTTGTCCAGCAGAAAATGATGTCAACAATACCCAAGCCTATTTTACCCATGTAGAAATTACCTACACCGATACCGCCTAGCAGAATATGAAGAAGTCCACATGCGATCTTACTCTTCACTGGAAGAGGCTGACCCATTGGAGCCTGCTGATACATCGGCTGCTGATACATCGGCTGCTGATACTGAGACTGCTGGTACTGAGACTGCTGATACTGCTGTCCCTGATAATTGTTATCCATAACATTCCTCCCTGAATTGTGGAAACGATAAATCTTTACTACCCAATAATCTATCACTTTTACGCGCTAGTGGGAAGAATTATTTAAAATTTATTGGCCTTGAAAATAAGCATCAATACCATTGGCCATTCCTTGAACCATTTTGGCCTGATATGCTGCATCTTCCATATTCTTATCATCCCTTGGATTGGTCATGAAACCAAGTTCAATTAAGGTCATTGGCATAGTAGCCCAGTTTAATCCAGTCATGGTGTCATTGGCCTGAACACCAAGGTTCTTCATGCCTGTGGCCTGACAGTAAGCTGTTAATACATCCTGTGACAGAGTTTTACTTTTAGACGCCAAATTCGCTACATATGGATTGGATGCAGACGGAGTCAGCATCATGGCACCATTGGCAGAGGAACTCCCTGCTCCATTGGCATGAATACGGAAGTAAATATCTGCATTGACCTGAGTGGCATACTGAGCACGCTCCATATTACTGATTTTCACATCATGGGTGTCACGGGTCATATAGACGGTGTAGCCACGTTTCTCAAGTTCTGTCTTTAGTGCCTGAGAGATCGTAAGGGTTAATTCATACTCATAGACTCCAGTGGTGGTTCCTCTGGTGCCACCTGTTACACGAGCCTTCATCGTTTTTGAATTGGGGCCATTGGGTTCCTTCGCACTCTCTCCTGATCTCTGATGACCTGGATCGATACAAACAATATGGCCATTGCCCTTTGTTTCTATTGGCTCTTTTGGCTCTTCTGGCTCTGCTGGTTCTTTTGGCTCTTCTGGCTCTGCCTTTTCTGTACTTTTTGACTCAGCCTTTTTATCCTCTTGATCTAGAGAAGAATCCTTCTCTTTTTTCTTCGAAGACACTTCTGTCTTAACGCTTTCCTTCCCAGACTGCTTCGTGCTTTTGTCTGGAAGACGAAATAAAAGAATCACAGCTATCACAGCTAGGATCACTACCACAAGGGATAGGATGATTGGGAGTCGATTCCTATTGGATGATACTTTTTTCTTATGATTTGACACGAGAATCCCTTTCCTTAGTAAGCATCTCTTTATTCTGATACTCGATGGTTGTTAGCTCTGCATTGACTTCATCCTGGGTTTTATTCAGGTTCTCATACCAATCCAACTTGCCGTAGTAGTCCTGCATCTCCTTTGTAGTAAATGCATAGCCATGACGCGCATAGATCTCATTAATCGCAAGACGAAGGTCTTTATCGCTAAGTGCCTTGATCTGATCCTCTGTCAGAAGTTCCTCTGCAGAATGAGGGAAGATCTGGCCCTTTACTTCGCCATCTTCAACCTGGGCATCTTCCTTCTCATCCTTGTCCTTATTCTTATCTAAGTCCTTTTTCTTAGAATCAGACTTCTTAGAATCAGACTTCTTAGAATCGGAATCCTCATCCTCTCTGGACTCCTTGTCAGACTTTTTAGAGTCATCACTCTTACTGGTCTCCGTCTTAGTCTGCCATGGGAGAGGAACCACTCCGAATTGGTTTAAGATTAAAACAGTTCCTACGAGAAGGGCAGCAATCAGAACAACTAAAAGCACAATGAGAGGTGCCTTCGACTTCTTCTTTTCTACTTCCTGATAGAGTTCTCCATCCTGTCCCTGGTATGGATTCTGCTGCTGGAATGCCGGGTTCCAGGTCTGCTGTGGCTGCTGCATTGACTGCTGATTCCATGCCTGCTGTGGCTGCTGCATGGACTGCTGGTTCCAGGTCTGCTGTGGCTGCTGCATGGACTGCTGGTTCCAGGTCTGCTGTGGCTGCTGCATGGACTGCTGATTCCAGGTCTGCTGTGGCTCCCATCCATTGTTTTTATTCTGAGGGCCCCAAGGACCCACCTCTGTCTGGGCCAGCTGCTCTGCCTCTAACTCACGAACCGCTTCCTCAGGTGATGCAATCTCAGGAAGGATGTCTTCCTCAGTTGCAGGCTCTTCTACTGCAGTTTCTTCTGCTGCAGGTGCTTCTGCTGCAGGCTCTTCTACTGCAGTTTCTTCTGCTGCAGGTGCTTCTGCTGCAGGCTCTTCTACTGCAGTTTCTTCTGCTGCAGGTGCTTCTGTTGCAGGCTCTTCTACTGCAGCTTCTTCTGCTGCAGGTGCTTCCTCAATTGCAGGTTCTTCTGCTGCAGGTGCTTCCTCTACTTCTGGAACAACTGCTGCAGGAGTCTCCTGCTTTGGAGCTTCCTCTACCCCTTGGTTTGCATTTCCAGAGAAGTCTGGTGTGAAAGCCGGTGCATTCACAGGTTCTACACTTCTCACCTGGGTGCCACAGAATGTGCAGAAGCGAGCTCCTGGATTCAATTTCTTACCACAATTCGTACAAAATGCCATCTCATATCCTCCATATATCCTAGGGCCTAACCCATTTGCTACTGTCAAGACTCGCTCGCGAGTCTTGCGCGCCGGATTCGGGTCTGCTTCAGCAGACAAATTCCTGTCCGAATCCGTGCGCATCCTCGCGGAGCGTTTAACGCAGTCGGAGCTTGTACTCCGACTGCGTTAAGAATCTGCCTTCATCACCTTGCTTCGAATCACCAAAAGGATAAAGGTCAGAAGTGCAAAAGATACCGCCAGTGTTATAATCCAATTCTCTGTAAATCCTGCAATCAGATAACCAACTACACAGACTGAGACAACGACCATTGCATACTGTAACTGGGTCTGTACGTGATTAATGTGATTACACTGTGCTCCAGAGGAAGACATAATTGTCGTATCGGAAATCGGAGAGACATGGTCACCACAAACTGCCCCTGCCAGCACTGCTGCTACTGACACAATCATCATGGTCTCATTATTCTCACCGAACATATTCACCACAATTGGAACCAGGATTGCAAAGGTTCCCCAGCTGGTTCCTGAAGAAAAGGCAATGAAGATTGCAATCAGGAAAATAATCAGAGGGATAAAATGAACCATTCCTGGAGTAAAGCTAATGGTAGACTTCACAAAGGTGCCAATCTTTAATGCATCGGTTGTACCCTTCAGAGTCCAAGCCAACACCAGAATTAAAATAGCTGGCATCATAAGCTTACCGCCCTCAGGAACAGAGTTCATAAAGTCCTTAAAGCCAATCACTCTTCTAGGGAGATAAAACAGTAATAAGAAGCCGATGGTTACTAAGCCCGCAAATACCAGGGACTCAGATGAGGAACAGTTTGCAAAGTCCTCAACCAGGTTCTTACCACCATTCAAGTGGCCTGTCCAAATCATGCATGCGATGGCAGAACCAATCATCACCAGCATAGGAGCAATTAGGTCGCAAACCTTACCTCTTGCATACTTACCGCCCTCGGTAGGATCTGTTACTTCCTGATTCTGGAAAGCCTCTCCACCAGATGTGAAGAGATCACCCTTGGCTGCATTCTCTTCGTGCTTCTTCATAAGGCCAAAGTCAAAGCCTAATATAGAAGTGAAGAATACCATATAAATGGTCAGAATCGCATAGAGATTAAATGGAATGGTCGACATAAACATCTGGAATCCAGACATATGACTTCCCTTTGGAACATAGGAATTCACCGCTGCTGCCCAGGATGAAATCGGTGCAATGATGCAGACAGGTGCTGCTGTGGCATCGATAATATAGGCAAGCTTAGCACGGGAAATCTTATACTTATCTGTAACTGGACGCATAACGGAGCCAACGGTTAAGCAGTTAAAATAGTCATCTACGAAGATCAGTACTCCTAGCAAGGATGTAGCAATCAAAGAGGATCTCTTAGACTTTAGATGTGCACTGGCCCATTCACCATAGGCTCTTGTACCACCAGACTCCTGCATCAGCATAACAATCTGTCCTAAGAGAATCATGAAAATCAAAATGGAAAAGTCCACACTAGAAATCATGGTGTTATAGAGATTATCAAATGCCTGCCATGGCTGTAGATTGGCAGATAAAAGTGCACCAAGGGCACATCCTGCAAAAAGTGAGATATATACTTCTTTTGTAAGTAAAGCTAGTACAATTGCTAGCAGAGGTGGCATCAGAGACCACCAGGTTCCGACGAACATAGACAACTCCTTTTCTAATCCTTTGCTTGTAGTTCCTTTTTCTTTTTCTATCCTTTTTTCTTAATGCGTAACTTGATGTGCTCTCCCATCCAGTGAAAGATGGATCCCACGACACCACCAAGAACATTATTAATAATGTCATCTGTCTCAAATACACCCAGATGAAAGTACAGCTGAAGCAGCTCTACGGACAGGGACAGAAGCAAGGCTGCAATCCAGATCCAGAACAACTTGAAATTCTTAAAAGCCGCTGCAAAGAGAAATCCAAAGGGTACATAGAGTAAAATATTTAGAATCACTTCCTCTGTGTAATAACGATTACCCTTCAAGGCCAGTGCATAACTATAAAAAGGTGTCAGCACATACCTTGCCTCACAGCTGACAGGGCGGCTAAGTACGGTAATATAGTAGATTAAAAAGGTGATTAGTCCCAGGAGGCAGAGCTTAATCATCCCCCGGTGATGATAGACCCATAGGGTAAGTCCCTTCCCCTTGCCTTCATCCTCTAGAAGGCCCCTCCGATAGACATAGTCTGAGTCTAAAAAGATAGACCCGGCTATAAATACCAGAATAGCCATAATTAATGTAATCGAAATCTGTACAACACTATCCATAATATCAACTTATATATTCTACTCTAGAAATAATCATAAAAAGTCCACACTGGATTATTATATAACATTCGCGGTCTAAAATGCATAAAAAATAGAAGGAATGCAGTAGAACATCTACCACATTCCTTCTTCTATTTTATTTCGAATGCATTTCTTAGATTTTAGCGATATACACGTGCATCTACTTCTGCATCTGCCTGGTGATATGCTGTTGTCTCAGCTGCCTTATGGGTTTCCTTACTGGACTCTTCATTGAGGCAAGGGTCTACCTTCATAGCAGCAACCTTCTCTGCTTCACGAAGGACGTCTCTCTTCACAGAATTTGTATCAATCTTCTTACCATCCACAAAGGAATCGCCAACAATGCCAAGGGAAGTTACCATACTGGTCACATCGGTAGGCATGTAGATCTTGGTTGCCTGACCATCTGCGATATCCTTTAATGCTTCGATGCCCTTCAGCTTTAATACATTGCCGGAAATATCAGCTCGGTTTAACTTTTCAATACCATCTGCCTCTGCCTGGTAAACCAGTTCGATGGACTTGGCACGGCCTTCTGCTAAGGCGATTTGTGCATCACGCTCAGCCTCAGCGGCAAGGATCTTCGCCTTCTTATCACCCTCTGCACGAGATACAACAGACTCACGGTGCGCCTCAGCCTCTAGGAGTGTCTGTCTCTTCTCACGCTCAGCTCTCATCTGCTTGGTCATGATCTCCTGGATCTCTGCAGGTGGCTGAATATTCTTAACCTCGATACGGGTAATGCTAATTCCCCAAGGATCTGTTGCCTGATCCAACTGAGATAGCATCTTGGCGTTGATTTCTTCACGGCTGGACAGTGTGGCATCTAACTCCATCTCACCGATGATGGAACGAAGTGTGGTTGCTGTCAGATTCTGGATACCTGCTGTAGGATTCTCGATTCCATAAGTATAGAGTTTTGGATCGAAGACCTTCATGTAGACAACAGAATCAATCAGCATGGTTACATTATCCTTCGTAATAACTGGCTGAGGAGGGAAGTCCATAACCTGTTCCTTCACGCTGATTTTCTTAACTACCTGTTCGATCAGAGGGATCTTAAAATGTAGACCCGCCTGCCATGTGGTTTTATAGCGTCCTAAGTTCTCAACGATAAATACGCTACCCTGTGGTACAACCCGGATGTTTCTGGCTAAAACAACCAGCACCAGTACCAGTACAATTATTCCAATTACTTCTGGCATAACTCTCTCCTCCTTTATTCAGGAAAAATCAATACATCTATATAGAATAATACTCGTTTTGGTATTATTTCCAACTCATAAATTTATGATTCCCTAGATATATTTCTCGCTTGATACATAAATAGAGTACCACATTTCCTGTTTCCTAGAAAATGGTTCTTCGTCAAGACTCGCTCGCGAGTCTTGCGCGCCGGATTCGGGTCTGCTTCAGCAGACAAATTCCTGTCCGAATCCGTGCGCATCCTCGCGGAGCGTCTAACGCAGTCGGAGCTTGTACTCCGACTGCGTCAGACAGACTTCCTTGCCATAGAGCGGAAGATATACTGGCTGATTGGGGCTCTGTAAACCAATCGTGTGAAGAAGATAAATAGTACATTACCTACAAGGCACATTGCAAAACCAATCCAGGCTCTCTCAGTAAAGGACCAATTTCCAATGACTTCTAATACCCGTGTACCCATCTGGTTGTGCTCTAATTCCATGGGATTCCCCAGGAGAGAATACCCAAAAACCCAGGTAATCAAAAATGGGATAAAAGAAGCCCAATAGTACTTATAGGTCAACCCATTCATGATACCAATCAGCAGGGTAAATCCGCCGGCAAATAAAAGGGTATAACCCATAACACTAGTAAGTTCTGGAGTCTTTTGGATACCAATCACACGAATCACCACTGCGATTCCATACATGCTAAGATTCATTAGTACGGTAAAGACTACGGGATAAGTGAAGAAGATCCTTCTCTTCTTAGGAGAAGTTAAAACCATCTGAGACATCCCTAAAAGCATGCTGCACTGCATAATAAACGAACCAGCCAGCATGTAGAAAACGGAAAATACAGTTACTGGCGAGCCCTTTCCTTTGTCTGGCAGAATAATAAACTGGGTGATATCTAATCCAATACCCAGGATCATAAATAAGGAGCCAAGGATCATCACGGTCTTAAATCGTGGACTTAAGGGCCATAGTTTCAAATAATTCTTAAGATTCTTCATAATAACTTCTCTCTCCTTTTCTAAGGCTTGTAATCAGTAAGAATCCCATCAAACCAACCCCAAGGATTCCTAAGACTACCATGGTCCACATTGGGACTAAGAAAATCATCAAGCCTAGAAACATGGATGCATATAGTACAATCATACCAAGCATCATATTCCACCAAGCCATCATAAAGGCTCGGCTAATCAGAATGCCTGCCGCAACAAATCCTAGAATTGCGAAGAAATACAATACAGCCTTCGCTTCCAATCCCCGGAATTCATTCAACGCGGAGCGTACCGTAATCACATAGCAGATTCCCACATATAGAATTTTCCGCAGAAACTCTAGTATAACAGCATGCTTCCACACTTTAATTCCCCTGGTACTTGTCAAGAAAAGATTCATCCCATGCAGTCTCTTCCCTGACATACCGCTCATATAGAGCACATCTAAAAGGACCTCTAATCCTGCTGCTAAGGACAGAACAAAAGTACAAGCCACAAAGGTAAAGCCCTCTGCTTCTTTCCCTCCTCTTACTAGAATGTAAAGGAACATGCCAAGTGCAGATAGAGGATAGACAAGGAAAGTGATAAGACGAAAGAGTCCCGTGCAAAAGACCAGGTAATATCGAAGGCTATTTTTAGTACGTCCATTCATAGCACCCTCCTACTCGCCTAATTTCAGGCCCGTATAGGTCTTCATCAGTGCAACAACTATCTCTGTCAAATTCGGTGTCTCAATGGCAGCTCCACAGGACTCTGCCAGATCTATATCCTCTCTACACATGATGCCATCAATACCAAAGGAGGATCTGTGGGCGCCTAGAATCTTATCCTTCAAGCGGTCACTCTGGTCTGCATCTGCACGAACCATGATGTACTTCTCCTTTAGTTCCTCTGTAAAGCCCTGCTCTACAATTCTGCCCTCTTCCATCAGGATCACATAATCGGTGACATTCTCCATGTCTGCAATGTTATGGGTAGAAAAGAATACAGACTTCTCACCCTCCCCCTCTTCGATATAGTCACGAATCAGGTCACATAACTTGTCTCGCATTAAAGGATCCAAGGGAGATGCTGGCTCATCCATAATTAAGAGATCCGTATCTCTCGCCAGCACCGATGCAATCTCAAGCTTCATCCGATTACCATCGGATAGCTTTGATACCTTCTTCCATCCCTTCATTCCCTGATCGGATGGGATATTTAGATCCTCAATCAGGGTCATGAATCGATCCTTATGAAAGCCATCAAAGAGAACTTCATTGGCAGTTACTACCTGCTTAATGGACCACTCTGGCATGAAGTAATCGCTGGCACCGGTATAACCAATCCGCTCTCTCATAGCCTGATTCTCTGAAAATCCGCCGGCCTTCTCTGTTCCGAAGAAGGTTATCTCTCCCTTATAGTCCATGCGTATACCAGACAGGATATTTAGAAGGGTGGTTTTGCCAGCTCCATTCTCTCCAATCAGTGCCGTTGCATATCCCTTGGGCACTTCTAGCTTGGGAAGGTCTAAGGCAAAGCTCTTATATTTCTTACTTATATTTTTCCCATCTATAACTCTTTCAAACTCCATAACAATCCCTTTCTTTTGGAAATATAAACCGTGTTACCTTATACGTCCTCACGGTTAATTGTAAGAAGCATCTGTAGGGTATCCATCAATTCCTGATCGGTAATCCCTGCCACATCAGCAGCCTTAATGGCTTCTGATAATGCCGCTTCTACCTTTCTCATCTGTTGCTCCATCATCATCTCTGTATCCTGGGGATTCACGATGTAGCCCTTGCCCTGTACTGCAGAGACTAGCCCTTCCTCCTGGAGGAGTTCATAGGCCTTCATGGTTGTAATGACGCTAATCTTTAAGTCCTTGGCCAAGGAACGAATGGATGGGAGGTAGCTACCCTCTTTGATCTTTCCATTCATGATCTGTTCTCTGAAGTCATCAGCAATCTGCTGATAAATTGGAACGCCATTATTCTGTAAGATTTTCAATGTCTCACCACCTTTTTCATTTCGGTGCCAACTGTTTATATGCTATATATACAGTTAGTACAGTTGAATGTCAATAGGTTTTTATAAAAAATATCCTGCCTCGTAATTTTACGAAGCAGGATATTCTCTTCTTCTGGTCCATCTACCTGAGGGTGTGAATTGCATGTTATATGGCATGCCTCACCATAGAATATTCATATTTGAATATTCCGTGAATAATGCATATCTTATGATAGGATATGCACAGCGAGGTGATGATTATGAAACTAGAACAAATTAAAGAAATTGCAGCAGACAGGGACTCTGGGGTTCAGCATTTTTTGATAAATCCTATTCAAGAGTTTATGGTGAATTACTTAATATTGAGGTAGATGCACAAGTTAAGTTTCTATTGAACAATTACTTAACAGGTCCGTCATCCATTAACTATCAAATCTTAGACTTATGCTGTGGTACAGGTCGTCATTTACAAAAATTAAGTGATCTAGGATATTCTCTTGATGGGGTAGATATAAATCCAGAAGCAGTGGCTGCTGCCCGAGATAAATTAATAAATGGAAGGATTTATTTAGATGATGTTCAATATTTCTGTCCAAATAAGAAATATGATTTGATTTATTGTATGGAAAGTTCAATTGGATATCTGCCGGATTTTAAAACAATTGATATTTTTAGAAATATTAGTAAAGAACTGTTATCTGACCAGGGAGTCTTTGTATTGCATTTAACAAACAGGGAATATCTGTTGCGAGAAATGGGTAGGAGAATGTGGTTTGGCAATTCTAAGTCAGGATATGTTTTGGAGGATAGGTCACTTGATCTAAAAGAAGGGTTACTAACGATTAATCAGATTAGAATTATTGATGGTGTTAGCAAGAAATATTCTGTTGATTTGAGGCTTTATTCACTAAGAGAATTAAAGCTTATGCTTCGAGAAGGTGGTTTAACAGTAAGAAAGGTTTATGGAGATTACAATAATAATACTTATGATGTCCATTCTCCGTACTTGCTTGTTGAATGTATAAAAAGTGAATAAATAGAAAGGGGGAATATTATGACTAGAGACGGACTGATTATTATTGCATGAAGAATTGTAGCTACGTGGAATATGTAAAATGGAGGTGAGTAATAATGAATAATTTCGATGAGCTTATCATCATTGCCTAACTTATATTTTGGAAAAGACATTGGTGTTTTTTGTGGAAGCTGAATTTGGTAACAATAATATTTACCAAATTCAGCTTTTAACAGTAGTAAGGATTGTAGCAGCGAATGATCAAATTCTTGAAAGAAAACCGCCTGTTTTCAAAACTAACAGGTATCAATTTATTATCAAAAATAGGAGATAAACTGTTTTATACTGCCCTGCTTACAGCATCAAGTGGTGTAGAGAATGCTGGTTTTGCAGTAATGATTGTTTCGGTTTCAGAGACATTACCGATTTTGATGAGTATATTCATCGGGGTAATTGCGGATAAGAAGCAAAAAAAATTAATACAGATCGTGAGAAGTTCTTTCTTTCGGGCGTTGATGTATCTTGGAATAGGAATACTTTTTCACTTTACGCCAACTTTTTATATTATTATTTGGTCCGCTATTTTCAACTTTATGTCAGATATGGCCGGAAACTATTCTTCAGCACTATTCTCGCCATTTACTAAATCCTTGATTGCGGCAGACCAGATGGAAAAAGCACAAGGAGTCATCAGTCTTAGTACACAAATAGTAACAGTCCTAGCAACATTTATAGGTACATTCGTATTAACAATTAGTACGGAAAGTATATTGGCGGTATTCAACGCAGGCGTATTTTTTGTTGTATCAATTTTATATTGGATGGCGATCCCAAAAATTAAGACTTATGAGAATCGTATTCGAGTAATCGATGAAGAGAATCCTCTTATCACGATAAAAGACAACTTGAAGTTGATTATATCAGGGAAAAGAAGACTGATAGATATTGTTCAGCTGGCAATGTTGAACGGATTTTTTGGCGGTTTATCACCAATTTTTGCAATATTTATTTTTTCGAACAATGAGTTAAATAGCATAAGTCGTCCGGTGAAGATATCTATATTATCCGGTCTTATAACTGTTTGTATGATTCTTGGAAATGCTGTATCTGTTAGGAATCATAAAACCACAATCAAGTATTCCATAGATTATTTTATCGCGGATTTATTGATTCTTATTGTTGGCGTTGGTTTCCTAATGAATAGTATTTGGATTATTTATGTTGCCACTGCTGGTATATCATGGCTGTTAGGGATTGTTTCACCAAAATTTTCCGCTGAAATAGTGAATGAATATCCGATAGAAAGGCTTGGTGGTATAGTTACCAGCGTAAATGCATTACTGGTTTTAACCCCGCCAATTACCAGTATGGTGTTTCCTTTCATTTCTACAACAAGTAGGCGTGCGGTTTATTGGGCATTTATTGTTTATGGTCTTGTTTTAATAGGAATCACTGGGACGATCATATCATTTGGTAATAAGTCCTCTAAATTATCCTGTAAGAAAGCAGCAATGTTATTAAAGCCAAGAGACCAAAGGGATTGAATATAGTTTTCTAAAGATGCCCTTTGTGTTATCTTTCCATTACGAAAATCTAGTATTTTTTGAAAGAATATTAGAAAGGCTCTGGCAAACATATCTTGAGAATCAAGGATAGTTTCTAAATGTTTGATAAATAATTCTGCTGTTTTATCTTGACTTCTTTTAATCAATTCGAAGATGATATTAATTAAAACCAGGTGAGTCCGATGCCTGTTATTTGGAAGAGATAAATAAATGGAATCACGCTTTATAAATGCTTTTCCAAGGAATACAAGATTACTGGTTGATAATACCTGTAAAGTGTTTCCAAATATAAAGAGCTCATATTCTGTCCAGTCTTCAATACTGTACAAATATGCAGTAATTAGTTCTATTTCTGATTCGGAAATAGGGTAATCAGCTTCCAAATCTTTAATAGCTGATTTGATGACTAAACAATTGAGCTGATTATAAATATCATAGGATTCGGAAGATGTATCATAATGGCTTAAGAGGTCTTTTAAGCCATTCACATCTTTTTTCCCATGTAGACTGGAAATCTTCTTTGCTTGTTTAAAAAAATTGAAGTCTTCGTATTGATTATAAGCATGTTCGAATTCGGCCAAACTCATATGAATAGCGGAAATAGCAATTAATAATTTGTCAGCGGAGAGCATAGTAAGTCCATTTTCAAATTTTGACAATTGAGCTTGGGAGAGGTTTTGGTTCACGATATCTTTCATTTTCAAACCTCTTGCTATTCTTAAATCTCGATATAATTCGCCGAGGTTGAACGAATCCAGTTTTGACATTGAACACTCCTATCATTTCAATCTCTGTTGGGAAAAATATAAAGCTTATATCCTGCTATTTTCTATGCCATGCTTTATGACGAAAAGACCCAGCAGGAAATCGCCGACAATATTGGCAAGAACAGGCGCACCGTCTCTGACGATATCAAGAAAGTCAGGAAGCTGGCACAGACAAGCGATCTGTACGGGAAATGATTATTACAGACAGTTTCTGAAAAAAACAGGCAGAGCTTGCGGATCATCTCCATAGTTTCTGCCTGTCTTCTTATCTTTCCAAAAATTCGCTGACGCTGATAATCCTTGGATCCGTGACCTTGGATTCCAGGAAGTCTTTATCACCGGTCAGGAACAAATCTGCTCCTGCATCCAGTGCCGCTCTGAGTATCGGCCTGTCCTTCACATCGCGGATCTTAAGCTCCGCTTCTGTCTCTTTCTCCGGAGTGCTGACCACCTTAATGGATTGCAGCGCTGTAAACAGGAATGCCTCCAGTTCTACCATCTTGTCCGGAAACTTCTCCCGGAATTTACGGTGCAGTTCATCCACCACGTAATCACAGACCACCGGCTCATACGGTGGCATCAGTGCCTTCATCAGAGCAACGGCCACCCGTCCATTCGGAAATAGTGCCGCCGAGATGAAGATGTTCGTATCAATCATCACTCTCACTAGGCGTTATCCTCTCTTCTGGACTTTGTGATCCATTCCGCAATAACATCCTCAGATGTGAAGCCCGCCTTTGCAGCCTCTCCCTTCATCTGCTTCTGAAGACGTTTCAGAGCATACACAGCAGAATTCATGATCCTAATATCCGAGCCGTCTACAATAAATGTGACCCTGTCACCGACATCTATGCCGAGAGCTTCGCGCACATTCTTCGGGATCGTCACCTGTCCCTTCGACATCACCTTCGCATCATTAACAAATTCTGTAGTCATCGCTGCCATAAGATCACCTCCTTAAAAGAGTAGGAAAGTAGGGTTTTCCTACTTCAAATTATACACGGAGATTCAGGTCAGGACAAGGGAAAATTCCATTTTGGCAGCATAAATTTGTTCTCGGAAATCACAGAAAAGACAATCCCTGTGTGTTTGTGATAAGAATTAGATTTGTGATTATCTTACTCTTTTTCTCTTTTAAAAGTAAGCCCTGCTCGAAGGCCTCTGATTTAGTGCTTGATACGTACTTTTTTGTACGGCAAATAATCCTTCGTTTGCTTGTTGATATTTTATCTGCCTTGAAATGGGCGTCAAGGACAACGCCTTCGGTGCAAAGCATCCTTGACACCCATTTCAGAGCAGATACACTGTAATCAAGCAAATGAAAGATTAGGTCTGTGCGTAGCACTTTTATTCAAGGCAACACCGTTAGGTGTTGTTTCCTTTTAGATTTTTCCATTTAGATAAAACATAAGCTGTTTTGAATTTTGCAGTGACAACGTTGAATGTATTCTTTCAGAGTACTTTCCATACTCCACAATCATTTTACTTCTATTACCTTTTTCAGATGCAAGTATTGCTGAAGCACTAAGAACCACTTCTTCAGCACCGGCAGCCGCCTGCATTTCTTCTTTTTGGAACTTTGCCAGTTCAAGCATATCTCCGTTATTGTAATAATACTCTCTTAAGTGAGGCTTCTGGCATAAAGGTGGGTAGTATGCCTGACCTCTGATGTACTTTTACAATTGAAAAACCACCTGTGCTCCTGTAGAGTATTAGCGACCAAACCAAAACTCAAAGGAGTACCCACAGA
>Ga0256405_10001751_pt1 | contig 56119 bp, 64 predicted proteins | sample RumenRJG_02DNA_FD_189096 | JGI IMG/M metagenome (GOLD analysis project Ga0256405, IMG submission 189096) | Bovine rumen microbial communities from Lethbridge, Alberta, Canada - RJG_02 | ecosystem: Host-associated > Mammals > Digestive system > Stomach > Rumen | place: Canada: Alberta... | reverse complement strand
ACTGCGGTGGCGGCCGGGAAACCGGGCACCATCACGTAGGGTACGACAATCTGGTCTTCAATCTCGTTGGCAAGTTCCCCGAGCCCGCTGCCCAGGATAATGCCGACCACGGGCTTGCGTCCGTCCAGCCACGAATCGAGGAACGCGGACGCTTCCTCGATAATCTCTGCCCTCTTGTCCATCCTACAGACTCTCGATCAGTTTGGTGAACAGTGGAATCATCTTTGCGGTGGCCGCATCCGCCTGCTGCACGACATCTTCTCCGTCGTTGAAGTTGCGCTCGACATTCTGGGTGTTGCAGACATTGGTGACTACCGACATGCCGAACACGCGCATGCCGCAGTGACGCGCCACGATCACCTCGGGAACCGTGGACATGCCCACGAGGTCGGCGCCGGAAGCGCGGAAAAAGCGCACCTCGGCCGGAGTCTCATAGGTGGGTCCGGATCCTCCGAAGTAGATGCCCTTGTGCAGGCTGAATCCCAGCGAAGCTGCGATTTCCACGGCCTTGGCCTGAAGCTCAAGGTCGTATGCGCAGGTCATATCGGGGAAGCGTGGACCGAAGTCGTCCATGTTGGCCCCGATCAGCGGATTGGGCATGAAGTTGATATGGTCGCGGATTATTACGGTATCTCCTACCTTGAATTCCGGATTCAGCGCCCCCGCGGCGTTGGAAACCAGCAGGAACTTGACTCCCAGCTTGCACATCACGCGCACGGGGAGGGTGAGGGTGGCCATGTCGTAGCCCTCGTAATAATGGAAACGGCCCTGCATGGCGAGCACGCACTTGCCTCCCAGGAATCCGCAGATGAAATTGCCTTTGTGCCCGATTACAGTGGAAACGGGGAAGCAGGGAATCTCGGTGTAGGGGATGGTGATGCGGTCTTCTATGATTTCGGCGAGTTTGCCGAGGCCGCTGCCGAGGATGATGGCAGCGACGGGTTTGCGCCCTTCGAGACGCGACTCGATGAATTCGGCCGCAGTGTTGATCTTGTTTATTCTTTCGTCCATAATGTCATTTGATTTTGCTCAGGGCCTGCCGGGCTTCGTGCAGAATCTCCCGCTCGCCGGCGATCTCGCGGCCCCGCATCACGAACTTGCCTCCGGCGATGACGGAGTCGATGCAGTCGGAGTGTGCCGAGTAGACGAGGTTCGCGAGGAAGGGGCCGGGGGAGAGGAAGTAGGAGCTGTCGGTCTCCACGATGGAGATGTCCGCCAGGGCGCCTTCTTCCAGCCGGCCGCTGTCCAGCCGCAGGGCCTTGGCGCCGTTGATGGTCGCCATGTCCAGCAGTTCCGGGAGCGGCAGGGCCTTCGGGTCATTTCTCCAGGCTTTCTGGAACAGGGCGGAGGTCTTCATCGCCTCGAGGATGTCGAGATTGTTGGAAGAAGCGCATCCGTCCGTGCCTATGCACACGTTCACCCCGGCATCACGCAGTTCGTTGTAGAGGAACTTGTAGCCGGAGGAAAGCTTGGTGTTGGAGTTGATGTTGTGTATGCAGTGCACGCCGTGGCGCGCGAGCAACTCGATGTCGTGCTCCGAAAGCCACAGGCAGTGTGCTGCGAGCAGATTGGGCCCCAGAACGCCGATGGCGTCGAGGTACTCCACGGGGGTCAGCCCGCCGTGGGCGGCCTTGCAGTCCTCCACCTCCCTGCGGGTTTCGCAGAGGTGGATGTGAAGGGGAATGTCGTGCTTGCGCGCGAAGTCCGCGGCCCAAATCATCATGGGCTCGCTGACGGAATAGATGGCATGGAAAGCGAGCTCGTAGATTGCTCCGTCCTTCTGCCACAAGTCCTTGACTTCCTCGTACTTGCGCTCGCACTGGTCCATCTGTCGCCGGGCCTCCTCCGGGTCGCCGTGGTCGATAATGTCGTAGCCGACGGCGGGGCGTATGCCCATCTCGGAAGCGGCCTTCTGACAGGCTTGGAAAAACCAGTACTGGTCGTTGAAGGTGGTGGTGCCTGTGCGAATCATCTCGATGCAGGCAACCTTTGCGCTCCAGTAGACGTAGTCGTAGTCGAATCCGGCCTCGATGGCCCAGATTTTCTTCAGCCAGTCCTGGAATATCATGTCCTCGCCGATTCCGCGCATCAGCGCCATTCCGGCGTGGGTGTGCATGTTGATGAATCCGGGCAGGGCCCACTTGCCGCTGCACTCCATCACTTCTACGTCCCCGGCAAGGTCCCAGTCGATGCAGGAGCCTTCGGGGGCTATCTTGACGATACGGCTGCCGGCGATGAGGATGTCTTTCCTCTCACCGCCGACGGTTATGCTTTTCAGCAGGATGGATGCCATTAAAAGTATCCTTCCTGTTCGGGCCCCTGTTCAGGTTCCGGTGTTTCGCGAACTGGAATGCTGCCGCCGAAGCAATTGTCGGTGATATACTTGATCACCTCGTCGAGCCCTTCCTTGAATTTTTCGAAATCCTCCTTGTAAAGGAAAATCTTGTGTTTGTCGTAGGTGAAAGTCCCGTCGGGGTTGTTGCGACGCTTGCTTTCTGTAATGGTCAGGTAAAAGTCGTTCTGGCCTCTGGTGGACTTCACGTCGAAGAAGTATGTACGTTTACCGGCTCTTACAGGCTTGGAGTAAACATCTTCCGCATTTCGATCCTGGTAACCAAACTGATCTCTGTCCTCTCTGTACATAATCTGATTATTTAAATTTGTTTCTGCAAAATTAGAATTTTTTAAGGATTAGATGCTATATTTGCACATTATTTTTGTTTGAAAAAGATGCTTAACCGCAGAATCCTACGTATAAAGGCCTTCAAGGCCATATACAGTTTCACGGAAAACCAGTCTGCGACACTCAAGGAACTTGAGGCCCAGCTGGACCGATCCCTCGAATCCACGAGGGACCTCTACCTCTTTCTACTTTGCAGCATAGGTCCCGTCACAAGGGAGTCCAGGGCGCGTCTGGAGGCCGCCAGGGCCAAGTTCAATCCCACTGAGGAGGAACTTCACCCGAACTTCAAGTTCGCCGACAACCTCATCGCCCCCAAGATGGAAGAGGATCCCGATTTCCAGAAGCTGATCCAGAAAAAGAAATTCGACTGGGAGCAGTACGACGTGCTGGTGCGCCACCTCTACGATTCCATACGCTCCAAGGACTATTATAAGGAATACCTCGAATCCGGCCCCAACAGCCTCAAGGAAGACGCAAAGCTCTGGGAGCGAATCTTCGAGGAGGAATACGAAGACAGCGAAGATCTCGAGGACATTCTCGAGGACCTTTCCATCTGGTGGAACGACGACCTCGCCTATGCCCTGACCTGGTGCTGCCGCACCATGGAAAGCCTCGGCAAGGGCAGGCCCTGGAATCTGCCGCCGCTCTTCATGAGCGACATGGATGCAAGCGGCTCCAAGGAGAGCGACAAGGCCTTCGTGGTGAAGCTCCTGCGCAGCGCATACACAGGATATGACCGCTATATCAAGCAGATATCGGAAGTGACTCCCAAATGGGACCGCAGCCGCATCTGCAGCACCGACCTCGCACTTATAGTCTGCGGCCTGGCTGAGGCGGAAGCCTTCGACAACATCGCACCCAAGGTGACCATCAACGAGTTCGTGGAGATTTCGAAGTACTACAGCACTCCGGAAAGCCGCGCGTTCGTGAACGGAATTCTAGACAAACTAATTAAAAAATAAAGGATTATGACTCTTATTACCCTCCTTCAGGCCGCTCAGCAGCCCGCAGCAGGCGGCGGCGCAAGTTTCTGGATCATGATACTCCTGCTCTTCGGAGTCATGTGGTTCTTTATGATCCGCCCTCAGCGCAAGCAGCAGAAAGAACTCGAGAAGTTCCGCAACGAGCTCAAGAAAGGCGACAAGGTGGTTACCGCAGGTGGTATCTACGGCACCGTAGCCGAGATTCAGGAACGCAGCGTGCTCATCAAGGTGGACGGCGAAGTGAAGCTCCGCGTCGACAAGAACAGCATCGTCCGCGACTACTCCACCGACGCTCAGGCCTCTAACGACCAGGCGCAGCAGAAATAGCGCAGCGTGAAAAACTGGCAGTACTTCGCGGGATGCCTCGCGCTGTCGGCCGGTATCTGGCTGATACACAATCTGTCGCACATGCAGACGGATGTGGTCACCGTGCAGGTCGTGGCGGAAAGCAACATCGCCGGAAGGGCTGCCGCCTCGAGCGACGCAGTGTCGCTCACGGCGCGCTGCAAGGCCTCCGGATTCCGTCTCCTGTATTTGGAGAGGAAGAAGGATGCGGTCCGGGTGCGCTTCGACGCCGATGACTTCGAACAGGAGGAGGGCGACTATTTCAGCATAGGTTCCGCCCAGCTCTACCGCTATGTGAACGATATCTTCGGAGCCGGTACGAGCGTGGAATCCTTCCTCTTCGACAAGCTGCGGTTCCGCTTCATCCGCGAGCTCAACAAGAAACTGCCGGTTCGGGTGAACAGCCTGATGAGTTTCCGGCCCCAGTATATGCAGAACGGGGATTTCGTAGTGACACCGGATTCAGTGCTGGGCTACGGACCGGCGGACCTGCTGGCTGGGCTCGAATCGGTGGGCACGCGTACTATCGAACGCAGCGACATCCGCAGCAGCCAGCACGGGGAAGTCGCGCTGGAAGTGCCTGAAGGACTGAGGCTTTCGGACGAGGCGGTGTCCTGGTCGCTGGAAGTCAGCCGCTTCGTGGAGATAGAAGGCGAACTGCCGGTTGTGGCGCGCGGAGTGCCTCCGGGCAGGGAACTCAGCATCTATCCTAACAGGGTGAAGGCGAGCTTCCGCTGTGTGTTTCCGGTGGTGGCCGATCCCCTCGGATCGGCGGTCTGCTATGTGGATTACCGGGAATTCGCCGGCTCGCTCACCGGCCGCTGCGTAGTGCACTGCGACACTCCCGGGGGAGTGATCAGCTGCAGCATGCAGCCGGCGGTCGCAGAATGCGTGGAGAAGCTATGAAAACGATACTCGTCACCGGCGGAATCGCTTCCGGAAAGTCGGAGGTATGCAGGTATCTGGCCTCGAAAGGCCTGCCCGTATACGACAGCGACTCCCGCACCAAGGCCCTGTACGACAGCGTCCCGGGGCTGAAAAGCAGGGTGGAAGAAGCCATAGGCTTGCCGTTCTCGCAGATTGCGGTCATTTTTGAAGATGCCGCCAAAAGGGAGGCCCTGGAAGCGGTGGTCTACCCGGAGGTGCTGAAGGACTTCCTGGCGTGGAAGGCCGCGCAGGCAGGGCCTGCGGTGTTTTTCGAATCGGCCATAGCGCTGGAAAAACCCATCTTCGACGGCCTCTGGGACGAAGTCTGGCTGGTGCGCGCCCCGCTGGAAAAGAGGCTTGCACGGAACCCCAAGGCAGCCGGCAGGCTGGCCGCCCAGAAAGAAGCCGATGAGGCGCAGGCGGATGTGATAATTGAAAACGATTCCTCGATTGAGGAACTGCATGTAAAAGTAGATAAAATACTCAACGATATGAAAACAGATCTCAGCAAAATCCTGTCCGTCAGCGGAAAGCACGGACTTTATAAATTCCTTGCGCTCTCGCGCTCCAATTCTGCCATCGCAGAGGCCCTGAGCGACGGTCACCGTACGGTTTTCGATGCGCATAGCCGCATTACAACTCTCTCGGACATAGCCATTTACACCGAGGAGGAAGAACTCAAGCTCAAAGACGTTTTCCTTGCCATCAACAAGGCCCTCGAGGGCAAGGACGCTCCCACCAGCAAGTCGCCCGAGGCAGAGGTGAAGGCCCTCTTCGAGAAGGCGGTTCCCAACTACGATCCCGACCGTTTCTACTTCTCTCACATGAAGAAGATCCTCGACTGGTACAACGAACTCGTGCAGTTCGCTTCACTGGACTTCGTAGAGGAGGAAGAAGAGGCCGCGGAGAATGCCGAGGCTTAAGGTAATAACACTCGGCTGTTCCAAGAATACAGTCGACACAGAGCATCTGCTGGCGCAATTGCCGGCAGATGCCTATATTGTTGTGCCGGAGGAGTTTACGGGGAGCGTGGACGTTACTCTCATCAACACCTGCGGCTTCATTGGCGACGCCAAGCAGGAGAGCATAGACACGATCCTCGCCGAGGTGGAACGCAAGAAAGCCGGCCTGACCGGGCGGATACTGGTGTTCGGCTGTCTGAGCCAACGCTATTCCGCCAAGATGCCGGAGCTGATTCCGGAGGTTGACGGATGGTTCGGCGCCCGCGATCTCGCGCCTGTGGTGCGTGCGCTCGGGGTGGAACCTTCGCACGATCTTCGCAACTCCCGCCGCTTCGAAGGCGGATCCTACGCCTACATAAAAATCTCCGAAGGATGCGACCGGCGCTGCTCCTACTGCGCCATTCCCTACATACGCGGAGCTCACAGGTCCGTGCCCATCGAAGACGTGGTGGCAGAGGCCCGGGAACTGGCGTCGAAGGGAGTGAAGGAACTGATCGTAATCGCCCAGGACACAACATATTACGGGCTCGACCTGTATGGCAGGCGGGCGCTGGCGGATTTGCTCCGTGCGCTCTCGGAAGTGCCCGGAATCGAATGGATACGCCTGCATTATTCCTATCCCGAAGGCTTCCCTGAGGACGTCCTGCACGAGATGGCGGTGAACCCCAAGATCTGCAAGTATCTGGACATCCCCCTCCAGCACATCTCCGACAAAGTTCTGCACAACATGCACAGGGGAGTGACGGGGGAATGGACGCGCGCGCTCATACGGCGCCTGCGCGAAGAGATTCCCGGGGTGGTGCTGCGCACTACCGTGATAGTCGGGCATCCCGGAGAAGGCCCTGCCGAGTTCGAAGAACTGCTGGAATTCGCACGCGAAGCCCGCTTCGAACGCCTGGGCGCCTTCAAGTACTCCGAAGAGGAGGGGACCTGGGGTGCGGCGAACCTTGCGGACGACGTGCCGGAAGAGGAGAAACAGCGGCGCTACGACGAGTTGATGGCCCTTCAGGAAGGGATTTCTGCCGAATTCAACGCCTCACGCGTCGGGAGCATCGTGCCCGTGCTGGCAGATTCCGTTGTCGGCGGGCGGCTGGTATGCCGTTCACAGTACGAAAGTCCGGATGTAGACGGCGAGATTATCGTAAGTCTGCCGGAAGGGGAGGATGCGACAACTTATGTCGGCCGTATCTTTAATGTACGCATCCTGGAGGCCGAAGACTACGATTTGCTGGGCGAAATCGCACGCTTCTGAATGGCCCTTTTTGAACCACAAATATATTTGATAACTGACGGAAATTTAGTATATTTGCACACTTTCATACAGATGAAGGTTGAACGGTTCACGGAACCTGCTCTTGGATAGGAGCAAGGCCGATTTCTGGTAAACAGCAGAAAGAACCAAGGGCTTGCCCGGTTCGCGTGCGTATACACGTGAGAGCCAGGAGGTCCGAGAAGTGTGCAATAACCAATAGACAATCAGTTTACACATAATGCATTGCGAAGAGCGTTTCGCGCAGATTTACGGCCGTGACCCCGAAGGGCTGGCCTTCTGCCCATACAGGATCTGCCCCGTCGGAGCCCACTCCGACCACAACCTCGGAAAGATTACAGGCCTTGCGATTGACAAGGGCATACACATAGCATATTCTCCCAAACTCAACGGGGTGGTGGAGATGACCTCCCTGCAGTTCCCCAAGCGGGCTCAGTGGCACATTGCATCCGTACCGGAGAAAAAGCAGAACGGATGGGCCGACTACCTTCGCGGTGCGACTCTCTCATTGGAGAAGAACCACCGCCTGAAGGTTGGTGTCTGTGGAGTCATCGAAGGGTCGCTCCCCATCGGAGGCCTGTCCTCATCCGCTGCAGTTACCATCGCCTTCCTGGAGGCGCTTTGCGCCGTGAACGGCATTCAGCTTGCACCGCAGGAGATTATAGACATCGCCTACGATGCGGAGAAGAACTACGTGGGAGTGTCCATAGGCAAGCTCGACCAGAGCTGTGAAGTGCTCAGCAAGAAGGACCATCTTCTTTACCTTGACACCCGCGATGACAGCTACGAACTGATTCCCGTGAATCCCTCGATGAAACCTTGGAAAATCGCTATCTTCTTCTCCGGACTGGAACACAGTCTTGCGGGCTCGAAGTACAATATGCGCGTAGATGAGCTGCGTTCGGGCGTTTATGCCCTGCAGGCTTTTTCAGGCATGGAGTACGGCAAGTTCAAGGATGCCATGGCGCGCGATGTTCCCCGTGAGGTGTACGAACGTCTCAAGGACCGTCTGCCCGTGCAGTGGGCCCGCCGCTGTGAGCACTGGTACACGGAGTTTGACCGTGTCGAGCGCGCCGCGGAGGCCTGGCGGAGGGGAGATATCGAAGAGTATGGCCGGATCTCCTTCGAGAGCGGCTGGAGCAGCATCCACAACTGGGAATCCGGTGCCCCGGAGCAGATACGTCTTTACGAGATTATGACCCGGACCGACGGTATTTACGGCGGACGCTTCAGCGGAGCAGGCTTCAAGGGCTGCTGCATGGCGCTGATCGACCCTGCATATGAAGAATCTATACGCGAAAAGGTGACCCGCGAGTACCTGAAGGCTTTCCCGGCGATGGAAGGTAAATACGAAGTGTTCATTTGCGAAAGTGCAGACGGAGTAACGATATGAAATGTCTGATTTTGGCTGCGGGCTATGCAACGAGGTTGTATCCCCTTACCGAGAATTTTCCCAAGCCCCTTCTTGAGGTCGGCGGAAAACCCATACTTGATTGGTTGATGGAAGATCTTGGGAATTCGGTGGAGGAGTATATCGTGGTGTCGAACCACAAGTTTGCGGGCATATTCGAGAAATGGGCTGACTGCCATCCCGGAGGAATCCCCATACGCGTTGTCGATGACGGAACCTCGTCGAATGAAACCCGGTTGGGAGCCGTGCGCGATATTCAGTTGGGGATCGAGAGTGCTGCCGTGGAAGGCGACCTTCTTGTGATGGCGGGTGACAATCTCCTTTCGTTCAGCCTGCAGGATTTTGTGGATTATGCCCGGAAAGCCGGTACTTCCTGCGTCATGCGCTACTGGGAGGGCGATGAGGCGCGCCTGCACAAGACCGGCGTGGCCCAGGTTGACGGGAACGGACTGATTATTTCCATGGAAGAAAAGCCGGCCGAACCCAAGAGCAACTGGTGCTGCCCTCCGTTCTACTATATTGCTTCGGCTGATGTGCCTAAAGTGGCAGAAGCGATTGCTGCAGGCTGCGGAGTGGACGCTCCGGGAAGTTTCATCGCCTGGCTTAGTGGCCGTGTTCCGGTGCACGCCTGGGAAATGCCCGGCCCGCGCTACGATATAGGCAATCTGGAGAGTTATGAGGCGGTGAAAAAAGTGTGGAACAAATAATTGAATTATGATTTACGACAACATAAAGAATATCGGGTTATATAAGGGCCTTAGTGCGGCGCTTGATACTGCGCTGGATTACATCGCCGGGCTGGATGCTTCGGTGGAGAACGGAACATACATGCTGGAGAATGGCGTGAAAGCCATCGTGAGCGAGTCGACGACCAAACTGGTCAACGAAAAGGGCTTCGAAGCGCATCGCCGTTTCATCGACGTGCAGCTTGCACTGCGCGGCTGCGAACTCATCCGCTGCAAACCCCTGGAATGCGTCAAGGAGACCATTCCTTATAATGAGGAGAAAGATGCAGCCCGTTATGCTGACGAACCCGGTCTGGATGCCGTCATAGGCAACGGTTACTTCGTTGTAGTTTGGCCGGATGACGCCCATGAGCCTCTTCTTGCCGTTGACGGTAAACCGGAATTGGTGAAGAAAGTGGTACTGAAGGTGCCGGTGCTTTAGTTTTATAAACAGTAGATTCACATGAAAAAGATATTAGTGACCGGCTCGGCAGGCTTCATTGGAAGCAACCTTGTGTTGCGTTTGTTGAATAGTAACGAGCCTCTGCATATTACCGGTCTGGACAACCTCAATAACTACTATGATCCTTCGCTGAAGGAATACAGGCTCAAGGTCATAGAAGAGAAAGCGAAGGAGCATCCGGAGCACGGGTATGAGTTTGTCAAAGGCGATATTGCTGACAAAGCGCTGGTAGACAGGCTGTTCGAACAGGAGAAGTATGACATTGTGGTGAACCTTGCCGCGCAGGCCGGGGTGCGCTACAGCATCGAGAATCCGGATGCCTACATCCAGAGCAACATGATAGGCTTCTACAATATTCTGGAGGCCTGCAGGCATAATCCGGTGGAGCATCTGGTGTATGCTTCATCTTCAAGTGTTTACGGCGGCAACAAGAAGGTGCCTTTCAGCACCGACGACCGCGTAGACAATCCCGTGAGCCTCTACGCTGCCACAAAGAAGAGCAACGAGCTGTTTGCTCACTGCTATAGCAAGCTTTACGATATCCCCAGTACCGGATTGCGCTTCTTTACGGTGTACGGCCCTGCCGGAAGGCCGGATATGGCGTACTTCGGCTTTACCAACAAACTGCTTGCCGGCAAAACCATACAGATTTACAACTACGGTAACTGCCGCCGCGACTTTACCTATGTGGACGACATCGTCGAGGGAATCGTGCGCGTGATGGCCAAGGCCCCCGAGCGTAAGAAAGGGGAGGATGGTCTGCCCGTTCCGCCTTACGCGGTATACAATATTGGTGGCGGTCAGCCGGAGAACCTGCTGGACTTTGTGAATATCCTGCAGGAAGAACTTGTCCGTGCCGGTGTGCTGCCTCAGGACTACGACTTCGAAGCCCACAAGGAGCTCGTCCCCATGCAGCCCGGCGACGTGCCCACCACCTACGCCGACGCCAGCGCCCTGGAACGGGACTTTGGCTTTACGCCCAAGATTACCCTCCGGGAAGGCCTTCGCAAGTTCGCCCAGTGGTATAAAGAATACTATCGATAAAGTTCGCTATATATTGAGAAGTTTTTGCATTTTTACAAAAAGTTCTAAGTATGGAGAGATTTAGGCGCCAAGATTATATCGCACGTATCTGCAGCCTGCTGGGTAAAGGCGAGGCCGTGGTACTGACCGGTCACAGGAGGGCAGGCAAGAGTTGCATCTTGGAACTGCTGGCTTCAGAACTGGCCGCTGACGGTCATGTGATATACATCGACATGGAAGACCCGGCCAATGTCGACCTTGCGACGTTCCGTGAACTGTCGGAGCGGATCAAGGACGAAGTGGTGGAAGGCAGTCGCAATTATGTGCTCGTTGACGAGGTGCAGGAAGTGGCGGAGTTTGAGAAAGCCCTGCGCTATTGGGTGAAGCAGGACGGCGTCGATGTGGTGGTGACGGGCAGCAATGCCGCGATGCTTTCGAGCGACATCGCCACGTCTTTTGCCGGACGCTACCATCGGGTGCATGTGAGCAGCCTCGACTATCGGGAGTTCCTGACGTTCTATGCTCTGGAGGATTCCGACCATGCCTTCTCGCAGTACCTGCGCTGGGGCGGGCTGCCGTTCCTCTACCGCATCCCCTTGGAGGACGAGCGGACGAGGACGGAGTATCTGGGCAGCATCTACGATACCATCTTCGTGAAGGACATCGTGAGGCGCAGGAACATCCGCAACGTGTCGCTGCTCGACAATCTGGCGCGGTTTGTGGCGGATGGCAGCGGCAAGGTGTTTTCTGCCAACAGCATAGCCAAGTATCTCAAGGGTAATGCCGTGGCCGTGAGCGCCAACACCGTGGCAGAATATATGGATGCCCTGTGCGACACCTATATGATAGACAGGGTGAAGCGTTACGACATCAAGGGTAAGAGCGTTTTCGAGCAGCAGGACAAATACTATTTCGAGGACCTTGGCTTGCGTAACTATCTGTGTCGCGACAAGCGTACCATCGATATAGAGAAGGTGTTGGAGGGGGCCGTGTACCTGAAACTCAAGCGTAGCGGTTACGATGTGTATGTCGGACAACTCAACGCCAAAGAGATAGACTTCGTGGCCCGTAGGGGCGACGAACAGATATATGTTCAGGTGGCCGTGCAACTGGCAGGCGAAGAGACCTACCAGCGCGAATTTGGCAATCTGAAACAGATCAAGGACAACTACCCCAAATATGTGGTGACAATGGATCCCAACGTCGGGCTTATCCACGACTCGGGGATTGTCGCATATTCTGCGAGGGAGTTTTTATTGGAATTCGGATCTTAACCAATGAAAGGAATAGTTCTCGCCGGTGGAACCGGGACAAGACTTTACCCCATCACCAAAGGGGTGAGCAAGCAGCTCCTGCCCATCTATGACAAGCCGATGGTGTACTATCCCATCAGCGTGCTGATGCTGGCTGGGATACGCGAGATATTGATTATCTCCACGCCGCAGGACCTGCCCGGGTTCCGGCGGCTGCTGGGGGACGGCTCTGACTATGGGGTACACTTTGAGTATGCAGAGCAACCGTCGCCAGATGGTCTTGCGCAGGCGTTCATACTAGGGGAGAAGTTCATCGGCAATGATAGCGTGTGCTTGGTGCTGGGGGACAATATCTTCCATGGCAACGGCTTTACCGAGCTCCTGCGGCAGGCGGTAGCGGATGCTTCCCGCCAACCAACGGCGGCCCTTACCTGTCATTCTGAGCAAAGCGAAGAATCCCCAAAAGCCACCGTCTTTGGCTACTGGGTGAGCGATCCTCAGCGTTACGGAGTAGCTGAATTCGATTCCAAGGGCAACTGCCTTTCCATCGAGGAGAAACCGATGAATCCCAAGAGCAACTATGCCGTGGTCGGCCTGTACTTCTACCCGAACAAGGTGGTTGAGGTGGCGAAGAGCATCAAACCCTCAGCCCGCGGCGAGCTGGAGATCACCAGCGTCAACCAGCGCTTCCTGCAGGATGGCGAACTTAAGGTGCAGGTCTTCGGACGCGGCTTTGCCTGGCTCGACACCGGCACCCACGATTCGCTGGCCGAAGCATCGATTTATATTGAAACCATAGAGAAACGGCAAGGCCTGAAGGTGGCTTGCCTCGAAGAGATAGCTTACCAGAACGGTTGGATCACTGCGGAAAAGCTTAGAGAGATTGCCGCGCCCATGGCCAAAAACCCCTACGGGCAGTACCTCCTGCGGGTGGCGGAGAAAGGGTGAAGTGTCAAGATAATGCTTATGAGTGTTTATGAGGATAATATCGTGCCGTTAAAGATCAGTCAATTGGCTGAATATGTGGCAAAGATGAAACGCATTGCATTTGATGATGCGTTGGTATACATCTATATTAATCCTCTATATAAAGAATTGTATAATGAAAACTCAAAGTGGTGGTATTTAAGTACCGAAGCTTTGTATCGAGAGTTTGAGATATGGCGGAACAGACAGAAGCGAGAGTTGCCGAGCGAAGTGATACAATTCTACACTTATTGTCTTGAGAATTATGCCAAGAGTAAGCATATCGGGGGAATCAATGCCTGGGCTCTGTTCAAGGAGACAGGTGCTGATGACTATTTGATCGACAACTATGATCTCCTTCATACACAGGGGACAGAGTATGTGCTGGACGATATTCAGCGCTTTATCGACAAAAGAAAGTAATGAAACTATACCACGGTTCAACGCTTATAGTAAGGAATCCCAGTCTAAGACCGGGACGGGCTAATGCTGACTTTGGTAAAGGGTTTTATACAACAAGCAATATAGAACAGGCAGTGCGGTGGGCAAATATAAAGAAACAGAGAGAAAATGCCGAGAAAGCCATAGTGTCGGTATATGAGTTTGATGAGTCCATCCTGAATGATCCGGGACTTAACATCCGCCATTTTAACGGGGCGGATGCAGAGTGGCTCTATTTTGTGACAGATTGCAGGAAGTCAAAACCTCATGATTTCGATTTGGTCCTTGGTCCGGTTGCAAATGATAAGGTTTTCACGACCGTAAATTTGTTTGAGAGTGGAGTGTTGAGTGCAGAAGCGGCAATTCTGCAGTTGAAGGCGTACAAGACGTATGATCAGATATCTTTTCATACAGATAAGGTGATTAATACGCTAAAGTTTATTGAAAAGTTCGAGGCTTGATAATATGAAAATCGCAGTTGCAGGAACGGGATATGTCGGGTTGTCGATTGCAACCTTGCTGGCGCAGCGGCATCAAGTGATTGCCGTGGATGTTGTCTCGAGCGAAGATGTGGACGCACAAGTTGAATCTGCAAAACAAGACCAGTTGGTGGTAGGGGAGTCATAGGCACAGGTAGTTTAAACTATTATGACACAACTATCCGAAAAAGAGCACAATGCGCAGATGGCGGATATGAAGGCGTTTGATGAACAAATGCCTTCTGTGGGTATATTCTGGTATGATACTCAAGAGCATACTCTGTTCGGTGTCTGCAAGAAAGAGTTGACTCCCCGCGAAGTGGAGGAGGCTGCGGATAAAGGTCTGCCATTTATAAACTACCCGAAACTACATCGCCAGGTATGGGCGAAAGAGTACTTCCGTGCGCAGGCCCAGCATAAAGATACCAAGTTCAAAGGCGACTATACGCAGGTGCCACGCGGAAGAGTGGCTTGGACAATTGACAAGTTTATTGTTCTTGTAGGAAAGTGGGCAGAACCATTGCAGGAAGAACTGACGGAACTGATAGAAAAAGAGTTCGCCCTTCCTTATTTTGAATTTGTTTACGATGAACACTGGGACCTTGGCCATGGTTGGAGCGGGGATATGCCAAGATAGAAATAGATGGAAAAATGACAGCGAAGCCCTGCTGGCTGTCGACGGCAAGCCGGAGCTGGTGAAGAAAGTGGTGCTTAAGGTGCCGGTGGGGAAATAAAAGGGTTTAAAGGTATTTATGAATAGTCATTTTCAAACATTATTTTATATGAAAAAGATATTTGCTTTTGTTATTATGGCATGTTTTCTTTCTTTCGGCTGCTCGGCTCAGCCTAATGTAGACAATTCAGTCAAAGGTGGTCTCGAACTTGACAAGTATCTTGGCGACTGGTACGAAATCGCCCGTTTCGACCATCCCTTCGAGCGTGGTATTCAGTTCGCCAAGGCAAATTACACACTGCGCGAAGACGGAAAAGTCGCTGTGCTGAACTCCGGCATAAAAGACGGTAAACCCAAAGATGCCAAAGGAAAGGCAAAACTAACCGACAACCCGCGCATCCTCCGCGTTTCATTCTTCGGCCCATTCTATGGCGACTATCGCATCATGCTCATTGATCCTGACTACAAATGGGTCCTGGTGGGCGGAAGCAACGATAAATTCCTCTGGATACTCTCCCGTACCCCAAAACTCGAAGACTCTGTCCGTGAGACTATCCTCGCTGAGGCCACCCGCCGCGGCTACGATGTAGGTAAACTGATTTGGGTGGAGCAGTAGTAAGTTAGAAAATTTCTCCGGACGCTAGTGGAATAGTATTATCTATGAAAATCGCAGTAGCAGGAACGGGATATGTCGGGTTGTCGATTGCAACCTTGCTCGCGCAGCGGCATCAGGTTATTGCCGTGGACGTTGTGCCGGAAAAGGTGGAGAAGATCAATCGCAAGGAGAGTCCGATTCAGGATGAGTACATTGAGAAGTATCTGGCGGAGAAGGATCTTAACCTGACGGCGACGCTGGATGGAAGGGCGGCATACAGGGATGCGGATTTCGTGGTGATAGCGGCACCTACCAATTACGACCCGAAGAAGAACTTCTTCGATACCTCGCACGTGGAGGAAGTCATCGAACTGGTGCTGGAGGTGAATCCGGATGCCGTGATGGTAATCAAGTCCACCATCCCTGTAGGGTATACCAAGAGCGCAAGAGAGAAGTTCAGCTACCGAGAGCGCCTGGCAGACGGTACGATGAAGGTGGTCACTCCCAAAATCATCTTCGCCCCTGAGTTCCTTCGTGAATCCAAGGCCCTGTATGACAACCTCTACCCGAGCCGCATTATCGTAGGTTACGACGAGCCGGCGCTGGAAGAAGCCGCCCGCACTTTCGCGTCCATCATCAAGGAAGGAGCCATAAAGGAAGATGTGCCTGTGCTCTTCATGGGCACTACCGAAGCGGAGGCTGTGAAACTCTTTGCCAACACCTACCTGGCCCTGCGCGTGAGTTTCTTCAATGAGCTGGATACCTATGCAGAGATGAAAGGCCTCAACACCCGGTCCATCATCGAGGGCGTCGGCTTGGATCCGCGAATCGGCACGCACTACAACAACCCGTCCTTCGGTTATGGCGGATACTGCCTCCCGAAGGATACAAAGCAGCTCCTTGCCAACTTCAATGATGTGCCGGAGAATCTTATAAGGGCCATTGTGGACAGTAACAGTACGCGTAAGGATTACATCGCAGACCGCGTGCTGGAAAAGGCGGGATACTATAGCTATACCGGAGTCAATACCTACGCGGCATCGGAAGAGAAGGAAGTCACCATCGGAGTCTACCGCCTCACAATGAAGAGCAACTCCGACAACTTCCGCCAGAGCGCCATCCAGGGCATCATGAAACGCATCAAAGCTAAAGGCGCCAATGTGATTATATACGAACCAACGCTGGAAGACGGCAACACCTTCTTCGGATCGCGCGTTGTGAATGACCTACCCGCCTTCAAGGCTCAGGCTGACGCGATTATCGCTAACAGATATGATGCGGTGCTGGATGATGTGCAGGGAAAGGTTTATACGAGGGATATTTTTAAGAGGGACTGAGTATGAATAAATATCTTCTTGTCTATGGTAATAATTTAGTAGTGATTCGTGTTCAGACCCGAGCCGGATGTGACGATGATGCGACGATGATGTGACGATGATGTGAAGTATATTGTCGAGTGCATCAAGGAGCTGATAGCGTAGAGGCTCGAAAAAAACAAAAATGTGCAAGGTTTTGTATAAAAATACTTAAAGAAATATGTCTGTTACCATTTATTTATGTAATTTTGGAACGGAACTTGGAGTTTCAAGCCTTGTTTGCGGGCAATAAGGTCTTTTGTCCGTCGTTATAATGACAAAGAAAAGAACGATTATGTATAACACTAAGACATTGAGGGGAACTATCTTTTGCGCCCCTATCAAGTACTCAAAGGAATTCATGACCTCCCTTGCAGGTGTGATAGATGGCTATATGCCAATGTTAGTTCGCGACAATGGAGTGTTGCCTGGTTTTCCCACCTGGCAACTTTCCTCCCCAGATGAGAGAGAAATTCTTGCCTTTAATGGGGATAAGATAGATTATGTTCAGATTGTTGAGAGCGAGATAGGAGAAGAACAAATTATATCATTTGCCTCTCGGTGCAAGGATGTCTTTGGGAGGATTCTTGAAACGACAGGGTACGTATGTACTCGTATTGCTCTTGCACCTTCTGTGATTGTCGCAGAAAAGGCTGCAAAGCCAACGGCTTTTTATAATCGTATTTTTTCTGTTCGCGAGTTGGATGGAGTGTCACTGGACACGAGTAATATATCGCAGGTTTACAGGTTGAATAAAACTATTGGTGGAAAAGAAATAAAGGTTAATCATGTTTCGAACTTTCGCGTAGAGAACGAACTTGTAAGCATAAGTGGAATCAATCAATTACGTGAGCGCTATATGGGAGATTTCGACATCAATACGATGGTCAATCCTGAATACAAGTTCTCGGTTGCAGATGTTATGGAGTTCTTTGACATAGCTCCTTCTTGCTTTGTTAGATTCTATAACTTATATTTTGCTGATTAAGTATGGTCGATACTCTATCCAAGGCAAGTTTCTATCAACAGTTAGTTGATATTCAGGAACTTTCGCGGAAAATATCCACGCCCTGGATGTCCACGATAGAGAGTCTCAATAAGCAGATGAGTACTCTCAATATGGATGCGTATACAGAAGCCTTGAAGTCATATACTTCGTTGGCAGACTTATATCGCATTCCTGATTACCTAGACTCCTCATTGTTTATCCGTCATGACGTTGAGGACGGAGGTGTTATTGCTGATGTTCCGTCATTGAATACTACATCTCAAGATGAGACCACACTTACTGTAGCCGAGAATACACGCGTAAATGATGTAAATAAGGCTAATCAGGAGTATTTTGAATATTTACAATCCAGGTCTGAAGAGATTGCTACGGCTATCATGCGCACGGAGTTTGAGGATGGAATGGACAATGATGTTACATTGTTGATTAAATCCTTTGCGAAACGAAATAAGGCAGCCACATACAACTGGCTTGACGAGCTTTATAGTACTCATTTGAGACATTCGTCTGTTTTACAGGGAATACTTCGAACCTTGGCGATGATTACTGAACGAGGAGATGAGAACATCCTTCTGCCAATGGTAGTTGCCAGCTTAAGGAGCAACAATTCTGCAGAACAGGAAGCGGCAATAATGGTTATAGAGGAATGGCGTACCAAGGAGTGCCTTGAGGCATTATGTAGCACTCAGAAGTATTCTTCAGAGATGATTGCTGACTATGCTAAGATGGTAACCAAAGAATTGAAGGAAGAATTGGGGTAATGTTGATAAGAGGAATAGCCAGTTTGGCACGATGGGATGGTACAACGGTTGTCAACCGTGAAGATGCAACAACGGCAGGCGATGTGATTTCTGATTTAAGGACACAGAGCAATACGCTTTCTGTTTGGCGAGCAGACACACCAGAAGATATTAACGACGCTTTAGTGGCTATGTCTTTGAACAGAAGCGATGTATCTAAAATGATAGCTTTGCTCCTTGACGAGAAAGATTTGTCTGCGATGCAAATAGATTTCTCTGATGCAATACCAGGGAAGGCTCCTGGCGCAGTAGAATCAATCAAGAATAAGCATCGTGATTTGTTAGAAATTGACTATAAGCGGTTGGGTGTTCTCTCTGACTATATGATGAAAGTCGTACACGACAAGGATAAAAGGATAGAAATAACTAAGCCGAATCTTAAGAAACTTTTGATTCAATACAAGGATGGCAACAAAATCATTCCGGATGAGATGAATGCAGACCTTCGTGAAAAATTAAATTGGTAAGTATTATGGCATCACTGGATATGGGCATTTCATACGACCTTACGTATGACGAGATAAATAGAGTGGTCGCTGATGGGCGCATAGGAAACTATGCTTACGGTTATCTCAACGAGCGCGGAGTGTTTATAGTTTGTTATGTAGGACGCTCCGATGATAATCTTAGAACCCGAATCCGTCACGGAGTCGAAGATATGAAGAAGGATCCATCATGTAGATACGAACGCTTTAAGTTCAGTTATGCATCAACACCTGAAGAAGCATACGAGAAGGAATGTCGTAACTATCACGATTTTGGAGGGGAGGACGGTTATTTGAAAAATACAAACCATCCCGAAAAACCGACAGGCTATAAAGGATCGTGCCCGGTTTGCGGACACTAATCATTTTTCTAGCCAATATAATAAATAGCAATCATGCTAAATTCCAATACCAAGATTCAGCCGTTGTTGGAGGATTTGGGTCGGTTGGTGCCGGGTGAGTTCCTGAAGTCGACCGAGTGCAAGCGGTGGATGGTGGAGCGGAATCTGGATGAAGTCTGGAACCAGTGTGTACGCTTTGCCGGACAAAGCCGCGGCTTCTTTATGGTCGGGTACGACCATGATGCTGCCGATGCAGAAGAGGCGCTGAAGTATCTGGTGAACATGGTGTTTGAGCAGCAGAGGGAAAAGCTCCCAACCTTTCTCCACGATTTGCTTTCCTTCTATGTCAGCAGTGAAGCTAAGTACGTAGATTTGACCGATATAAAGAAGGATCTTCTTGCTGCCGGTTATGTGAGAGAAGACATAGAGGTACTTGAAAGTATTCCTATCCCTAAACCGGTTGAAGAAAAGATAGAGGAAGAAAAGACACAAGAGCAGCAGATTCGCTCACTGGAAGAAACTTATCTTTCTTTCCCTGATGTGAACTCCCGGGCGGCGATTGATGCCTATTTGAAGTGGCACAGCGAAACACTGCTTTATTTGAGTGACTATTATACCGAGGCCAATCCCGATTATGCCGCCTTCAAGCATTTGGACAATTCTGGCAACGGCCATACGTTGAGACATAATTTTGATTACATCCATTCCCTCTATAACCTTTTGATGAACGGCGTGACAAACCAGGAGATAGCAAAGACAGTGACAATCGGGAAGAAGACGCCGCTTGTTTTCATCAGCCACTCCCACGGCGATGAGCCATTTGTGGTGGCACTGGTTAACCTGTTGGAAGATATGGGTTTCACTAAAGACATCCTTTTTTGCAGTTCGGTGCGTGAATATGGCATACCGCTCAGTGGCGATATTTTCGAAACCATCCGCGGCCTGTTTCTTGAGCACGACCTGTATGTGATGTTTGTCCATTCACCGCGTTTTTATGGCAGTGCGGTATCGCTCAACGAGATGGGTGCAGCCTGGGTGCTGAAGACCGACTTCTGCTCGTTCCTTACCAGCGATATGGAGTATGGAATGATGAAAGGTGTTGTGAACAATGCCAAGTTATCTATCAAGGTGGACGAGAAAGAAGCCCCGGCACTGTTGAACGACCTTTATAAGCATCTCGTAACAGTGTTCTCGCTACAAGAGATGGAGATGAACAAGTGGAAGCGCAAGCGCGACCAGTTCCTTGCTGTTGTGAGGAATCTGAAGAATGAAGCCGTAGAAGATGCCGTTGCCGAGAATGATGTGGACACGGAGTATAAGAAACTCCAAATAGAGAAGATGAAAGCTGAGGCAGAAGCCCGTATGAAAGCCATTATCCGCGGTAACATAGTAAAAGGTTTCAAAGGTGGTGTTAGAACCCTGAAGATATTCAATGCCGGTGTAGCCACAGCGCGGAACGTTCGTGTGGAGTGGTTGAATGAAGACAAAAATGTGATTTTGACAAGTGACTTCACTGATATTGGCGAGTTGACACCTCAGAATTCCCGCAGCTATGTATTGCATTTGAACACAGCTCATCCCGAGACGATGAAACTGCGCTATTCTTGGGATGATGACTATGCGGCGGAAAATACAATAGAAGAATCATTGCAGCTTTAACCCATGAAAAAAGACTATAGCAAAAGCATCCAGTTGCGGTGCGTGGTCTGCGGTAGTGATTCCGACTTTGAGTACAATGAGGATAAGAGCTACATCAAGTGCCACAAGTGCAACCGCGAATACCTTGGCGGATATGACGAACTTGTGGAACTGAACAGGGCTCTCATTGACGAGGAGTTGGAGCATACCAAGGACGAGATAGCGCGAGATGTCAAGGATGAGCTGAATGCGATGCTGAAAAAGGCTTTCAAAGGCAGTAAGTATTTTAAGATCAAGTGAGGGAACCGACGCAGGAGTGAGAGGAGAACCAAGCTTGCTAGAGTTATTACGGGCGACAGGGAGGAAGACGATAGTCAATCAATATTCGTGTTCAAATGAAGAAGCAAGAAAAGCTATCCGTTCAATCCGTGTTCAAGTAAAGAAGAGATATTCGTGATACCGCTCTTGGGTTCTGCCTTTGAAGTCGAAGGCTGCGAGTAAGCGAGAGGAGACGAAAGCTCGCTTTCAGTATCCCGAACCGAGAGAGCAGCGAGCGCCATGATGCTCGCATCGATGTCCGAGTCGCGTTCGAAGTCGATGAAATCAGCATGAGCAATGTCGACCGCAGGTCAACGCCGGGCGATGCATTTGTGGCGAGCCAACTCTTAGCGAGGCGAAGCCGAGCGAGGGCCGCGGAGCAATACAAGTGTAAAGTATGTCGATTCTGCATAAGATAGATAATGAGGTTAGCAGTGCTATCGATGAAGCACTGGAGGCGCTCTACAGAGTATCTCAACCAAACTTTTGTTTGCTGATTGCACGGGCTGGTGCCCTACCAATGCTTGAGAATATAGGGAAGTCAAGATATGTGGTGGATGATGCCATGGATTCTTATCACGATGAGACGCGGCAACAGTTTTATCTGAATTATTTGAATGCGAACTATCGCAAAGGAGTGTTGGATTATACAGAGAAGGATGGTCTTGACAAACTTTATATAGAGATGATGATTTATTCCCACTTGTGGGACTCACAGAGATTCCTAAAGGATATTTATCGCATTGCTTCAATGATAGCCGGTAAACCATATGATTGGGAATTGGATCTGGAGGATGGAATCTCATATAAGGCAATGCAGGAGGAGATAATAATGCCTCTAAAAACAAAAGGTCTAAGGCTAGGAGAGATTATTGACTCCTCCTATTCCAGCCATATCCGCAATAGTTTTGCACATTCCTTATTTGATATAGATACACATTCTCGAAAGATTCAACTGCGGTCAAAGCACATTAAGAATTCAGCAGATTCTTTACTGTCTTTTGATGTGTTTCAAGATAAGTTCCTGCATTCAATCTTTCTGTGCTATTGCCTTACTAATATTATTGAACGCAACCGTTTGGAAGCAGCAAAAGCAAATACGGCGATTACCGATATATTTTTAACTCCTGATGGAAGAAAAATGCAATTGTTTGGAGAATTGATAGAGAGCAAAGGAAAGCAGTACCCGCGGTTTCATGGGGCGTTTATAAAGGAATATGATTCAGAATACTAAATAGATTTGTCTTCATTGAATCATTTGTAATAAGGGATCAAGCGAGCACGCTCGAAGCCTGCCTCCCTTCGCAAAAAAAGAAGGCAGTCTTTTGTTGTGATCTATGATGTTCTTCTTAATCTAATCCAATAATATAATGGAAGAAACAAGAGTGATAATTGACGAAAATCCGAAAGATGGGAATCCTGTTGTTGCATCTCCTACTGCGAGTAAGGGAGAATATCCAACTCTGATAGGATTGTCTGAAAAGGAGCAGAAATCGTCGGCAGCATGGAAATGGGCAATAAGTGAAAATACACGCCTTCGGGAGTATGAATCCAAATACCATGAGTTGGAGAAAACTTTTCATGGCATACACGAAGCTTTTGAAGTGTATAAAGCGAAAAATAACAAGAATCCATTACTTGACACAATCGCTTGTATTCTGTTTGTTTTAGGCCCATTAGCCCTTGGTTGGCTTACCTCAATAACAGATAGCAACATAAGACATCTTATAGCTATCATAGGTGTGGGTTTACTTGTTGCAGCAATAATCATAAAAATCGCTCAATACATTAAGTCATGAACATAGCTATTGATTATATTAAGGACTCGGGTAATCTTGATAAAGAGAGAATCGTTTTCGCTGTGAAAAATGACGAGCAGTTGGGCAAATATCTTATTGCAGAAAGTGTTTTGCTTGGGGATTCTCGCTTTTCAGCTAAAATCAAGAACATTTTTTGGTTCCCTGACCAAGAATTAAAACAAGGTGATGTCATAGTCTTGTATACAAAACAAGGCAATAACAACAGCACTAAGAACGAAGATGGAAGCACTACTTACTTCTATTATTGGGGCCTCTTAGAACCCCATCTTAAGGAGAATAAACCATGTGTGGTTTTGTTTGAGGCATCATGGGATGTGTGTGCAATTCAAAAAAACGAAAACCAATAATATGGAGATAACACTATACGAACGTGATGGGCGTCCTGTTGCCTATATAGCAGATGATTTAGAGCATTCTATTTATACTTGGGATGGACATGCAGTTTGTTATATTTTGGACGAAAGAATCTATGGATGGAAAGGACATCATATAGGATGGTTTCATCAAGGGATAATATATGATATACATGGATGCAGGGTGGGCTATACAAAGCAAACCTGCCCCTCGGTAACACATATGGAGCCTGTAAAATATGTGAAATATGTAAAGTACGTAAAATATGTACGATATGTTCCGTATATACGCCCGGTGTTTTCTATGAGACAAGCCTCAACCTCTCTTGTAGATTTTGTTCGCCAAGATGCGATTTAAACGATTCAAACGATTCGAATTCCAGATAGGATACCACCTAGATGAAATAGATATGGAATCAATACAGGGAATGGAGAGTAACGAATAGATGGAACAGACTAATCAACAAACAATAGACTTGTACGTCAAGGCGGTGGAGTTGGCGAAACAGAAGGAGGGGCTGGGCAATCAGGACAAGATGCTTCTTAACAGGTTCAAGATACTTCTGCGGAGCGGAGCGACGGAGGATGCTGATAACGAGCTGGCGCGGATGGGGAAGGTCAGGAGAACCACACTTCACAGTATTCGTGAGTTGGCAGAGAGTGTTTTTGAGGACTGGGTGCGGAATCTGGATGTTGAGGATTCGGAACGTGAGAGGATGCTGGATGACGGGAAACGACGCGGAGATGCAGCAGAAGCGTATCTGCTAGGTCAACTGAAAAGCCAATGAATGATTATAGAGAATTAAAAACACCCTTTTTTACACATGCAAAGGCGTTGTTGGGAAAGGCGCGAGAAAGAATACATTTATGTATAAAGAACACCCGGATTTAGCCAAACCTCAGTTAGACCAGACAATATGGCATTACTATACTTTGTCTAAGTTTTTGGGGCTAATTGAGAGATCATCCTTATACTTATGCAGACATGATAAGTTTGATGATAGTTTTGAGGGTGGTTTATCAGTATTGGATAAGCAGTATTTTGACAGTGTTAATCCAGGAATGCATCAGTATTTGACGGGCGACAAAGTTGGCTGCTATTATTCTAATTGCTGGACTAAAAGTGAGGTGGATGAATATGTACTATGGAGCTCTTATGCATCACTACAAGATGGGATTGCTATTCAATCAACAGTAGAAAGGCTTATCACCCCTTTGGATGTGGAAAAAGAAAAGAATGTTTACATTTCCGAAGTGTTGTATATTGATTATTCGAAGGACTACACGTTTAGAAAAACTGGCGGGAAAGTAAATACCTTAGCGCCACATTTCACTAAGCGTGATTATTTTAAGTCGGAAAAAGAATTGCGGGTTATGTATGTTGACCCTGTTGGAAAGTTTGATTCATCTCCGAATGGTGTGGAAATTCGAGTGGATTTAAAGACTTTGATTGAAAAGGTTTACGTGGCTCCATTTTCTTTTCCTTGGCTTAGAGATGTGATTAATAATATTCTAGCAAAATACGCTTTGAGTAATATTAAGGTTTTGAAATCTTCTATATAAAGCCCATCGCTCTTACGCGCAAGCGGTGCCGTTGGTTAAAAGACACATCTTATTATGTCACGCCAAGAATACATATCACAGTGGAACGTGCTGCTTACGAATTATGTGAGCACGACGCTGGGGATTATTGTGGGGAGGCTGTGCCAACCGGGAATAGAAGTTGAGTGGAAGGAGAGATTGGAATACCTGAAACTCCTGCTGGAGGGAAAGGATGTTCGTGATGTGAAGGCGGACTTGGCACAGTGGATTGTAACTGATGAAACACTGGACAAGACCGAGAAGATATACGCGGAGATTGATGGCTTTCTGATAGAGATTTCTGTAAAAGGAGATGCACAGAAAGAGTGTTTGAAGGAGATTGCCCGTCAATACGAGCATTATAGGAAGCAATTGACAAAACTGGAATTGAACATTCTTCAATTGTAAAAGTTGATAAACAATAACGCCAAGCAGCTCTTACGCGCAGGCTGGTTGTGGCTATGGGGTAGCCAGAGGCGCTTTGCGCCTGATTACCTAAAGAAAATAAAAGAAATTATTTTAAAATATTTACATTACAATGATTAACGTTGGAATTATTGGATGTGGCTTCGTAGGCGGAGCCCTCAAAGATTGGTTGGAGCATAACAATCCAGAGTGCAAACTGTTCATCAGCGACCCTCCCAAGGGGTACAACGATGACCTGAGTGGTATCGATATTGCCTTCCTGCAAATCCACGTACCTACCGAGGACGACGGCACGCAGGACCTCACCCTGATGAAGGAACTCATCACCAACCTGCCCGATGTGCCCGTGTTCGTGCGCACCACCATCCTTCCCGGCACCAGTGAACGCCTCTCCAAAGAGACCGGCCATCAGGTGTGCTATATGCCTGAGTTCCTCACCGAGCGCACCTTCCTGGAGGACTTCCGCAAGCAGACAATGGTCTTCACTGGCGCACAGGACCTGCTTACCAAGATTTTCGTGGGTAAGAAGTTCACCGTGATGACTCCGTTGGAGGCAGAACTCACCAAGTATATGCACAATGTCTTTGGTGCCTATAAGGTTACCTACTTCAACGCCTGCCGCGAGTACTGCGAGCAGATGGGGGCCGATTGGCGTAAAGTACACACCGGCATCCTCCTCTCAGGCTATATCAACGACACACACACCTACGTCCCCGGTCCTGACGGTAAATTCGGTTATGGTGGCAAGTGCTTCCCCAAGGATGTCAATGCCTTTGCTAAGATGACCGAGGGTACCCCTCTTGGAACCCTGCTGGAGCACCTGCATGAGTTGAATGTTCATTTCCGTGGGGTGGAGGAGCATATTTGATGCGTAGCGCAGTGTTAGAGGGTAAGGGTTTAAGAGTTTAAGGGGAGGAATAGATAATAAAAGTCGATGACTGCGGACGAGATTGCCAAACTGCCCACGCTGCTGGATATTGTGAACCACTATCTCGAAGGTGAGCGACGGATAGAGGAACTGCATGAGACTGGAGATTTCAAAGGACTGTTCCCAACTCGAGCCTACAAGGGTATGTTTGAACCCTTGCGCATGGAGGACGGTACGCATATCCTTATGCCATTGTCACCAGCGCAGCATTCCTACTATCGTGGAGAAAGCAGTTATCATGAGGACTGTCGACCGTCACTTTTTCGCATGGGCATGACTGATGCTGACATCTTCGTGGAGCGCGTCAAGCGTTGCGAGATGGAGTTGATGATGCGACAGTATCCCATAACAGAGCTCTTTGCCAACAGCATTCAGTCACAGGCGCCGGACAAGACTTGGATACCCTTGCCATTCCGTATCGGTTACGATGGCATGGCGCAGCATTATGGCATCAAGACCGAGTTTATGGATTTCACCCTTGACCCATGGACAGCAGCATTCTTTGCCGCCACAAAATATGATGAGGCTACAGATACCTATACCGTCATAGAAAGCACCGACAAATACCAGTGTGGTGCTTTCTATCTTCGAAACGAGATTCCCCTACTGGGACCTAATCATTCCCGTATAGACATAGTAGGGATGCAGCCCTTGTTGCGCCCTGGTCGCCAGAGTGCATACGTGTTCCGTATGAACCAAGGTGAGAACTTTAACACGATGGCGCAGAAAACCCTCTTTCGCCACGATGCTGCGGTTAACCGACAGATATTTGAACAAGCCAATAGTGGCAACCAACTATTCCCGAAAGAATTGATAGGTGGACGAATACTGAGTGAGATAGTTAAGGGCGAGGAGTTTTCAATGAAAGCCTTTAACGAGGCAAAACGTAAATATGCCTCTGCTTTGAGTGAAGAGACCTTGAATGGCTATCTGTCAGACAAGCATATCACAATAAGTGCTGCAGATAGGCAGTGGTTCACTGATGCAGAAAAGAAAGAAGCAATTGACTATTGGGAAACCTATCAGCAGGAGCTGTTCAGCAAGATTCATCTACGTTGGTCATATACAGGTCCTGTAAAAATAGTGGAAGGAAAAGATTCCGTTTAATTAGTGAACGATAATATAATGTCATAAAGTATAGTGCTTATGGAGAAGTCATTTACTATTATGCCACGAGTCATTGCTCATTTGGGTGAGGACTTAATTAAGGACGAGAGTATAGCGCTTTTGGAACTCGTAAAGAACTCCTATGATGCAGAGGCAACCGTCTGCAAGGTTGACTTTGTGTTTGACGTTTGGGGGAAATTGGAAAAGATAACCATTGAAGACAATGGTTGTGGCATGGATTTGAAAACGATTGAAACCGTTTGGCTTGTCATAGGTACCGACAATAAGAAGAAGCAACTCGATACCGTAAAGGAAGGACGGTTGCCCCTTGGAGAAAAAGGTATTGGACGTTTGGGAGTTCACAAGCTTGGTCGTAGAATCCATCTCTATTCTAAGAGTGCAGACTGTCAGGAGGTCTATGTTGACATTGACTGGCGCTTGTTGGCAGAAAGTAGAGATATAGATGACTTCAAAGTGGATTATGACTACCAAACCTCTAACTTCCATTTCAATAATGGACAGACAGGAACCATCATCGAAATAACAGACCTTAAAGGTGAGTGGAACCGACGTAAGCTTCGCACCATTTTCCGCAATCTGACCTCCTTAAATAGTCCTTTCGACAACCAAAGTGACTCCTTTGAAGTCATTGTAACCACACAAGGAGCAAACCCCTTTGCCGGACTTCCTAATATTGATGAAATATTGAATGCAGGAATGTATTTTGGCCATTGTGTAATGAGAGGCTCAAAGATTACGCAGTTTCATTATGAGTTTAAACCTTGGGGCAATCTCGACAGGATTGATGGTAGAGTAGTAGATACTCTTGATGAATACGACAGGACTCTTATCCATAAGGTAGAAGAAGAGGATGAAAGTAATAAGATTATCAAGCGGGAAGAAATACTTGACCTCTCTAAATATGGTATTGGTCAGATAGAATTTGATATAGTTATATTTGAGAAAGACAATGCTATTTTCAATTTGATGAATCTTGAAAAACGTGCATTTAATGACTATTTGAGAAATAACAGTGGCATCAGAGTCTATCGTGATAATATGCGTGTATTTAACTACGGCGAGCCTGGCAACGACTGGTTAGGCATAGACCAAAAACGACTGAACAGAGCTGGAGGGTCCATCAGTAACAACATAGTGATTGGCTCTGTCTCTTTGGAACGACAGTCGAGTTTGAGTCTTAGAGAAAAGACAAACCGCGAGGGCTTTATAGAGGACGAACCGTATTATGCCTTTGTCGATGCTGTCCGTTATGCTCTTGACTTGATCGTCGCTCAGAGAAATCAAGATAAGTTCAATTTGATGTCCGTGTATAAGCAGGGCAAGCAGCAGAGTTCAGAACCTGTTATTGGCGAACTGTCCGAAGTCATCAGTCTTATCAAGGATAGAGTTGAGGATGAATCCGACCAGAAAGAGATTCTGACTTATCTCTACCGAATGGAGAAACAGTATAATGAGGTTCGAGACACTTTAATCCACAGTGCCAATATAGGAATTAACCTTGGCGGTGCAGTCCACGAACTTGAAAAGCAGATGTCTGCATTAAAGGGCTTCATTAGAACAAGGAACATTGATAAGATAAAGGAAATAGCGGAGCTGTTAGACAACATCATCGAGCGTTATGCTTCAATGATGGTAAAATCAGAAATCAAAACTGCTGACTTGTCAGATGTGGTACGTCTGATAATCGAGCATAATATGTTCCGTTTTAGGGACCATCAAATACGTCTGTTCTCTAATTACAAGAGTGTGTCATACTTGGCAATGTTAAGTAAGACAGAAACCATTTCCGCTCTAAATAATTTGATTGACAATTCTATATATTGGGTGTGCCGTTCCAGACCGGCAGACAGAAAAATAGGTATATATATAACAGAACAAGTTACGGGCTATGCAAGTATCTTGGTGTGTGACAATGGTCCTGGATTTAAAATACCACCAGAACTGGCTGTAAGACCTTTTGTGTCAGGAAAGCCGCTTAATGCCGGAATGGGACTGGGCTTGTATATTTCTCAGCAAACAATGAATCAGATGAACGGTAAACTTCTAATACAGCAAGATGGTGAATTCAATATTACGGATGTTGTCAAAGATACCGACCTGCATCGGTCGGTTGTGGCATTGTGTTTCCCTGTTGGTGAGTAAGGTTTTTCGTTCAGATAACACAACAGCAAAACAAATTGTGCGAAAGACTATGAATATAGAAGAGATGCTTGATAGAGTGGTGGTAATTGATAACCTGAAGGAAGAGATTGACGATCTTGTAGCCAAATTGCGGAGCTATGATATCTCTGTGGACGTGCCAGAATATACGGAAGATTATTCTCAGCTGCCAGTATATACCCACAATCGTCAACTTATCTTTATGGACCTGATGCTGGATGAAGATGAGAGTCATTTAACCACGAATATCTCACGGGTTATAAATATCTTGAATCACATTGTCGGAGAAGGTTTTGGCCCATACGGACTTGTTCTGTGGACAAAGCACCAAGAAAAGATAAATGCATTCTTGACAAGGTTAGATTCTGCTGCTAACGAAGCAAATCTGTCTGAGGAAAACAGTGACAACGATGAGGAAATAATTCCTGTAGAGATAACGTTGCAGAATCCTCCTATTTTTGTGATTGGGATTGATAAGGTACAATTCAAGAGAGATGGAGGATGGGACTTTAGTGATTTGATGCCACATCTAAATGCTGGGTTGCAGAAGAGCAATGCCTCTTATTTCTTTCTTCGTTGGCTATCAGTAACGCGGCAGGCCTCCCAAGAGACAATAGCAAATATCTATGGTTTGACGAGAAACTACGAGAACAAGGAAAAAGAAATAACCCATATCCTGAATAAATTGGCTCTCAACCAGACAGGCATCAATCATTATTATCCGGGGCTGACATCTGATACTTATAAAGCTTTCAGCGACATTTTGCACCCCAAAATCAATGCGCTGACGGGTGCTGAAATCATACCCGATTTGTCCAACGTTGAGACTGCATTCACGACTGAGGAGGAATTGCCAGTTCTTGCCCATTTGAACAGAATTTTGTTTATTGATGAAATTGGGATTGACCAAAACGAGATAATGCCTGGAAATATTTATGAGGTAAAGGACACATGTTGTCCGGTAATTGTTGCTGAATCAGAAAGGATTCCTTTCAAAAGGAAAAATGAAAATGGCAAATGGGAGGAATATAAAAATTATAATTGTGTCCCTATTGCAGTTGAATTGACACCACCTTGTGATTTTTCTAATAAGAAAGTATTGTCTCGAATTGTGGGAGGTTATATTGTGGATTATGAAGCACATGAGGACAAAAAGAGGGATATTTCTGGGGGTGATAAATGTTATATAATAAGGCCAATCCTAATACCTGGCGATGAGAAAATTAAATATATTGTCTTCGACTTCCGTCATTTGTATTCGCCTGCTGAGGTGGAATTGAAGGATGCTAACAAATACAAGGTGCTATTCAGAGCGAATCACCCCTTGTTCTCTGATATGTTACAGAAGTTCTCATCCCATGCGGCTCGTTTAGGGTTAAAGGGATTAGAACCTGGTAAATAGCGGCTACCGCTCTTACGCGCAAGAAGTGCCACGATGGGGTAGTTCAGAACTATTACAAACACTGGACTACCCGCATATAGGAACAGGGAATCCGCTTGTCTCTCATAAGACAGAAAGTTCAATAATAACAATGACCGTTTTTTTGGAAATAGAAAAACAATACATTATATGTTCAACTTAGATAAATTCATTGCTGACAGTGTGACTTTCCGGCCTGTCAGTATGTTTGCAGCGGATATAGAGGCAAACAAGGAAGTGCTTACACGGGAGATAAAGGGAAAGAAAGTATGCGTGATTGGTGGTGCAGGTTCCATTGGCTCCAGCTTCATTAAGGCTGTGCTGCGCTTTGAGCCTAAGAGCGTGGTGGTGGTGGACCTCAATGAGAACGGACTGGCAGAACTGGTGCGCGACGTGCGCAGCACAGAAGGGCTGTATGTACCTGACGAGTTCCGTTGCTATACACTCAACTTTGCAGACCCTATCTTCACGCGCATCTTCCGTGAGGAGAAGGGCTTTGACATTGTGGCCAACTTCTCTGCGCACAAGCACGTGCGTAGTGAAAAGGATAAGTATAGTGTACAAGCACTCATTGAGAACAACGACATCAAGGCCAAGAAACTGATGGACTTGCTCTGCGAATGCCCGCCTAAGCATTTCTTCTGTGTCAGCACCGACAAGGCGGCCAACCCTGTAAATATTATGGGAGCCAGCAAACGTATTATGGAAGACTTAGTGATGGCCTATAATGATAAGTTTAAAGTCACCACAGCCCGCTTTGCCAATGTGGCTTTCAGCAATGGATCCCTGCCTGACGGATGGATTCATCGTTTGCAGAAGAAGCAGCCACTTGCAGCACCCAGTGATGTGAAGCGTTACTTTGTTTCACCGGAAGAGAGCGGTCAGATTTGTATGCTGGCCTGTATCCTTGGCAAGGGCGGAGAGGTCTTCTTCCCAAAGCTGGGTGAAGACCAGATGCTTACCTTCTGCAGCATCTGTGATGAGTTCGTGAAATCAGAAGGCTTTGCCAAGAAAGAGTGTGCCAACGATGCAGAAGCCAAGCAGTATGCAGCCAAGATGGACTATGACAACGATACTTATCCAGTAGTTTACTTCAAGTCGGACACGACAGGAGAGAAAACCTACGAGGAGTTCTACGTTCCTGGAGAGAAAATCAATATGGACCGCTTCAAGGCCCTGGGCGTTGTGGAAGAAACCACCCGCAGACCGATGACGGAGGTGAATGCTTTCTTTGAGAAACTGGAGGCCATCTTCCATAAGGATGACTTTACAAAGGCACAGGTGGTTGAGGCTATCAAAGAGTTTATACCTAACTTCGAACACGAGGAAAAGGGCAAAAACCTTGACCAAAAGATGTAATTGAAATAAATGTAAGTAGTAAATATGGCAGATTATAGGAATACCATTGACTTTATCAAGTCTGTATATGGCAACCAAGAGTTTACCCCTCTGGCTGTCCCTGTTTTTGTGGGCAATGAGAAGAAATACCTCGAAGAGTGTATTGACACCACCTTTGTTTCCTCTGTAGGCAAGTTCGTTGATCGTTTCGAGGAAGATACGGCCAAGTACACCGGGGCAAAGCGTGCTGTGGTATGTGTCAGTGGCACCAATGCCCTGCACATGGGCTTGTTGCTCGTGGGTGTGAAGCGTGATGATGAGGTGCTGACACAGGCACTTACCTTCATTGCTACCGAGAATGCGTTGAGCTATATTGGGGCATACCCTGTATTCATAGATGTTGACCGTTCCACGATGGGACTGTCACCCGATGCACTGAAGGAATGGCTCCAGAAGAATGCAGAGGTACGCAAGAATACTCGCATTGGTGAAATGGACAAGAGCCACGACTTCGCTTATCAGGAGGACGAACTTGCCTGCTATAACAAGAATACTGGCCGCAGAATCAAGGCTTGCGTTCCTATGCACACCTTCGGTCATCCTGTACGCATTGAAGAGATAGCTGCAATCTGTAAGGAATGGCATATCGAGTTGGTGGAGGATGCCGCAGAGAGCATTGGCTCAAAGTACAAGGGTAAACACACTGGTACTTTTGGAAAGATAGGAGCGCTCAGTTTCAACGGCAACAAGACCATCACCACCGGTGGTGGTGGTATGCTGCTCTTCAATGATGAAGAGCTTGGTTCTTACGCTAAACACATCACTACACAGGCAAAGATACCCCATCGTTGGGAGTTCCGTCACGACCATATTGGTTTTAACTACCGTATGCCTAACATCAATGCAGCCCTTGGTTGCGCACAGTTGGAGCATTTGGATGAGTATGTTGCCAGCAAGCGTAAGGTGGCCGCTGAATATGAGGCATTCTTCAAGAATGTGCCAGACATTGAATTCTTTGTTGATTCTCCTGATACCTTCTCTAACTATTGGCTGAATGTGGTCATTCTGCCTAACAAGGAAGAACAGATAAACTTCCTGACTCAGACCAATGACAATGGCGTGATGACCCGCCCTATCTGGGAACTGATGAATCGTCTGCCTATGTTTGAGAAGTGTGAGAATGATGGTTTGAAGAATACCATCTGGTTTGCAGATAGAGTGGTTAATATTCCGAGTTCCGTACGTTTGTAAAAGAGGTAACATGATAGGAGGCGAATTTCCAATAGCAGTAACAGATGTCTTGAATGCTGAAGGCCGGCATTCAGCTACTCCTGATGTTTATACATATTCATCAGGAAGAGCAGCCTTGTATCAGATTCTGAACTATCTGAAACAAGATAAGGGGATTATACGCGTCTTGCTGCCGGATTACTTATGTAGTTCTGTGCTGGTTCCTGTTAAGGCTTTAGGTTTAGAATTCGCTTTTTATCAAATTGATGAAAGCTTAGAACTTGAACAGGATAATCTTACAACATTATACGGAGAAAACACCGTTATTCTTCTTATCAACTATTTTGGTCTAAAGAACCTCGAAAAGCAGATAAAGGCTATACGAAATATAGACGAAAGTGCTATTATCATTGAGGATGACGTTCAAGCTTATTATGAGTTTCTAAAGCCATTCGGTGATGTGGATTTCAAGTTCACTAGCCTTCGTAAAACCTTTGCGATTCCTGATGGTGGTTTGGTAAAGACAAAGCATCATATGCCAGTTGTTGATAAACCAAACACCTTTGGCCAATATAAAGCAGCTGCTGCTCTGTTGAAGTCAATGCGCGAAGGCAATTTCAACGATAAGATTTATCTTGAAATGTTTGAGAAGGGAGAGAGTCTTATTGATGAAGAGATAGAATGCGGTATGAGCCGTATAGCGGAGAAGCTATACTACTTTATCAATGATGAGCATGTAAAGGTCCGTAGACTAAATAACGCACGTTACTTGTTGGAAGAACTTGGAAAGATAGGGATAAAACCTCTGCTACCTTTAAAAGATGGTTATGTGCCTCTTTTTATTCCAATTACTTTGAAGAATAGGGATGTGGTGCGCAAAGCTATGTTCCAACAAGAAATCTTCTGCCCAGTACATTGGCCATTGGATGGGATGACAGTTAAAAGGGGAGAGTTGATGTCCCAAACAGAGTTATCGCTGATTATTGATCAACGCTATGGCCGTAACGATATGGATAAAATTATAGCCGTATTAAAAGAACATTTGCATGAAATCCAATAAAGTTTGTATAGTTACAGCTGCTCGTTCAGAATACGGCTTGTTGAAGTGGATTATAGATGGAGTTCATCATGACCCCGAACTTGATCTTCAACTAGTTGTCACTGGTGCGCATTTATCAGAAGAACATGGATTGACTTATCGATTCATTGAAGAGGATGGCTATCCGATTGCCGCCAAGGTTGATATGCAGCTTTCTTCTGATGATAAAGCCAGTATCGTGCGCTCTATGGGTAAATGCTCTGAAGGTTTTGCTGAAGCCTTTGCACAACTGAATCCGGATGTTGTTATGGTATTGGGTGACCGTTATGAACTGTTACCCATTGTTAGTGCTTCTTTAGTCATGGGAATCCCTGTTGCTCACCTTTCAGGTGGAGATGTGACGGAGGGTGCCATAGACAACGAGGTGCGCAATGCCGTGTCTATGATGTCTGCTATTCATTTCCCAGGTGTAGAGAGTTCAGCAGATAATCTTCGTAGAATGTTGGATGATAATGCTCTGATTTATAAGGCAGGTGAACCTGGATTGGAAAGCTTCCTGCGATTTGAACTAATGAGTAGGGAAGAGTTGGCGGAAAATTTACATCTGGATATCAGCAAGAAATGGTGCTTGGTGACTCTACATCCTGAAACCAAGTTGGGACTTGAAGAAAACCTGAATATGGTTAAGAACCTCTTTGAGGTCATGCGAGAAACAGAGGGCGTTCAGTTTGTTATTAGTAAAGCTAATGCCGACTTTGGAGGTGTGCAGATTAATTCTTTCTGGGAAGAAGCGGTTAAACAAGACGAGAATAAATACAAACTATTCACTTCATTAGGTCAGTGTCGTTATCTCAGCTATATGAGACAGGCGGCAGGCGTTATTGGAAATTCATCCAGCGGTATTGTTGAAGCACCATTCTTGGGCATCCCTGTTATCAATATTGGTGAAAGACAGAAGGGACGACACCTTTGTGAGAATGTGATTCAGACCAGTTGCGATAGCGAATCTTTGAAGAAAGCATTCGCACAGATGTTTGCACAACCAGCAATTGTGGATAATTATTATGGTGATGGCCATACTTCTGAATATGTAATAAGTGTGTTGAAGGATTGGCTGAATAAGAGATAATTATGAATATAGATATTACTGCTCATTGGAACGAGAATCTTGAAGCGTTCCCTCCAGAGAAAAAGGATGTCTATTTCACGGAACAATACGTGAAATTGTACGAGACTGCTACTGAAAAGGCAGAATGTTTTGTCTGTCAAGAAGGTGATAAGGTATTGCTGTTCCCCTTCTTGGCAAGAACATTTGAGTTCCAAGGCAAGCAATATAAGGACTTTGAAACTGCCTACGGCTATGGTGGGCCAGTATATAACTGTGAGGATAGTGAATTTGTCATTAGAGCATTGACCGCCTTTAAGTCCTATTGCAACGAGAATGGCTTTGTGGCCGGCTTTGTTCGTTTTCACCCGCTTTTCCAGAATCAGAAAGGTTTTAATACTGTTGGCAGTGTAATAGAAGACCGAAAGACTGTCGCTATTGACCTCAACCAGACGATTGATGATGTTTGGAAGAACGAGATACACTCCAAAAACCGTAATGTAATCCGTAAGGCTGAGAAAGCAGGTTGCACATTCCTTGTTGATAATAAATATGATCATCTAAAAGAATTCATCAATCTGTATGATTCCACAATGGATAAACTTTCTGCTGACGGATTCTACTATTTTGATGATGCCTACTATGACAATTTAAAGAGAGGTATTACTGATAGTTTTTTAGGTTGTGTTCAAAATCGTGAAGGACAAATAATTTCTGCCGCCATCTTTATGTATAGCGGCCCTTACGGACACTATCATCTTTCGGGTAGCGACAAAAGCCAGCTGGCAATCTCTCCCAACAATTTTATGTTGTGGAATGCCGCTATTGAGTTGCAAAGCCGTGGCGTAAAGCGTTTCCATCTGGGTGGTGGCATCAATGGAGATGAAGAGAATTCACTGTATCAGTTTAAACGTAGATTCTCTAAGGATACTCGCCAGTTCTGTATTGGTAAACTGGTATTCAACCAAGAACTATACGAATCCATCTGTGCTGATTGGGAAACTAAAAATCCCGAAAAAGCGGAACATTATAAACATCATTTGCTGAAATATAAGTACTAAAATATGAGTGTATATATCATTGCGGAAGCAGGTGTAAACCATAACGGCAAACTTGACCTGGCTCTTAAACTCTGTGATGCTGCCAAGGAAGCTGGTGTGGATGCGGTGAAATTCCAGACATGGAAGACTGAAAGCATTGTGACTGCATCAGCACGTCAAGCCGCTTATCAGACAGAGAATACCGGCAAAGAAGAAAGCCAGTATGACATGCTAAAAGGCCTTGAGTTGAGTTATGACCATTTCCGCACAATACAAGATTATTGTAAGAAGATAGGGATTGACTTTCTTTCCACTCCAGATGAGGAAGAAAGTTTGGAATTCCTTGTTTCACTTGGATTGCCTTTCATAAAAGTTGGCTCCGGCGAAGTAACTAATATCCCATATCTCCGCAAGATAGGAAGTTGCAAGAAACCAGTGATTCTGAGCACCGGTATGTCAAATATTGCACAAGTGGCGTTGGCTTATGATACACTTTTACAAGCGGGTGCTGATGGTGTTTCTCTTTTGCATTGCACCACCAACTATCCTTGCCCTTATAATGAGGTGAATTTGAAAGCTATGATTACCCTCCGCGAGGCTTTCAAGTGTAAGGTCGGTTATAGTGATCATACAATGGGAACGGAAGTGCCAGTCGCTGCTGTAGCTATGGGTGCTGAAATCATAGAAAAGCATTTTACGCTTGATAAGAATATGGAAGGTCCTGACCATAAGGCCAGCTTGGAGCCTGCTGAACTAAAACTGATGGTGCAGCAGATTCGCAACATTGAGGTGGCTCTAGGTGATGGCATTAAACGTCCTAACAAAAGTGAGACTGAAAATGCCAAGGTTGTTCAGAAATCTATCCTTGCCAAGAGACCGATTAAGAAAGGTGAGATTTTGACAGAGGATATACTTACTGTCAAGAGAGCAGGAGAGGGCATTAGTGCTTCGCTTTGGGACTATGTAATAGGAGCACCTGCTATTAAGGATTTTGAAATTGACGAACCGATTAAATTGTTTTAAAATGAATATACTGATTACAATTTGTGCCAGAGGTGGTTCAAAAGGAATCCCCGGTAAAAATATCAAGATGATGAACGGTAGGCCGCTTATTTGGTACACCATCCAGACAGCGAAAAAATACCAATCAATAGTTCCCAATGTAGATATTGTACTCTCTACCGATTCCGATGAGATTCGTAGAGTCGCTAAAGAGTGTGGTTTGGATTCAGATTATAAACGTCCTGATTATTTGGCAAATGATACTTGTGGAAAGATAGATGCTATCAAAGATGCGCTTTTACATTATGAAAAACAATATGGGAAGCGTTATGATTATCTTTTAGATATGGATGTGACTTCCCCTCTGAGAACTGTAGACGACTTATTAGCTGCATTCAAAATTATTGAAGAAGAAAAGGGCGCTGTAAATCTTTATTCTGTTAGTACTGCTGGGAAGAATCCATATTTCAATATGGTAGAGAAGAAGGCAAATGGTTATTACAATCTGGTAAAGGATGATGTTTTGTCTTTATCGAGACAAGCAGCCCCAGTTGTGTATGAACAGAATGCCTCTTTTTACTTTTATCGTAGAGAATTCTTTGATTTGGGATATAAGAGTTCTGACACTGACCGCTCTACCATCTATCTTATGCCACACACATGTTTTGATCTTGACAATCCCATCGATTTTGAGTTTATGTCTTACTTGATGGAAAACAATAAACTTGATTTTGAGTTATGAGAATTGTTTTCATTGGAATAGGGTCCATTGCCAAGAAGCATATTAATGCAATTAGAAAGATTGAGCCAAAAGCAGAAATCTTTGCTTTGCGCTCTTCTAGGGATGCTACACCTTACGAAGGTGTTAAGGACTTCTATGAGTACGATGATATCAAGGAAATAGTTCCAAATTTCATCATAATATCCAATCCAACTTCCAAACATTTCGAGACCATTCAAAAGCTCTTGCCATATAGAATTCCTTTATTCATAGAAAAACCTGTGTTTGCAGAGTTAGGTCATGATGATGTCATTAGGGAAATAGAGGACAAGAAGATTCTTACCTATGTGGCCTGCGATATGCGTTTTATGGATTGCCTGACTTGGTTGCATCAATATATGGTAGAACATTGGAATGAAGTTAGAATCAATGAAATAAATGTCTATTGTGGCTCATATTTACCAGAATGGAGACCCGGAACAGACTTCCGTAAATGCTATAGTGCGATTCCCGAATTGGGCGGTGGAGTTCATATAGATCTTATTCATGATGTGGATTATGTCTATTGGATATTTGGGAAACCGGAAAAGCATCATGCACTATTCAGAAATGTATCCTCTTTGGGAATTAGAGCATACGATTATGCTAATTTCAACCTTATCTATCCTGATTTTTGCGCTAATGTAGTACTGAATTATTATCGTCGTGATGCAAAGAGGTATATGGAGATTGTCTTTGATGATTGCACATGGACGGTAGACATGATGAAGAATGAGATAACCAGCAGTACTGGTGATATCATATATCGTTCAGAGCAGACTGGAGCCGACGAATATGAAGCTCAAATGCGCTATTTTATGGAACTGGTGAAGAAAGGTGCGACAACATCAATGAATTCAGCTACTGAAGCGTATGATGTTTTAGGTATTTGTTTAGACAAGTAAACACAAAGATAATGAAGATAATAGTTATTGGATTAGGCTCTATGGGCAAGCGTAGAATACGTTTGCTTTCAGAGCATAAAGACATGATTCTCTTTGGTATAGATAGCAGCCAGGAGCGTTGTCAAGAAGTAAAAGAGAAGTTTGGAATCAAGTGCTATAATAGCATCAGTGAAGTGGTTAGTACAGAACATCCAGAAGCTGCTGTGATTAGCACATCTCCACTTTCCCATGCTGCTATTATCGAGGAATGCTTGCAGAATGGCCTTCATGTTTTTACAGAGATTAATCTAGTATCTGATGGATATGAAGAGAATATGAAGTTGGCAAAAGAGAAAGGATTAACTCTATTCCTCTCGTCAACCTTTCTCTATCAGGCAGAGACGTTGAAGATAATAGAGAAAGTCAAGGAGGCAAAAGTTGGAAAACTGAACTATATGTATCATGTGGGACAGTACCTTCCTGACTGGCATCCCTGGGAGAGTTATAACAACTATTTCATAGGTAATCCTAGAACCAATGGTTGTAGAGAGATATTGACCATAGATTTACCTTGGATTGTTACTGCTTTCGGTAATATCAAGTCTGTTCAAGTCCTCAAAAGCAAGAATACGGAACTGAATATTGAGTATAATGACAACTACCTCATTATGATGGAGCATGAATCTGGAGCAAAAGGAGTTTTTGCCGCAGATGTAGTTGCAAGGAAGGCTGTTCGTCATTTTGAAGTATATGGTGAGGATTTACATCTTACTTGGGATGGCACACCTGAGACTCTTCTTGGTTATGACATCCAAAAGAAAGAGGATGTTCAACTATTGGCAGATTTAACCACTGAACACATTGAGGGTTATTCAAATCTTATTGATGAGAATCCCTATCGTGATGAACTTCAGGCTTTTTTAGATGCTGTTATTGAAGGAAAGCAGCCAATGTGGGGATTTGATAAAGATTTGTCTTTATTAAAAGTTATAGATGAAATTGAATCTTAAATACTAATTGTTCTGATATGGATGATTTACACCTTATTAATAAGAACAAAACGCTGATAGATGCATTGAAGCAGATAAACACGCTATATCCAGATCCATTGGTTTTGTTTGTCATAGACGATGACAACAGAATGGTGGGCACACTAACGGATGGGGATTCAAGACGAGCTTTGATAGCAGGCGCATCTGTAGATGACAAAGCTGAAAAGGTGATGCACCGTAATTTTAATTATATGCGTTCAGACGACGCTTCAAATGTTTTAGAGTTGCGACATCAAAAAGAGATGAACATGAAACTAGTTCCTATTCTTGATGATGGGCATCATATTGTTGATATCGTTAATTTAGAGAAGTATAAGACACGCCTTCCTGTTGATGCCGTTATGATGGCAGGAGGTAAGGGAGAGCGATTACGTCCTCTGACAGAAAAAACGCCTAAGCCTTTATTGCCCGTAGGAGATAAAGCAATCATAGATCATAATGTCGATAGGCTGATAAGCTATGGAATACAGCACATTTCTGTTACTGTTAATTATTTAAAGGAACAAATTGAGGAGCATTATAAAGAGCCCCGTAATGGAGTTCTGGTTATGACGGTCCGAGAACCAAAGTATCTTGGGACCATTGGTAGTATCCGCTTTGTCCCCAATTTCTATAATGATACAGTGCTGTTGATGAATAGTGATGTATTTACCAATATAGATTATGAGGATTTCTTCTTGCATTTTCAACATCATGATGCTGAAATGTCTGTGGCTGCAATACCTTACGACGTATCGATTCCTTATGGAATTCTTGATTTGGAAGGGCGTATTGTACAGGGTTTATTAGAAAAGCCTAAATATAATTACTATGCTAATGCGGGAATATACTTAATCAAACGAAGGGCGCTGGATGAAATACCTGTAGATACATTTTTTAATGCTACAGATTTGATTGAAAAGTTGATTGCTGAGGGTAAAAAAGTTATTCGTTACCCCTTGAATGGGACATGGATTGACATAGGAAATCCGCAGGAGTATCAGAAAGCAAATGATTTAGTTAAACATTTATTTATATAAGAATATGTATCAAGTAGCAATTATAGGAGCCGGGCAATTAGGAAGCAGGCATCTTCAAGGACTAAAAGGAGCAGCTTCTTCTTTGGCCATCACAGTAATGGACAGTAGTAAAGACTCTTTGCAAGTATCTAAGGAAAGGTATGAGGCAATACTTTCTGTCGGAGAGAAGTCAATAGAGTATGTAACATCAGTTCAAGAGCTACCAAAGGAACTTGATTTAGTAATTATTGCAACAGGTTCAAAACCAAGGGCTGCTATTATTAAGTCACTCTTGGATAACTGTTCCGTAAAGTATCTCATTTTAGAGAAAGTGTTGTTCCCCGTGATTAACGAGTATAAAGAGATAGAAACACTATTAAAAACGAGGCAAATTAGATGTTGGGTGAATTGTCCTCGTAGAATGTTTGGCATGTATAAGCAGATAAAGGAAACGATCGATACGACTAAACCCATATATATGACGAATGCGGATGAAGATTGGGGCCTTTGCTGCAATGCTATTCACATGATTGATTTATTCATGTATCTTACGGAAGAAACATCTTATTCAGTTGAAACGAAATTCTTGAATAAGGAAATAGAAGATAGTAAGCGAGGTGGATATATCGAGATGACAGGAACTTTGAAAATACATACACCTAAAGGTAATGAGCTGACTCTTATTTCTGAGAAGAACTATACGGGAGAGAAAAACTTCTTAGTAGAGAATGGCGATAATTTGTATGGTATTTCCGAAGGCGAAGGATTTTGTTTGCATAATAAAAAATATGAATATGCTATGCCATACCAGAGTCAGCTTACAGGAGTTTTAGCTGATGAAATCCTAAAAACAGGTGGCTGTTCTCTTACTCCATATCAAACCTCCGTTTTATATCATAAACCTTTTATAGAAGCAATGCTTGAAAGGTATAATGAGATTAAAGGTACACCAGACAATAAGCTTTTACCAATAACATAATATTATGGCAAATATTTGGATTATAGGTGCCGGAGGCATCGCTATAGAATATTCGAAGGTATTAAAGGCCTTGAATAAAGAGTTTATTACTATTGGGCGTGGTCATGAAAAGGCTGTGTCGTATTATGAGGCTACTGGCGTGAAAGCTGTTGAGGGCGGTCTAGATGCTTATATACAAACAAAACCAAATATCGCAGAATACGCCATAGTTGCAGTAAATGTCGAGTATCTTGCGTCTACCACCATTTCCCTTATGAAATGTGGCGTAAAGAATATTTTTTGTGAGAAACCTGGTTTCAATGATCCTTCGGAACTTGATGAGGTTGCAAAAGTTGCCAAAGAGACAGGCACAAAAGTCTATTATGCCTACAATAGGCGTTTCTTCGCTTCAGTTTTAAAGGCAGAAGAAATCATCAAAGAAGATGGTGGTTTGACCTCAATGAATTTTGAATTTACAGAATGGGGGCATGTTATCGCTAATACCGAGCATCCTGCTGCTGTAAAGAAGAACTGGATGACCGCAAACTCATCTCATGTAATTGATTTAGCATTCTTTGAGGGAGGTGACCCTGAACAAATGTATTCGTTTAGTTCTGGAGAACTATCATGGCACAAACCTTCTAATTTCTCTGGTGCGGGGATCACAGAAAAAGGTGTCTTGTTTAATTATCAGGCAAATTGGGATGCACCTGGACGTTGGGCTGTGGAATTGTTAACATCACAACATCGTATTTATTTGAAACCTATGGAGCAGTTACAGTTGCAGGACAAGGGAAGCGTTAAGGTGTATCCTGTAGAGATTGATGATCATTTAGATAAAGTTTTTAAACCAGGCTTCTATTTGCAGACAAAAGCTTTCCTTGACAGGGAGAATGGTAGATTGTGTTCTTTAGAACAGCAAATAAGGCATGTTAAGAATATTTATTCGAAAATATTAAATAAATCATAATGAAAGTTCTTTGCATAGGTGATTCTTTAGGATTACCGCGTGAAGGTTGTACCTACGAGGAAACGTGGTTTTCTTTATTAAAGGAAGCATACCCCAATTGTTCTTTTATTAATCAGTTCGAAGGTGGGCGCTTAATTAGTAATACTTCTGAATCCTTCCGTAATTATTATAAATACTACAAAGCTGACGTTGTAATTCTTCAAACTGGAATTGTAGATTGTGCGCCTCGTTATATTAATGATAAAAAAGGCATAAATATTCTTCTTCGTAGAATGTTCAATTTAGTTGGACTGTCTAGATTTTATTGGAGAATTGTTAAATCACATGTAAGAAAAGCAGATTGCGTATATACCGATATTATTATATTTAAAAAGGTTTATAGAGAATTATTAGATACCATTTTTGAGTCCGGTACGAAAGCTATTGTATGTGTAATGATAGGTCATGGTGCTCAGTCTATTATTCAAGCTAGCCCTTTTTTCAACTATAATGTTGATAGATATAATAATGTTATTCAAAGCATGGCAAATGACTATAAAAATGTATATACTGTAGCCCCGTTGAATAATGTCAGTGAGGGCTTATTTGTTGATGGATATCATTGTAATGGAAACGGAATGAGGATGGTTTTTGAAGAGTTGAAACGGCTAATAGAATCAGAAACATTGTTCGAATAATTAGATAAATCATGAAGGAAAATGTTAGCGCGATTATTTGTAATACAAATATGGCGGTCCCATCTGTGCTATCATTAGTGATGGAGAATCCGGCTGTAAGATTTGTTATTCTCAGTGATACTCAAAACATTATCACTTTTTTAAACTCAATACAATTAAATAATTGCAACATTATAAAATATAACAATTATAGTAGGTTCTTTTCATATGCTCCCAAAAAAGAACTTATTAAAGCAATGCGTGCTTATAATGTAAAACAGGTTTATTTCTTTCATTTTGATTATGGTTCATTAGCTAATTGGTACTTAAAAAAGATTTCAAGAAAATCACGTGTTTATTTCTGCTATCTATATGATAGAAAACCATATAAAAAACTTGTTTTTAAAGAATGCTATAAATTGAAATTGTTGGAATTTTTGCATTATGGTATATGGATGGATTATCATGATGAAAAAATCCCATCAGCACCCCCCTCTTTTTATAGGAAAATTAATGCTGAAACAATAAAAATAGATGTAAAGCAAGATTGTATTAAAAGTGCAGTAGAAAGATTATTACCGATTTCTAATAAAGGGAAAGTTGTTCTATTAGCTGGTTCTATACTATCTAGAAATGTTGTAGATAAGGATGAGTATTCAAATAAGATTAATGAATTGATAGGTTTAATCGGTGTTGATAAAGTGGTGGTAAAATGCCATCCGCGTTTTGATGACATGAGCCAAGAAGAGAAAGGACTAGAGCAAATCTCATCATTCATTCCAGGAAATCTTCTTGTGTATTATTATGATATTTTTATTGGATACGATAGCTTATTGCTAGTTGAAGCTGCTCATGCTGGAAAAAAAGCAATATCACTTATTAATGTTTTTGATGGCAAGGATGTCATCTTAAAAAACAATAGTATTCGCTATCTTGAAGAGCGACTTGAAGGACGAGGTGAAATTGGGTATCCGAATAGTGTTTCGGAGGCCATTTATTTATGTGGAATTAATACTACTATACGATGACTTTTAGTTTAATAGTTTAATTTGAGTTCATCAATAATACTCTTAATAAAGATGATGCAATGATTGGAAAAATAGTATTCATAATACGACGTGTTTGGGATGAACTATACACGTGGCGACAGTTTAATGGCGCACAGTTGGATCATGTGAAACTTGGTCCGGAATTGAATAAACGGTTTGAAATAAGACATCCCCGAAATTTGAGTGTGGGATATAAAACCGTTATAAACGGAGCCCTTTTCATAAATGCGAGGGGGGGGGGTAAGAATTGGTAAGTTTTGCCACATAGCAAAGGGCTTGACGATTTACTCTCATAATCATAACTGGCACTCTAATGAGTTTATCCCATATGATAATAAGGACATTAAACGACCGGTGGAAATAGGTGATTGTGTTTGGATAGGATGTAATGTTACTATTGCTCCTGGCTCTCAGATAGGCGATGGGGTTATCATTAGTTCGGGTAGCGTGGTGTTCGGAGAGATTCCAAGATGTGCTATCATAAGAGGTAATCCGGCGCAGGTAATAGGATACAGGGACATCGATACATTCGATAAACTATATAAAGAAGGAAAATTTGCATGAGTAAAGCAGTCAATAATGCTTTCTATTATACGATAGGTGCGCTGGTACGAGCTTTTGCGTCGTTCCTGCTGCTGCCGATTTTTGCCAATATTCTGGGGTCTGCACAATATGGCGTGTTATCGCTATTACAGACTTTCTCCAGTGTATTGGCCATATTGATGACGTTCGGTATTGAACGCTCGCTATATAGGCTATACTACGATTATAAAGATGAAGAGAGTCAGAACCGTTTTCTGAGCACTTTGTTCTGGTCTATCAATGCTACAAGCTTGATAATCATTTTGCTGTCCATAGCGTGCGCAGGATGGCTGTCAAGTATATTGGGTGGTGTTGATGCATTCAAAGTAGTTATTCCCGTAATTATCTACACATTCCTACAAGCACTGATAAACTATTCGCAGATAATAATGCAGGTGGAGCAGAAAGGGAAATCGTTCTTGATGGTTTCCTTACTGCTTCTAATTGTATATAACATAGTGTCACTGCTTTTCCTGTTTCTATATGAAAAAACCTACCAGTCGATGGTCTATGGTAATCTGGTTGCCAATGCCATTGTGTTACCTTTTGCCTATCTCAGAACCAGGAAGCGTATTAAGCCTCAGTTTGACTTCCAAATATTAAAGTCAACTTTGCACTACTCATTCCCGTTGTTGTTGATGGCCATTTTTGCATGGGCACTGAATATGTCCGACCGGTTGTTCTTGGCCAATTTCTCTTCATTGGAAAGTTTGGGATTATATTCGATGGGTAGCAAGATAGTGTCCATTATGGTATTGCTTGATGGCGCCATCTTCCAAGCCTATGGACCGTTCTTCTTTAATTTGGCAAATACAGAGGAAGAGAAGACTGCCAAGACAAAACTGAAGTCGTCTAATGATGCTATCACACTCGTGGTTGGTGTAATAGCCTTCGGTATCGTGCTGCTGTCGAACTTATTCTTCTACACGATCCTTAAACCGGAATATCGAGGTAGTTTGATATATGTTTATATTCTTGTGACGGGTTCTGTTCTTGCTCAACAGACGGGGCTCCTGAACCCAATGATTTATCAAAACAAAAAAACGCGAGAGATATCCTTTGTCACTATCACTTGTGCTTCTATCAGTGTGGGCCTGAACCGCCTGCTTATTCCCCTCTATGGCCCTATTATGGCGGCATGTACAAATTTGATTGCCTCCTGCTGTATGTTTGGGATGACACTGATATTGGCCAGAAAGAACTACTATATTCCACTTAATTTCAAATTAGTTTTAGGAACGATGGCTATGATAGCAGCTTGTTACGTTATTGATGTCACAGTGACGAATGTCTTCATTGCGTTTGGGGTGAAACTATTGCTTTTCGCCATTGTTGCATGGCTTGTGCTGAAGTTCAAGATTATAGACCTTGATGGTATTAAGCCTGTGGTAGAGAAATTGGCAGCTCCTTTGCTCGAAAAATTCAACGTATTGAGATAATGAACTTAAAAAAAGACTCAGAACTGTAAAGAAAGATCAGGACGGGTCACTTCACACTGGCAGCGGTCTTACCTTTTTTTTCAGTACCCATAAGTACGACGGGGAACATTCTATTCCTTACGATGATGAAAGCGAACTCAAACCAGTTACTATTGAGGACTTTGTGTGGTGTGGCGCAAATGTCACCATCATGCCTGGAGTTGCAATTGGAGAAGGAGCTGTGATAGGGGGGTGGGAGTGTTGTTGAATAAGACATCGCCAAATATGCGGTAGCTGTTGGAAATCCTGCGAAGGTTGTTAAATATAGAAATATTGAACAGTTTGAGTCATTAAAGGCTCATGGTAAATTTACTTGATAACAATGAAAAAAACTCTCGCGGTCATTATGACCGTACATAACAGACGAGATACTACTGTAGAATGCATTCGTAGGTTCTATGCCTGCAAAGGCTTAGATCAATACGAGGTAGAGTTTTATATGATGGATGACGGGTGTGCGGACGGGACGGCAGAGGCTGTCCGTGCGAAATACCCGCAGGTAATCATCCTGCAAGGCGACGGGAACCTGTTCTGGAACCGAGGGATGTACTACTGCTGGAAGGAAGCCATTAAGAAACACCATGACTACTACCTGTGGCTGAACGACGATACAATGCTGTTTGAGAATGCATTGGAGGTGTTGTTTGAGGATTATGCCAAGGCCGGTGAGATGAGCATTATTTCGGGTTGCTGTTGCGATACGGCTACAAAAAGCGAAACCACATATGGCGGTTGGGTGAACAATAGGGTGGCAGAAATGACAGGAAGCATAAGACCTATCGAGGATATGAATGGTAATGTCGTTCTTATCCCCAATCACGTGGTACAAATGATTGGTATTATTGATCCATTTTTCCAGCATTCAACGGGGGACAACGAATATGGCTATAGAGCGCAAAAGAATGGAATAGCAACAGTGATAACAAGCGCTTTCGTTGCTTCGTGTGACCGTCATGACCGTGTTAGCAAAAGTATGGATGCGAACCTGTCGCTGCGGGATAGGTTGAAGTGCATTAATAGCCCTTGGGGGGCTAGACCCAAAGAGATTTTTTATTTGTATAAGAAGTATAAAGGACTGTGGCCGGCATCTAAAGAAGTGTTGAGGGCTTACGCCAGATGTTTTATCCCCAAAAAGAGTAACTAAACGTTTTTTTTATGGTATCATTTATAGTGATAGGACGGAATGAAGGCTGGAGGTTGGAAAAGTGTTTCAAGGGTATCTACGCCTTTGTAGAGGCCGAGAAGATAGTGGACTACGAGGTTATATACGTTGACAGTAAGTCTACAGATGGCAGTGTTGAGTTGTCAAAAAAGTTCAATAATACTAAGACTCTCCTTATCACAGGCGAGTGTAATGCAGCCATTGCGAGAAATATCGGGGCTAAAGAAGCTAGTGGGGAAATTCTATTCTTCCTTGATGGGGATATGGAATTAATACCTGGCTTTTGGTCAAGTGTGGTGAAAGAAGGGAAGATGGTTTATCCGTTTATGTCAGGGTTGGAGAATAATTTCTGGCATGATTCAGATTGGAATTATGTAAATTCTTCAATCATACGGAAATACACAGAAGGGGTTGATTCTTATGAGGTAACAACCGGTGGGCTATTTGTTATAGATGCAGCGCTGTGGAAAAAGGCAGGGGGAATGGACAATCGTTGTAAAAGAAGTCAAGATCTTGATTTTGGCTTCAGATTAACTAAGATGGGATATCGGTTGTGCAGGAAACCACAAGAATGGGTAAATCATTATACTCGTTATTATCAGGCGAGGTCAGACAGCAGCGCGTTTGTAAAATATTCTGCATTTCTAACCCGCAAACACTTCTTCGAACCCTTTGCTCAGATATTTATGTTTGGGGTTAACTATTCTCTGTGGATTTTGCTTTTTAGCTTTCTGCTAATGTTTTGTTATACAAGTCTGATTCCAAGTGCCTTATATTTTTTGGCTGTGATTCTCCGTGCATTTAGGACGTATAGAAAAATAGACACGAAAATTGGGATTCTCTCTTTAGTCGTTGGTCAAATTAAGAATGATTTCTCTTTCATCTATTATTTCATTTGCTTTAGGCCCCCAATGGTGCCTATGGAGTATGAATTAAGATAGCTGTATATTATGTTGTTGATTCTAAGTGTATTTTTTTACATAGTTGTGGGTTTGCTCCTTTATTCTTTAGGCAGTCGGGAATGGGTACTGACGAGTCAACGTTATTTGCGTACAGGAAAGTATAGTAAAAAGTGGACGTCAAATACCATCATCATACTAACAGTTCTGATTGGGATTTCCGCCTTAAGGTATAGGGTGGGTGTTGACTGTGAGTCTTATGTAGATATGCTTAAACAGGGACCTAATCATTTCCAATATGATAGGGTAGAATCATTATTCAGATGGTTTATAAATTTTTTGAGAGCGACGGTTCCAAGTAGGTATCTGTATCTGGGCATATTAGCAGCCTTGGAATTCATTCCTTTCTATTATGCATTTAGGACAAGGAAATATTTGTATCCATACTTTGGCTTATTGTTTATGATGGGACCGTTTTACCTTATCTTCCAAAACGGTATTCGTCAAGCAATTGCTGCTTGTTTTTTTGTGCTTGCATCAGTTCTAATAGTTGATGGACAGAAGAAACAAAAACTAATTGCAGGAATCCTCTTTTTGATAGCAGCACAAATTCACACAAGTGCTTATGCTCTTCTTGTATTTTTGGTATTGCCCGTTTGGGATGTTTTTAAAAGTCGTTATCTTTGTATTAGCCTAGTTGTATTTTGCGCTATTGTGGGGCAAGCCGGAGGGATAATCAGCGAAAACTTGGGCTTCTTGGCAAATGTAGAGCACGATTTTTTTTATGGGAATTATAATGTTGATTTGATTCTGGCTTCCGATTCAAGTATGGGATTCGGACCTCGAAGACTAATAATCCTTTCTCTTTCATTACTCGTAATTTGGTTTTCTTCGCAGATGAAAGAGTTTTATAGCGATAAGTTTTTTGTCTTTTCATATAACTTGTTCTTTTTACATGTCTGTTTGTGTGAGAATTTATTATCTAATGTTTCGCTAATGTTTAGACGTCCCTTCTATTATACATATCCATTTGAAATGATTAGTTTTGCATATTTGTTATATTTCTTGAAAAAAGGTTACAAGGGAAAGAATAAAAAACTATTTTTCATTGTAACGATTTGTATGGCCTGTATGTATATCGTTATACAATGTGTTGCAGATGCTGGAGTCAATGACGAAACAAGCTTGTTTAAATTCTATTTCTTACATCAGTAATAAGGTCAAAAATTATTGTAATATGTTCAGACATTCACATTTGTATAGTTTAATACATAGTATAATTAAGTCATACTTTTCTTCAAGAAGGAGTAAGTTCGGTTATATACATCCTACCGCATTTGTAAGGTTGCCGACAATAATAAAGGGAACTGAAAATGTCTATATGTATGAGAGGACACATATCCTATCGAATTCTGTCATATTGACAACGAATGCAAAGTTTATCCTCAAAAAAAACTCAGGTGCAGCAGAAGGTTTAACGGTTGTGACTGGAAACCATTACTCTGTTGTTGGTAAATTCTTTATGGATATCACAGATGCTGATAAACCAAAGGATATGGATCAAGATATAACGGTAGCGGAAGATGTGTGGATGGCTACAAATGTAACTTTGTTAATGGGTGCTCATATCGGTCGCGGAGCGGTAATAGGAGCCGGGAGCGTGATTCGCTCTAAAGTCCCCCCTTACGCGATTGTAATGGGGAATCCGGCGATGATAGTTGGATTTAAGTTCAATCCGGAGCAGGTCATTGAGCATGAGAAAGATCTTTATCCTCCTGAAGAACGACTCCCTTTGGATTTGTTAGAGAAAAACTACAAAAAATATTTTCTTGATAGAGTAACTGAAATAAAAAGTTTTACAAAAATTTAAAATGGAATGTTATGGAATTAAATGAGTTTGTAGAGAAGTTTGCCGAACAATTTGAAGATACAGAACCTTCTGAAATCACGGCAGAAACCAATTATCGCGAGTTGGACGAGTGGAGCAGTCTGATGGGTATGGTGATTATCGCCTTTGTTAAGACCGAAATGGGTAAAACCGTAACGGGTGACGACCTTAAAGCCTGCAAGAGTGTGGAGGCATTGTATAACCTGATACAGTCGAAGCAGTGAGCGAGTTCAATCCATTTTCCTTGCTGGGTAAAACCATACTTGTTACAGGTGCCTCATCCGGAATAGGCAATGCAACGGCAATTGCCTGTTCCAAGATGGGAGCCACTGTAATTGCTAATGGCCGTAATGTCCAGCGACTGGAAGCGACTATTGCAGAAATGGAAGGTGAAGATAATATAATGGTTGCCGGAGATCTTACAAAAGCAGAAGATGTTGATGCAGTAGTGTCGCAAGTTCCCAAGTTGGACGGTATAGTTCATTGTGCAGGCATTGGCCATAGAAAGCCCGCTAAGATGCTGACAGCAGAAGATGTAGAACGTGTGATGAATACAAACTTCAATGCCACTGTGATGCTCCAGACAGAACTGATGAAAGCTAAGAAGATTCACAAAGGGGCTTCAATCGTGTTTGTAGCATCTGCTTCTCTTGCCATGCCTGCAGTTGGAAATGCCATTTATACTGCGTCAAAAGCCGCACTCATAGGTTATGCTAAATGTTTAGCTTTGGAGTTAGCTCCCCGTGACATCAGAGTCAATTGTATTTGTCCAGCAATGGTGTGGACAGACCTTATTATGGCAGAGGGAGCGGGAAGAGAAGAATTGGAAAATGCTCAACGGAAGTATCCATTAAAGCGCTATGGGCAGCCAAATGATGTGGCAAATTTGGCGATATATCTACTGTCGGATGCCAGCCAATGGATGACCAACAGTTGTGTTGACATAACAGGAGGTACTAACGAACTATAAGAAAATGAAAGAAGCATATATAAAAGGCTTATCATACTATTTGCCGGAAAAGGTATATACAAATGATGACCTTGTGCATGACTTCCCAGAGTGGAGCGTGGACAAGGTGATGAAAAAAGTGGGTGTGGAGCAACGTCATCTTTCTGCCGAAGATGAGACAGCCGGTGATATGGCAGAGAAAGCCGCACGGAAGTTATTTGAGGAATATAGAATTTCTCCATCTGAGATAGACTTCATACTACTCTGTACCCAGAGTCCAGACTATTTCCTACCTTCCACAGCATGTTTGCTACAAGACCGTCTAGGGATACCGACATCATCAGGTGCTTTTGATTATAACCTTGGATGTTCTGGTTGTATCTATGGTATGGCTATGGCCAAAGGCTTGATAGCTGGGGGTATTGCTAATAATATACTGTTGTTGACAGCAGAGACTTATAATAAATATCTGCATCCGGAAGATAAGAGTAATCGGTCCATCTTTGGTGATGGCGCCGCTGCTTGTTTGATATCTGCAGATGGATTTGCCAAGATTGGAGAAGTGGTGATGGGTACAGATGGCTCAGGAGCCAACAATCTCATCGTGAAAACGGGTGCCGCACGTTGTAAACAGGCAACTGGTAATAGCATTGAGGATAGTGAGGGCCATATCTGGCGTGATGATTACCTCTATATGAATGGAGGTGCGATCTTTAATTTTACCTTGGATGCAGTACCAGCCATGATGAAGCACCTGTTTGAGAAGAGTGGTATATCCAAAGATAATATAGATTTCTTTGTGTTCCATCAGGCCAACCAGTTTATGTTGAGCACTATCAGGAAAGTATGCGGATTGCCTAAGGAAAAGTTCTATATGGATATGGCTAACGTGGGAAATACGGTGTCTTCCACAGTGTTGATTGGGTTAAAAGAATGCTTGAAGTTTGGCCGTATCCATTCAGGGATGAATGTTATGTGCTGTGGCTTCGGTGTTGGATTGAGCTGGGGTGGAACTATATTGAATTTCTATTAAATATGCCCAAAGTATTAGTATTATCAACCTCACGTAAGACCCGTGGTGGTATTACTGCTGTGTTGAAGCTCTATGAACAGAGCGAGATGTGGCGAGAATATCATTGTCACTGGATTGGTACTCATAGAGATGGTAACAACCTTCGCAAGTTGTTCTATTATGCGCTTGCAGTATTACAATATATAGTATATTTACCATTTTATGATATCGTCCATTTCCATATCAGTTTGCCGGGTACAGTCAAAAGAAAATATCCCCTTTTTAAGCTGGCTAAACTATTTGGAAAGAAGACCATTATACATTTGCACTGCGGTTCTCAAATAGATGGTATTTGGTCAGAGAAATATCAGTACTTGTTTGAAAAGTGCGATTGTGGTATCTTATTGTCCGAAAGCTTAAAGAATAAGGTGGAAGAACATGTAGGGAAGAGTGACAAATTCCAAGTGGTATATAACCCGTGTGCAGCTATTACTGACACAACTACTTATGAAAAACAAAATTATATTTTGTTCAGCGGTACTCTTTATGAAGGTAAAGGCTATCGGGATTTGATACGAGCATTCGAAATAATAGCATCTAAATATCCAGAATGGAGAATAGTTCTTGCAGGTAATGGAGAAGTTGAGCAAGCAAGGTCACTTGCCAATGACTTAGGAATAGCAACGCAAGTTGAATTATTGGGCTGGGTAAATGGTGAAGCAAAGCATAAAGCATTTTGTGAGGCAAAGGCACTATGTCTGCCCAGCTATGCCGAAGGTTTCCCAATGGCAGTCCTTGATGCCTGGGCATACAGTCTTCCCGTAATAACTACCCCCGTAGGGGGTGTTCCTGATGTGGCAGTTGATGGAGAGAATATGTTATTGTTCAATCCCGGAGATATAGAAACATTGTCCCATAAGTTGGAGAAAGTCATAGCGAGTGAAGAGTTGCGTGATCATCTGTCAAAAAAGAGTTATGAAATGTCAAAAGGGTTCTTCAGCTTGAGTTCAGTGACAAAAAAGATTGCTGGTATTTACGACGAACTTATGAAGGCTTAACAATACGGGTTGTTATGAAAAAATATTGCTATATTCTCTTTCTAATAATAACTTGCTTTAATGCAAAAGCTGGAACAGCGCCAAAATGTATCTATACGCAGAAACAGTTCGACGAGGCGGTGGCGAGGATTAATAGAGGAGAAGAAGTGCATATCGTTCTTCACAGGGGGGATTACCTACTGAAAGAGTCTCTAATTGCTACAGCCCCGGTGTCAATTGAAGGGCGGAAGGCCGTGATAACGAGCGCTCAGGTGTATAATTCTAAAGAAGCCGTTAAAAGTACAGATAATCACAAGGTATTCAAAATTAAAAGGCCGATTAGTAACTATCCTCTGTTCTATGACGAACAGCATAATATCATTCCTGTTTCCGAGTCTGTACAAGATAACAGTGGAGTGAATTATTTGGATGGAGACATTATTTCAGAAGGTGAGAATACTGTAGGAGCTCATTTGAAATTACCCATCCCTGCATCATTAAGCCATCTAAAAAAAAAGACGTTCAATTGTGCGTTTGGATATTTCGACTGTGGTTGGAGTGTGGTGGATTTCAGATTGGATAAGGCGGATAGTAAATATCTGTATTGTACGACATTGAATCGCTGTTCTACTAATAACTATATGTATGATAAGAAAGCATATATGAAGAAAGTGAGGTTGGTTGTGTACAATGCAGAAATGAAGAAAGACAGGATTTACTATGACTCAGAATACTTGTATGTGCCAAAGCAGTTTACAAAAGTATATAATGTAAACGAAGTGAGCGCAACGCAGGCGGAGCTAACCATTTCGTTCTATTCGGATGTAATTCTAAGAAAGATTACGTTTGTCGGTTATTCAAATATCAAGGTAGAACAAAAGAAAGGCAATGTGTGCTTGATAGAGAAATGCTATTTCGAAAAATCATCAGGCTCTGCTTTATTAATAAAGAAGGAAAATGGAGCGGGGGTGAGGAAAGCCGTTATTACAAATTGCGATTTCTATGAATGCGGGTTGCACAATGGTGCTTTTGTTCAAATATCAACCACATTTGGTGGCTCTCCTTGTGTAGAAGTGAATCATTGTACAATGACTCGTTACCCAACAGGATGGGCATTCTATAAAAATTCGGGAGGAGGAGTATGGGTTGATGGTGATGTGAATATCTGTAACAATGTAATCTACAACACCTGCAGAAACCATATATACTTCCACGCAGGCAAAATAGAGGCTAAGGGAAACGTCTTGTATAATACAGATGGGTTTAACGCGAAAGCGGATAGAAATCTTTCTGGAGACTGGGGGCTTATTTATTGTGATCATCTTTATACAAAGACGGATGATGCCATAAAAAACAAAGAACATAGAATTACACTTGAAAACAACCTGTTATATGGTGCTTATGCTTATGGAGGTGATGCACGTGGCATTTTTATAGATGACGGTCGAGGAGATGTGACTTGTAGGAACAATGTTATCCTTAATACGCAAGTGTATTCGATTGATGCGAGGAATTCTTTTCAAAATGCGGCGTCGGTCAGGAACCGCTACGAAGGAAATATTGTGACCACCAGATACAGACTTGCGGCAGGCTCTGAAGTGAAGGGGCTGGATAAACCTGTAACGAGAAGGAATTATGTGCTGAGTAACGAGGAGAATGTTGTGGCAAATGTTGAGGTCGACGAAAGTGATATTAGAGCAAACGTTGTAGCAATAAGTGCAGAGAAAGATGGAAAGATAGTAGTCGACAAGCTTTTATATGATGTGATAAGGAAGAGCCCGGCATGGAAGAGCGCGAAGAAGTATGTGAAAAGAAAGTAAGGGGCTCAAGATTATTAAGGTCAAGGATTCAAGAGATCAAATTAGTAATGGATTTAAAGAAACTCACAACACGTTTCCAACAGTTCGGAGGTATGCGGTTGGTTTGTAAGCCTCCGATAAACGACGTCTATTAGGGCTGCCCAGGAGTGGCTACCTTTGCATCAAAGACTAAGAGCCATGATGACAAAGGAAGAAGTCGCCCAGGTGATTGCCTACTGCGACGAGAACAAGATCAGTTACAAACAGCGCC
>Ga0256405_10001749_pt1:0-55000 | contig 56253 bp, 52 predicted proteins | sample RumenRJG_02DNA_FD_189096 | JGI IMG/M metagenome (GOLD analysis project Ga0256405, IMG submission 189096) | Bovine rumen microbial communities from Lethbridge, Alberta, Canada - RJG_02 | ecosystem: Host-associated > Mammals > Digestive system > Stomach > Rumen | place: Canada: Alberta... | reverse complement strand
GTACGGGTATCATGGAATAGAGTTTCATAACTTTTCTCGCCCTCGAATCAAACTACTTCGCTACTGAACTTCGCTCCCTTACGCCCGAGACAACCAACGCCCGGGATAGTCCTCATCAAGATGTCATCATGAAATAAAACCACAATAGTGACGGAATATTAACCGTCTGTGCATCGACTACGCCTCTCGGCCTCGCCTTAGCTCCCGACTAAATTGGGGCGGACGAACCTTCCCCCAAATACCTTAGATTTTCGGCCAATATGATTCTCACACATTTCTCGCTACTCATTCCGGCATTCTCACTTTTGTGCAGTCCACCACCCCTTACGATATGGCTTCATTCCGCACAAGACGCTCTCCTACCACACCAAGTAATTAATATCAAACAACTGAATTATTCATTAAACCACTCATCAGAACTATACTTCTGCAAATCCTCTTCAGACAAAGACTCATTATTAGAAGAAGCCCACCACTTCATATAGTCCAAAGCGGACTGAGACTTCCAAGATCCCATATTCTTGCTGTCTTTCCCAAGATTCTTCCTAGCATATGACTCAGCTTGATCCTTAGTCAATCCAGCAACAGGATTTTTCATGTTGTAAGACTTATCATCAGAAACTTTGCCACCAGAAACAGAAGACAAATCATCGTTCTTAAGAAATTTAGAAGACATAGAATCACCTCAGTTGAAAAATATTAACTACTCGGCATCCCAAGTTTCGGAGTAGATTTTGAGCCCCGATAAATCTTCGGCGCAGAATCGCTCGACCAGTGCGCTATTACGCGTTCTTTGAATGAATGGCTGCTTCTAAGCCAACATCCTGGTTGTCTAGACAACTCCACATCCTTTTCCACTTAAATCTACTTAGGGTCCTTAACTGTGGGTCTGGGCTGTTTCCCTTTAGACGACGGAACTTATCTCTCGCCGTCTGACTCCTACGCAAAAGCTATCGGAATTCGCAGTTTGATAGAGTTCGGTACCCTTTCGGGCCCTAGCTCATTCAGAGCTTTACCGCCGATAGAATAGACGTAAGGCTAGCCCTAAAGCTATTTCGGAGAGAACCAGCTATCTCCGGGTTCGATTAGAATTTCTCCGCTATCCACACCTCATCCGCTACCATTTCAACGGGAGTCGGTTCGGTCCTCCACGAGGTATTACCCTCGCTTCAACCTGGACATGGATAGGTCACCCGGTTTCGGGTCTGGTGCAAACGACTAAAACGCCATTAAAGACTCGGTTTCCCTGCGGCTGCGAATCAAAGATTCTTAACCTTGCCGCACACACCAACTCGCCGGACCATTCTACAAAAGGTACCCGATCACCCAAGAGACGGGCTTTCGGTGCTTGTAGGCACAAGGTTTCAGGTTCTATTTCACTCCCCTCACGGGGTTCTTTTCGCCATTCCCTCACGGTACTAATACACTATCGGTCGCTGGGTAGTATTTAGGCTTGGAGGATGGTCCCCCCATATTCCCACCGGGTTACACGTGTCCGGCGGTACTCAGGATACAGCAGGTTGACTGAAGTTTTCGCATACACGACTATCACGTTTTAAAGTTGGCCGTCCCAGACCATTCTGCTAACGGAAGTCATACCAAAAGCTGTCCGAACCCCAAAGGCATTGCTGCCAAAGGTTTGGCCTAATCCGCATTCGCTCGCCACTACTAACGGAATCTCAGTTGATTTCTTTTCCTCACCCTACTTAGATGTTTCAGTTCAGGTGGTTCCCCTCGAAAGACTATTTTATTCATCAGACGATACCTAGAAACTAGGTGGGTTGCCCCATTCGGGAATCTCCGGATAACAGCCTGCGTACGGCTCCCCGGAGCATATCGTAGTTAACCACGCCCTTCATCGGCTCCCAGCGCCAAGGCATTCCCCTTGCGCCCTTTGTAGCTTGATCTTGTGTATTTCCTAGAAATTGTAGTTCGCTTACCAAGTCAAAAAGACAAAAATAAACTAACTATCTCTCATTCATACTTTATTTAGTTTTCAAGGTACATTCAGAAGAATTAACTTCTGATGAAAGGTATCCACAGAGTGAATAGAAAACATCAAGAGTTAATTGGTGGGCTCAAGTGGACTCGAACCACCGACCTCACGCTTATCAGGCGTGTGCTCTAACCAGCTGAGCTATAAGCCCAAGGGGCTGGTGGAGATAAACGGAATCGAACCGTTGGCCTCCTGCGTGCAAAGCAGGCGCTCTACCAACTGAGCTATACCCCCACGCACGAGAGCCCAAAGGACCTTAAAATTAAATAACGCGAAGAGAACTCGAGAGACAAAACTCCTTAGAAAGGAGGTGATCCAGCCGCACCTTCCGATACGGCTACCTTGTTACGACTTCACCCCAGTCACCAATCCTGCCTTAGACGACGCTCTCACGAGGTTAAGCGATCGGTTTTGGGCATTACCGGCTTCCATGGTGTGACGGGCGGTGTGTACAAGACCCGGGAACGTATTCACCGCGGCATGCTGATCCGCGATTACTAGCAATTCCAACTTCATGCAGGCGAGTTTCAGCCTGCAATCCGAACTGGGACTAAATTTGAAGGATTAGCGCACACTTGCGTGATAGCAACCCGTTGTTTTAGCCATTGTAGTACGTGTGTTGCCCAGGCCATAAAGGGCATGAGGATTTGACGTCGTCCCCACCTTCCTCCGTTATGTCAACGGCAGTCCGACTAGAGTGCTCTTGCGTAGCAACTAATCGTAAGGGTCGCGCTCGTTGCGGGACTTAACCCAACATCTCACGACACGAGCTGACGACAACCATGCACCACCTGTCTCAACTTTCCCCCGAAGGGGCACCTAAGATATTTCTATTTCGTTAGTTGGATGTCAAGGCCTGGTAAGATTTTTCGCGTATCGTCGAATTAAACCACATACTCCACTGCTTGTGCGGGTCCCCGTCAATTCCTTTGAGTTTCAACCTTGCGGCCGTACTCCCCAGGTGGATTACTTATTGTGTTAACTGCGGCACAGAGAGGGTCAGACTCCCTACACCTAGTAATCATCGTTTACAGCGTGGACTACCAGGGTATCTAATCCTGTTTGCTACCCACGCTTTCGCGCCTCAGCGTCAGTCAGAGCCCAGCAAGCCGCCTTCGCCACTGGTGTTCCTTCCAATATCTACGCATTTCACCGCTACACTGGAAATTCCACTTGCCTCTACTCCACTCAAGTGATGCAGTATCAAACGCAGGCTGCAGGTTAAGCCTGCAGATTTCACGTTTGACTTACAAAACCGCCTACGCGCCCTTTACACCCAATAAATCCGGACAACGCTAGCCCCCTACGTATTACCGCGGCTGCTGGCACGTAGTTAGCCGGGGCTTCCTCCCCAGGTACCGTCATTTTTTTCTTCCCTGAAGACAGAAGTTTACAATCCGAAGACCGTCTTCCTTCACGCGGCGTCGCTGCGTCAGAGTTTCCTCCATTGCGCAATATTCCTCACTGCTGCCTCCCGTAGGAGTCTGGGCCGTGTCTCAGTCCCAATGTGGCCGTTGAACCTCTCAGTACGGCTACCGATCGTAGCCTTGGTAAGCCATTACCCCACCAACAAGCTAATCGGACATGAGCCCATCTAATAGCGGATTGCTCCTTTTCCAAAAACTTCATGCGAAATCTCTGATGTATGCGGTATTATCTTCTGTTTCCAAAAGCTATCCCCCTCTACTAGCCAGGTTGCTCATGTTTTACTCACCCGTCCGCCACTGAACTAGTGATCGCAAGATAGAACCATCTACCCTCCGGTCACTAGTTCCGTTCGACTTGCATGTGTTAGGCGCGCCGCCAGCGTTCGTCCTGAGCCAGGATCAAACTCTCTATAATATGCTGGCTTTACTTTTCCGAATTATTTTCACGGGTCTCTCGCGTTATTTAATTTTCAAGGTCCTCTCTCTTTTCAGAGTGTTTTTAATATTATCACCTCCCCCATTTTTTGTCAACAGTTTTTCTCGATTTTTTCTCGATTTTTTCTTTTTTTTAGATCTCTTTTTTCTGCATCCCTTGTCATCATTGAGTTTCAATTTTGAAAATTATTTTCTTATTCCGATCCTGTGCAGAAGATTTTCTCTATATAAATAAAAATTCAGGAAACAAAAACATAACATCGTTTCCTGAAATTTAATCAAATGTTTATAAATTCTTAAATTTAAGTTTTGATTTTATCTGCAGCTACATGAGAATCGTGATTAATTTGCAGATTAGTATTAGTTGTATCTGTTTTAGCTCCTACTTGGGGGGCCATCGTGTTTGCGAGGTTCACCATAGAAGATGTTGTCGTTTGAACAGGAGTTGTATTATTCATCATGGTGGTCATTGGTATCATTGTTGCTGCCAAAGTCGAGGCGGACATTATCCCTGAATTAAAATTCGTAGACGGAACTTGAACATTTTGACTTCCTGAAGAACTCAAAAGTGAATTTGCTCTTTCTCGTTCTGCACGAGCATTTTCTTCAGCTTGTCGTGCATCTTCAGCTTTTTTAGCTTCTGCTTTTTCCAGGTTTTTGATTTGGGCGTCTAAGGCATCGTAGTATTCTTTCCATTGTTCTTGGGCCCACATACTGACCTTTTTGTTCGCAGACGGTATGGGGACCAGCGCAGTGTAGATACCATTGGGGTCGGGGATAGGGGTGTCGTTCGGCGGACACAACCTATAGGTTTTGGACCCAGCTGCATTTACGAGAGTCTGTCTTTTCAATCTAATTGTGCCTACGACCACCCCATTTAGTGTCATTGGAAATTCGTAATCTTTTTTTAATGTTTTCTGCGTTAGCTTTGTATTATCAAGTGCAAAATGCTCCCCTCCAATTATTATATGATTGACATTTATTTGTTGAGCAGCCAAATCCGCCTGGTGCGCCCCCACCCCGCCCCCCACATTTATGCCAGAGTTTATTGCGTCGAAATTTGCAGGATTGGCGAAATATCTCGCCACCTCACGTTGTTTTATCAATTTTTGATCCACAGAATTAATAACGCAAGAAGTAGAAGCAAAAGCAACAGCTCCGAGAGAAGCAGCTAATGCTCGTCTAAATTTTCTGTTTAATGAACTCTTTTTCATAGAGATTCCTCCTTAAATTAATTTATGTAAGTATACTATACTCACTGTTTTTATATTATCATAAAGCAATTGTTTTGTCAATAGATTTTTGAAAAAAAGATTTGAAAAATATAGATAAGTATTTTCTCCGGCGTTGTCGGAAAAGTATCTATCTATAATTTTATAATGCCGCAATGTTAGCATTGCAAAAAGTGAATAGATAAAAAAAGCCACGATAAAAAACAAGAAAATAGAATTGATAATCGTGTTAAAACTTTTAGACCAACAATAAGTTTTGCGAGCAAAACGAGCTAGATAATGACGAAGAAGACGATTCATTCGTTCTACAGTGTAAGTGTGTGCTTTACCGACAAGACGCTTATGCCTTGGAATGATATCATAAACTGAATATTGATCAGTAGCGTAAAATCTAGCATCAATGTGAGAAATGTTTTCACAAAGATTCTCAAAGCTCTTAGAACTTCGGTCTCCTACATGGAACCAAACCAACTTCTGAATAATCCATTGCTCTCCTAATAATACTTAATGGCTTTTAGTTTAATATGATATTGGTGGTATTGAAAAAACAGAATAGATGAGATAGAATGAAAAAATGATAGAAGAAAAGAAATGCCTAAAATGTGGGAAAAAAGAAAAAGTGAAGAATGGATTTATGAAAGGGAAACAACGATACAAGTGTAAATATTGTGGATGCAATTACACTGGTGGCAGAAATGGTTATCCTGATCATATTAAACTATTATTTAGAAGGTAATGGATTCAGAAGAATCGAATGATTGATGGTTGTCAGTCATGTATCTGTTATTAATTGGGTTAAGCAGTTCGCTTCTAAAATTAAAAATATTCCTAAAAGGTGCGAGAAAGTAGATGTTCTATAGCTTGATGAAATGTGTGTAAGCATATATAGCTTTGGACTGCTGTAAGCAGAATGACGAAGAGATTCATTGAATTACATGTGGGAGATCGAAGCTATGAGAGTTTTGAGAATTTTTGTAAGAACATTTCTCACAATTCTTAATTAAAAACATCTTATCGGTAAATCACACACATATACCGTTGAACGAATGAATCGTCTTCTTCATCATTATCTTGCTCGTTTTGCTCGCAAAACTTATTGTTGGTCTAAAAGTTTTAACACAATTATTAATTCTGTTTTCTTGTTTTTTTATCGTGACTTTTTTATCTATTCACTTTTTACAATAACATTTTATGAGATCTAATAGGTCTAAATTTTCTAAATTATTAGTCAGTTTTGTTACTTTTTCTTTAGTTATATCTGCTGGGGAATTGTGAGTAATTCTGCAATGGAGGCTGATAAGATTTCTGAAGCTGAAGATGAATATTATAAAATAAGTCATACTATTAACCATGGTAATTAATTTTCAGATCTCGTTAAAAAGATTAACTCGTAAAACTATTTTTTATTCCAAATCTTTTGAAATTCACAAAGTCTTATTTAGGTTCTTAATCAATATTTGCAAATTCCCTTTTCAATTACTTTAAAACATAACTAACTGTTTAGATATGTTGAAAAAAACACTATTTTGATAGTATCACTAAGTAAATTTTAAATAAATGTTTAAATAGGAGTAGCAGATGAATTTCAAATTTTTATCTAATATAATTATTACGCTTAACTTTTTATTTATAAACAGTTCTAATGTTTTTGCTGATCAGGCAATAAATGAAACAAAAGACAATGTTAATAATGTTGCCGATGCTTCACATAAATCAATATGTGACACTGGCGATTCTTTTGTTGATATTGTTTCTTTGAACGTTAATTCTATTCCCTATGAAGATTTTAGTTCAGGATGCGAGATTGTTAGTATTGTTAATTTGCTGAACTATTATATGAGATATTATAAATATCAAGTAGATTTAAATAATTTTTATGAAAATTATTTTGTTCACATGGATTGGCAACTGATTAAATCAAAAAATAAAGAAACGCAAAAAATTGAGGAGATTATATATGGTCCTCATCCTGACTATGCGTTTCCTGGAGATCCACGGATAGTTTCAGGAGACAATTGTGGATTTGGATGTTTCAAATATGCTATATGCAATTCTATTAATAAATTTTTTGAAAATTTTGACAAGAGTAAGAATAAAAAATACAAAAATAAAGATGACAAGAAACATAACAAATCTAAAAAATTCAAGGCCGTATTTGAAGAAGGAGTATCTACTGATGATGCTATATCTAGATTTATCAAAAAAGGAATTCCGGTTTTAATTTGGAGCACTCAGCCAGATGATAAAGATATCCCGAAAGAACAGGTGTCTAAGACTGTTTTGAAAATGAGAAAGTCTGGAGGATTAGGAAACTGGTGGATCGTTAATTTTCCTAAATTCTTACAAGGAACAATTTATACGTGGACGAGAGGAGAACATTGTTCGTTGTTAATTGGAGAATCTGCTAAATGTTATAAAATTTGTGATCCATTTAGAGGAATAATTTACGTAGATAAAGAATCTCTAAACGAAAGTAGAAAAATATTTAATAATCAGATTGTGTATCTGGAAGAAGAAATTCCGAAACAAATCGAAAAAATTACAGAAATAGTTTTGAAAATTAAAAATAAAGTTATTATCAGTCAAAATTAGATTTTTTATATTTTTAAATATTTTAAAAAATTCACAAAAACATCATTTAGATTAAAAATTTTATGATACAAATCAATATTAAGATTTATGATTTCACCTCTGATCACAAACATTTTATTGGAAAAACATATAATTATTCTGTAGAGCATATGAATCATATCTTAGTCATTATCTAGCTCGTTTTTCTCGCAAAACTTATTGTTGGTCTAAAAGTCTTAACATGATTATCGATTCTACTTTTTTGTTTTTGTTTTGTGACTTCCTTTCATCTATTCACTTTTAGCAATACCGTAATAATAAGTTGGTTATGTCCTAGAATAGTTTATATTGAAATCTAAAGTAGTGACAAACGGTATTACGAAGAGAGACAAGCCCTCTCCGGCATTGCCGGAGAGAGTTTATCTCTTACACTTTATATTTTACAAAATTTCTTTTTGTGTTTTTCAACTATTTTAGAATATGACCCTAATGAAAAATATAATTGACAAATTTTTTATATATGGTATTATATAAATGTAAGCTTACAAGTCAATCTATAGTTGATAAAATTTTATTTTAAGGAGATTTTTATGAAATTTAATGCTCGCAAATTTTTGAGTGGATTAATTATTTCTTCAGTTTTTTCTAATGTGTGTATTGCTAAAAATATGGAAGAAGAGGCATTGGACCTTATAAGAACACGTGTTTATGATGAATTAAATCTTGAATTATTTTCCGTGTCGTTTGAAAATAATTCAATACCTTCCACTGTTGACCAAATTTTTAATGAAATCCAACAAGAAATTAACTATAATCTTTCTGATTTTAAAGATAATATAATTGAACAAATAAAAAAAGATAAATTAAAAATTGAATCAGGGAATATAGATTTATCAATCTACGATCTAGCAATACAAATTTTGGAAAGAGAAGCGAAAAAACCTAAAACACTTGCTTACGATAGCCTGGCTGATGGAAATCATGTTATTGAAAGATTAATCCATGACTATGCAAATCGCTTATACACAGAAAAATTTGGTATTGCTAAAAATGTATAGAAACAGCTAAGAAATTACTTGTTTTAAGTGTGTGGCATAAAGAGTTAATACATTTTCTCCGACGACGTCGGAGAAAATATCTATCTACTTTTAGCAATGCCAAAAATTTGGTGTGTCAATAATTGAAGACAATAATACTCTGTCTTAGCTATGATATACCTTAGAGATAAAAATTAATTGAATTGAAATCATTATCCTAAATAGTTCCCAATGTATTCATAGAATACGTTGGGAATTATCCTTTACAATACCATTCTTTAAATGTATAACTTCCGTATCTAACAGGACATTTTTTTGTGTTTCCACTTTAGAAATTATTTCAGATTGTAAGTTGATTATATCTTTTGATGATGCATTTCCAAGATTTACAACAAATCCAGCATGTTTAGATGATACTGCTGCATCTCCTATTCTAAATCCCTTAAGTCCACATTCATCTATTAATGCCGATGCATGATATCCCGTAGGACATTTAAAAAAACTTCCCGCGCTCGGATATTCTAATGGCTGTTTCGATTTTCTTCTCGAAATAAAATCTTGCATTTTATTTTTTATATCTTCATATTTTCCATTACTTAGTTTTAATTTTGCAGAAATAATAATAAAATTATTTTCAGAAAATACACTTTTTCTATAATCAAATTTGCATTCATCATTTGAGAGTTTATATATGTTTCCATCATCATCAATACATTTAACATATTCGACGAACTCTTTTATTTCGTTTCCATATGCTCCTGCATTCATGAAAATTGCTCCTCCAAATGATCCAGGAATCCCATATGCAAATTCTAATCCTGTGAGAGAATTCTCCAGGCATTTTGTACATAATTTAGACAGCTTACATCCTGATCCACACTCTATATATTCTCCATCAATATATATTTTTTCGAAATCTCCTGTTAATTTTATAATAGCTCCATTATATCCCTCATCATCAACAAGAAGATTTGAACCATTTCCTATGATAAAAAAAGGAATATCATGTGATTTCAATAAGCATAGTACCTTTTTTAAAGAATCTAAATCATTAACTTCTAAAAATAAATCTGCCATTCCTCCTATTTTAAACGTAGTATGAGACGACATCATTTCATTGATCTTAACATTACAGTTTAAATCTTTGAAAATTTCAGAATAATTCATTGATTCTCCTAATTGTCAAAATAGTTAGTATGATCTCTTAGATAATTTTCGAACGATTCTTCATTAGCATTTATTATCAAATTTTCAGGGAAATCTATTTCTTTTAACATAGATAACGCATCATCGAAATTTCCTACACTAAATGATATATGAGCGTCAGAGTTAACTATTACATACGAATTGCATTTTTTACATATTTGAGCTATTTTTTTACAATTTTCATAGCATCCTTTTCTAACTCTAAATGAGCTTGAATTAATTTCAACAAGTTTATTATTTTCTTTAAAAACAGGAATAACATCTTCATATCTATATTGAAAATCCACTAATCCACTGTGTCCTATGACATTCACAACTGGATTTTTTGCCACATTCATCCAGGCATTAGAACAATCGTCTATAGAATGAGGGCCAACCCATGCAGGATCATGAATAGATGATATAACCCAATTTAATTTTCTTCCAGGACTAAATTCAGGAATATCAATTCTTCCACTAGCACCTAGAACATTACATTCTATTCCACGAAGAACATAAACTCCATTAACTTCCTTAGGAATGACAATTAAATTTTGGAAATACCAACTTTTAGGAGCTCCAGGAATATCTCCATAATGATCAGTAATAGCAATATATTTTAATCCTTTTTTTCTTGCTTCATCAACATTTTCAATAATAGTGCTGTATGCATGAGAAGAAGCTACGGTATGACAATGAGTATCAGCTATAAATTTCATAATTATCCTTTCAGATTTATATTTCACTATTCTACATCTATAGATTCTGAAGTTCTACTTTGAAAAATAAAAATGATTTGTTTTGTGAAATAATTATTGCAAAATAAAATTAATAATCTCATCATGTATACCAAAAAAATTCATACCATAAATATATAAGATGCGATATTTAATTTATATATATTTTATTAGTATATAAAAATACCACAAAAATGCAAATATATTTTTTCTAATACTTAGGTGGTGACTCTAATATTTTGTTAAATTATTAGTTATTATATTTTTTTTTTTTTTTTTTTTTTTTAAGTATTTTTTTTTTTTTTTTGTTCATGATATATAATATGGTCAAGAGTAACGAAGAAATTCTAGTCTCAAATTCAAAATAGAGAGGTGTTTTGTATGTTTGATTTTTTGAAAAAGTCCCACGCTATTAAATTTTTATGTTCTGCTTGTTTACTTTGTTCTTTAGGATCTTTTGCTAAAAATGCAGAAGGAACTAAAACTGTGGCTCTCCCAACACAATTTGGAACTGAAGTGAATCAAATCTGTTTAGATAATGTGTCTATTGACAGGACTGGTAAAATAACTGGTGTCCTAAAATTGATAGGTGAAATTATTTTGACTAACTATATATACAAAAATACCACGTATAACTATTTGGATGATGCAATTAAATCCTATGTTCAGGACCAATATGCTCCTACACCCGCTTATCTTAATGGAATACAATACACGTATAACCCCGAAAGTGAAACATGGATACCAGATCAAACTACTTCCATACCAAGTCTTTCTCACTTTGATTTCCTTTCGTCTTGGCGGGATCAACTAGAAAGAAACATAAACGAGTTTAATCTTCCACAGGAAATTCAGCCTACACAAAATGAAGGTACATCCTCTAATGATTACATATACAAAAATACCACGTATAACCATTTGGATGATGCAATTAAATCCTATGTTCAGGACCAATATGCTCCTACACCCGCTTATCTTAATGGAATACAATACACGTATAACCCCGAAAATGAAACATGGATACCAGATCAAACTACTTCCATACCAAGTCTTTCTCACTTTGATTTCCTTTCGTCTTGGCGGGATCAACTAAACAGAAACATGAACGAGTTTAATCTTCCACAGGAAATTACGAGAACTACCATAAAGCAACTAATCTATAATGATTTACCAGCAATAAATTATGATGATGCTGTTATTGCTGTATTCTTAAAGAATGTAAATTCTTGGGTGGCCGCTTCTAATCCTATTCATCTTAGCTCTCTTAATATCCCATATTACTTACAAAATATCCCACTATATAAGATATCCCATCCATTTGATATAATTAACAAAAATGATACACCCTTGTTTGATAGTAAACCAGGCAAGTATAGTGTTATGGGTGTTGTTATATCTAAAGGGGAAAACTCTGTCTTAAGCGGTCCTGTTTTAGAAACAACCAGTGAATCACCATAGAAAATAGTTCGGATAAGAATAAGCTATGGGACAAATGAGTATCAGCTATAAATTTCATAATTATCCTTTCAGATTTATATTTTACTATTCTACATCTATAGAATCTGAAGTTCTACTTTGAAAAATAAAAATGATTTGTTTTGTGAAATAATTGTCGCAAATAAAATCAATAATCTTATCATGTATACCAAAAAATTCATATCATAAATATATAAGAGCGATATTTAATTTATATATATTTTATTAGTATATAAAAATACCACAAAAATGCAAATATATTTTTTCTAATACTTAGGTGGTGACTCTAATATTTTGTGCGATTCTGCTAAATCTTTTTTTTGTTCATGATATACAATATAGTCAAGGGTATTGCAAAAATAGAATAGATAAGGTAGAATGAAAAAATGGTAGAAGAGAAGAAATGCCCAAAACGGGCATTGCTAAAAGCGAATAGATAAAAAGAAGTCACGATACAAAAATAAGAAAACAGAACTGATAATCCGGCATTGCAAAAACAGAATAGATAAGATAGAATGAGAATATGATAGAAGAAAAGAAATGCCCAAAATGTGGAAAAAAAGAAAAAGTAAAGAATGGATTTATGAAAGGAAAACAACGATATAAGTGCAAATGTTGCGGATGCAATTACATTGAAAGTAGATATTCTAAAGCTTGATGAAATGTGTATAAGCATATATAGCTTTAGATTGCTGTAAACAGAAAGACTAAGAGGTTGGTTGATTTCATGTACGAGACCGAAGTTCTAAGAGTTTTGAGAATCTTTGTGAAAACATTGCTCACATTAATGTCAAATTTTAAGCTACTGATCAATATTCAGTTTATGACATCATTCCAAGGCATAAGCGTCTTGTCGGTAAAGCACATACTTACACTGTAGAACGAATGAATCGTCTTCTTCGTCATCATCTAGCTCGTTTTGCTCGCAAAACTTATTGTTGGTAGAAAAGTCTTAACATGATTATCAATTCTATTTTCTTGTTTTTATATTGTGATTTTTTTCATCTGTTCCATTTTAGCAGTGCCGATAATCATGTTAAAACTTTTAGACCAACAATAAGATTTATGAGCAAAACGAGTTAGATAATGTTGAAGAAGGGGATTCATACATTCTACGGTTAAGTATGGCTTTACTAACAAAACGCTTTCAACTTTCACTGTCTGCATCCGCAACATTTATATTGTATTCCATTTTATACTTTCCATATTCCAAAATTAATTCTTGTGTTTTTCAACAACTTTAGAACAATATCATTGTCAACGCAGATCTTGACAATTTATTTTATATATAATATACTATAATTATGTATTTTATTGTGCAAAACAAAGAGAGGTGACTTTCATGGCTAAAAAATATCAAAAAGATGCATCAAAAGAAGACATATCAAAAGTCACAAAAGATGTGGCACTAGACGCTATTAGAAGCAATGCCCCCCCTGAACAAGTCTGTAATTCTTTAAAAGTTGTTCTCCAGGAAAAATATATAAAAAGAATTCAAAGGACCAACTTGAGGTCAACTGAAAGATCAATAAAACAAAAATTTTTTGATTTCATGAATGGGACAAAAAGATATAACCGTGGTATGACCGAGCAAGCACTAGGAGCCATTTATCGCTTTTTAAAGCTTAATTCATCATTGTCACCTATAAAAAAGCTTGAATATATCAAACTATATTTGTCTCGTCTATTAAGATCATATCATGTGACAGGGTTCTTATATGATCTGCATGACGCCATCGATATATATCTAAATCCACGAAGAAAAAATCCATGGACCAAGATATTTGGAAAATCAAAAATTAAAGGGGACAATAAACGAAAAGTTTACAACATAGGTCGTACGTCTGATCAAGATGACTATGATGACAATGAATACGACTCTACGGACTATGATTCTGGACATGATCAGGATGACGATTATGACAAATCTCCCTCAGACACTGACGGTAAGGATATTAGTAGAATCAGAACTAAACCAAAACAAATACGGCCATTGCGCAAATTAAAATCCAACAATAATATAAAAAGAAACAATAGAAACGAGCTTTATGAAGAAAACCTGGGCGCCGATGACGATATTATGGATACCGATGTGAAAAATGGAATGAACTTAGATGACGGCAATAAAACAGAAAAATCCTTAAACGAAGTTCGTCATACCAGAAAGAGACAAGAAAACGATTCTTATGCTGAAGTCGACGATGTAGAAAACAATCATGACGAAATGATAGATGACACAATGGAGAATGATATAAGATCTGATGAAACGGATATTAAGGAAGCTTCTTATGAGGATTCTCATTTGGCCAGCCAGGAAGAAAAAGAGTATGATAGAGATAATGAAGATAATGATAATGAAGATGATGGTGATGATAATGATTGACTAGAGGTATTAAAAGTAATCATTTTGAGATATATTAATTTTTTTATACTCGATATATAGTTTTATTGAAATATAGTATAATTTATAGTAACAAACGATCTTGCAAAAGAAGACAAGTCTCTCCCGGCTTTGTCTGAGAGGATTTGTCAGCATTACATGTTATATTTTCCAGATTTCAAAATTACTTTTTGTGCTCTTCAACTATTTTAGAATATGTTCCTTCAAAAAATTTTCCTTGAATTTTTTCCAATTATTTGATATCATTATAAATAATGCGGTTATGTATTGGGAAACATATAACAGTGTTTTTACATCAAATTTTCTTATGAATATTTTAAAGAGGTGGTTTATATGAAAAATCGTAATAAAAAACAAATGAAAAAGTTGATTTCTAGTTTATGTGCTGTGAGTTCTATGGGATTAGTTCAGCCGAGTACTTCAACTTCAGCGTTTGGGAATGTGCATATGTGCTCTAAAGAGTTAGCAGAAAATGCTGCTGATGAATTTGAAAACTATATTAAAAAAGGAGTTATTCCATATTTAAGTGATAAAAAAGACATAAAGATTGATATTGATAGAAAGTGGAGTTATGATGAAAAAGACATGGAGGAATCAGCAGAATTAACCAAAAATATAAAAAATAAAATGAACGAATTGTTGTCATCTATGAGTTGGAAAGTCTTCGTTGATGAGACAATTGCTAAATACAAGCTAAGTATAAATGGTCTAAATGAGGAAAAAGAAAAATCCCTGAAAGCTCTTGGAGACGCTCTTAAAGAAATAGGCAAAAGTGGAGAATTTGAACCAATTGGTCCTTTCGGTTTTATTCCAAATAAAGGTGCTTCATTCTCAGACTTAATCGTGCAGATTGGTACGACTGGTGAATCTCATTACCAAATCGACCAGTGGAATCGCGAGATAAAAAAGAAGTTACGATTTAAAATACCTATGATTGGAAAAGTGGCAATAGTTGGTGGGGGTATCGCCGGTGCATGCATTTTAGGTAGTGCCGTTATAAGTAAGATGAAATCTTGGAATGATGATCGTAGAGCTAGACGAGCTATAGAACACAAAGAAAAATTCCAAAAACAAGAAGATACACAAGCACAACTTTTTGCTGATAAGGTTGATATTGATCCTAAAAAAATAAATATAGAAAAGTTGAAAACAATGTTAGAGACTGAAGCACAAGATTGGCCTTATGCTGCTACAGAAATAAAACAATTCATAGATACTTATATTGGAATTTTAATATCAAAACAGAAAAATCCGTTGGCTAAATGTCCTCCAATTATTCTGGTTGGAAAACCAGGATGTGGTAAAACTGAATGGATAAAGAGAGTCATCAATTGCACGTTCAACTGCATTGAAGATAAAAACAAAAATGAAAATAAAGTTAAAGGTAAAAGTAAAGATAAAACTAATAGTAAATCTGAAATTAACTGGCAAGATAGATGTATTCTCATTAACCAAGATAAAATAGATAAAAATAGTTCCGTGTCTCCTAGAGAACAAATTAGTGGTACTCATGAAGAAAAACGGGAAGATGTATCTATCACATGTTACTCTGACAGTGCAAAAGCCAATAAATTCGGAAAAGGAATTCACTTAAAATATATTGATGAGATTGAAAAATTACTTGTTGATGTAATCTTAAGCATATGGGATACCGCAGACAGTGGCGGACGTGCTATCGTGCTTGCGACCGGAAATGGTAACCCTGCTGATTATATTAAAGGAGATGGAGCTGATTTCAAAGAGGCTTTCGAGGATAGAGCTATTATTCTTGAAATTCCTCAACCTGATAAGTCATATATCAGAAAATCTATCAAGAAACTTATTAACGATATAAACAATATTAATCCAGATAAATCCCCTGTTGTTGTGTCAGAAGAAAGCTTAAATGGCCTTGTAGATGCTTGTAGAAGCATGAGATCAGTTGAAACTATGAGATCTCCTATTTTAGGATTACAAATATCACAAACTCTCAAGCAACGTAAGAATGTCCCAATAAAAATTAATCCGAAGAATCCAAAACCTGAGAGAATTATTCTAGATGAATCTTATCAGGAGAAAAATACTAATTAAAAATATGTTTCTTATAGAACCCCCTATACCTCTCTAGTGATGCTAGAGAGGATTATGTTTATATATATCAAATATTGCTAAAAAGAAGGGCAATGTCCTAGAATAGTTTATATTGAAATCTACAGTAGTAACAAACAGTCTTCAACTATTTTAGAATTTGACCAATTCTGTGGGCATTGCAAAAATGAACAAACACCCTATCTCCGGCAACGCCGGAGATGGGATTTAAGCAAGTACTCTTTTGAAAAACTAATATCCTAACATTTATACTGTTTTGCAATACCATTCTGTGATACAATATTCTAAATTATTAAAGCAGGAGAATTATGAACAAGGAAATATTTTTATCGTTATGTGGTTGTTTTGGAAGAATGGGAAAATGTGTTATTGATGAAGTAGAGAATTTTCCAGAGATATCTATTTCATCAGGAATAGACAAATCAAACAGAAAGAGTGAGTTATTTCCTGTTTTTGATTGTGCAGACAAAATAGATGTCAAAAGTGATGTTGTACTGGATTTTTCTAATCCTTCGGCATTAGATAGTCTGTTAGAATTTTCTATAAAAAAATCTATTTCTTTAGTTATATGTACTACTGGATACTCAGAAGATCAAATAGAAAAAATAAAAAAAGCATCTGAAAAAATTCCTATATTCTTTTCATCTAACACATCTTTAGGAATAAATGTAATGATAAACCTTTCTAAGATGGCCAAAAGTATTCTAGGGTCTGAATTTGATATAGAGATAATAGAAAAACATCATAATAAAAAAATAGATGCTCCAAGTGGAACCGCGTTAATGATTGCAGATTCCATATCGGATGATACGAGTAAGTATGTATTTGACAGGTCATCATTAAAACGAAAAAGAGAAAAAAATGAAATTGGAATAAGTTCTGTTCGATGTGGAGGAATAATGGGAGAACATGAGATTATATTCGCGAGTGAAAATGAAATATTGTCTTTGAAGCATTCAATAAGTTCTAGAAGAGTTTTAGCTAAAGGAGCTCTTGAAGCGGTAAAATTCATAATAAATCAAGATGCAGGATTATATTCCATGGAAGATTTAATAAATTGGAGGATAAATGAAAGGTCTATTCACGTCTGAGTCTGTAACTGAAGGACATCCTGATAAAATTTGCGACAGAATAGCAGATTCAGTATTAGATGAAATTTTAAAAAAAGATCCCGATGCCAGAGTAGCATGTGAAGTGTCTATTTGCCCTGGATTAATACATCTAATGGGAGAAATAACTACTAAATGTTATGTAGATATTGAATATATTGCTAGATCTGCTATCAAAGATATTGGATACGATTCTCCAGAATGTGGTTTCGACGCAAATACTTGTGGAATGATTTTATCTATAAATAAACAATCAAGTGATATATCATTAGGAGTTAATTCTTCTGACGAATTAGAAATAGGAGCAGGAGATCAGGGTATCATGTTTGGATATGCTTGTTCTGAAACAAAAGAGCTAATGCCTCTTCCTGTTTCTTTAGCACATAAATTAGCGAGAAGATTAGCTCACGTTAGAAAAGATAAATCTCTACCTTATTTGATGCCAGATGGAAAGACTCAAGTTACTGTCGAATATGATGACGATGTTCCTAAAAGAATAGATTCTGTCGTGGTATCTGCTCAACATAAAGATTATGTTTCTATGGATCAATTAAGAAATGATATAAAACAATATGTGATATCTGAGTCTATTCCATCATCGTTAATAGATAAAAACACTAAATTTTTTATAAATCCCACAGGTAGATTTGTCATAGGAGGTCCTGTAGCAGATAGTGGATTGACAGGACGAAAATTGGCTGTTGATACTTATGGAGGAATATCAAGAATAGGAGGAGGTGCTTTCTCTGGAAAAGATGCTACAAAAGTAGATAGATCAGCTAACTATATGGCTAGATATATTGCTAAAAATATAGTAGCATCAGGGATAGCTTCAAAATGTGAAGTTCAATTAGCATATGCTATAGGAGTATCTAATCCCGTATCTGTTATGGTAGATACTTTTGGAACATCTAAATTTGAAGATTGTAAAATAGTATCAGTGGTTAATAAGGTTTTTGATCTTAGACCAGGAGCAATAATTAAAAATTTCCAATTAAGATCTCCAATCTTTGCCTCTCTTTCTTCTTATGGACATATGGGTAGAGAAGATCTTGGAGTGCCTTGGGAAAATACCGATAAGTCTGATATAATTAAATCTATTATTTCAGGAGATGTTTAAATGAATATAAATAATATAAAGACAGATTTATTATATAAAATAAAGTCTATAAATAATAAAAATGATGCATTAAAAGTCAATTCTGAATTTAAAAAAATCACTAAAGAATTATATTCTGATATAAAAAAATGTACTGATGATCAAGAGAAAAAAGAATTAGGGAAAAAAATAAACGATTTCAAAAATGAAATACAAGAACAACTAGATATAATTATGGGTTCTATAAACTCTGGCTCTAAAACATATAATTATGATCCATATGTATTCAATCCGTCAATAAAAAGAGGAAACTTGCATCCTTTAACGAAATTATATTACCAAATGGAAAAAGTTTTTGTTAATTTAGGATTTTCCATAGTTCAGGGTCCTGAAATAGAGCTTGATAAGTACAATTTTGAAAAGTTAAATATGCCATATTATCATCCTGCAAGAGATATGCAAGATACGTTTTATGTTAGATCTCCAAAAGTTTTGCTAAGATCTCATACATCTTCTGTTCAAATAAGATCATTAGAAACGATGCCTCTTCCATTAAACATTATATCTCCTGGAACTGTTTATAGAGTAGATGATATAGATGTACAACATACTCCTATGTTTTATCAGGTTGAAGGAATGTCTATTGGAGAACATGTTTCATTTGCAAATTTAAAATATGTGTTGATAACTCTTTTAAAAGAAGTGTTTGGAAATTCTACTAAAGTTCGATTTAGACCTACCTATTATCCATATACTGAGCCAAGTGCTGCTATAGATATGTCATGCCCTAAATGTAATACAAAAGGATGTCAATTATGTGGAGGAGCAGGATGGATAACTGTTCTTGGATCAGGAATGGTTCATCCTAAAGTTCTTGAAGATTCAAATGTAGATTCGGAAAAATATTCTGGATTTGCTTTTGGATTGGGTCTTAATAGACTTGCTATGATTTATTTCGATATGGATGGAATTAGAGATTTTTATGAAAATGATATCTCTATCTGGAATCAATTTTAGGAGGATGTGTAATGTTTGCTGTTTCTTATAAATGGATAATTGAAATTTTGAATAAAAATATTTCATTTGATGAAATTCTTAGAGTCCTTAATTTGCAAGGATTCGAAGTTAAATCTATAGATGATCTAGATGATGGAGATCATATAATTACTATAGAAGTTAAAGCGAATAGACCTGATATGCTTTCTCATTTCGGAGTAGCCCGTGAAATAGCTTCGTTTTTAGATATTCATCTTGAAGAACCTACTTTTGATGTTAATTTTGATTCTGATCCTTGTGATATATCTATAAATATAGATAGCTCAATATGCGATTGCTATTATTCCGCGTGTATTAATGGAATAGATAATTCAGTTGATACTCCTGAATATATAAAACATCGTCTTTCTATTTTTGGAATAGATTCTATTAATCCTGTAGTAGATATTTCGAATTATGTATCTATTGAATATGGTCAACCTAGTCATATATATGATAGAGATAATATTAATGGAAATTGCTTATCAATATATAAAAATGATAAATCTGAAAAGTTTGTTAGTCTTGCAGAAAAAGAATTAGAGTTAACTTCAGACGATGTAGTAATAAAAGATTCATCTGGAACTGTATGTGTTGCAGGAATTATAGGATCTTCTCGAGATTCTGTATCGAGATCTTCTAAGAATATAATGATTGAATCAGCAGTTTTTTCGAAAATTCCTATAAGAATGACTTCAAAACGATTGAAAATTTCTACGTTATCTTCATTTAGATTTGAAAGAGGAGTAGATTCTTGGTCTTCTCTATCAATGTTGAATTTAATTTGCAAGAAAATTCAAGAAATATGTGGAGGAAAATTATTTGGACTATTTAAATATAAATCAGATAAATTAAAACAAAATAAAATAGATTTAAGAGTAGACAGATCTAATAATATTTTAGGAATTTCATTGACGGCAAATGAAATGGTCAAGTATTTGAATAAATATTTATTTTGTTGTGAAGTTATAGATAACAACAATATTTCTGTTTCCATTCCAAGTTTTCGTCTTGATATAGAAAGAGAAATAGATTTAATAGAAGAAATTGCTAGAAGTTTTGGATACGATAATATTGATCCTAGAAATTTATGTAATGATCTTGTATATAGAGTTAATAATTTGCATGAAAACATTCAAAAATTAAGATCTTTGTTGGTTGGATTCGGATTTAACGAAGTAATAAACTATGCATTTGTTCCTGAAAGTATGGCTAAATTATTTGACCATACCGATCATGTGATTTTGCAGAATCCATTGTCAAATTTATATAGTTTAATGAGAACTGAGATGATTTATTCTTTGTTATCGTCATTGGTATACAATTATTCTATAGGAAATTACGATGATTCACTGTCCGAAATAGGAAGAACCTATCATAAAAATGATAAATCAGAAACTTTAGTGGATGAAATAGATTCTTTAGGATTCATAATTTCTGGAAACAAAATAAATTCAGGATTTGGAGTAACTAAATCCATTAAGTATAATTTTTATGATTTAACTTCTTATATAATAAATATATTCAACGAATTTAATCAACAAATAGAATATAAATTGAAAAAAAGCAACTATCTAGAGAATTCTTATGATATAATCTCAAATAATGAATCTGTTGGATTTTTTGGTATAGTGTCTAAAAATAAATTCACTAATATTCTACCAAATGTAAAATTAATTAAAAATGAAATATTATATTGTGAATTGAATATAAATAAAATTAAATTTGATAAAAAAGTTATGAAGTTCAAATCTGAGTTTCCGTCTATAGTGAGACAATATAATTTGATATGTAAAAAAACTTCATCATTTAAAGATATTTCAAAATGTATAAATAGTTTCAATGATTCTATAAATGAAGTTTCAGTTAAAGATGTATACGAAGATTCAAAGATGAGTAATGATGAACATTCTCTATTGATAGAAATTAAATATAGGCTTGAATCAAGAACTTTATCTGCTGAAGAAGTAGAAAAAATTGAATCAGATTTACTAAGTAATCTGTCAGATAAATTTGGAATGCGAATTAAAATGTAATCTCCACTACAGGAGATTATATTTATTTTTTAAATATATTTCTTACTTCTCCGTGAAAATCAAGGACTTTAGCATCTTTATCTTTGAATTTGTTTAGTAATATCTTAGCAATATCAATCCAAATGCCAATAAAAAAACCACCAAAAGTAAATATATAAAATATGGCCTTCCCAGTCTTACCTACATAAAAATTATGCGCTCCAAAACCACCTAAAAGAAATGCCAAAATGAAAGCAACAATTCCACTTCTATCACTAAATTCGTTCATAACATCACATCCTTTACTTGTTGTACTGTAGATTATACAAAATAATTAGTCATTTGCCAAATTTTTTACTAACTATTTGAAAAATCAATACTAATCTCCGTACTATTTTGCAGTGTCATATATTACAACTAGAAATCTCCCCGAAATTTTCGGAGAGAAATTTTTCAAAGTCATTATTTTAAATCATATTATCCTTTAAATATATGATTTGCTTCTCCATTAAAATCTAGGACTTTTCCTTCTTTATCTTTAAATGTATTTCTCACTATTTTTATTCCATCTATTAAATATCCTATGATAAATCCTCCTAAGGTAAACATGTAAAATATTCCCTTAGCAGTTTTACCTACATAAAAATTATGGGCTCCAATACATCCAAAGAAAATTAACAAAATAAAAGCCATAATTCCACTTCTATCGCTAAATCCATTCATAGTATCACATCCTTTACTTGTTATACTATAAATTATACAAAATAATTAGTTATTTGTCAAGTTTTTCACCAAAAATACAATTTTTTTGGCATTACTTGAGAGATTATCTTATGTATTTTTCATAATCAACCCCTTGATAATCGTACATTTTCAAATTTATTTTCATTTATTCATCTAAAAATAAAAAAATTAATCAAAAACACTTGACAAAAAAAAAATGGTTATACTTGAAATAGTAACTATTAAAATGCCAGTACAATTAATAGTTACATATGACAATAATCATTGTCAACAAAATTTTATATTTAAGGAGATGATTGTTATGAAATCTAACAGATCAAAAATTTCTAAATTTATAGCCGCAATAACCTTAGCATCTAGTGCTATATCCAGTTTTGATGGTTGTGTTTCAGGAATGGAGTCAGGATATCAGTCAGAACAGACAATTATCGATAATTTATCAAAAGAGTTTTTGAAGTTAGTAAAAACTAAGAATGAATTTAACTTAACCCAAGATCTTGTAGCAATGGTGGAAATATTTTCAGTAGATCCAAAATACTACGTCTTTTATGAACACGGAATGACTTTAGATAATGTGCTGGATAATTTAAAAAAATGGATAAAAAAACAAAATCCTGAAGAAAACCTATTTACAAATAAAGAGGCTAATGAATATGCAAAAAGATTTGAAAAAAGATTAATAAAAAAATTCAAAAAACATGGAGAAGAAAAATGCAAAAAAGATATTGATTTTATTTTTGAACAAATTTCAAAAAGTATTTCTAGAGAAGAAGAAGCTACGGAAGAAAATATGACAAAATTGAGGATAATCATAGGCGGGGTATATGGTCAGATTAACAAAAAGTGGAATGAAATTGAAGAAGGAAAACAAATAACTGGAGACTTCGTTAAATATGGATTACTAAAAGAACATGCAGGGGAAGACTGCGCTATTTGTCTTTACGAAACTAATAAACGTGATATAGTACTACCGTGTTGCCACCATTATATGCATAAAGATTGTTTAAAAGATTGGATAAAACATGATAACAGGTGCCCTATTTGTAAATTGACACTAAATCAACAGTGGATAAAAGATAAACTAGAATAGATCTATAGCCAGGAATACTGAAACGGTAAAATCTAACAACTTTTTGAAAATAATAGGAACAACATGCGAAAAACCTATTCAGTTACTTCGAATAGGTTTTTGCTAATTTTTTTACCAATGATAGCTACTAAATAACGTTCAAAACAAATTATCCAACAACACTTCCAGCAGGCATATCATCTACGAATATGACTTTAACATCATCTTTGTTAGATGCAGCAAGAATCATCCCATTGCTTTCTACTCCACAAAGAGATGCAGGAGCAAGATTAGAGACGAGAATAATATGATGTCCAATCAAAGATTCAGGAGAATAATACTGGGAAATGCCGGATACTACTGTTCTGTTTTTTTCTCCATCATTCACAACTAATTTCAAAAGCTTTCTCGATTTTTTTACAGGTTCACATTCAATAATTTCTCCAACCACTAATTTAACTTTTGAAAAATCATCTATAGATATCATATTTTTTAAATTTTCTTTTTCTTCATTCATTTTGTTTAAATCCTCAACTTCTACTTCATAATCTAATCTTGGAAACAAAGCTTTTGATCTATTTATTTTTATATTTTTAGGTAACAATCCCCATGATTTAGAAGATTCCCAAGAACATATAGAATCATCAGATATTCCCAGTTGATTTTGAATTTTCTTAGATGTATCAGGCATGACAGGATTAATTAAAATAGATACTACTCTCAGTGATTCTAGAATATTATATAAAACGGTAGACAATCTGTCTCTTTTAGAATCATCTTTTGCTAAATTCCAAGGAGCACATAAATCTATATATTTATTACATTCTGAAACTAAAGCCCATATATCAGTTAAATAATGTGAAAATTTCAAATCATCTAAGTTTTTCTCACATTTTAACGCTAACTCTGATGCTATTTCTAAAATTTTATCATCTTCAGAAGAATAAGATTTTTGATATATTAAACTCGAATTGAAATATTTATCTACTAATGCGGTAGACCTAGACAATAAATTTCCAAGATCATTTGCTAAATCAGAATTTATTCGTTTGATAAATAACTCGACTGAAAACAAGCCATCACTACCGAAAGGAATCTCTCGAAGAAGGAAATATCTTAATGCATCAGCTCCATATTTATCACACAAAATAAAAGGATCAACTACATTTCCTTTTGATTTTGACATTTTGTCTCCATCCCCATAGAGAATCCATCCATGACCGAATATTTTCTTAGGCAATGGTAAATCAAGAGCCATCAATATAGCAGGCCAGATCACAGAATGAAATCTAACAATTTCTTTCCCCATGATATGGACATCAGCGGGCCAAAATTTTTTAAAATCATCCCCATCAGGATAACGTAATAAATTGATATAGTTTGTCAAAGCATCAAGCCAAACATAAACAACATGAGATTTATCAAACTCAACGGGAATTCCCCAATTAAAACTAGAACGGCTAACACATAAATCCTGAAGTCCTTGTTCTACAAAATTAATCATTTCATTTTTTCTGCTTTCAGGAAGAATAAAATCTTTTTTATTTCTCAAAATATCTAAAATTCTGTCTTGATATTCAGATAGCTTGAAAAAATATGCCTCTTCATCTTGTTTGACAACATCTCTACCACAATCAGGACATTTTCCATCTATTAATTGCGTTTCAGTAAAAAACGATTCGCATGGAACACAGTACCATCCTGTATATTTTCCTTTATAAATTTTTCCTTCATTGTACAATTTAGTAAAAATTCTAGAGACGGATTTTACATGATAATCATCAGTAGTTCTTATAAATTTATCATAAGAAATATTCAATATATCCCATAGTTTTTTAAAATTAGATACAATATCATCTACAAATTTTTTAGGAGTCACTCCTGCTTTTCTAGCACAATTTTCAATTTTTTGCCCATGCTCATCTGATCCAGTAGAAAAGATAACATCAAATCCTTGCATTCTTTTAAATCTAGCCAATGTATCAGCAGCAATAGTAGAATAACAGTGCCCTAAATGAGCATTTGCAGAAGGATAATATATAGGAGTAGTTACATAAAATTTTTTCATTATTTTCTCCTTGTAAGTTTCATTTGTCTTATAATACTTGATATCTTCAGTTTTTTCAAGGAGAGAATCTCTCCGTTTTTATCGGAGTGATTTTATAATATTATTTTATATTCAAGTGTTCGTTCACCCAGGTTGTTGTTAACACGTTTTTGCAGTTTGGACATTTTTGTCGGTATGGCATAAATTCTTTTAAACATTCCTTGTGGAATAAATGTTTGCATGGCGTTAAAACCGTTTGCTTATTTACAAATTCTTCTTCTGTAAATTTTTCTTGGCATATAGTACACACTAGTCCAGATGCTTGTTTTTTTGTTGCCCATCCTTTTCCAATTTTGCTATCCACAGCGGTAACTAAATCACATAGTGTGAATATATTATCGTTCGTAATATTTTCTTTCAAATTAATATTTTCAGAAATTGAATCAAAAATAAAATCAACATAATCATCAACTTTTTTCTTGTCATATTTAGATCCGAACTTTTCTGACACAAATTTCCGAATCTTTTGTTCAACTTTAGTTAGTCTTTTATCAAGAAATTGTTTAGAATTAGGATTTTTCATAAAGTTCTTGGCCTTGTCAATAAAATTACCCAATGTCATTTCTTTCTTATAATCATAGATATCGTTTGTATCTATCAATGTTAACATACCTCCGAAAGAGTTAAGGACTTTACTAAATATCATATAATCTTCGTTTGTTTCCATTGATTTCAGAAATTTTAAGGACAAATCATTAATTTTCTGTTTTTCTGAATTTTTCACTTCCATTCCTGAAATACAACCATTAAAACTAGACATAGCACTAGATGCTAAAGTTATTGCGGCTAAAAATTTAGAAATTTTTGATCTGTTAGATTTCATAACAATCATCTCCTTAAATATAAAATTTTGTTGACAATGATTATCGTCATATGTAACTATTAATTGTACTAGTATCTTAATAGTTACTATTATAATTATAACCGTTTTTTTTTTTTTTTTTAAGTTCTTTTAATTTAATTTCTTAATTTTTAGACGAATAAATTTTTTATTGTAATGAAACACACTTATACTGTTGAATAAATCGTCTTATTTGTCACTTCTTGCTCGGTTTTGCTTGCAAAACTTATTGTTGGTCTAAAAGTCTTAATATCATTATCAATTCTACTTTTTTGTTTTTGTTTCGTGACTTCTTTTCATCTATTCACTTTTAGCAATGCCCCGGTGTCACGGAGAGGGATCTATTACAATTTATGGTTTTCAAAATTCCGAATCAAAAAAGGTATTGACATTTTTTTTAAATATGTTAAAATAAATTTATAAGGTCAAAGTAGTATTTATATACTGTTAAAATAATAAATTTAAATTGAGGTATTGTTTATGAATAAAGTTAATAAAAAGATTCTATCTAGTGCGTTAGCAACTTTATGTATGTTTGAGATGAGTGGAACAAAAAGTAAGTCTTTTGATCCAGCTGTACTAGCTCCATTAGGCATGTTGATTGCTATGCCTTTAGCGTTTGGTTTTCCCATGCTAATAAAGTATATGACTCAGCAATCTTCTGATAATGAGGCTTATTCTCATGTTCAAGGCTCAAATTTTTTCTTCAGCAATATCAACACTAAACGTGTTTGTGAAGAATTTGCGAATTTAATTGCAGAATATCCATGGGCTGAAAATGAAATAAATGTTATAAAAGACTATATATTGGGAGTTATTGCACTTAAAAAAATTAATCCTAATGCTCCAACTATGGTACTTAATTTGCTTGGAAATCCTGGATGTGGAAAAACTAGCATGGTGAAAAAAATATTCAATATCATGAATATAAAACGTCCAGTATCTATATATTTGAGTAATATGGATTCGAAAAATGAAAAGATAAGTGTTGCGGATCAGCTATTTGGATCTTGGACATCTGGTCATCCATATATGGAAATAGTGAAATATTCTCCCCTTGCCATTGCTTTGAAGAAAAATACAGGTAACACAGCTCTTCTGCTTGACGATGTAGATAAATATCCAGCAGATGTCGTTCAAAAATTATATACAGTTTGTGATGGAGGAACTATAAAAACTGGAGATTCTTACATTGATACAAGTAAATTATTCGCTATAATGACTGGAAATACTGATTTTATAGATGTTGGAGAGCATTCGAAAGAATGGAAAGATTCAATGAACCGAAGAACAATAACTATTCAAATTCCTGATCCTAGAAAAATAGATTATATTAGTAAAATGAAGAAAGAATTAGAAATAATTAATAGGAATAATAAGCAAGGAGTAAATATTAGTTATGATGAAAACACTCTAGATAAATTGGCAACAAAATACTCTGAGAATGGGCGAAATATGACTAATATTTCTGAATTCAGAATAAGAACTTTAGGCCAGATTAATGAGCTTACACTTAACAATCAATTTAAATTGAAGCTATCAGTAGATTTACATGGCCAATCTAGATTAATTTCTGCGAATAATAATTTACCTTCAGTTGAACCATTATTAGATAATGTAATACCTGCACGATGAATTTATTTAAGCACTAAAGACAAGACATCTCTCTGATATAATCGGAGGGATGTTTTGAGTTATTAATAAAATGTAATCACAAAATTTTTACAATGTTATAAAATGTTCTAGAACTTTTTAACATTGATGTGTTTTTAAAAAATATAGCATTTATATTCATCTGTTTTCAAAAGTAACTATTAGTGTAACATATATTTTAGCTAATACAAAAAATAAAAAATGGAGCGGGAAACGGGATTCGAACCCGCGACATTCAGCTTGGGAAGCTGACGCTCTACCTCTGAACTATTCCCGCAATTCTTTCAGTCTATCATATCACAAGTTATTTTACAACCATAATAGCGTTATCGGCAATGTAAAAAGTGAATAGATAAAAAGAAGTCACGAAACAAAAACAAAAAAGTAGAATTGATAATCATGTTAAAACTTTCAGACCAACGATAAGTTTCACGAGCCAAACGAGCAATATAATGACAAAGAAGACGATTGATTCGTTCTACAGTATAAGTGTGTGATTTACCGATAAGATGTTTTTAATTAAGAATTGTGAGAAATATTCTCACAAAGATTCTCAAAACTCTTAGTCTTTTTGTTTACAGCAGTCCAAAGCTATATATGCTTACACGCATTTTATCAAGCTCTAGAACATCTACTTTCTCACACTTTTTAGGAATATTCTTAAATTTAGAAGCAAACTGTTTGACCCAGTTGATAACAGATACATGTCTAACACCCATCAATCTCTCGATTCTTCTGAATCCATTGCCCTCCAAATAATATTTAATAGCTTTCTGCTTAACATGATCAAGGTAATCATTCCTGCCACCAGTGTAATTGCATCCGACACTTATATCGTTGTTTACCTTTCATAAATACATTCTTCACTTTTTCTTTTTACCACATTTTGGGCATTTCTTTTCTTCTATCATATTTTCGTTCTATCTTATCTATTCTGTTTTTGCAATGCCCACAATGCGGCATTGTAAAAACAGAATAGATAACATCTCCGGCAACGCCGGAGGAGACTTGTTTCCATTTGCAATATTGTTTGTTGCTATAAATTTCAATATAAACTATTTTAGAATATGACCCATTTAATATTACCATTTGAAATTTTTTTGTTGCTATGATATAATAACTGTATATTTTAAGGAGAAGTTATTTATGAGTCTTAAAAATAAAATTATTTCTTCAATTTTGTTGCTAAGCTTGTTTAACAATGGAACACTTTATGCTTATGAAAATAACAATAATATTATTGAAGAACAAAATAAGGTTGTATCCTCTAAAGATGAAAATTCAAACGTAGGAATTATGTCAGAGAAAACTAATATTACTAAAGAAGCAACATCGATAAGCAAAAAACACCAAGTAAATATATTGTCTGTGCTTAAAGGTGTGCTGTATGGTTTACTGTTGATTACCGGAACCACATTCATAAGTTATATCGGTGGACAAGTTGCAATAGCCAGGTCTTCTTTCTCTGATGTGAAGTAATAAGTTGATTATATTTGTTTTTTTCTGAATAGTCAGGGTGAAGTTTATTCTTATTTTTTATATCTAATTCACAATTTAATAGAATAATCAGCAAGTAATTCAATTTCTTCGTGGTCATGGGATATAATTATTATCGTTTTTGATTCACTAATTGAAGAAATCACTTCCATAAGATGTTTTCTCGCAAAAAGATCGAGTCCTGCAGTAGGTTCATCTAAAATTAAAATATCATGATTCATTGCTAAAATACCCGCAATAGACACAAGACGTTTTTCTCCTCCTGATAATGAAAAAGGAGAGAAATTCACCTTATCCATGTTGAATCCTATTTTTTCAAGAGATTCAATAGATATTTTTTCTGGATTTTTAAATCCCAAATTTTTAGGACCAAAACAGACATCTTTAAGAACAGTTTCTTCAAAAATTTGATTTTCCGGAAACTGAAATACTATTCCCACTTTTTTTCTGAGATCATATTTGTTTGCTATTAATCCATTTAATAAAATTGTACCTGATGAAGGAGATTCTATCCCGGACATAAGTTTTGCAAGAGTAGACTTACCTGCTCCTGTTTTTCCTACTATTCCTACAATGCTGTTTTCTAAAATTTCAAAGTTCGCATTTTTGATTATATAATCTTTATCATATTTATAATATACATTTTTGAATTCTATTATTTTATTACTTGATTTTTTATTTGACTTTTTTATATGTATTGAATCTAAATTATTTTTCTTTACAAATTCTCTATCTATTATTTCAGGAGGTCCTTGACATATGATTTTTCCAGAATCTAGAATAAACACTTTGTCTGCTAATTTTGCTTCATTCATATGATGAGTCAACAAAATTATAGTCATTCCTGATTCATTTAATTTTTTAATTTCATTCATTACTAGATTACAGCTTTCAGAATCAAGCATAGAAGTTGGTTCATCAAGGATCAAGCATTGAGCTCCCATTGAGAGAGCTCCTGCCAGAACTAATTTTTGTTTTGTTCCTCCTGAAAGAGAATTAACATTTGAATGTTTATAATCTAGAATACCTACTTGTTTCAACGATTCATTTACCTTTTTTATTATAATATCTCTAGGAACTCCTAAATTACATAATCCAAACGCAGTATCTTCTTCCACAGTTTCTGAAACAATTTGATCATCGGGATCCTGGAATGTGAATCCTATCATACGTCTAATATCATAAATTCTAGATTCATCTTTGGTATTCATCCCATTAACAATAACATCTCCTTCTGTAGGAAGAATTATTCCATTTATATGCTTTGTAAGAATAGACTTCCCACTTCCATTCCTTCCTATTATAGATACAAATTCTCCTTTATCTATAGAAAATGAAATGTTATCTAGAATTTTATGATTATTATGAATAAACGATACATTTTTAAATTCTATTATAGACACTATTAGTTACCATTTTTCAAAGATTTCACATATTCTTCGAGATCACTTTTTATAACGGTTACCTTAGGACCATAAATTACTTGAACTCCGTTTCCACTAACAAGAACTCCTGAAGCTTTAGTTTGTTTTAACAGTTCTTTGTCTACCTTAGAAGAATCATTAACAGAAAGACGCAATCTTGTAGCACAACATCCTATGTCAGATATATTTTCTACTCCTCCAAGAGCAGCAACTAATTGTTCTGATAAATTATTTTGATCAGCGGTATTATAATCCTTTCTAGTATAAAGTTTTGATTCTACTTCATCCTCTTCTCGTCCAGGAGTCATGAAATTGTTTTTCAATATCAAGAATTTGAATACGAAGTAATAAATTACAAAATATGCCAATCCGACGGGAAGAACTAATAACCAATTTGTTTTAGAATTTCCTTGAATGACTCCAAATAATAGAAAATCTATTAATCCTCCAGAGAATGTCATAGCTATTGTAACCCCTAAGATATGCATAATCATATAAGATAACCCAGCAAGAACACAGTGAACAGCATATAACAAAGGAGCAACAAACAAAAACGTGAACTCTAAAGGCTCAGTAATTCCAGTTAGCATTGATGTTAAGGCAGCAGAAAGGAGCAAACTTCCCACAATTTTTTTCTTATTATCTTTTGCAACATTATACATAGCTAGTGCAGCCCCGGGAAGGCCAAAAATCATAAATACAAATTCTCCAGTAAAGAATCTTGCTGCATCTGTACTGAATCGTGTAACATTAGGAGAGGATAACTGTGCAAAAAGAATATTTTGAGCTCCAGATACTGTATTTCCATCTATTACCATAGTTCCACCCATTCCTGTTTGCCAAAATGGCATATAAAAAACATGGTGTAATCCAAATGGAATCAATGACCTTTTTATTAATCCATACATAAGTGTTCCAAAATAATGTGTTTTATTCACTAATCCACTAAAAAGAAACATCAGATTCTGAACATAAGGCCATATAAAGAACATTAAAATTCCTACAAATATATATACGATTGAAGAAATTATAGGAACAAATCTAGTTCCTCCAAAGAATGCAATGACATCAGGAAGTTTAATTCTATAAAATTTATTATGCAGATATGCTACTCCCAAACCAACTATTATTCCTCCAAAAACTCCCATATTTAAAGATTGAATACCACAAACTGACCCAATAATTTCTGCAGGAACAGAATTTATTTTTCCAGTTAAAGTCAATAGAACTGATATAGTTTGATGCATAACAAGAAAAGCAAATAATGAAGATAACGCAGCAACAGATTGTTCTTTTTTTGCCATCCCTATAGATACTCCAAGAGCAAAAATCACAGGTAAGTTTGCAAATACTACCTCTCCTACATTTTTCATCAAAACAAATATATTGTTCCATAATGTTCCGGGACCCATGATATTAAAAAGACCCATGGAACTTAACATCTCAGGATTAGAAAAAGAAGCTCCTATTCCTAATAGGAGCCCTGCGATAGGCAATATAGCTATCGGAAGCATAAAAGAACGTCCAATATTTTGGAGAATACTGAAAAATTTATTATTTGTCATAAAAACTCCTATATTTTTTTTAGCTCAAAATCATTTTTAACTTGTTCTAGATCATCATATTTAGCAAGTATATGGCTTAAAATTTCTTCATCAGGATTCCATAAATCTGGAATTAAAATAGATTTACATCCTGCCTTATATGCTGCAGTTATTCCTGCTCTAGAGTCTTCAAGAGCATATGCATCTTGAGGAGATACTCCCAAAAGATCACTCGCTTTAATATAAATTTCAGGATCAGGTTTAGGATTTTCAACCATTTCCACACTAACAATCACTTTAAAATAATCATATATATTTGCAGATTTAAGATTGTGCTCAATCAATTTCATATTAGCATTTGATGCAACAGCAATATTAGCATTTTCATCTTTCAAATAATTTAAAAGATCACATAGTCCTTTTTTAGGAATCGGACTGTCATTTTCATAACGATCTTTGATGAAATCAATAAAGTCATTATAAAAAGATTCAATATCTACTTTGTCTCCAATTTCAGAATTCCATATTTTTTTAGATTCTTCGAAACTAATTCCTGAAGTTTTTTTTACAATATCAGAAACTGATATTCCTGCTTTAGATCCTGCAAATTCCCAAGCTTTCGCATAAAGACGTTCACTGTCGAACATCAATCCATCCATATCAAAAATAACATTAAGAGACATGAATCCTCCTATTTAGATTTATATTCAATTATATCTGTTACATTTGCAATCACCTTTCCAAATTTAAAATCAAACTTGAAATTTTCATGATTCATAATAACTATTGGAGTGTGTAATGAGTATCCTTTTGATGCTATAAAATCAATATCAATATTTGAAATCAAATCACCTGCTTTTAATTTCTGATTTAATTCTACTTTATTGTCAAATCCTTGACCTTTAAGATTCACAGTATCAATTCCTACATGAATTAACAATTCAAGACCATCATTTGATTTCAAAGCATATGCGTGTAAAGAATCGAATACCTGTTCAACTGAACAGTCAAAAGGAGCGAATAATTTCCCCTCTGAAGGAATAATACACACTCCTTCTCCTAAAAGTTTTTGTGAAAATGCATCATCAGGAACATTTTTAAGATCTACACATTCTCCTGACAATGGAGCCAATATCTGATTTTTTTTATTAAAAAGTCCAAACATAAAATTCTCCTATAATTTTGAAATAATTTGATCTTTTATTAACCCAACATTTGTTTCTCTGATTTTTCTACGAATTCCTAAAATAAAAGGAGCAGACATAGAAAGTTCATCTACTCCAAGAGAAAGAAAAATTTCAGTCATTTTATCATCAGCAGCTATTTCTCCACAAATACCTACTCTAATTCCAGCAGATTTAGCATTTTGACATACCATTTTTATCATTCTTAAAATAGCTAGATGTTGAGGATTAAACATAAAGTTGACTTTATCATTTGTACGATCTACCGCTAAAGAATATTGCACCAGATCATTTGTACCTATACTGAAGAAGTCTACTTCTTTCGCCAATATATCACTTATAAAAACAGCAGCAGGAGTTTCTATCATAATTCCTACTTTTATATTTTCATTGAATACAATTTGATTTTCACGAAGATCAGATTTGCATTCTTCGAGAATTTTCTTGGCCTTTAAAATTTCATCTAGAGACGATATCATTGGAAACATTATCTCTATATTTCCAAAAGCGGAAGCTCTCAATAACGCTTTAAGTTGAGTTTTAAATAACTCAGGACGATCTAAGCATATACGAATTCCTCTGAATCCCATAGCAGGATTCGTTTCATGTGGAAGATCAAAGTATCCGATCTGTTTATCTGCTCCTATGTCAAGAGTTCTAATAACTACATGTTTGTCCTCCATTTTTTCCGCAACAGATTTATATACTCTAAACTGATCATCTTCAGACGGATAATCTTGTTTTCCCATAAATATAAATTCACTTCTAAATAATCCTATTCCACATGCGTTCACTTCTTTTACTACTTTTATATCCGCAATGTGGCTGATATTAGCAGAAAGATGCATTACCTGTCCGTCTAGTGAAATATCTTCTTTTCCCTTAAAACTCAGAAGAAGATCTTGTTGCTTATCACAGAGTTCTTTTTTACGTTTTAATCTCTTAATAGTGAAATTATCAGGAGAAACATAAATTGCCCCTGCATATCCATCCATTATGACATCACATCCATCATACTCTGATTTCAATTGATCTCCTAAAGAAATAACCGCAGGAATTTTCATAGATTTAGCAAGAATAGAAGTATGCGAATTCTTTGATCCAAGAATAGTTATGAACCCTTTCACATATGTACTGTTTAATTCTAAAAGCTCACTAGGAGAAAGATCGTCGCATCCGATTATAATAGATCCCTTTTCAATTTCAGATTTATTAGATAAAGATTCGGACATACAGTTGATAACTCTTCTTGAAACATCTCTGATATCTGTAGCCCTTTGTTGCATATATTCGTTATCCATATTTTCAAATTCTTTTTCAAACTCACGAGAAGTAATCCATACAGCATATTCAGCATTTGCATCATCATCTACAATGACATTAACAACTGAATTGAAATAATCAATATCATCTAACATCATTTTGTGAGCATCGAATATATTAGCCTGTTGTTTTCCTATATTTTGTAAAGCATTTTTATATAACTCATCAAGTTGTTCCATTGCTAACTTTTTAGCATTAGTAAATTTTAAAATTTCTTTATCATGATCTTTAGTATGAATTTTGACAGAATGTACTCCAAAGTAGTCTTTTCTATACGCTTTTAATTTTCCAAAAACTATTCCTTCAGAAACAGGTATACCTTTCAAAACGTTCATCAATTACCTCTAAATTTATTTATTTTTTATTCTTTTTATGATCATGAAGATTAATGATAAAACTAAAGATCCTCCACTTAATCCAAAAAACATACTTGACAAATTTGAATTGCCTAAATTTCCAGCAACAACAGCAATAATAGTGAGAATTATATCTAAAACCAAAAATAAATCTTCAAAATTTTCCATTTTTTTCAGGTCGATCATATTTATATCCTTTTTTTATTTTATACCTATTCATATTGGAAAAATAAAAAAATCAGCAAATCAAAAATCTGCTAACAAATTATTTAATTTTTCTTTTATTTCATTTTCTGTTCCTTGATCAGGACCATTTAAACGAAAAGTCACAGTATCATTTTTTTTCAATCCAAGTTTCATAATAGCCATTATACTATCAGCCTTACATTCTTTACCTGAATGTAAAATTTTGATATTAACATCTGGGCACTCTTTAGCAAATTTTGCTAAGCAACCAGCAGGACGAGCATGAATTCCATTTTCAGATTTTATCGTATACTCTAAATCCATCAAAGTAATACCTCTTAAAATTTTTTTAAAGAGTAAATTTCTGAATAAAAATCAGAATCACTGAATATAATTATCAGATAAAAACATATAAAAGTCAAGCTGGAAATCAGATATCTTAAATAATAATATTCATCTCTTAGAAATTTGTATATAAAAACAAATATATTAATTTTAATATAGAAATATTTATTGGAATTACACAGAAGTTATAAAAGTACCAACGCTTCCAAATAAAATAGCATTTTCAAGATCATTAAAATTAAAAATTAGAACAGGAACAGGAATATCTCTACATAATGAGATAGCAGTCATATCCATAACATTCAAATGGTTCTGCAGTACCTCATCGAATGTTACTTTATCATATTTGACAGCGTTTTTGTCAAGTTTAGGATCAGCAGAATATACTCCATCTATTGTCGTAGCTTTTAGTAAAGCATCTGCATTAATTTCGGCGGCTCTAAGAGCAGCAGCGGTATCCGTAGAGAAAAAAGGAGACCCTAATCCACACGAAAATATTACTACTTTTTTTTGTTCTAGATATGAAATAGCATCTGATATGGAGAACGGAGGAAGAACCCCTTGAATATATAACGATGATTGAATACAGCAATCTACTCCAATTTTAGATAAGATATCAGAAAAAGCTAGAGCATTCATAGCAGTAGCTAATATACCCATTTTATCTGATTGAGTTCTAGATATATGAGTTCCTGTTCTTCCTCTCCAAAAATTTCCTGCTCCAATAACTAGCCCAATTTCTAATCCTTTGTCTAGACATTTTTTTATTTTATTTGCGATTTTCAAACAATTTTCTGAATTAACTCCAAATCCATTTGAATTTGCAAGAGATTCTCCACTAAGTTTTAAAAGAATACGTTTAAATTTCATTATTATCTTCCTCCCTTTCATTATTCTCTTCTAAATCACTACTCTTTTCAATTTCAGTTACTCCAACAACATATGCTCCCTCAGGTAATCTCATGGCTTTAACTCCTTTCGATGTTCTAGAACATTGTCTGATTGAAGAAGCAGAAAATCTAATTATAGTTCCATTTGATGATATTGCCATAATGTCACTATCAAGCTTTATATTTAAAATAGCAGCAACTTTACCATAATCTTTGGTTTTATAATTATTTACTCCTTGGGCTCCCCTAGATGTGATTCTAAAATCCGAAACAGGAGAAATCCTAGCGAATCCTGTCTCAGAAACAGTCAAAATATTATCATTTTCTGATGAAATGATAGATCCAACCACTTCATCATCTCCTATAAGTTTAATAGCTTTTACTCCATGAGCGACTCTCCCTTGAACTGATACAATATTCTCTTTGAATCTAATTAATTTGCCATTTTTAGAAGCAATCATAACATCTTTCGATCCATCAGTAATTTGAACCCATCCTAGTTCGTCGTTTTCATTTAATTTAATAGCACATTTTCCTTGTTTAGTTATATTTATAAATTCAGATAAATTTGTTCGTTTGATTAATCCTAGTTTAGTAGTCATTACTATATATTTTGAATCTTCAAAATTACTTATTCCTATTAATGAAGTGATTTTTTCATTTTCGTCTAGAGAAATTAAATTAACTATATTTAATCCTTTTGCAGATCTTGAAGATTCTGGAATTTCAAAACATTTTATTCTGTAAACTTTTCCTAGATTTGTAAAAAACATAAGATAATCTTTGCTGTTAACAATAAGAAGATTATTTGCTATGTCATCTTCAATTGTAGACATGCCTGAAACTCCTCTTCCTCCTCGAGATTGCGATTTATAAGAATCTGTGTTCTGATTTTTTATATACCCCAGTTTAGTCAAAGTAATAACTCTTTGTTCATTGGGAATTAAATCTTCATCTGACATTTCTCCACTCATATTAACTATTTCAGTTCTTCGTTCATCTGCGTATTTATTTTTTATTTCCAATATTTCATTTTTAAGAACCTCTAATATCTTAGAATTGTCTGCAAGCAAAGAATTAAAATAATTTATTTTTTCTAGAAGAGATTTTATTTCATTTTCTATTTTCTCAATTTCAAGTCCTGTTAATTTTCCAAGAGGCATTTGAACTATAGATTGAGTTTGAATATCGTCCAATTCGAATCTTTGAGAAAGATTAGATTTAGCATCAGAAATAGATTTTGACTTTTTGATTATAGATATGACTTCATCTATATTATCTATAGCAACTTTCAATCCCTGAAGAATATGATATCTTTCTTGAGCTTTCTTCAGATCAAATTTAGTTCGTCTGGTTATGATTTCTACTTGAAAATTTATATATATTTGCAAAGATTCTTTCAGATTCAGAACTTTAGGTTCTCCATTAACAATTGCTAACATATTAACACTGAAATTCGATTGTAATTGAGAAAAAGAATAGACTTGATTTAAGGCGACCTTAGGAGAGCATCCTGCCCTCACAGAGATTTCAATTCTTAATCCGTCTCTATCAGAATGATCTTCTATTTTTGAAACACATGTTATTTTCTTTTCTTTTATCATATTCGCTATATGTTCTATGGTAGATGCTTTATTGACTTGATAAGGAATTTCAGTGATTATTATTTTTGATTTACTTCCAGATGATATGATTTCACTTTTAGCTCTAACGGTGATTTTTCCTTTTCCAGTTAAATAAGATTTTTTGATTCCTGACAATCCCATAATAGATGCTCCTGTAGGAAAATCAGGCCCCTTAATATAGTTCATCAATTTATAGATATCTGCATCAGGATTATCTATTAAGTAGCATATAGCATCTATTACTTCTCCTAAATTATGAGGAGGAATATTAGTAGCCATTCCCACCGCTATTCCAGTTGATCCATTAACTAATAAATTAGGAAATCTAGCGGGCAATACTACTGGCTCTTGCAATCTATCGTCATAATTGGGTTGAAAATCAACCGTTTCTTTATCTATATCAGTCAAAATTTCCGCAGCTATTTTGCTCATTCTTGCTTCTGTATAACGATATGCTGCAGGAGGATCTCCATCTATAGATCCAAAGTTTCCATGTCCATCTACAAGCATATATCTAGTGGAAAAATCTTGCGCCAATCTAACTAGAGCATCATATACAGCAACGTCTCCATGAGGATGATATCTCCCTAATACTGCTCCAACCGTATCAGCACATTTTCTATAAGGTTTGTCTGCCGTCAAATGATTCTCAAATAATGTATACAAAATTCTCCTATGCACAGGCTTAAGACCATCTCTAGCATCAGGTAATGCTCTCGAAACTATTACAGACATCGAATAATCAAGAAACGATTTCTTCATCTCTTCATTTATATCTACTTCAATTATCCTATTTTCCATTTATTCCTCATTCATATAAGTCTTATGATTATTCTAGCAGTTTTGTTAAATGGGATCAATTTTGAACATTGATAGAAATAACAAAATGGGCATTGCAAAATGTAGATAGATATTTTCTCCGGCGACGCCAGAGAGAATACTTAGTCTCTTTTATTTATAATTCTTTGACAAATGTTATTTTATTTTACATCTATCTTGTTTTTGCAATACCACAATGTTTGCATTTACATGTTTTTTTGGTACAATTGTAGAGTATATCCCAATATCAATTGTACAAATTTATTTTTCAGGAGGGGATACTATGAGTTCTCAAGAAAAGGTAGTTGATCGCAGACTTTTGTATATGATTCCTGCATTAATTGCAATTTGTATGTCGTTTGTGTCTATTGTTCTTCAATTAGGAAACAAAATAATAGATATTAAAAATACTTGCTATTATGTTTATATAAGTGTGCCGGTAATTAACGGAAGAACTCTGAGTGATGAAGAATTTTTGGAACAAACTGATAAGGTTATTCAAGAATGTAAGGTTCCTGGATTTACTATAGTTAAAAATTTGCAAGGAGGATCAACAAAAGATGGAAAACTAGAATATGAATCTTCTTATCAAATAATTTTAATGGATATTTCTAAAAAAGATGTCGAAAACTTTATCAGAAAATTGTTTGAATCTTTCAATAAATCAGGAGCTCTTGTAGAAGAAGTAGTTATGAATTCTTATTATGTTGAGGCTACCTAGCAGAAAGTAGGGTGAGATTATAATGTTTGCTGAACAATGGTCTATGCTTATCGTTAATATTATCTCTTTAATTGTTTGGATAATAAGTATTGTTGGTTTCTGTGTTAAAACCAAAAAAAGCAGTTTTATCATTAGCAGTCTTGAAAAGATTTTATATATAATAATGTATATATGTGCAGGTCTTTGGTCTCCTTTTATAATCAATTGTGCAAGTCTATTTGTGTTTTTGTATAACGCATTTTTTAAATCTTATAATTTAACTTTTACTTTTATAATAACTATTATTTTCATTATATTTAATGTTATAAAAATAAAAAGTATTAATAATATAAATTTTGATAATATGATTCCAATTTTGACTTTCTTGATTACTTTTTCAAGTGTTAATTTTTGTAAATCAATGCGTTCTATGAGAATATTTAAGGGAATTGTAGCTTCAATATGGTTATATTATAATATGAAATATGGTATTATCTTTTCTGCTGCGCAGGGCTTGTTCGTTGTGTTGTTAATGGTTGCAGATATTTTGATAAATAAGTTTGATAAAGAGCCTACAGATGTGGAGAACTAAATCAATTTGTACATTGTTCAGCATTTTTAGAATTGTTCTTTTTCCTGTTTTTTATAGCAGACGAGATTTTATTTATTAGTTCAGGAGTCATAGAAATTAATCTGTCTAGAGCTCCACTAAATGATTCTACTTGAAGAAACGTAACATTATCTCCACAAATAGATAAAAATCCTACAGGAGATATAGATACTCCTGTTCCACATGCTCCTCCAAAATTTTGATCATTTCCAAAATCTGATCCTCCTGTTCCTAATCCATATGAAATTCTGGAAACAGGAATAATAACTACATTTTCGCTAACTTTTATAGGAGATCCTATAACAGAATTAACATCTACCATTCCGTTTATCTTATCTATGGTTTCTCCCATTATTTCTTTTATCTTATCTGACATATATCTCTCTACAATATTTTTCGACCATTCTAAAATTATATCCAATAATTGTCAAGATAGTCGAGAAGCGAATCAGGAACTAAATAATTAAAAAAATAAAGCACTATATCCATCAAAGATATTTATTCGATAAATTCGAATATCCTCTCAACAATGGAGAGGATATTAATCTAATGATTTTAATAGAAATTTCACATCAGTCCCATTCGGGCAGGTTATATCCGAAAAATCTTATCCTAGAATTTTCTATTGAAGGATAGATATCAAGTGGTTTTATGCTATCTCTATCGATACACTGATAAATTATATTATCAAATATGAAATCTACTTTTTCAGCAACCTGTTCGCTTGATAAGCCTGTTCTTTTAATTAGTGCATTCATACCAAAATCATTTCTACTTAACTTTTGTAAAAGTAAAATACAGTTTGTATCTATAACATCTTTATCTTCACGTGTTAAGTATTCTTCAGTAAACATTTTATTTTTATCTGGATTTTTACTTTTCATGAATTTTCTTACTTTTTCAAAAATATCACTCACTTTTGTAGTACCTTGGTGATAAAATTTAAAATCTGTTGGTCTGACAAATAAACAACAGCCATCCAGATGCGCAAGAAATATTCTTAGAAAATTTTTGTTAATATTACTTTTTTTGCAAAATTCATCCCATTTTTTGCAAATATTTTTTGTTGCATCTTCTCGTTGTTTGCTAATTAATTTTGCTGAAGTAATATTATAAAACCAGGAACAGTGGAAGATAAAAGAGCTCATGAAGTTACAAATTTAGCAATATTAAATTTCATATACAATACCTCACAATTTTTTAATACATAATAATCTATTTAAAATGTATAATAATAACTATACTTTCAATTATTCACCTCCTTATTTTTAATTATATCACAAAAAACAAAAAAAGCAACCTTTAATATAATTAGGGCATGTTCTAACTAAAATAGTTGAAAAACACAAAAAGAAATTTTGGAAAGTACAAAGTGTAAGAGATAAATTCTCTCCGGCAATAGCTGGAGAAGACTTGTTTCTCTTTGTAATACCGTTTTTCACTACTGTAGATTTCAATATAAATTATTCTAGGACACGACACAACCAATTTCGAAGGTATTTCTAAAAATGTGTAGAAACAGCAATTTATGAGAGATTCATATGGCATAAAAGAGTTAACACATTTTCTCCTGCGTCGCCGGAAAAAATATACCATTTTTAACAATATCTACAATTGCTATTTGTAGTATAAAGCTTTTAATAAACAATCACATTTCTTTAAAATCATTTTTGAGATACAAGAGAATTCTCCAAAAGATATGTAGACTGAAGATCGGAAATAAATAATTTGACTGAAAGAGGATAGTTCGAAAATGCAAGATTTATAGGAGAAGAATATCCAGCTCCTTTTACAGAATCATCAAACGCTCCCATGTGCCAACGAATAGACACTGCTTCAACAGGTTTGAGACGCATAAATCTCTCTATCAAAAATACTGATTTTTCTCCATGGCCAAATGGAAAAGAATCATTTATAGAATAAAAAGGCACTTTCGTCCATACTCCGTTTTCATCCTTGACATTTTTAAACGAAATTTTGTAAAAGTTTATCTTGCAAAGATCATGAAGAAGAGCGCAAATGGCGAACGATTCTTCATCATCTGAAGAAGGATCAAAATAATTTGATCTTAGAACTTCGTATACATTTACAGAATGTTCTACCAATCCTCCTTCTTTTGCTCCATGAAATTTAGTGCTTGCAGGAGCAACAAAAAAGTCAGTAGAAGATATCCAATTTAAAAGTTCCTGAGATCCTTGCCTTGAAATTTTTTCATTAAAAATAGAAATAAACTTGTTTTTATAATCCATAAATCATCCTAAATTAGAAATTTTTGAAATGCAATCAGAACAAATAGATTTTTCATTAAAATTATTTAAATCACTGTGAGAGCCACAGAAAACACAACTACTAGAATACTTTTTAATGATAACAGAATTTTGAGAATAATCAACGAAGAATTCTACAAAATCTCCCACATTAATTTCAAGAGATTTTCGAATATCCGCAGGAATAACTATTCTTCCAAGTTCATCTATTTTTCGAGTTCCTTTTTTTTCCAAATTTTCCTCCTACTAGTCATATATAAAATAACAAAAAATATACTGTTATAGACATTCTATATAATTGGTAAAAAATGTCAAATTTTGTAAATAATAGTCGAATTAAGGAAAATAATGATAGGAAAAATATGGTCCGTAATGATAATTTTGAGTTTGATATGTGCTATATTAACGAACAAAATTTCTGATATTTGTGTATCATCTCTTGAAGGAATGTCAAAAGCTGTAGAAACTATAATTTCTACTTCAGGAGCAATTATTTTCTGGTCTGGAATAATGAAAATTGCACAAGACAGTGGATTCACTGATAAAGTATCGAATCTATTATTTCCCATATTGAAATTTTTATTTCCTAGTTGCTCAGATAAAAAAAATATAATGAATCCAATGTGCATAAATATTGTGTCGAATATGCTTGGATTATCAAATGCTGCTACTCCCTCAGGAATTAAATCAGTAAAAGAAATGAAAAAAGAAAATCTTATAAAAGAAAATCTTCCCACATTTATTATGCTAAATATTTCATGTATTCAGCTAGCTCCTACATTTTTAGTTTCTCTTAGAAAATCTTACGGATCAAAAAATCCATATGATATTGTTCCTTTTATATGGATATCTTCTCTTGCTATTCTGATTATTGGATTATTAGTTATAAAAACATTCACAAGAGAGAAAAAATGATAATAGAAATCATCGGATCATTATCTTCTCCCTTGCTAATGTCTATAATTTTGTTCTTCGCATTGAAAAACAAGATAAATATTTTCAATTCATTTAGAAAAGGAGCACTAGAAGGATTAGAATGTCTTATATCTATCCTTCCTGCTATCATAGCTCTCATGACTGCAGTGTTTATGTTCAAATCATCAGGAGCAATGGATCTTCTTGTAAACTTATTAGATCCTATATTCAAACTTATAAACATTCCAAAAGAATGTATTCCATTGATCATAATGAAACCCATATCAGGATCAGGAACAAATGCTATATTAACTTCTATTTTTGAATCAAATGGCCCTGATAGTTATATAGGCAAACTATCATCAGTTATTGCATCATCAATGGAGCCTATTTTTTATGTTTTGTCGGTTTATGGGATTTAGATTTCTTCTTTTTTTCTTCTTTTCAGATTTAATCTCGTATTTAATCTCGTTTTCTATTTCCAAAATGTCCGGAGCAACGGTCTTACACTTAAGTTTAGATTTTTTTATTTTTTCTTGTTTCGCAGCTTTTTTCTTGTATTGTTTTTGCATGGCAAGAAATCCTTTACTATAGTGTTTAAAGAAAAATTTGTCCCCCTCTTGGCTAAAATTGCTCGCAACTTTTGTAATTGGTTTGTTATTTTCCTCTCCTTCAACTTTAAAATACTCTATATTCGGCTCATTATGTGGGTTAAGTTCAGCATCCAGATTATTTGGATCAACCTCCCAAAGCCTAGCCTGACAAGGATCCAACCCTACAGCGTCTTTCAGCAGAGGCATTAGCCATTCGTAATAACCCAGTACTTTAGAAGTTTCGAGATCATCCGCCCCTTTTTTTAAACGTTCTCTAATGTAAATACGTGCAGGAGTATCCAATATATTATTCTCCTCCAAGCTTGTTGATATTATCTTCAGGCTTGCAAGCGAGGTCCACCATACCCCGTAGCAAAAACGTCCACTAATGAACTTCCGTGCTGAAGAAAATAAATCTTCAAGTGCTTTCTCCATACCCGAACAAACAATTTCTTTGGCTTCGGCAACATCGTTGTTGTCATTATATGCTTCATATATGGTTTCCATGTTATTGGTAAATTCTTTATTTTCTTTAATAAATTTCTGGTCATATGCAGCGGATGATTTGACAAGCGTTTCGATGATATCCTGTATTTTTTTATAAATTTTTTTAACTTTACCATTTTCTAGACATGCGTATTTTAGACATGCGTATTTACTTTTTTGGTTTGATTTTTGACTTTTTAAATTTTGCCAGTGTACAGCAAGGTAGCGGAGTTTATATGTGATTTCAAGCGGGTGATAGGTTTATGGACTTTGAGTCTCTGTTTCAAAAAGTAATTCAGCCACAGCAATAAGCTATGTATAACGGTATCCAACGCGGCACAGAGGTCCTTCGTATTTAGAAGGGCTTTTATATTCGCCTCCAAAACAGTTTTAGCCTCATTTGATTTTAAAATATAGTCTCTCATTGTTTTATATCTTTGTTTTCTATTCGCTTCAAATTTTTTTCTTCTTTCCATAGTTACCATCACCCACGCATTATTGTTTATACATAATCTACTTATATATTTTAGTATATTATACATAAAATAAAACACAAAAAACTGGTGGAGATAAGCGGGATCGAACCGCTGGCCTCTTGAATGCCATTCAAGCGCTCTACCATCTGAGCTATACCCCCAACAATTTAGTTATATATCATATCAGAAAAAAAGTAAATGGATTTGAAGATCGGGCATTGCAAAAGAGGGATAGAAATGATAAAAAAAAAGAATGGAAAGTAAAATGAAGTGCCCAAAATGTGGACAAATGGAAAAAACAAAAAATAGATTTCATAGAGGTAAACAACGATATAAGTGTAAACATTGCGGATGCAATTACACTGGTGGCAGAAATGGTTACCTTGATCATGTTAAGCAGAAAGCTATTAATATTATTTGGAGGGCAATGGATTCAGAAGAATCGAGAGATTGATGGGTGTTAGACATGTATCTGTTATTAACTGGGTTAAACAGTTCGCTTATAAATTTAAGAATATTCCTAAAAGGTGCGAGAAAGTAGATGTTCTAGAGCTTGATGAAATGTGTGTAAGCATATATGGCTTTGGGCTGCTGTAAACAAAAAGACTAAGAGTTTTGAGAATCTTTGTGAGAATATTTCTCACAATTCTTAATTAAAAACATCTTATCGGTAAATCACACACATGTACCATTGAACGTATGAATCGTCTTCTTTGTCATTATATTGCTCGTTTGGCTCGTAAAACTTATTATTGTTCTAAAAGTCTTAACATAATCATTGATTCTATTTTTTTTATAATAATTTCTTTTCATCTATTCACTTTAGCAATGTCCATAATTTTTGCGAAAAGTTGATATTATCGTCAAAAAATGGTACAATATCTTTATCAAATTTTGAGAGGTTTAAAATGCAGGAATGGATTGTTTGGATGGTATCATCTGTAAATGTATTCGGTAGTGTTCTTAATATAAAAAAAAAGTCATTGTGTTTCTTACTGTGGGCTTTATCGAATGTTTTCTGGTTGATATATGATTTATATTCTAAATCTTATGCTAGATCCATATTGGACGTTGTTAATCTGGCAATGAATATCTTAGGAATGATATCTTGGATTAAACCTAAAGAAAAATCTGATCCTACTCCTGAAAAAAATACTTAATTAAAAATATCATTAGAAATATCAATGAAAATATAGAAAATTCAAAGTATAAAAAGCATAGAAGTAAACAATGAATAAATTAAGTATAATTTAATGAGATTACTTTCTAAAAATATAACGATGAAATTAGATGCAAAACCATAATGTCGATAATTTTCATATTACACTGTTGAATATATGAATTGTTTTATTTGGAATTATTTTACTTAATTTGTTCATAAAATTTGTTGTTGTTATCATTGTCTTTCTATAATTTATTTTTATTTCTGTCTTTTCTATGTATTGCATTAATATTTTATAAAAGGTATTGCTAAAAGTGTATTTTCTTCAGCGTCGTCGGAGAAAATGTTTGTTTGTATTTTGCAATGTCATAATAAAAAATCACTTGACAAGAAAATATTGTAATACTAATATAATAACTAGCAATGTAGTATTGTTTGGATAGAAATTTATTTTTAAGGAGATAATATATGAAATCTAAATTATTAACTAGATTGATTGCTGCTTCTTCATTTTTTTTATTTCAAGTTCAAATAACTCCTTTTGTTACAAGTGAAACTCCTAAAATTTACAAAGAAACTACAAAAGAAATAGTTGATGCTCTAATGGAGTCGCTTGAACATAAGCCATACGTGAAAGGTATAGACAATAACATGGAAGTTTTTCCATTTATATATGAATGTGTGTCTAATGCAATGTGGAGGGTAGCTAAAGAAAAATGTGAAGCGGGCAAGAAAAATGCAATTGAAAAATCAATAGGAGCATTACTAGAAGAATCTTGTACTGATACGCGCCTTCTAGAAAATGTGCGAAAAAATTTCAAAGCTCACTTTAATAATAATGTAATTGCTGAAAATAATGAATTAGAAACACTGGTATTGAAATTAGCAGAAATTTATTGTAAGAAATTAGGAATAACAAAGACGGAATCACCAAAAACATAGTAATTAGATGTTTTCTCTTGCGTCACCGGAAAAGATTTCTGTTTGTATTTGCAATGCCATTTTATATAATCAATAATCTCCCTGGAGACACCAGAGAGATTTTTATCTATATTTTGCAATATTGGATAAAAATTTAATTGAAATTTGAAAAACTGTTTCCGATACTTATAGGAGTAAATCTATAAGCCATAGTGACAGGAATATTTTGAGTAAAAGTTCCTGAAACGGAGTTGTTGTTTCTACATGAACATGAACAGCAGCACATTTTAATCATTCCTTTTGTTTTATTTATGGTTTGACCCATAGTATATAGTATGAATTTATCTGTTATGATGCTAATTGAGATAATGATTTTTTAAATATATTGGTGATAATAAAAAACCACATTTGTACAACATGTACTATTTTTTCTTATTATAGTTCTCGATTTTCGTTACTTAGACCTATTTACTTAAAAAAAATAGTTTTTTGGACAAAAAACTACTTTACTTTTCACTTCTTATTTGTTATTATTATCAGAGTCCGGGAAAAGATAAAAAGATAGAGAGGTGATTAAAGGTTGAGATTTGGATATAGAAATCAGTTGAATTCTCTAAAGACACGAATACTTGACATGGGAAAATTCATTTCTACTGTATTATATGACACTATTTCCGTTGTTCAGTTGCAAGATATATCTTTGGCGAAAAAAATAAACGAAGATAGTGATATAAGTAAAATGGGGAGAGACATCGAAAGTACTTGTTTGAAAATAGTATCTTTGCAGAGTCCTTTTGCTTCAGATTTGAGAGTGGTTACAGGATATCTGAAAATTATCACTGATTTAGAAAGAATAGCTGCTCAATGTGCTGAAATATGTGAAATTGTTTGCATGAATAATCTGGTTAAAGGTAAATGCTTAAACTCGACTGTTTCTATATTGCAAAAGGTATTTGATATTTATAATAGAACGTGCGATGCATGTTATAGTCTGGATGTTGACGAAGCACGAAAAATATATAAAGCAGATGATGAAGTAGATGCAGATTTTTCGGATATAATATTTGATATATCAAATTCTATTTCTAATTCAGAATTTAGTGTTTGTTCAGGAACTGATCTCATGTTTATCGCAAAATATGCTGAAAGAATGTGCGATCATTGTGTTAATATTTCAAAATGGATCGTCTATATAGATGTTGGATTTTTTCCGGATAAAAATTTTTTCAAATAATTACGAAAAGGTATTTTATTTTACTTTATTATGTGGTATACTATAAATTACAAAATTTTATTATAAGGAGTGTTTTTTATGGCAAAGAAATCTGTTAAAAATTTAATTTATGTCGTCGATGACGAAAAAAATGTTAGAGATATGGTGGCTACAGCATTAAACGATGCTGATTTTGAAACCAAATGTTTTGAAGATGGTCTTCAACTTTTAGATGGATTAAAGGAAGAACTTCCTGATCTGATCATTTTAGACTGGATGATGCCTAAACTTGATGGACTAGCTGTTTGCGGAAGAATCAAACTAAACCGTGAGACAAAACGTATTCCTGTCATGATGTTAACTGCAAAAGTTGAAGAAGTAGATTGTATTCTTGGTCTTGAAATGGGTGCTGACGATTACGTTAAGAAACCTTTCAGCCCTGCAGAATTAGTCACAAGAGTAAAAACTCTTTTAAGAAGAAGATCTATTTCAAACCAACCTGAAATCACTGATGAAATTCTTACTATCGGAGAACTCAAAATCAATCTTGGAAACAGAACAGTCACTAAGAATGGTCGTTTCTTAAACTTAACTATGAAAGAGTTCGACATGTTGGTAAGTTTGGTTAACCAACACAGCCATGTGTTAACTCGTGAAGAGCTTCTTGACAAAGTTTGGAAATCAAGTGGTGGAAACGATGACCGTACAGTTGACGTGCACATTAGATATCTGAGACAAAAAATTGAAGATGTTCCTGATGCTCCTGTCTATGTTAAAACTGTTCGTGGAATTGGATACCGTGTCGCTTCTCAAGAAGAATTAGACAGTTTAAGAATAGGAGTCCAAAACTAAAATATTTTTAATTTGCAGGAGATAAGATGTTGAATTCTTTAATTATTTTGCCTTTTATTGTGGTTATGCTCGTTGTAGTTCTTTATTTTGTTGTTAGATCATATGTTGACAAAACAAAAAAAGATCAAAAGGAAGAGATAGCAAAATTGTTGCATGATTTGAAATCTCCTTTGACCTCAATAATGGGATATGTTGAGCTTTTAAAGACAAAAGAAAGAAGTAAAGAACAACAGGAAGAATTTTTGAGTATTATAGAATTTGAATCTGAAAAACTCCTGCAAATGTTGGCCAGCGGATTGAGTGAGTCTGCGGGACATGAATCGCAAAAAAATTCTACTAATTGTGCTAAGATTATATCTTTAATTTCCCGTGGACTTTCTCCTGACGCTGCAAAAAAAGGAATATCCATAGAATATCAATGTGATCCTGATGTTTACGTAGATTTTGATGAAACCAAACTATGGAGAGTCATATCGAATTTAGTTGAGAATTCTATTAAATATAACAAGCCTAATGGAAAAGTGAAAATAAGTGCAGTATCTGATTCTGATTTTGTTGTAATTGAGTGTGAAGATACTGGAATAGGTATTCGATCAGAGAATATTTCTAAAGTATTCGAGAAGGGATATAGAGAAAATAAAAAGCTTCCTGGTTTTGGATACGGATTATCTACTGTTAGGCAAATAGTCACAATGAATGGAGGGTCTATTACTCTTGAAAGTGAATATGGGATTGGTACAAAATTCACATTGAAACTTCGTAAAGCAGAACCGGAATTGAGTACTGCTAATGAAGAACCACTAATAGTTAATTGAGGTGTACATTTGCAAAGTTTAAGAATAGAAAATCTTCTTGACATTCGTAAATCTATTTCTTTTTCTCTTTTCCAGAAGTTTAAATTTCCCTGGGAAGTTTTGTCTGAAATTAAAAATTACATTGTTGATCTAGGAAATTCTCTTAGTCAGTCTGAATTTATAAAAAAAGGAGACGATATTTGGATTTCTAAATCTGCAAATGTATCTGGTAATTGTTTTATAAAAGGTCCTGCTATCATTGATTCAAACTCTGAGATTCGCTTTGGATCGTTTATTCGTGGATCTGTTATAGTTGGCAAGAATTGTGTTGTAGGAAATTCTACTGAGTTAAAGAACTGTATTCTTTTTGATAATGTACAAACTCCTCATTTTAATTATGTAGGGGATTCTATTCTTGGATTTAGATCTCATATTGGAGCAGGAGTGGTTCTTTCTAACGTCAAATCTGATAAATCTGATGTTTCAATAAGGATAGATGATAAAAAAATTCAAACTAATCTACGTAAGTTTGGAGCTATATTAGCAGATTTTGTGGAAATAGGATGCAACTCAGTCCTTAATCCTGGATCAATTATAGGTAGGAATAGTACCGTGTACCCTTTAACAATGGTTCGTGGAGTTCTGGAGGAAAATAAAATAATGAAAAATGGAAATATCATAGTTGATAAAATCTGATTTTCTTGTTATAATGTGGGAACTGCTGGTGTAGCTCAGTCGGTAGAGCAATTGATTTGTAATCAATAGGTCGTGGGTTCGAATCCCTCCACCAGCTCCAAAACCGGGTGTGGCTCAGTTTGGTAGAGCGCTTGAATGGGGTTCAAGAGGCCGTGGGTTCAAGTCCCGCCACTCGGACCATTATCTGTAGCAATTGACATTGCTAATATGATTTGTGATATGTGATTGATTTAGCAGGAGTTTTATTTTGAGTCGTTATTTTCTAAATTTGTTTTACTTGTTATATAAAATTTAGGAAATATAAAATATTTAAGGTGGGGGTATTACTATGAATAGAAATAGTCAGCTTATGAAAAATTATTTCCGTTGTTAGTAACTGGAATAAAGAGCTTGGTGTATCTTCTTCGATGCCAAAATGAAAATATATCATTGATATATTATCTACAATTTTCCAACTTCTATAGCACAGATTCTTGATCTGTCGTTGTTGAAATAAAATCTTATGAAATAATTTTCAAATACATATTTATCAGTAGGGATAGAAGAACTGTTTTGAATATTTATTCTCAGAAGAGAGAATGCCTGTTTTTGATTTTGATTCAAAGAATAAGAAGTTGATACGTAAGCTTGACCTAAGATGTTTCGACGTTCTAATGCAGATGATTCATTTCCTAGACCCATAAAATCATTCTTTGTTCCTATAATCACTTTGTCAAATATATATTCATCATCTGAATTTTTCGTAAACATTAATACTCCATCTATAGAATTATATAATATCATTCTAATATTTCCTACATTTTTCTCGTACGTATATCTTCCAAATTTATTTATCACTTCATTAAAAGATAATCCAAAATTATTCATATAATCTATCATATTATTTTTAAATTCTCCAGTGAAAATAGGAATTCCAAGTTTATCATAAAGAACTCCTTTTCCATCTTTTTTGCCGTATTTAAATTCTCCAGAATAAACAATGTTTGAAGTCTTTGTGTTATATAAATTTCCTTCTCCATTATATAATCCTTCAGAAAATTCTCCAGAATATATAATATTTTTTGAAGATTCATCATATAAAATTCCTGACCCATCATATTTTCCAGATTTAAAACTTCCATCATATATCAGATTGCCATTTTGATATTTTTTCCCTGATCCATTGAAAAGACCATCTTTATAATCTCCTTCATATATTAATGTTGATCCATCAGAATCATAAAATAATCCTTTTCCTTCATATTTTCCGCTTTTAAATTCTCCATAATATTTTTTCAATCCTGATTTCGGATCATATTCGGTTCCTTTGCCAGATTTTAATCCTTTTTCAAAATTACCGATATATATAACTTTTCCAAAACTATTAAGCATTTTTCCTGATCCCTCATATTTATTGCTTTCGAAATTACCAGAATAAACGAGATATCCTGAAGAATCATAAATTTCTCCACTTCCATTATATTTTCCCATCTCAAAGTTGCCTTTATATATTAAGTTTCCGTTCTGATCATATTGAATTCCAAATCCATCAGGAGATCCTGATCTAATATTTCCTTTATATATAAAATTTCCATCTATATCATAGACTTTAGCTTTGCCTTCAAATTGTTGTGATTTTTTGCTGTTTATCGCAAATTTTGCATACCATAATTTTCCTTCAAGATTCGGAATAATAATCCTGATAAGTAAGTATCCCATTGCAACTAAAATAAAAGACGACATAAACACCAATCTTTTGGCGAAATATATTCCTGCAATTTTAAAATAATCAGCTTTTGATTTCGGCTTTGAAATCATAATTTTTATAAATTTTGTTAATTTTTCTTGTATTTTCTGAACTAAATCATTAAATATATTTTGAACATTTTGAACTGCTCGAAAAATTGGAGTAATCTGACTACTTATAGCAGTTTGCATTCTAGAAAAAATTTGAGAAAAAATCCCATTATATGATCCCAATGTATTTACCTCGACATAAATAATGACCTAATTATATATATTTTTTTGTGTATATCAACTATATATGTAAAAAGGCATTGCAAAATGTAGATAGGTAAGATAGGATAAAAAAATGATAGAAGAAAAGAAATGCCCAAAATGTGGGAAAAAAGAATAAGTGAAGAATGGGTTTATGAAAGGTAAACAACGACATAAGTGTAAATGTTGCGGATATAACTACACTGGTGGCAGGAATGGCGGTTTTGCAAAATATAGATAGATACTTTATCCGGGATAAATTAACTATTTCTATACTTATTTAGAAATGCCCCGGCAATTCTGATAATCAAATCTATGTTTTGATTTTCACTTTAAGTTATTACATACTTTATTTCCGATAAAATATGATAATTTTAGTCAATATCTCTAGGAAAATCTCCAATATTATCAAAAAAATCTATAAATCAACGACTTAATATGACATTTGAACCAAATGATTTATGCAATATATAGATATAGACAGGAGGTTCAAATTGGATATTTCAAAAATTTTAAAAAATTCAGAAAAGAAATCGTATATTTTAGAAAAAATATTCTTCAATATTTCTGTTATCATGATAGGATTCCTATCATCTAGAATAATGATAATGGGTAATTATCCTTTGGGAGCATCATTTGTTGCATCATCCTCAGGATTAAGTTTGATTTCTGTAGTTATAGGATCATCTCTTGGATATTTTAGTGCTCCAAACATTGGAATCAGTATTAGATATATTTCTTCTTTGGTATCCATTTGCGCAATGAAAATGATATTAGGAAATACTAGATCTCCTAAAAAATCTTCATTTATTACATTTTTGCCTATTTTTATCACGGGATTGTCATTCAAAATAGCATACGGATTGTCATTTCGCTCATTCGTAGAATGCTTGTTAGAATCATTTATTTCATCTGCAATATCTTATGTTCTTCGAATAGGATTTCTTTCTGAATCTAATAGATCAAAATTTATATTTCCAGTTTTTTCATTTATAGTAATAATTTTTTCAATAACAAATTTGAATCTTTTTTCTCTGAATTTATCAAATATTATATTGATATTTTTATCGATGATATTTTCTCAAACATTCAAAGTGTTTGGAGGAAGTTTATTTGGAATTCTACATGGAACATTGTATATGATGTCGTCTCCTTGTGATTTAACAAAAGCGACATCTGCTCCGTTTGCAGGAACAATATCTGGTCTTTTTTCTAAATTCGGAAAAATTTATATAATTTTTTCTTATATTATATGTGATATTATAATAAAATTTCAATTAAATTCAAAATTTTCACCTTCTGAATTAATTGAGCAGATAATAGCATCTATATTCTTTTTTGTCTCATGTAAATATTTCAATTCAGACAAATATATAATCAAGTTTGACCAAATAACAGATGGAATCAAGTCGTTAATGATCCAAAATGTCTTGTTGATAAAAAATTCATTTGTCAGTTCAAAAAAATTATTTGATAAAACATCAGATTTATTAGACAAAGATTATGATAGCGATTCGAAAAAAATTCTAAAATCATATCTAACAAGCGTATCCCAAATTTGTAAAAATATCATAGATGATATAAATATAAATTTCGAAGTTAATGAAGATATTTCTCTTAAAATAAAAAAAATGATAAAAAGAGTATTCAATGTGAATGCTGAAGTAAACTTTAGTATGAACAATTTGAAAAAATCTATAATTCAGATTGAATTTCTTAGATTTGATATTCAAAAAAATTTAGATGCTTTGGAAGAAGAAATATATTTTATATGTAAAAAATCATTTATGAAGCCTGAAATATTCGAAAATGAAAAATCTATAATAATAAAATTTTGTGAAAAAACTCAATTTAGACCTCAAGTTATTGCTAAACAACATATATGCAA
>Ga0256405_10001748_pt1 | contig 56259 bp, 59 predicted proteins | sample RumenRJG_02DNA_FD_189096 | JGI IMG/M metagenome (GOLD analysis project Ga0256405, IMG submission 189096) | Bovine rumen microbial communities from Lethbridge, Alberta, Canada - RJG_02 | ecosystem: Host-associated > Mammals > Digestive system > Stomach > Rumen | place: Canada: Alberta... | reverse complement strand
GAGCTTGTTGGCGTCATCAAACCAGTATTCACTGAGCATCGGAAGAATGTCGTAGTCAACGATGGAATGCAGCCACTCCTCGGTGCAAACATCTCTGCCGCAGAAATAGCTGTGGCCGATGCAGAAACCCTTACCCAGCGACTTATCAAGAGAAATCTCACGGTTCAGGTCCTTCACCTTGTTAACGAGTTCATTCAGTGTCTCGTTGTTCAAGCTATTCTGGTAATGGATGAAGCCCTCGGAATCGAAGCCCGGTTCCACCTCAAAGAAGCTGAAGCGGCGACGGAGCGCATAGTCAATCATGGCGAGACTTCGGTCTGCCGTATTCATCATGCCGATGATGTAGAGGTTCTTCGGGACGGAGAATGAGAGCCCGTTATAAGCGAGAGTCGCTTTTGTGCCTCTGTAGTCCTTCTCTATCAGCATCAGCAACTCACCGAAGATTTTACTCATGTTGCCACGGTTGATTTCGTCGATGATAAAGAAGAACTCCTTGTCCGGCTGATTTGCAGCCTTCTGGCAGAAACGATAGAAAATGCCGTACTTCAGCTCGAATCCATCCTCAACCGGCTTGTAGCCCATCATGAAATCTTCGTAGGAATAGTTCTGATGGAATTGGACGAACTCGATGCGGCTGTCGTCCTTTTCACCCATCATGGACCACGCCAGACGTCTTGCAGCAAAAGTCTTACCAACACCGGGAGCACCCTGCAGAATTATGTTCTTCTTATTGCGAAGAACGGCCACAAGGTTCTCGTAGCGTTTTTCGGTCATATAGACTTCATCGAGGAAGTCACTCTTTGTGTAAGCATCGATAGAGGCTTCCGTAGCAACCGGATTCTCCTCACGGATCATATCGAGGATGAAGTCATATTCTCCTCTGGTGAGCTTGAACAAGCTGCCCTGCGGATTCTGGAAATACTCCATACGTTCAAGTTCCGGACACCCTTTCAAGGTGGCGTAATCAATCGGTGAAGTCAGCCCTTCGACCTTTTCAAAAAACAGCTTTTCACCGTCTTGTTCTGCGCTAACACGACCGATGGCAACGATCTGCTTTACCGGATTGGATTCGTATCCAATAATCATATCGCCAGCTTTCGCATCAAGGAAGTTCTGGAAGATGCGACGCTTGTTGCCGTTCTCATTGTAAAGCGTGTAGGACTGAACCTCGCCAACAGCGATGTCTGCAAAGCTCCAGATCTTCGGATTGGCATTCAACCACCAATAGCCACGGTCCTGCTCGCCGGGAGCAGCAGCAACATACAGTTCAATCCCACTCAGATCAGCTTTGTCGAGAGCAGCTGAGAGTTCATCTCGCAACTTCCAGATAAAACTGCCGTCTTCATCCTTACCAGCATCACGGCCTGTGTAAAGGATTGTACACCACTGAGTAGAACCATCATCTCGTGTGTTTGGATTAACACCGGTGGCCTCACAAACTCTTCTCGCCAATGCGACAGAGCCGGAATTATAGAAATTCTTTGTCTCGCCGTATTTCACAGCAAGCTGTGTGCAGGAAGCCATGCCGCCGTAATCTTTCATGCGCTTCATGATTTCCAGTGCACCGGTCGTAAATACGGTTTCGTCCTTCAGCAGCTTGCCCCAATCTTCAACAGAGAGACCGGGATCGAAATCTGTACCATACCAACTGGTGGTTTCAGAAGTAGTATCCTTCTGAGAGTAATACCGGCTGATGTAGAAACCTACGTCGATAGTCAGTGTCTTCAGTTCAGGATCGGGATAGCAGGTATCGGTCAACTGCGACTGGAAGAGATTCACCAACTCGGTATCTTCTTTGAGAGCTGCACTGATCTCGTCATAGAGTTTTAAGAAGTTCCGAATGTTATCGGCATAGGCACCCTTCTTAAAACGATAGTCTGATTCAAGCTCGCTGGCGACCGTTTTTACTTCACCGAACTTGTAGATGTAATACTTATCAGGATAGCGGAGCCACAGATAGGTACTGATGGCATTCTCGTACTGGTAATGCTGTGCGGCACCATTGCCGTACTTCTCTAAAAGAATGGATGACTGCATTTTGAATGCATCCATTCTCTCGAATACATCATTGCTTTCATCGAACAGGGCGATGAACATAGCTCGGACCTCTTCAGGAGCTGACTTTGCAAAGCCAACGATCATGCCCTTTGGAAAGTTGTTGTTGGAGGCCAGCAGGTTGAACGTCTTGTCCAGAGAGCGGTTCAGCATCTCTGCAAAGTCCGGAGCATTCACATCCCAATTATCCTTAAACCATTTCACGGCTTCCCATTTGTACTTTTCATCGCCCCATTGCTTTGCGACGAAGTTCTGCTTGTAGTCTACAAGCACATCCTTCAAACGAAATTGGTCAAACATGTGATCACCCCTTTATGCTTCTCTCAAGCTCTTATAAATTTCTTCTGTGAAGATGCCCAGCACCTGTTTCTTTATCTCATCGTTGCTAAGAAGTAGCGAGAAGAAATCCTGATTCTGTTCAAGCCCCTCAATCAACGCATCATCGATATCATCGAAGTAGGAGAATTCGAAGTCCTTTACCGTATTGGTTTTTGCGCTGGTCTTCAGCTTATCCGACTTCATGAGGATGTCTCGGATCTGAAGCATCGCTTTCACGGCCACATCGTTATCGTAGGCCTTTCCGGTTCGGCTGTTGATCTCTGCAATAATCTGGGAGAGCCTTTCTTCCTTTGCTTCGGTCAGGCCAAAACTCTCTGCGGTCGGCAGCTTCACCACCGGCTTCGCTACCAGATTTGGCGTCGTATATTCTTCGGCTTTCTTCTGCACGAAGTTGGTAGCTTTGATTTTGCCGTCGAGGTTATACCCGCCACCCGGATGCTTTATGTTGATGTAGGCCAGCAGATAAGTGATGAAGTTATACTTCTTATGCAGGTCCGTATCCTCAAAGCAGGACACCTGCAGCAGGAACTCATAGAAGCGGACAAAGTGGCGCATCATGGCAACAATCTCATGCTGCTTGATGAGCCCGTATTGCTCGATCATGTTCTTGGCCCGTTTGAAATAGAAGGTCAACTTCTGCTTATCCTTGGAGGAAATATTCTCCTTGTACAGCAGCTCGTTAGCCTTTTCGATATCGTCCGGATCAAGAACTGTGTATGCGTCAATCGTTGCCTCAAGGTCATAAATGGCTGTCGGCGTCACAGAATTGGAAAGCAGCGTGGTCGTATAATACGGTGCAAAGGCTGCCTTAATATCCTCGTAGCTGTTCACGAAGTCGAGCACAAAGGTCTTCTTCTCAAACGGAGGGCAGATTCGGTTCAGCCGGGAAAGCGTCTGGACAGCCGATACACCCTTGAGCTTCTTGAGAACATACATGGCGCAGAGCTTCGGCTGGTCAAAACCGGTCTGGTACTTGTTTGCTACCAGAAGGACTTGATAATCATCCTTGTCAAATTCCTTCGTCAGCCGGTCCTCCGGGAACCCATTCATAGAGGCCTCGGTGTACTCCGTCTCATCATCCGGGAGCTTAACTTTCCCAGAGAAGGCGACCAGTGCTTTAATATCCGTATACCCTTTCTTCTTGGTATAGTCCTCAAAGGCCTGACGGTATTTGACGGCACCCTGTCGAGAAGCTGTAATAACCATTGCTTTTGCCATGCCGCCGAGTTCCGGCATTACCGTCGTGCGGAAATGCTCAACGATGACCTCGACCCTCTGAGCAATGTTCGTTTCGTGCAGCTCCACGAAACGGGCAATTTGCCTTTTTGCAGATGCAGTCTTCATCTGCGGATCTTCTTCGATCTCCTTGTTGATCTGGTAGAAGGTATCGTAAGTTGTATAGTTCTGGAGCACATCGAGAATAAAGCCCTCCTCGATGGCCTGTTTCATTGAGTAAACATGGAATGCTTCACGCTGGCCTCTGGTGTTCAGGCGACCAAAAAGCTGAATTGTTGTCGGCTTCGGTGTGGCGGTGAAAGCAAACATGGAGACATTTGCCTGTTTCCCGTTACGGCGAATCTGGTCGGTGATCAGATCTTCAACATCAGCCTCACCAACTTCAATTTCACCGGAGCCGAGTGACATAGTAACCGCTGCCATGTCCTTACCGGCTGTGGAGGAATGGGCTTCGTCGATGATGACGGCGAAACGCTTACCCTTCAGTCCTTCAACGCTGTCGACGATGTACGGGAACTTCTGAATCGTAGTAGCTATAATCTTTGTGTTCCCGTTCAGCGCAATCGCAAGGTCAGCAGAATTGCACTTGTCGTCCATTACCCGAATCAGACCGGCCTTGTGCTCCATGCCCATAATGGCCTTCTGCAGCTGACGGTCGACCACAACCCGGTCGGTAACGATGATTACATTATCGAAGATGATCTTGTTATTCGCATCATGAAGCGATGTAAGCCGGTGGGCAAGCCATGCGATAGAGTTCGTTTTACCGGAACCTGCGCTGTGCTGGATCAAGTAGTTCTGCGTTGTGCCGTTCTCACGGACATCAGCAAGTACTTTCCGGATAACGTCCAACTGGTGGTAGCGAGGGAAAATGATATTCTCTGACTTCTTTGTTTTGCCGGTCAGTTCGTCCTTGCTTTCCTTCGACTCCACGAAGATGAACTTTCCGATGAGGTCGAGGACAGTATCCTTCTTCAGAATGTCCTCCCACATGTAGGAAACGCTGTATTTATCCTCATAGGTCGGATTTCCGGCACCGGCATTCACACCTTCGCCATTTCCCATATTGAAAGGCAGGAAGAAGGTTGACTGGCCATTTAATTTTGTGGTCATGTACACCTGCTCCAGATCCATCGCAAAGTTTACGAGGCACCCGGCCTTAAACCAAAACAGTCTGGTCTTCGGATTGCGGTCCACACGATACTGATAAATGGCGTCCTGATAAGACTGCCCAGCCGCATTACATTTCAGCTCGAAGGACATGATGGCAAGGCCGTTCAGGAAGATCACAAGGTCAATACGCTCATCATCGCTGGCCCAGACCTCCTCCATAACGGAGAAGATGTTTTTTTTATACTTCGCCAGCAGCTCTCGGTTGAATGTGGTCGCCGGTTTTGTATACATGAGCTCCAGCTTCATATTGGAGAGCTCAATGCCATGCTTCAGGACGTCCAGCAAGCTGCCACGGGTCTTTGTAATTTCAGCATTGATGAAGCTGGCGATGGTGTCCTCCAGATCGCCTTTGTAGATTTTACGGAGGGCCGCCATCTCGTCCGGCTGGGTATCGTTCAAGAACTGAAACAACATCTCCCGGTCAACGGCAAAGAAGCGGTCATAGTTCGTCGCTTTACGGACTACATAACCGTTGTCCTGCGAGAGCCTGTCCATTATGAAATGTTGGTATTCTTTTTCGCTTAGAATATCATTCATGCGCTGGGCACCTCCTTCTTGCCGGTGACGTACTCAAAGATCAGTGTTTTTTTGTATTCATCCAAAATTGTTATCTGTTCGTTCATATCTACGATGATTAAATCAATCTCATCGCACTTTGAATTGAGGAAAGCAACTATGCTATCTTGCTCATCTATAGGAGGCTCAAAGACCAGCAACTTTGAAAACTCTGCAAAATTCAGACCTTGCCTGACACCGTTTCCCATGTTATAGAACACTTTCATTAGATCAAATGCATGGAGAAGGTACTGAAAATATGCACTGTTTACCTTTCGGATAGGCTGCAGGGCAATGTATGCGGAAGTAATAATACCTCGTTCTGTCGAGAGCCCAGTACGCAAGCTGCGTTTGTCATTCTGTAGATCTGTAGGCCTTATAACTATATCGCCAGCCTCGATTATGTTATATGTGTTAAAACTCTCCGGGAGCAATCCTTCGCTCGTGTTTATATCTTTACGGATAACCTTTCCATAACTAAGCGATAAAAGATTCTGCTCATTACCGAGAATATTTTTATTCTTTCTTTCGCCAAAATAGTAATAAACAGGATGAATTATCCAATTAGCAGGAATAGTCCCCACGTAAGAAATGCCGCTATCTTTTTGTGCCGCTGCAGAATCCATGCCGTGAAGTACCGTTTCAATAACCACTGAACGCTTGTATTGTTCAAGAGTCTCAACCTGTGAATTTAATTCCTCAATGGTCTCTTCGATTTCCGCACATTTCTTGTCCAGAAAGGAAGCGATTCGTTCCTGCTCCGTTTTTGGAGGAATGATAACCAAAACATTGTCAAGAGCTTCTGACGGCAAATCCCATTGACCTACACGAATACCTCCAGACAGGCGCATGAATTCGTCTTTATAACAGCTCCTTAAAAGGTAATGGAAATACCTTTTATAAAACGAATCATCAGTAAAGTTATAAACATAATATGCAGGACTAACGATTCCTTCGTAATCTGATACAGCAACAGAACCTTGCCACGCTTTCATCTTGTTGATAACAAAATCGCCCGGACGGACATACTTATACTTAGAAGTGTCCTCAGAGGTAACGTTGTGGTTGTCGTCCCTGCTATCCTTCGGAATTACGCCAAGTTCTCTGTATAAAGAGAGAACAGTTTTATCCCCCGGATTTCGAGGTTCATTTCTTTTGAGGTGATATTTTAACTTATCTACGCTCCATGTGAACGGAACCGCTCCAATCCATCGAGCTCCGCTATCTTTGAGTTCTCGCATATTCATCACCTCACTCGAACAGATCAGAAATCCTTTTAGCTATGGAGCTCTCCAGTGTGCGGAACCTTTCTTCAAGTTCCTCACTTGGCCTTGGCTGTTGGTATTGATAGAAGTAACTCGTAAACGGTATAGCCGCCCCTGTTTTAATAACAGGCTTCTTTGCTCCAAGGTTCTCCTCAAAAACAGCTACAGCATCGGGGACATGTGGCAAAACCTCTCTTGCCATATAATCGTCAATACTTTCTTCCCATTTGACGATTTCGGAACCTTTTGTGTCCTTGTCAAAAACGACATTGCCGTTACGGTCTTTTTGAACCTTTGCGCTCTTATCCATAATTGACAAGCCGTCAGCAATTCGCTCCAACACTTTTTTGTCTGTAATAATGCCGGAAAGAACTGTTGTAAGGACCGGAATGAACGATTCAGGAGAATCGTATATTTCGTCAGAAATAGCCGCATTTAATTGCTGTAGAATGGCATCAAAAACCGGTTTGTTTTGTCTGAATGTCTCCAGTTTCTTCTGATCCTTTCCTGTTAGTTCTTCTGCGTTCTCCAGCTCGTTGACTTTAACTTCATCGTACAGAGAGGATAATGCTCCGTTGGAAACCATAGTTTCGATTCGACTTGCAGTGATTGCATAACTTCTTTGGAGCGGCTGCATTACCGTGTATTCACGATAAATGAATTCTTCATTTGTAAAAATCCTACAGATGTCATTTTCTTCAAATGCTGCGTATTGTTTTGTAATAACCGAACGATCCTCCGGAGATATCTCATTCTTTTTGTCGCCCAAGGCTCTACGAAGTTTGTGATATATCTGGCTTGCATCAATAAGTTGAATCTTCCCCCTGCGTTCGGGCCGTTTATTTTTTGATAGAACCCAAACATATGTGGCAATTCCGGTGTTATAAAACAAGTCATTTGGCAATTGGATAATTGCTTCGATAAGGTCTTGCTCCAAGAACCACCGACGGATTTGGCTTTCTCCTGATGCTGTACCGCCCGACGTCAGCGGACTGCCATTTTCTACAATTGCTGCTCGCCCATAATTGTCATCCATCTTATCAACAGCAGACTGCAGGAACAGCATCTGCATGTCGCCAACTCCTGGAAGACCGGCACCCCAGCGACCATCAAAGCCTTTCTGGAATTCAGCATTTACAGCGTCTTCAACACCCTCAGCGGCGTCCTTACCGCCCCAAGGTTGACCAAAAGGTGGATTCTCCAAAACAAAGCGCATCTTAGTACCCTTAAAGCGGTCGGCCTTCATGGTATCCTGATAGCAGATGTTTTCAGCATTCTGCCCCTTGATGAGCATCTCGGCAAGGCACATCGCATATGACTCCGGATTGATCTCCTGACCGAACAAGCGAACATCCGCAGAGGGATTGTATCGCTTGATGAAGTTATAGCCGGTGGAAAGCATACCGCCCGTGCCACAGGCCTGATCCAAAATGGTGATAACCTTTCCGTCATCGAAAATGTCATCGCAGCCTTCGGCCAGCAGGATATTGACCATGAGCTTGATGATGTCACGACCTGTGTAGTGGTCACCGGCCTCGGCATTTTCAGAGAACTTCCGGATCAGCTCTTCAAAGATGTATCCCATCTTTACGTTGTCGATAGTGCGAGGATTGAGATCCAGCTCTGAGAAGGCTTTAACCACGGAGAGAAGACGATTATTCTTGTCCATCTTGTCGATCTCTTCACCGAAGTTCAGACCACGCTCCTTAGACATCAGGATTTCCAGCACGTTGGCAGAAAAGCCCTGCAGATAACTCTTGAAGTTGGCGGCAATGTGGTCTGCATCGTTCACCAGCTCTGCAAGGTCGAACTCGCTGGTGTTATAGAACTGGAACCCGGAAATACGCTGCATCGCCTTTGCCGGGAAATTCGGATTCTCTTTGAACTTCGTAACGACCGCTGCCTTAGTAGGTGCCAGCGCACACTCAAAGCGGCGAATGATGGTCATCGGAATGATGACATCCTTATACTTGTCGCTGCGGTAAGGCCCACGCAGTTTGTTTGCGATGGACCAGATAAAGTTTACTTCGGTGGAAACATCGATGGGCGAATCATCCCACATTGCATCGATGATATTCTTGTCTGCCATTGCCGTTATACCTCGCTTTTCATTATGGTTGTGCCATGCTACCTCATATTTTATAATTCTTGCTGTCCCATAATCAGGACTTTATCCGTTTTCCGGTCATCATCTTATAATGCTGACTCTGGCCGAGGACCTCAAAAATCATATGGAAGACCCGCTTGTATGCGTCGACATCCTCACAATCTTCTACATAGTTTAGTCCGTCGCTGATTCCATTTGGATTGTTGATGTACGCCAGCAAGGAAGACGCCAGCTGGTAATCCGTCATATCCGGTTTCTCACCCTCGACCTGCTTGATGAACTTGTTACGGTTCTCCGGTTTCTCCAGAACGATTTCCCGGAGGTCGCTTCCTTCATATCCGCAGAGCTGCAGGAAGTAGTATTCAAGTATACGCCTCATCACGTTCAGAGCCGGGATCGTAGACTGGATATCCCGGAGCTCATCCCACAGAGCGGCGTAGGAGTTCTGGACCGGATTATAGTTTTCTTCTTCGGTCGGGATCTCCTTGCTCTGACGTTTACAGAGCTTGATGGTGGAAATGTTGTCGTTCTTCCGAATCATGTAATCTCGGCGGCCTTCCCCGGCACAGGGAGATTGCCGGAGGAATTAACCGGTAAATTATCACTCATCTTGTTTTCCTCCGTTGTTTATCGTCAGCTTGTCAACGTGCTGATAGAAACTGTTGTTACCGCCAGAGATGTTGATGTTGAAAAATGTCGGATTGTTGTTCACCATCTGCTGACTCACAGGAGGCGTATCCTGACCGGCTGCATTTGAAGCATCATCTTCAATAGGCTCGTCAACGACCTCTGCTGTTATCGTTTCCTTCGTGTCTACTAGATAGGTGGTCAGCCCGTTAAGTATTCCTTCACCCATGCGAGCGGTGTATTTTCTTTGGCCACCGCCTGTAGATGGACACCATGCATCATAGGTCTTCTTGCCGATACCATTGTCCTTACGATTTACAACAACATAATGCCAAACGCCAAGTATGAATGACGGGAGGCACACTTCCTTAAGGTCGCCCAGTGCGGCCTTTTTCTTTTTCTCTCCATTCGGTCCGATAAAGAACTCATCACCAGCCTTGATAGTTTGATCCTGTTGAACAAGATCAACGAGTGCTCGTACAAGATTGATATCCTTATGAACCGTCTCGCTCACATCGAGAAAGTCATTCACAAACCCGATCATCCCGTTCAGGGCTGTTTGATAGTTGTTCCTTATGATCTCATCGAATGCGCTTATGACCTGATCATCGCCAAACGGGAAATAGGTGCTGGTTGATGTCTCACATCTCTTGTAGTTGTTCACTATGGTCTTGAGCTTTTCCTTGCCGGGATCAACGTAGGCGGGATTGATGACCTTGATGAGTCCCACCAGAACTTCCGGGTCTGATAAGCCGTCGCTGTCGCCGTCGTAGTGTTCTCTCGCATTCATTCGTTGCTGGAGGGCTTGTAACACCAACGTGAAGAAGGTGCCTCCGCAAAGGCGAGGATATTCGTTTGTTGTCACAGGTTGTCCCTCCGATTGACATTGTTTTACATGCCGAAAAGTGGCGGCTGCTTCGGCTTTTCAATTCCCAACAAACCCCACTAAAACACATTATAGCACAAAAAAACCGAAATTACAATCCCCGGCGATGAACTCACTATGTCCGGTTTATAAAAACTTTTTCGGTCGCTGACCTTATAGACCTTATGAACTATGGCAGCTGACCTTACAAACGATTGGATAGTTCTTGTGGAAACCCCACAGGAGCCTTTTTCCTCTGTGGTTTCCGCAAATCTGAAAACCTACGGAGGAAATCTAGATGACAAACAATCGTTTCTTTATTCCGGTCAACGGGACCCCTATCGAGGTCAGCGAGGAAGTTTACAGGGCATACTACCAGCCCATCTGGAACACCCGCTACCATGCCCAGAAGAATGGCGAGTGCCGCTGCACCAAGGCCCAGCTTTGGAAGTGCGACGGTGTTTGCCCCGGCTGCCCGTTCTACGCTGCCGGTAAGAAGGTTTCCATCGATACGCCTATCGGCGGCGAGGAAGACGAGCTTACCCTTGGCGACACGCTGGCCGACGCCGCACCATCTGCGGAGTCCATCCTTATGGACAAAGAACTGCTCGGAGCTCTATACGACGAGATTAACCGCCTTGACCCGGATGGCAGACGCATCTGCGCGCTTATCATGCAGGGTAAGACAGAGCGTGAAATCGCTGCCGACATGGGCAAATGTCAGTCGACCATCAACTACCAGAAGAACAAGGTGTTCTCCATCCTGCGTGAAGCCCTGAAGAACTTAATCTAATACCCAACAAAGGTCATCGTGGAAGCAATACTGCGGCAGTCAAAAAATTATTTTTTAGATTTTCTCGTTCAAAACACCGGATTCCCTCCATTGGGTACTGAGGACAGCAAAACAACACATATCCTCAGAAAGGAGGAACCGCCAATGAGTGAGAAGCGTTCTGGTCGAGACCGACGACAGCCCGCAGATGAAGTTGTACGCCCTCAGTGCGCTGGGACTGTTCGACTGCATCTACGAAATCGACACCGTCAGCATGACCAACTACCGGTCAAAATGGTCCAGCGTCAACACCTTCACCATTCCGAAGGAAAAACTCTACAAGCAAGCCAATCAGATTTTGAATCCGACCACCGAGCTTTCCTTTAACGGAGGCGGCGGATGGTGCCAGTTCTACAGGGCCAAAGTCGACTGCCGTGAGAAGAGCCAATGCCAACATGGGGCTTGCCAAGCACAATCTTAGGCAACCGTTTTTGCTCACGGATGAAGAAGTCAAAAAAATCCTCGAACTGCATCGGCAAGATGATTGCTTGGGCTTCCGACATCAAGGACTATGCGCCTCAGGCAGCCATCAGCAATAAACAGTGGTTCGGCTACAAGATGGTCGAGGATCGCTCCAACCGTAAATACACAGACGAGAATGCCGTCATCGCAGCCGTGACCGCTGTTGGGTATGACCACTACGAACACAAGATTCTCGGTGTCATGCCACGACCTCTCTTCTCGGAAAGAAACAGCTCAACAACACCCTTAGAGGTCTGATCTCCAAGCCTCAAGGCAAACCTACGCTGGTGCCGGGCAGCGATAAAAGACCGGCAATGACAACTATTATTGATGATTTCAAGGAGGACAACTAATATGCCAAATTCTACTAAACTCGCAAACCCAATGAACGTTATCACCGGTAAGGACAACAGTTGGTTCTACGCCAATGTATGGGAAGCCAAGTCCATCGACAGCCTCATCATCCCGAAGAATGACACCGTGACCGTTCAAAAGATCAAGACAGCGATTCATGCGGCATATGAGGAAGGTCAGGCCAAGCTCAAGAGCAATGGTCGCACCGTATCGCCTCTCATCGCTATCAAGGCACCTCTTCGTGACGGCGGCACCGAGTGTCCAAATGATCCAGTTTACGCTAGCAGCTACTTCATCAAAGCAAACTCCGCTACGCCTCCCGGCACCGTGGGAGCTGACTGCAATCCGATCACGACTGGGGCTCCGAGGTTTACTCCGGCGTGTACGGTCGTGCTAGCATCAACTACTACGCTTTCAACTCCAACTGCAACAAAGGTATCACCTGCGGGCGGGACTACCTGCAAAAGATCCTTGACGGCAAACCCCTTGGCGTCAAGTACAGCGCAGCACCTAACTTCTCTACTGATATGGATAAAGATTTTCCGCATTAACGAGGTATGCACTATGAACACTACTGCGATTCTTTGCATCCTGCTGTTGTCCCTCTATCTGGTTTTGGCTGTGTTCTGGATCGTCAGGTCCATCATTGACACCATCTATGACCGTAAACGTGAAAATAGTAATGCTGTTCTTAAGGCTGAGCGTGAAGCTCGCAACACCAAATGGTAAGATGAGTGTCAGTAGCTTGAACGAGAACGTGCCATTCGTGAAGTTGAATATCACTAAGCCAGTCTGAAGGAAATCGAACAGAGATAATATCCGACCTGCGGGTGGCGGGAGCAATCCTGCCACCCTTTTAGACTACGGAAACGACCGATGTATATGAAAACACTCAGTAAAGTGCGATATACACGTTTCTTATTTTTGCCATCTGGTATTAGTACATACCAAACCGTCCTCCCGCATATTGCGAGAGGACAGTTTGTATTGGTGTTTTAGGACGAGCTGTTGAAATATACTTTTCCGTGGGTAATAACCAAATCTGTACCAAAACGGTGGTTTGTAGTCAATCAACATAAAATGAAATTAACCACGCAGTCAATAAACCGCGTGGTTAAGCTAATATTGCCCGCCGGGGCTTCCCGGCTGGAGCTGGTGAACGGACTCGAACCCCCGACCGTGGACTTGTTTTAAAGCGACGATTGCTTTATTGCGTACAATCCCGCTCGTACTGCGGGATTGAACCGTTTTCCAGCTAAATGTTCATTTTTCAATAATAACCCTGAACCGAGTAATTACTCTAATATATGTTATTTTACCATATCCTGAGTCCAATGTCAAGCAATTTTTTTGACCTGCTCGGCGGCATCGAGCCTGCCGATGAACCGATAATGTATCTCGATCTGCTGGTATTCCTTGCCGTCCGAGCCGACCTCTTTGTGATGAACAACTATCTTGTCGATCAGCGAGTTCAGCACCTCCGCAGTCAGCTCATTGAGATATGTGTATTTGCGAATGACATTGATGAATTTATCGGCGGCATCTGTCTGCTCTTTAAGCCTGTCGATCTCGGCTTTCAATGCCGGAAGCTCTTTTCGGAGAGTCTCCTGTTCTGCATCATAAGTCTGCTGCATTATCTCGAATCTGCTTTCAGGGATCTTGCCGAGTGCACTGTCCTCGTAGAGCTTATTCAGCACTTTGTCGATCTCTGCGATGCGGGAGGTTTTCTGCTCATAATCTGCGGTCAATGCTATGATCTTTTTGTCCGCGTTTGAACTGCATCTGCTGTCGAGAAGCTGTCTGAACCTGTCCGCATCGTACTCATAAGAGCGTATCACACGCTGAATATCCGCGAACACAACTGCGTAGAGATCGTCGAACGTGATGTAGTGCGAGGCGCAGTATTCCTTGCCGTGGGTCTTGTACATCCAGCAGGAGTATGAGCCGTGGTATGTTCCGTCTGCTCGCTGTTTCTGAGAATAGGTGAGGGCATGACCGCAGTCTGCACACTTGACAAGCCCTGCGAACATCTGCACCTCGCCGGTCTTGATCTCCCTGTGCTTGGACGAGAGCAGCTTGTGGACATTATCCCAAATCTCCTGTGTGATGATCGGCTCGTGGCAGTTCTCGACCACTATCCATTCCTCTTTCGGATTCTTGACTTTCTGCTTGCTTTTCATGGACTTGTTCCGCTGTTTGCCATAGACGAGCTTTCCGAGATACACCTCGTTGTTGAGCATCACCCGAACACTTTCGCAGTGCCAGTCGAATTCCTGCCGCCAGTAATCGGATTTGAAGTAATCCGGGTTGTGCAGATTAAAGTATGCTATTGGTGTCAGCACCTTTTCTTCCCGCAGTATTTTAGCAATGCGGGTGAAGCCGTTGCCTTGTGATGCGAGTTTGAATATCCTGCGGACTACCTCTGCGGCAGGTTCATCAACGATAAGGTGATGTCTGTCATTCGGATCAAGCTTGTAACCGAAAGGCGGTTTGGAACCGATGAACTGTCCGGCTTTCGCCTTTGCTTTCTTTGCAGATTTTGTTTTCTTGCTCGCCTCGCGGGCGTAGTACTCGTTAATAACGTTTCGCATCGGGAACATCATATCGTAGTCCGTCTGTGACGAGTCGTAGCAGTCATCGACTGCGATAAACCGCACTCCCATATCTTTGAACTGCTCGACATACATTCCCACCTGAATGTAGCTGCGTCCGAAGCGGGACTGGTCTTTCACGATAACAGTGTCGATCAGACCTTTCTGAATATCATCGTACATACGGATAAATCCGGGGCGGTCAAAGTTGGTACCGCTGAACCCGTCGTCGTCATATATTTCGTAATTCTTTATTGCGTGATCCTTGCAGTACTGCACTAAAAGTATCTTCTGTGACTCGATGCTGATGCTTTCTCCGAGTCTGCCGTCGTCAACAGAAAGTCTGCAATACAGTGCTGTTTTCTTTTGCTGTTTATCGTTCATTTTACTCCTTTCCCAGCCGGATCTCGCATAGACCTTACACCGCACAGTATATCACACCTGCCGGCGGAAGTCCAGCGAAATCCGGGATCTTGCCAAAATAAAATCGGCACTCCGTCTTAGGCAGAGTGCCGATTTTATCATAATAGTTTGTTGTTAAAACATAGTTATACCGAGATTTTCTTCTTCATCCTGCTCCGGTTCTTCAACAGGATCCTGTTCAATAAAAACATCTTTCAGGCTTTTTAAGCTTTCCGCTGCTGTCTCGAAATCAATCTTGTCTTCCGGTTTAAACACATAGATATCCTGCATATGCTCAAATGCCTGTTTCATATCATCATTTTCAATCTCGTCAAAAATTATGAAGTCCTCAAATCTCTTTTTGGCAAGGTCGCTGCCGATTCGCCTGCTTTCCTCGTCCCGCTTGAAACCAATGAGCTTGCCAAACAATTCATAATCATTAAGCAGCCCTGTTATCACTGGCTGGGTAATCAAAACAGATATATCGTATATATGCTTTGATACATCTTTGTAATCATTTCGAACAAAGTAGAACTCAGCTGCAAAAACTTTGTCAACAAATATTCTTTCGAGAGTTATGACCTTGATCTCAAACGACTCAACACCATAATATTCTTTTAATTTTTCCTGTTCATCTTCTGTAGCCAAATCGTATATTATGGGAAATATCTTCTTTGTTTCATAAGGCTCACTGACTGTAAATGAGGTTGCTTCAACCTTAACATACCCAAATCTTTGTAGTTCATCATTGCTGTCAACAGCCATAATAGGAGTGTATATAAAGGTATGAAAGGAAATACATAAAATGAGCAGAGCAAAGTTTTTAGCAGTAAAATACGCAAAGTACGATATAGGCAGGGTCACAAGCTATGACAAAGCGTTAGAGATAACGTGCAAGATAGAGAAGATCTTCTTCAAGCTCCACGGCGAGCTTATGCCAAATGAGCTTTTCAATGAGGTCTTTGACCTTATCTATGCAGGATAATAAACACAATACTTAAAGGAGCGGTGATTATGAATACCAAAGAGAAAAATGAGATTATTTCTCAGATATTTATGCTACTGAGCAAGCTCGTTGAATATGACACTCCAGTTTCCGGGAGTGAGATAACTGCGCCTACTGTGTCGGTTAATATATCAGAAACTGTTACAGCTCAGGCTGAACAGAAAGTGTCTGTCCCTGATGGACCTATGGAAATGCTCACCATTAAAGAATGTACAGAACTTGTAAAAGGTCTGACAAGCAATACGATCAGAAAGATGATCGCACGGGGTGAGTTAGAATGTGTGAGAGCAGGCTGTGGCACAAATGGAAAGATACTTATTCCAAAAGCTAATATCATCTCACTGTGTTCAAGGCAGCAGAAAGGATAATCGGATTGTGACAAAACAATTAAAAACTATCTCCGAATGCTTGACTTTAAATCGTGAAAGTGATATAATAGAGGAGTAGTAAGTTGTCACAAGTCTGAATAGTAGGAGGAATTCAGATTATGGCAAATATAAGAAAGCGCGGCAATTCATATCAGATAAGAGTTAGCTGTGGATATGATAAGGACGGAAATCAGGTTACAAAATCTATGACTTGGAAGCCCGAACCGTCTATGACAGAAAAACAGGCTGAAAAAGAAGTGCAGAAACAGGCAATGCTTTTTGAGGAAAGGTGCTTAAAGGGCTGCACAGTTACAAGCGTAAAGTTTGAGGAACTGGCTGAAAAGTGGTTTGAAGAGTACGGTAAACCCAATCTTCGCAACTACACTCTGGACGGAATGAGAAAAGTGACCAAAAGAGTTTATCCGGCAATTGGGCATTTAAAAGTCGATAAGATCACAAGCAGGCACATTCAGCAGTTTATAACCGATCTCTCTGTAAATGGGAAAAGTCTCCGTGACGGAAATACACTCGCTCGTAAAACTGTTGTTCATCATCTCAGCTTTATTTCCGATGTGATGACCTTTGCTGTTAAACTGGGAATGATTCCTGACAACCCTTGCAGTGCTGTGATCGTACCGAAAGGAAAAAAGAAAGAAAAAGAGATTTACACTATCGACGAGGTAAAGCGGCTGTTTGAGCTTTCCGAAAATGCTCCGATGAAATACCGCACCTTTTTATCACTTTCGGTGTATAGCGGCTTTCGACGTGCTGAAATGTTAGGCTTGGAATGGAAAGATGTTGATTTTGAAAACAATATAATCAGCATACGCAGAACTTCCAACTATACAACTGCTTACGGATATTTTACCGACACCACAAAAACAAAGACATCGCAGCGATCTATGAAATTCCCCGCACATATAATGGAACTGCTGAAGGATTGGAAAGCGGAACAGGCAAAGCAGGCGGAACTTATGGGGAACAAGTGGGTCAATACCGACCGCCTTTTTACAAAGGATAATGGAGAACCGATGTTCACGGGTATGCCTTATAAGTGGCTTGAACGGCTTTGTACCGCAAACAATCTTCCGTTCTATGGAATCCATAGTCTGCGTCATTTTTACGCAAGTACCTTGATCAATGCGAATGTAGATGTTGCGACGGTATCAAGTGCATTAGGGCATTCGGCAATCGGAACAACGACAAATATATATTTGCACGCTTTTCAGGATGCAAATGCAAGAGCAGGAGAGGCAATCGCCTCGGTTCTTGATTTTACCTCAGCAAAAGACGATAAAGATAAGAGTGGCAGCAAAGATATAGCAAGTTAGAGCAAGCAAAAACTGCGAAAATGGACTTTTTTCCTCAACAATGGACAAATAATGGACAAAGCGGTGTCCATTACAGAAAAAGAAAAGCCGTGAAGCCGCTCTGCAAGCGACTTCACGAACAAGTAGTAGTGGAGCTGGTGAACGGACTCGAACCCCCGACCTGCGCATTACGAATGCGCTGCTCTACCGACTGAGCTACACCAGCATATTAAATTTTAGAAAATTTGTAAAGTCTATGTTTTGATCCGACCGATGCGTCGCTTTATAACCACTACACGACCTGCGCATTACGAATGCGCTGCTCTACCGACTGAGCTACACCAGCATATTAAATTGTGAGATTTTGTAAAGTCTATGTTTTGATCCGACCGATGCGTCGCTTTATCGGTACTCCACGACCTGCGCATTACGAATGCGCTGCTCTACCGACTGAGCTACACCAGCATATTAAATTTTTGAAATTTTGTAAAGTCTATGTTTTGATCCGACTGCTTGCGTCGCTTTATCGGTACTCCACGACCTGCGCATTACGAATGCGCTGCTCTACCGACTGAGCTACACCAGCATATTAAATTGTGAAAATTTGTAAAGTCTATGTTTTGATCCGACTGATGCGTCGCTTTATAACCAGTCCCCGACCTGCGCATTACGAATGCGCTGCTCTACCGACTGAGCTACACCAGCGTATTAAATTGTGAAAATTTTGTAAGGCTACGTTTTTGTATCCGGCCGATGTGTCGCTTTATCACTACTCCGAGACCTGCGCATTACGAATGCGCTGCTCTACCGACTGAGCTACACCAGCATATTAAATTGTGAAATTTTGTAAAGTCTATGTTTTGATCCGACCGATGTCGCTTTATTGGTACTCCCCGACCTGCGCATTACGAATGCGCTGCTCTACCGACTGAGCTACACCAGCATATTAAATTTTAGAAAAAATTGTAAAGTCTATGTTTGATCCGACTGATGCGTCGCTTTATAACCAGTCCGAGACCTGCGCATTACGAATGCGCTGCTCTAACCGACTTATTGAATTCGCTCTGTATGCGCGCCTCGTGCGCGCTTTTGGCGAATTCGCCGCTGCATCGTGCAGCTGCTACACCAGCATATTAAATTGTGAGCCGAGAGCCTCGGCACGCAAAGCTGTATTTAACAGATCTGCTTATGCGATACTTTCTGCGAGATGCAGATTTTTGCTTAATTGTGAAAGTGTTTTTGCAAAGTCTATATTTTTATCTCTGTCAGCATCGCTTTACCGGCGATCAATTCCCTGCTCACTAAAAGGAACTTGACACTTACTGCACAAAGAGCCGAAAATGCCGCACAACAAGATTCCCACACAACATATTGTATTCCGGAGAAGAAAATATAGCAAATAATGCGAAAAAGTATTGCAAAAAGGAGAATAATATGTTAAAATAAAGTAGGTGTTGTTTACACCTGCTCTATTTATTATACACATTTTTTCGGATTTGTCAAGAGAGGTTTTGCAAAATGAGCCTTAAAAATAAAACTTTTCAGATAATACTGCGGATCCTGTGCGGTCTGTTTTTTGTAGTTGCAATATTCCTGAGCGTTACGGCGGTAGTTTACTCCATGAGTGACGGGACGCCGAACATCTTCGGATCGAACATATACCTTGTAAAGACGGACGCATTCGGCTTTCTGACTGACGGGACGGCGCTGATATCGAAGCAGGTTCCTCCGTCGGAGATACAGCGCACGAACATTGTCATCTTCAACCTTGAGAACGGCAAGCCTGCACTGGCGCAGGTACTTGACAGCGAGCTTTCGGACGGCGTTTACAGCTTCCGTGTGCTGACGGAGAACAACTCGGAGATAACGCTTACGCAGAGCCAGGTCGTAGCGAAGGGCATGAGCTATTCGGACATACTCGGCATGCTGATACGGTTTGCGGTATCGCCGTTCGGAATGATGATAGTAGCGATCGTACCGTGCATTATCATCATCATACTTGAGATAGTGAAGTTTGCGGGGAAGATAATGCCCCAGCCGGAAGTTGAGACGATAAAGAAGCAGTACGAAGTACCGACGTATGTTCCGGACGCGGACAAGACTCCCCGTCTTGAAAGGCGAGGGAAAGCGGAAGCTGCGAAAGCATACCGCACCGCGTCGCTTGACAGGAGCATCGGCATTTACGACACGGGCATAAGCGAGACAGGTGCGAACCGGAAGCGCCAGCCTGCCGACACAAGGAACGAATATGCGGACATAGCGGCGCGCCAGCAGCAGTCACCGCTGTTCACGAATCCGACGCGCAAGCCGCAGCAGAAGTCTGCTGCGAAGAACACGACGATGCCGTTATCTGCGAAGAAGCTTACGGAAGCGATAGAGGCGACGAAAGCGGAGCACGAGCTTGAGGACATGAAGAAGATGCGCGAGCAGGTAGTCCGCGACATACAGAGGACTCGCGGAGCTGCTATCGAAGCGGAGAAGGCATTCGAGACAGGCGAGCGTCAAATAAGCGCGGAAGCGCAGAGGACAGCGAAACTTGCGCGGACGACAGTTATCGGCGAGCTTTCGAGGGAGCGCACCTCGGAGTTCACTGAAGCTGCGGCGAGAGCGATAGAAGCGCAGGAAAAGCGCCGCAGACAGGCAACATCGAGCATACCCCCGGTAACGGAACAGCCTGCACAGCAGAAGAAGATACAGCGTCCGGCGCTCCGTCTGAACCAGGATGACACAGCGCGCCAGAGTGTGGGCAATACAGCGCCGATAAATGCCGCCGCACCTACCCGGCGCAATTCCAACACAACTACATCTATCCCGCGTCTTGACTCACTTCTCAGCGAGGACAGCGACTCGGACACAAGGTACAACATCGACGAGATTCTCGCCGGACTTGACCGCGGCAGACAGCAGAGATAATTGTTTATAATTGACAATTGATAATTGATAATTGATAATTATTGTGTCCGCTTCGCGGACATATCTGAATTGTGACAAAATTTAAAGCCCGGTTTCCTTTTGCGGGTTATTGGATCTCGTCACGATTCAGATTTGCGCGCTTCGCGCGCTCCACAATTATCAATTGTCAATTTTCAATTATCAATTAAAAAAGGGAGTGCCAATATGAAACACATTCTTAAACTTTTGCTTCTCACAGTGATTTCAGCAGTAATTCTATGCGGGTGCGAGTCTTTGCCGGACGCAGATTTTGAAAGCCCGAACGCCGTTATCGATGCCACACTTGCGATCAATCCCATTCAGGAGGGCGAGATCAACGGAATGTATGACGATCTTGCAGGAAAGACTCTGCTGGTCAAGACAAACAGCAAAAAAGAGAACGATATCGCTGTTCTCTATACCGGCACATACGGCACCAATTCTGTCAGTGTTTTCATCGGCGGTCTTTACGACGACAGCGGAAAACCTCTCACGAATTTTGACTACAACAAGGGCGATTATGTTGTGGTCAAGATAGACTTCGTATCCTTCCGCGGCACCAAAGACGGCAAGTTAAGGGAATATTTCATCTTCACAGGACTGAATAATTGACAATTTATAATTTATAATTGATAATTGTGGTTGCACCTGCGGTGCATATCTGAATCGTGACGAGATTCAATAACCCGCAAAAGGAAACAGGGTTTTAAATTTTGTCACAATTCAGATACGTCCGCGAAGCGGACACAATAATTGTCAATTGTCAATTGTCAATTATCAATTATTTCAAAGTTTTTTGCTGACCTCGATAACGGCGCCGACGACGCGGACATCGTTTGCGGATTCCTTCTCAAAGCGCCTTACCGGATAGTACGGATTAATGGAATGGAGCTCGATCCAGCCTCGTCCGTACTTTATTTTTTTGACGAATGCCTCGTCTCCGATCATCACCACTGCCACACTTCCGCTTTCAACGCTGTCGCGCCGGCGGACAAGTATCCTGTCCCCGTCCTCGATGGTGGGCGCCATGCTGTCGCCTTTGACATTTATCCACAGATACTCGTCATTTTCGACATTGTGACCGATGAAAGTCGGGATATATGATGCAACACGGCTGTCGGCATAAGCGCCGAATCCTGCGCTCACGCTGTCGAATACCGGTACATTGTAAATACCGCTGCTGATGAACTCGGCATTTGTCGGTTCCGTCTTTCCGAGTATGAAAAGCGCAGTCGTCTGCAATCCCTCCGCAAGCACATCAAGCTTGTCCAGCGGGATATTTTTTATGCTTCCCGTCTCATACCGCTGGAGCGTGGATTTGCTGATGCCGGTTACAGCGGCAAGTTCCTGGTACGACAATCCGAGTTCCTTTCTTCTCTGTTTTATCCGTTCCGATGCAAGTACAGTTTCCATAGCTTTCCTCCGTATGTCTCTTCCGCCCGGTTTTGACCGGACAATTACATTATATGATGTCCATAATGCAATTATATCACAAAATTCCCAATATTGCAACATATTTTGCAAAAATTTGGAAAAAGTTGCAGATATGAGTTGACAAATGCAAAAAGATGTGGTATTATAAAGTTGTCCCAAAAATGCAACAAAGGAGCAGATTTCCCTCTTTTGCAACAGGAAGGAGGAACGGTGTACAGATGTAATAAGTGCGGAAACGAGAGCAAAAATGCAGTCAATGTGTACGAACGGGACGGGAGCTTATCGGTGAAATGCGCGGAATGCGGAAGCACGGACATAAGCCCCGGAACCGAGAAATGCAGTATATGCGGCAGGGTACTGTACAGATCGGAACGCGCCTATGAAGCGGGCGAACTGCTGATCTGCGGGAACTGTCTGACGGAAGTAATGATTGGATAGGAGAGGAGCATGAACGTTAAGAGATTTCTTGAATCGCATAAGGAAACGGACGACAGTATAAATGTCGGGCTTGAGGAGATAGCCCGGCTCCGTGCGCTTGCGGAGCGGACTACGCGGTATATATCTTTCGACGGCGGGAGCAGTCCGAAAGGAGCGGTATCGGATAAAGTCGGGAACTACGCGGTAAAGATAGCCGATCTTGAAATGAAGATCGACCGCGAGATCGACCGGCTCGTTGATATCCGGGATCAGATAGAGGAAATGGCATCAAGTCTCGGAGATGAGACGCAGAGGAATGTGATAATGCGGCATTACATACTGCATGAACCGTGGGAGCTTGTCGCGGAGAAGCTTTGTTTCAGCCCCCGCCACGTCATGAGACTTCACAGACAAGCGCTGGAGAAGCTCACGGAGATGTGGAGAGACAGGGAGAGCGCATGAAGCGGCGGACGCGCCGCGGCGAAATGCGTAGCGACATTCTTCAATGGGCGGGTGCACCACCTCGGTTAGTTATTCTCTGCTAAATACAAGAAAAAGACTGCTGAAATTCGTTGGTTTCAGCAGTCTTTCATTTAGTTCCGGCAGCTCACTCCGCTGCGGAGAAGCTGTCCTTGCCTGCACCGCAGAGAGGACATTCAAAATCATCGGGGAGATCCTCGAATTTCGTGCCGGGCGCTATACCGCAATCGGGCGCGCCTACAGCCTCGTCGTACTCCCAGCCGCAAAGATCGCAAACGTACTTCATTCCTTCATCGCTCCTTTCGTGAAAAATTGTTATATTCCTGTCTCTCCCGCTGCTTCGCGGAAAAGGCATTTTTACCGTGAAGAACTGTCTTTCATTCTTTAATGAAAACTTTCCGGTCTCGTCACGATTCAGATATGCGCGCTTGCGCGCTCCACAATTGTCAATTATCAATTGTCAATTGTCAATTACTTCTCAGTGATGGTGTGGTATCTCTCCGGGCGCCGGTCACGGAAAATTCCCCAGCTCAGCCGCATATCATAAACCTCGTCGAGATCGAATCCCGCGCAGATGACCTTATCTCCGTCACGCCCCGCGTCTGCGATAATATCGCCGGTATCGTCGGTGATGAACGACGAGCCGTAGAACGTGAGCGCGGACTTCTGACCGCCGTTCTCGTCACAGGGCTCCACAGTCTCGGTGCCGAAGCGGTTCGCCGCGATGACCGGTATAACGTTCGCAGCCGAATGCCCCTGCATAGCGCGTCTCCAGTGCGGCATACTGTCGCAGTCAAGCACCGGCTCGCTCCCGATAGCTGTCGGATAGAACAGCAGTTCCGCGCCTTCGAGTGTAAGGCATCTCGCCGTTTCCGGGAACCACTGATCCCAGCAGATACCCACACCGATACGCGCGAACCGGGTCTGCCACACCTTGAAGCCCGTATCACCGGGGGTGAAGTAGAACTTCTCCTGGTAGTAGTGATCGTCGGGGATATGGGTCTTGCGGTAAACGCCGAGCACTTCCCCGTCCGCGTCTATCACCGCGCAGGAATTGAAAAGCCTGTTCCCGTCCCGCTCGTAGAAGCTTATCGGAAGCACAACTCCGAGTTCCTTTGCGAGAGCCGAGAAATGCAGTACCGCGTCGTTTTCGGCTGTCGGCTTTGCGAAAGCGTAGTATTCATACCTGCGCTCCTGGCAGAAGTACTGCCGCTCGAACAGCTCCGGGAGCAGTATTATCTGCGCGCCGTTTTTTGCGGCTTCGCGGACGAGCCTGTCCGCAAGCGCGATATTCTCGTGTATATCTGTCGTGCAGTGCATCTGTACTGCCGCCGTGGTTACTTTTCGCATTGTCCCTCCATAAAGATCAGATGAATGGTATATTTGCTTTCACAAGCATTGCGTGTTTCTTTTCCGCCTTTTTTCCGGTGAAAACGGTAGCCGTGCCGTCTGTGAGAACTGCGGCTTTTATGCCGCGTTTTGCAGCTCCGAGAGCTGTTGCCGTGACACAGCCGTATCTGTCAAGTCCGCAAAGGTGTAACTCGTCATATTTCCTGTTCCGGACACGCTCCAGCAGTTCCTTGTTGGTCAGCGCGTCACCGAACAGCTTGTCGAATATCAGCCCGGAAACGATATCAAGCCCGCTGTACAGTTCCGCTCCCTCGGTGCCTGCGATAGAGTAGCCGAAAAGAAGCCGGTTCGTCGGAAGGTTCTGTATAAGATGCCTGATGTAGATAACATCGCACCCGCTGTCACTGTACTTGTGTATCAGTCCGTTCACTGCCGATACCAAAGCCGGCGTGTCGTATGCAAACCTCGGTTTGCGCTTCTCATACAGATAGTCGTTCTGCATATCAATAACTATAAGCGCTGTTTTGTCCGTCATGGTGCAATTCCTTTCCTGCTATTCCGGTATCTGCTGTGTGATGCAGTGAATATTTCCCCCGCCCTTGATGATGCCGATAGCATCAACGGGGACTATCTCACGTTCCGGGAGGAGCGAGCGCATTATTTCAAGCGCGCGTCTGTCGTTCGGCGCATTCTCACCGCCGAACTGCGGGAGAAGAACGATATCGTTTGCGAAGAAGAAGTTGACGTAAGACGCGGCGAGCCGTTCCCCGACCTCGCGGGTATCTTCGCCGTCCTCGAACTCGTAGTCCTGCATATCGCTTTCGGTGACGGTGACGGGGATATCGGGTATCGGGAGCTTATGGACGGTTATCCTGCGCCCCCTTGCGTCGGTGCAGTTTTCAAGCGCTTCAAGGCACGCCGAGGACAGTGCGTACTGCGGGTCACCCGTGTCGTCAGTCCACGCAAGCACAACTTCCGCGGGTCTTATAAATGCGCAGACGTTATCGACGTGCTCGTTCGTTTCGTCGTTGAAGATGCCCCGCGGGAGCCATATCACCTTTTCCGCGCCGAGATAACGGCAGAGTGTCTGCTCTATTTCCGCCTTTGACATGGCGGGGTTGCGTCCGTGGCTCAAAAGGCAGGCTTCTGTGGTGAGTATCGTCCCTTCCCCGTCCGAGTGTATGGAACCGCCCTCAAGCACGAAATCACCTGCGCTTATGCAGTCAAATCCCGCTTTCCGGCAGAAGGCTTCCGCGAACGCATCGTCCTTTGCCCAGTCCGCATAAAGCCCGTCATATTCCCCGCCCCAAGCATTGAACCGCCAGCTTATCCCGCGGACATCGCCGGTATCGGGGTTTTTAACGAATGTGGGGGCGACATCTCTCGCCCATGAATCGTCGGTGGGAATGTCGAGGAGCTTTATCCTGTCCGACTTGCGGAGAAGCCGTCCGGCATTTGCACTGGAGCGTTCATTCACCGCGACATAAACGTCCTCATGTTCGGAGATGGTGTTGATTATCTCTGCGAACGCGGACGCTGCGGAGACGGACTTCCCCCACGAACCGGGGCGCTCCGGGAATATCAGTATCGCTGCTCTCTGGCGGGAAAACTCGGCGGGCATATAATATCCGTTCACGACAGTCTCTCCTTGAAATCGGTGTAGCCGAACCGCTTCACAAGCTCATAGGAGCCGTCGGTGTGGAGTACCCCGATATCCGGCAGCGGCATACCGTTGAAAGTATTGTTCTTGACCATTGTATAAAGCGCCATATCCTCGAAGCAAAGCCTGTCGCCGGCTTCAAGAGGCATATCGAAGCTGTAATCGCCGATGATGTCACCGGCAAGGCAGGTACGGGAGGAAAGGCGGAAAGTGCAGTTCTTCTCCCCTGCTTCACCGCTCCCGAAAAGGGGCGGGCGGTACGGCATTTCAAGTACATCGGGCATGTGGCAGGCAGCGCTTGCATCGAGTACCGCGATATCCATACCGTTGTGCATCGTCTCCATAACTTCCGTGACGAGCCAGCCCGCGTTCAGCACCACAGCTTCTCCGGGTTCGAGATACACCTGCACGCCGTACTTCTCGGAGAACCGCTTTATCAGCGATACAAGCCCCTCGGTGTCGTAACCGGGCTTCGTGATATGATGCCCGCCGCCGAAGTTCACCCATTTGCATTTGTGCAGATACTTACCGAACTTTTCCTCGACAGCGGAAACTGTCTTTTCGAGGGGTTCAAAGCCCTGTTCGCAGAGGGTATGGAAATGTATGCCGTCAACGCCCTCAAATGCAGTCTCGTCGAAATCCGCGGCTTTCACGCCGAGGCGCGAGAACGGCGCGCAGGGGTCATATATCGGCTCGTCCTGAGTGGAGCATTCCGGGTTTATGCGTATGCCTATGCTCTTTCCCTTGCAGCGGTCACGGAATTTCCGGAGCTGTGTGAAAGAGTTGAACACGATATGATCGGAAATCTCCGCGATCTCGGCGAACTCGCTGTCCTTGTATGCCGGGCAGAAGCAATGCACATCTTTCCCGAAATGGTCGTGTCCGAGTTTTGCTTCATACAGTCCGCTGGCGGTAGTTCCGGACAGGTATTCCGCTATCAGCGGATATACTGCGAACATCGAGAATGCTTTCTGCGCGAGGAGTATCTTTGCGCCGGACTTATCCGACACACTGCGCAGTATTTCGAGGTTGCGCACCAGAGCCTTTTCGTTGAGAACGTATGCGGGTGTGGCGATCTCACCGAGAACGTGGTGAGCAAGCAATTTATTGTTCATAGCAATAGTTCCGTTAAATCTGTTTTTTCTCTGTAATTTCTGCACGGAGTCTTCGCCAGCCCCACTGCGTTTCAGTCGGCAGCCGCCCATAGCTGTACGCTCTGAAATACTGCATTAATTTAGGGTGTCCAGCACCCTTTTTTAAAGGGGGTTGGCGGGGTCCGGGGCAGCGCCCCGTCTCTCAAATCTCTTGAAAATCTCTTTTTGGAACGCGTCCTTGGATCCAAGGTGAAACCTTGGTCTGGTCTGGGGCGAAGCCGCCAGCAGGGTTTGGGACGGCGTCCCATCAGCCGAAGGCAGAAGGTATAGCAGGGACTTTCGTTCTTTTCGCCCGCAAGATATTTTGCTTTCCTTTTTCGGCTCTCTGCCGGCGTGGCGAGTTACTTTCCGTCCGTAGCGACGGAAAGTAACCAAAGGGCGCGTACCGCTCGATGATCAAAGTAGCCTGCACGAGCTGCGCCCCGTCATACAGAACAGCTTTTTTCCGAATGTCGAACCTGTCATCGAGTACGGCATAGGCAGGCTCTTTGACAACTCGCGGAAAAGGGCAAAATCGACAGGCGAGTGCCGTCGCAGCCGCTGCGGGGTGCTTGTTCCTGTTAGTCCTGTACCGTATCAGAGGGCGCTGTCCGCTCAATCTATCAATTGTCCCGCACAGAGCGTCTGCTCACGCTTGTAAAGGGGTCTGTTGAGATTCTGCGCCTGTTGAGAGTTTGCTCTTTCGGGGACGTGAATGTCACAAAGTATGGTTCCCTGCTTAAGGAACAAGAACAGGGTTCTCGTTCACCTGCCACGGCAGACCGTACTTGTTCAGCGCGTCCATATACGGGTCGGGATCGAATTCCTCCACGTTGAACACGCCCGCTCCGCTCCATGTTCCGCTCGCTATCATCGCCGTTCCGATCATCGCCGGTACCCCCGTTGTATATGACACTGCCTGCGCACCCGTCTCCTTGTAGCATTCCTGGTGATCGCACACATTATAAATATAGATATTGCGCTCCTTGCCGTCCTTGATGCCGCGGAAAATGCAGCCGATATTAGTCTTCCCCACAGTGCGCGGACCCAGTGATGCCGGATCCGGGAGCAGCGCTTTCAGAAACTTTATCGGCACTATCTCCCTGCCCTCAAAATGGACAGGCGTAGTTCCCAGCATTCCCACATTCTGTAAGCATTTCATGTGCGTAAGGTAGGACTGGCCAAACGTCATAAAGAAACGTATGCGCTTTACATTCGGTATATTCTTCGCAAGGGATTCGATCTCTTCGTGGTGGAGCAGGTACATATCCTTCATTCCAACGCCGTCAAAATCGTACTCGCGCTTGATCTCCATAGGCTTTGTCTCTACCCAGTGACCGTTCTCCCAGTAAGAGCCGTTTGCGGACACTTCGCGCAGATTTATCTCCGGGTTGAAGTTCGTTGCGAACGGGTATCCGTGGTCACCGCCGTTGCAGTCGAGAATGTCGATATAGTGTATCTCGTCGAAGTAGTGCTTGAGTGCATAAGCCGTGTAAACGCTGGTAACGCCGGGGTCAAAGCCGGTGCCGAGAAGTGCGGTCAGCCCCGCAGCCTTGAACTTATCCCGGTATGCCCACTGCCACGAATAGTCGAAGTACGCGGTGAAGCCCTTTTCCTTGCAGCGCTTCTCGTATATCGCGCGCCACTCCGGATCGTCGGTGTCTTCAGCCTCATAGTTTGCCGTATCGACGTAATTCGCGCCGCATTCAAGGCACGCGTCCATTATCGTGAGATCCTGATACGGCAGAGCAACATTCAGCACGGTATGAGGCTTGAACTGCTTCATAAGCTCGCAGAGAGAATCGAAGCTGTCCGCGTCAACAGCCGCCGTTGTAAGCACAGCCTTTGTCTTGTCTCTGAGCTTATCTGCAAGCGCGTCGCACTTGCTCTTTGTACGGCTTGCAATGAGAATTTCGGTGAAAACGGGGTTCTCGCAGCACTTGTGAATTGCGACAGTCGCTACTCCGCCGCAGCCGATAACCATTAACTTCATTTATTTTTCCTCCTGTATTTGCAGTGTATTTATTTTCTTTTCCGCGCCCTCTTCTTCCATAAGCATATCTTCAACATACTTGGGGAGCATGAACGCGCCCATGTGCAGGTGGGTAGTGTAGTACCACGTCTTTATCCCGCGGTCATTCCACCTTTTTGCGTCAAGGTCTTTGAGCGGGTGGTACTTCTTTGACGCAAATCCGAACAGCCAGTAACCCGACGGGCAGGTGGGTATATGCGCCTGATACACACGGCTTATGGGGAATGACTTGTACGCCTTTCGGTGCATTGCACGGCAGGTCTCCTCGTCCTCATCGAAGAACGGGCTTCCGTGCTGATAGACCATAATGCCGTCATCGCGGAGAGCCTTGTAACAGCTCCCGTAGAACTCTTTGGTGAACAGCCCCGCGGTATGTCCGAGGGGGTCTGTGCTGTCGTTTATGATGAGGTCATACTCGCCCTGCATACCGCGCAGGAACCGCAGTCCGTCACGGTTTGAGACTTCAACGCGGGGGTCATCGAGACCGCGTGCGTTATCCGGGAAGAACTCCCTGCACACATCAACGAACATCTCGTCCGGCTCCACAACGTCGATATGCTCGATCTCGTCGTAGTAGGACAGCTCGCGTGCTACACCGCCGTCACCTCCGCCTATGACAAGGACGTTGCGGACATTCGGGTGGACTGCCATAGGTACATGGACGATCATCTCATCGTAGGTGAACTCGTCCTTTTCCGAGAAGATAACGCTTCCGTCGGAGGTGAGGAACCGCCCGAATTCTTCCGATTCAAACACGTCGATGCGCTGGAAGTCGCTTGTTCCGCTGAACAGCTGTTTTTCAACGCGGATCGACATTTTCACATTGCTTGTATGCATTTCCGAAAACCAAAAATCCATAATATCTCCTCAATCAGCTAAACTCTGCAAAATCCGCATGGAGTCTCCGCCAACCCCACTGCGTTTCAGTCTGCGCTCGCCCACAGCTGTGCGCTCTGAAATACTGCATTAATTTAGGGTGTCCAGCACCCTTTTTTAAAGGGGGTTGGCGGGGGGCTGGGGGGCAGAGCCCCCTCTCTCAAATTTCTTGAAAATCTCTTTTTGGAACGCGTCCTCGGATCCAAGGCGGAGCCTTGGTCTGGTCTGGGACGAAGTCGCCAGCGGGGCTTGGGGCAGAGCCCCATCAGCCGAAGGCAGAAGCCGACAGCAGTGACCCGCCGTCAACCGCCATAATGCAACTATTTCAAAACATTCAGTTTTGAAATATCCGGGTCTTCCGGTCCCTGCATGGAACAGCCCTTTTCTTTCGCGTACAGAATGTAGTCTATGATCTCCTCAGTGATCTGCTCGCCCGGCGCAAGTATCGGTATTCCCGGCGGATAGCACATTACGAACTCCCCGCAGATGCGCCCCGCCGTCTCGCGTATCGGGATAAGCTCCTTCTCGGAATAGAACGCCTTCTGCGGTGTCGCGGCAACGATCGGCGCGATGTACTCCGCGTTGTGGAGCATCGAACTCTTCCGCGAATACAGACGCTTGATGTCCTCAAGCGCTCCCACAAGACGCTCTATGTCCTGTATGCGGTCACCTATGGAGATGTAGGCAAGTATGTTGCCGATATCACCGAACTCTATCTGAATGTCGTACTCGTCGCGGAGCAGGTCATACACCTCGATACCGGTCAGCCCCATGTCGCGGGTATATACCGACAGCTTCGTAACATCAAAGTCGAAGATGCTTCCCCCGTTTACTATGTCCTTTCCGTAGGCGTAATATCCGCCGATCGAGTTTATCTCTTTGCGTGCGTACTCTGCCATTGCCGACACTTTTTCGAATGATTCACGCCCGCGGAGCGCAAGGTTCCGGCGGGATATGTCAAGGCTCGACAAAAGAAGATAGGAAGCACTCGTGGTCTGCGTGAGATTGATTATCTGCTCCACATAGCGGGTGTTGACGGTGCTGTTCAGCAGGAGCAGAGAGCTTTGGGTAAGGCTTCCGCCGGACTTGTGCATTGAAACCGCAGCCATATCCGCGCCCGCTTCCATGCCCGAAACAGGCAGTGCCTCGTGGAAGTAGAGATGAGTGCCGTGCGCCTCGTCCGCAAGCACCAGCATACCGCGGTCATGCGCAAGCTTCACTATCGAGCGCAGATCGGAACAGATGCCGTAGTATGTCGGATTGTTGACAAAGACCGCCACAGCGTCCGGATTCTCGTTCATCGCTTTCTCAACCGCCGCAGTCTCCATGCCGAGAGCGATCCCGATGTGGTTGTCAACATCGGGGTTGACATAGACCGGCTCGGCTCCGCAGAGAACAAGCGCATTTATGACGCTCTTGTGGACGTTGCGGGGGAGGATTATCTTGTCGCCGGCTTTGCAGGCGGTAAGGATCATGCTCTGCACCGCGGAAGTGGTCCCGCCTACCATGAAGTATGCGTGAGCCGCGCCGAAAGCATCGGCTGCAAGCTGTTCCGCGTCGTAGATGACGGAAACGGGGTGGCAGAGGTTGTCCAGCGGTTTCATCGAGTTTACGTCAAGACTGACGCACTGCTCGCCGAGAAGCTTCACAAGCTCCGGGTTGCCGCGTCCGCGCTTATGGCCGGGTACATCGAAAGGTACCACGCGCTGTTTTCTGAATCTTTCGAGCGCCTCATAGACGGGCGCAGCTTTCTGTCTTTCAATATCCATAGCAATACTTCCGCAAACAAAAAAGTGATACGAACCGTATCACTTTAGAATAGTCTTTTTCCGAATGGGTTAAGATCTTACCTTAATGTTTTCGGACAGTGCCGTTTCTTATTGACCGTTTCACAAGTGATTCGATTATGAAGTTATCATCTTATAAAATTTGAGCTTCTAACTCAATCAATAACGCGGCTTTACCCGCTGTTTCGGCATCTGACCCGCCTGTCCGTATGGGCGTTTTTTATCGGTCAGTTTGTATTATAACATATTTCCCGCTTTTTGTCAATATATAGCAGGCGCAGAATGTCATTGTTTGTCACTCCGGCGTGTGGTAAACTTGTATTATCCGAAAGGACAGGAGGGAACGAGATGAGTGAGAAAAGGAAAGGGTTTCTGATGTACGCGGATTACTGCGACTATTTCGAGATGCTGGAGGACGCGGAGCTCGGTGCGCTTATCAAGCAGTTCTTCCGCTATACGTCGGGCAGGGACGCGGATATTTCGGGGTTTACGCAGGGTATGAAGTTCCTTTACACATTGATCAGACAAAACTACGAAAGAGATACAACGGCATATAAAACTATGTGCGCTGCCCGTTCAGAAATGGCAAAAAAGAGAGAACAACATAAACGTGACGGCGCATCTGACAATAAACCCTCTTATGACAACAATAAGATAGAACAAGAATCTTATGATATGTATCGTGATTTACAATAGCACTTTAGTATATAGAAGCACACTTGTGCACAAGTGTGCTTTTCTGTGCACAAGCGTGCTTTTTTGTGGTCTTGTGTGACTGATATAGATATAGATACAGAAACAGAGAAAGATAATGATATTGAAATTGATATTGTTATTGATAAAGAGAAAGAGAAAGAGCACCTCTTGTGAGGTGCGTGACGCACACGAATAATAATAACCGCCCTTGTGTTGACAAGAGCGGGAAACTGTGGTATAATAGCTTTAGCGACAGGGCAAGAGGTACTTTTGATCAGAAAGTACAGCTCTCGGAGCAGTATAGTAGTTAAAGAGTAACCACCAGACCGTCGAAAGCATGGTGGTTATTTCTTTTTGCAAAAATAACCGCCGGCGCCATGCAAAACGCTTGACACCGGCGGGAAACTGTGGTATAATAGCTTTAGCGACAGAGCAAAATGTTTGCTCTCGGAGCAGACTGATTATTTTAAGAAATAACCGCCCGCAGTTTGGAGAGCAGGGTGGTTATTTCTTTTTGTTGCGGCAGGTTCTGACCCGCTCACAAAAGAAACTCACATAAGCTCCGATAAACGAAGCATTGATGAGCACTATATGTATTGCCTCGCCGAGAAGCTCTGACAATACACTCAGAAATCCCATCTTCATCGCTCCTTTCGCAGTCCTCGCCCGCAATTTCATTGCGAGATTTATACACTGCTCCGAGAAGCGATATTCACCTTGCTTTACCTGCGCATAGAGCGCCACGGTTTCACAGCAATTATACCACAGGCGGACGGAAGCTGTCAATACCCGGCGGAACGGCAGATGCAATATTCCCCGGCACATTTTTCTTCCCGAAAAACCTTGAAATCTCGCCGGGGCTGTGCTATAATTATATTCAATGCAATAATCAGAAAGGGAAATGTGAAATTGAAAACTGCCGTCACGGACAGGACGCTGTCATATATGAAATACGATCCGGAGCATACCTCGGCAGGCGCGCTCAAAGCCTACGCGAACGCCGTGTTCAACTGCGGTGCCGACTATATGGAGATAAACACCCGTACCGCCTCGCTCATGGCGCTTGACGACTACTCCGACAAATACATGCTCACCATAAACAGCACTTTCGACTGCGGATTCTGCACAAGCAATACTTTCGCTTACGCCGTTGTGCCGTTCTCGAAGGCTTCGCTCATCGACTTTCTTCCGCAGGAACAGCCGATCATAATCGAGATAAATGCCGACGAATACAGCGCTCCCGCGGTCATTCTCTTCCTCCACAGCTTTGACTTTATCCGCCGTGTCTCCGCTATCCGCATAACCGGTCTTTTCGGTGACAGCATAGATACCCTCGTCAAATGGTGCAGGTCGAACCTGTTCCTGCCGGTGGATATCTGTCCGCTGAACACGATGATGACCGGCGCTTCCGACGCGATCATCGCGCAGAACGCAGGCGCTTCAATGCTCACCCTCTCATTCGGGCGGGGCTACTACTTCACTGCCCTCGAACAGTACATAATAAGCCTTAACATCACCCGTCGCACTGTCCTCCACAAAGACGTGATAAAGGCTATCTGCATCGCAAGCTTCATCTTCACCGATCTTTTCTCCGTAATTCCCGCGGGACTTGCGAGAATGCTCGATACCGACGGCGAGGTGACCGGCACCGTCTATGACCTTGAATCCGGCGTGCTCTACCGCCCCTACCGCGTGATGCAGCGCCCCCCGAAGCCACAGGGAGACAGCCTTATCGACAGGAAGATAAAAAGCATCGGTCTTGAACACGAGATCGAAACTGCAATAATAGATATGCTGAAAAAAGTCAATTTCAGCTTCTACAAAGAGATCACCAAAAGAAACATCATAGACTGAAATTTAATTGACAATTGATAATTGATAATTGACAATTGTGGAGCGCGCGAAGCGCGCATATTTGAATCGTGACGAGAATTGGTATCTCCTCAAAAGGAAACAGGGCTTTTAGCTTTGTCACAATTCAGATTCGTCCGCGAAGCGGACACAATAATTATCAATTGTCAATTGTCAATTGTCAATTATAGACGGAGATTGCTATGGATAACGGAACAGTATCGTATAAATGCCCGTCCTGCGGTGCGGGTCTGACCTATTCCGCGGAATCAAGGGACTTTCACTGCATCTACTGCGGATCGCATTTCAGCGCCGATATGCTGGACGCGCCTTTGCATGAGGATTCCCAGCCCGCTTACGGCTCGCAGACGGATAATGACCCCGCTATCGAAGAAAAACGCCGGAAATTCGGTGACGAGAGCCGGCTCTATATCTGCCCCAGCTGCGGTGCGTCAATATTCACCGACTCGGAGGTAGCCGCTACCGCCGAGTGCTACTACTGCCACAGCCCCGCGGTGCTTTCCGGACGGCTCTCCGGTGAGTTCCGCCCCGATCTTATCATACCGTTCAAACGCTCCCGCGGTGAAGCGATAATGAAGTTCAACGAGTGGATAAAGCCGAAGAAGTTCTTCCTTGCAAAAGGCTTCGGAAGCTCCGAATCCCTCAACAAGATACAGGGCATCTATATCCCCTTCTGGCTGACCGACTGCTGTGTTGAGGGGAAGATGACCGCGGACTGCTACAAGACCGTAGGCTCCGCAAGAAAGGGCGACTACATCATCGTCACCGAAGATCACAGCTTCGCCGTGCGCGACGGGAGCGTAATTTACAGGCAGGTCCCTGCCGACGCTTCTTCCCGCGCGGACGATGCGCTCATGGACAGCATAGAGCCGTTCGACTACAAGGAGCTGACCGAGTTCGATATGTCCTACCTCTCCGGTCACAGCGCACAGCGGTACGATATGGAGAAGTACACCATTATCCCCCGCATCACAAACCGCGTGACAGAAGCCACGGAGGAAGTGTTCAAATCAAGCATCATCGGCTACAACCGGATAAATGTGACATCAAAGGAATTCAGGATAACAAACATCAATTTCAAGCAGGCTATGATGCCGATGTGGTTCCTCACCTACTTCTACAAGGATAAGCTGTATTACTTCGCAATGAACGGGCAGACAGGCAAATTCGGCGGAAGGCTTCCGCTCAACAAGCCGAAGCTGATATTCTTCTCATTCGGGATCCCAATGCTTGTCGGAACTGCGCTGTTCCTGCTCCTTCGGCTGGGAGGAATGCTATGATGAGGAAGAAGATGACCGCCGTTTTCGCTGCATTCTTTATCTGCATTGCCGTATTCTGCTTCCCGTCCTTTGCGTCCTCCGCGTCGGTGCATATCATTGACGATGCGAGAGTTATGTCGGAGGAGAACGAGCGCAAGCTTGAAAGCAAGGCGAAGGAAGCTGCATCAAAGACCGGCTTCAACATCGTGATAATATCATCAAATGATATCGGCACGCCCAAGACCGATGCGCACGTTGTGGAGTTCGCGGACGACAAGTATGAGGAGCTGTGCGGTATCGAAACGAACGGCATACTGTTTCTGATAAACTGCGACACAAAGTATGATTACATATCGACGAGCGGCGACTGCATAGAGTATTTCAGCGATTACCGCATTGACGAAATTTTCGACGAGATATGGGACGATATGAAAGCGGAGAGGTTCTCACAGGCTGCATACGGGTTCCTTGAATGCGTCGAATATTACTATGAGGAAGGCAGAGACAATCACGATATGCACCCGGACTACGGTGTAACAGCCGAGCCCGATGACCCGCTTTCCCGCCTTACAAGCATAGATCCGATAGAAATGCTTCATATGCTTGGTGTGATAGCGTTTCTTTCATTGCTGATAGGAACCGGCATCTACTCGGGAAATGCAAAGCAGTTCAAAGTTGAGAAGCCCGGCACCCGCAACTACATTCTCGACAACTCCCTCGTGTTCGACAACAAGAGCGATGTGTTTGTCGGACGTGTCGTGAATAAAACCTACTCTCCGCGCACCAGATCGTCCTCCGGCAGCAGCAGCCGCAGCAGCGGTCGCCATAGCTCCGTCCACCGCTCCAGCAGCGGCGGTCACCATGGCGGCGGCGGCAGACATAGATGAGAGCGGGGAGAGAGTTTAAGAGAGTTTAAGAGAGTTTAAGAGATTTTAAGAGAGTTTAAGAGATTTTTGCCCTACGCGGGCGGCGGCGGGGAACGCCCCGCGGCGAAATGCGTAGCGACATTCTTCTATCGGCGGGTGCGCCACCTCGGTTAGTTATACACTTCTATACATAGTAAAAGACTGTTGAAATCTGTTAGTTTCAGCAGTCTTTTTATTATGTATAGAACAGACCCGCCCTATACAGGCTGCAATCTTCTAATACGACACCACATCACCGTCGGTCAGACCGCTCAGGATCACTGTCAGTCCGCCGGAGGAATGACCGGCTTCGACAGGAACACGGACTCGGTTCCCGTTATCGTCAAGATAGCAGTATGTGCTCCCGGAATAGGTCAAAACCGACTTGTCCGGCACGCAGAGCGCGTTCGGGTCATTGAACGTCTTGACAAGCACTGTCGCCCAGCCGGCCGAAACAATGCTTCCCGCTTCCTCGTTCGCACGCTCCAGCTCGCCCTCGTCCAATGCGATGACAACGCCATTTATACCGCCTTTCGCACGGCTGTCCGGCATCATCACTACCCGCCCGGTGAACTCGCTGTTCGTGCCGAATTTAAGCACCACTTTCCTGCCGAGAGCAAATGCGTCATTGCTTCCTTTCACCACGACATAAACCTCGCTCCGGTCAGCTATCGTGCATATCTGCGTTCCCGCTTCCATTGCCGTTCCCGCGTCCCAGAACTTTGAATCCCACACCACACAGTCGTAGGGCGCGCGTATCGTGTAGCAGTCGATCTTGTACTGCACCAGCTCCAGCTTCTTCGCCTCGATCTCGTATTCCGTCTTTGCGAGCGCACTTCCGGAGGACTGATACCGGGCAAGGGCGCTGTCCGTCAGTATCTTCTGATTCTGATAGTCGTAGTCAAGCCCGGAGGAGTCGAATACCGCGATAACATCGCCTTTCTGCAATACATCGCCTTTCTTGACATTGTACGAAAGTATGTTGGTATCCGCAGGAGCATAGATGCCCTCGGCGTAGGGGTACGCGACTTCCGCGCCTATGGTGGAGTATTCGGCAAGCTCGTACCTCTGCGCTTCGGCAGTGGTGTAGCTTCCGTTCGCATTGCCGTCAAGTATCGGAATCTTGATCTCGGCGGAAACGTCTTTATTCGCGCACCCGCACAAAAGCAGTGCCGATGCGGTCAATGCGGTAATTTTTATCAGTTTGTTCTTCATATAATCTCTTTTATTTACACAAAATGGAGTCTTCACCAACCCCACTGGCGGGGAACGCCCCGCTGCGAAATGCGTAGCGACATTCTTCTTTCGGCGGGTGCATTGCACGGAAGCAATGGCAGTTGCCGTCAAGAGCGCGCACGATGCGCGCATATAAAACGGCAACGACACCACCTCGGTTAGCTATACTCTGCTATTTCACAAATGGAGTCTCTACCAACCCCACTGCGTTTCAGTCGGCACCCGCCCACAGCTGTGCGCTCTGAAATACTGCATTAATTTAGGGTGTCCAGCCCCCTTTTTTAAAGGGGGTTGGCGGGGGGTTGGGGGGCAGAGCCCCCTCTCTCAAATCTCTCCAAAGTCTCTCCAAAATCTCTCCAAAGTCTCTCACGAGATCTCTCCAAAGAAAGTCTCATACGCCTCTCGCGTTGAGAGATAGAGCATCTTATACACGCCGGTGTCGTCGTTCACATAATAATTGCAGTGGTTGGACATCACGGCGATGCCGGTATGGTCAGACCTGTCGTAGAAGATGCCGGTGATAGCGCCGAGAGCATTGCCGGTGTGACCGTACATCACACGCCCCGGCACAAGCGTCCCGTCATATATCCGCACATTCAGCCCGACGCTGTACTGCTCGGTGCTGATGCGCGGTTTGTGCATCTCGGAAAGCGACTCCTCCGAGATTATCCGCACATTCCCGCATTCCTTCACTCGCCCGTCCCCCGCAAGAGCAGTGCCGAGCCTTGCAAGGTCGGGGGCGGTGATAAGAAGCTCACTCTGCGCCTGAAGATAGGAATTTCCCAGCCCGAAGGACTCGTAGTAATACGCTGTGCGCCCCCATGTCGCCGGGTCATAGATCATTCCGTCGTAATCGTATATCTTCGCGCAGTTCTCTTTTCTTTCAATATAATCGTTCGCATACCCCGCGTCCATTCCGAGAGGCTTGAACAGGTGCTTGTCCGCGTATTCCTGGAAATACTCGCCGGTGAGTATTTCGATCACCGAACCTATCATGCCCGAACCGAAATTCGTGTAATTGTAGAACTCGCCCGGCTCGGTGCCGATAAGCGCACCTTTCAGTATGTACCCGGTTTCGTAGCGCTCAGTTATGCCAAGCTCGAAGCGCGATGTGTCGGTTATCCCGGCGGTGTGGGTGAGGAGATGCCACAGCTTCACGCGCCCCTTGGTGTAATCCGTGTTGAACGGCAGCCCCGTCACTTCCTCAAGATCGCTCTCCGGAGATATCAGCCCCTTGTCGCAGAGCTGCATAAGAAGCACGGTGGAGATCGTCTTTGAGACGCTGGCGGCGCGGTAGATCGTATCGGCGGTGCAAGGCACCTCGTTCTCCGTGTCCGCAAGTCCGAATCCGTCGGCGTAGATTATCTTCCCGTCGCGGAATACAGCCGCGCTCATTCCATAGACTCCGCATTCCTCCCGTATCTCCTCAAGGCGGGCGCCGAATGCGTCAAGCTGAGCCTGTGTATATACCGGCTCCGGCGCGGAGACCGGCACAGCCTCGGTATCTTCCGTGACAAGCTCGGCTATGATATCCGGCTCCGTTGTCTCCGGCGGGAGTGAGGTATGCACGAAATCCATATCCGCGCCGTCCGAGATATCACTGCACCCGCAAAGGAGCGCGGTAACGATGAGTGCCGCTGAAAAATAAACTCTTTTCTTCATGTGTGTTACGGTTTTATCAGTCCGGCAATTTACGCGCAGTAAACTTTAACAGCTTAACCACTGCCGTTTCTTTTGACATGGTTTATCCTCCTGTAAGGTCAGTTATCAGCATATACCGAGGTCGCATCTACGCCGGTTCCTTATTCTCTTGATCTCATCGTAGTCTATCGGGGGGTGTTCGGGCAGGTTATTCTTATCGCAGTAGTGGGACTTCTTGCACCAGTCGCCGTATTCCTTCTGGTCATCGTATTTGAGGTTGCAGATAGCACAGCCGTATTCATTTCCGTCCGGGTCTTCCTCGCTCGTCCACGCGGAACCTCCTGCCGCGCCTTCGAGTTCCTCTGCGGACAGCTCGTCGGACTTCTGCGCCATTTCTGCTCTGAACTCCTTCTCGGCTTCGAGCATTTCCTCAACGGTAACGTCATAACCGTTCTGAACGGCGATCTTAACAAGCTCGTCCTTGTCCTTGATACCGGCGATCTTCGCCTGTAATTCTTCGTTTGTCTGTAATTCAGCTATAAGCTTCTTTGCGGTTTCCTTTGACATTGTTTTGTCCTCCTTAAATGTTATTGCGTTATCTGTCCGGGTGTTATATATGTTATCTTTTATGGGGTTTTTTACGCCCATAACGCCCCTCGTTATTTTCCGCACAGTAGAATCTATCCTTGCACCATTCATTGTTATCTTTCTGATACCCATAGTCATGATATGAGGCAAGGCAGTTCAATTCATGTCCGTCTTTGGCATCTTCGTGGTCTGACCACTTACCTCCTGCCGCGGCTTCGAGTTCGTCCGCAGAGAGTTCGTCGGTCTTTGAAGCGAGTTCTGCTCTGTACTCCTTCTCCGCTGCGAGCATCTCCTCTACGGTAACGTCATACCCGGCTTCGACAGCCTTCTTCACCATTTCGGCGGGGTCTGTGATACCGGCTACCTTTCCGGCAAGTTCCTCGTTTGTCTGTAATTCTGCGATAAGTTTTTTAGCGATTTCTTTTGACATGGTTTTGTCCTCCTGTGATGATAAGTTGATAGTTTAAGTGTATGATGCACCTGCCGTATGCGGGAACTTTATCTTAATACACCAGTCCTCCGCAGTAGTAATGGTTTTTGCACCATTCATTCCTTTCCCACTGTTCGTTCTTTGTGAGATCGCAGGACAGACAGCCGAGATCCTTTCCGTCGCTGCTTTTTTCGCCTGCGCCGCTCGAACCGCCTGCCGCGGCTTCAAGCTCGTCTGCGGAAAGCTCGTCGGTCTTTGCCGCCTGTTCCGTCCTGTACTCGCTCTCGGCTTCCGTCAGCTCTTCGAGAGTAACGTCAAATCCTGCCTCATTAGCCATTTTCACAAGAGCGTCTTTGTCGGTGATACCGGCGATCTTCGCCTTGAGTTCCTCGTTTGTCTGTAATTCAGCTATAAGCTTTTTGGCGGTTTCTTTTGACATAATTCTGTCCTCCTTTAAAGAACGCGGCTGTCAGATCGAGCCCTTTCTATTGCATATTGGCTTTCTACTCGGCCTGGGCTCCATATTGGGCTTTTCGGGTATGTTATTCTTATCGCAGTAGTGGGACTGCTTGCACCAGTCGCCGTATTCCTTCTGATCATCGTAACCGAGGTTGCAGATAGCACAGCCGTATTCATTTCCGTCCGGGTCTTCCTCGCTGAACCATACACCGCCGCCTGCCGCGCCTTCGAGTTCCTCTGCGGACAGCTCGTCGGACTTCTTCGCCATTTCCGCTCTGAACTCCTTCTCGGCTTCCGTCATCTCTTCAAGCGTAACGTCATACCCGGCTTCAACAGCCATTTTCACAAGCTCGTCCTTGTCGGTGATACCTGCGGTCTTTGCCTTTAGTTCCTCGTTTGTCTGTAATTCAGCTATAAGCTTTTTTGCGGTTTCCTTTGACATGGTAGTTCTCCTTGAATGTTATTGCTTTGCCTGTTGGGGGGTTAATCCAGATAGTCATCATTCTTACAGTGTATCTTATAGGTGCTGGCGCAAAAATAATTTCTTTGGCACCATTCATTGTTTTTCTCTTGATCTGCATAGTGCAGATTGCAGAAAGTACAGCGAAATTCTTTTCCTTCCTTGTTGTCCTCGGCTTGCCACATTCCGCCCCCGGCTGCGCCTTCGAGCTCGTCGGCGGTAAGCTCGTCCGACTTCTGCGCCATTTCCGCTCTGAACTCCTTCTCGGCTTCCGTCATTTCTTCGAGAGTGACATCATAACCGTTCTGAACGGCTATTTTCACAAGCTCGTCCTTGTCCTCGATACCGGCGATCTTTGCCTTTAACTCTGTGTTGGTCTGTAATTCAGTAATGAGTTTTTTTGCAATTTCCTTTGACATTGTTTTATACCTCCTGTTATTTGACGTAACCGCCGCCGCCACCGCCTGCGGGGTGGGGATCATACTTTATGTTATTCGTTTCACAATAACTTTGGCGCTTGCACCAGTCGCCTTTTTCCTTCTGATCGTCATATTTCAGATTGCAGACATTACAATTATACTCTTTTCCGTCGGAGCGCTCTTCGGCTGCCCAGAACCTGCCCCCTGCCGCGCCTTCGAGCTCGTCCGCGGAAAGCTCGTCCGCCTTTTTCGCCATTTCCGCTTTGTACTCTTTTTCGGATTCGATCATTTCTTCGAGAGTAACATCATACCCTGCTTCAACAGCCTTCTTTACCATTTCTTCCTTATCGGTCATACCGGCTATCTTTCCGGCAAGTTCCTCGTTTGTCTGCAATTCCGCGATAAGCTTCTTTGCTGTTTCTTTTGACATGATTTTCCTCCTGTGAAGTCCGCTGTTCCGTTACCTTGATATCTTTTTCGTGTACCCGCAGAGCCTGCATGTGTACTTGTCATATTCCTGATTCCAGATCCAGAAGAACCATGTTGTCTCACGGGTGATATTCCACTCATGCTTCGGACCGTTGGTATCGCCGTGGCAGTAGAACTGCATTGCTTTCTGATTTGCGTCGGTATTGCCCAGATTCTTTTTGAGATACCGCTGTCTGTATGCCTCGTTGTACTGCGTTCTTGAGTTTCCTCCCGCAGCCGCTTCGAGATCGTCCGCGGAAAGTTCCATATCCTCGTTCATAACGCCGGCAAGCTCTTCTGCCGTAAAGTCATATCCGAGTTCCTTTGCGACAGCCACTACTTTTTCCGGCTCTATCTTTGCCGTGCGCTCACGCAGCTCATCATCTTCGAGAGCCGCCAGTGCGAATTCTTTTGCTGATTCTTTTGACATTGTTTTGTCCTCCTCTTTTAATAAACATTGACTCCGGTACAGCCGTCAGTTCCAGCCGCGTTCATCTTCCCTGTAAAATTTGTCCGCGCACCAATAATTATCTTTGCACCATTCGTTATGCTTCTTTTGATAATCATAATCAAGTTCGCAGTAACCACATGCAAATTCTTTTCCGTCCTTATTTTTATCGTTAAACCACCAGGTACCTCCTGCCGCACCTTCGAGTTCGTCTGCGGAGAGTTCGTCCGCCTTTTTCGCCATTTCCGCTCTGTACTCGCGCTCCGCTTCGATCATTTCTTCCACGGTAACGTCATAGCCGTTCTGCACGGCTGTCTTCACCATTTCGGCGGGGTCTGTGATACCGGCTATCTTCGCTTTGAGTTCCTCGTTTGTCTGCAATTCGGCGATAAGCTTCTTTGCCGTTTCTTTTGACATAGTTTGTACTCCTTATCAGTGATAGTCCTTGAAGCAATACTTCGTTTGTGACGTTGAGGGGCAGAAATACTTGTCCTTGCAGTATTCCTGCCTTGAAGTCTGGTAACCGAAATCGTGGTAGGAAGTAACACAGTCGTACTCATGACCGTCCGGAGCGGTTTCGTTCATAAACAAACCGCCGCCCGCCGCGTTTTCAAGTTCTGACGCGGAAAGCTCCTTGCCGATGCTGTCGGTCTTTGCGGCGATCTCCGCTCTGCATTCTTCCTCTGCCGCGATCATATCCTCGGCGGTGATGTCGTAGCCTTCTTCCCGTGCCTTTTTGAGAAGTCCGTCCTTGTCCTCGATATCCTTGAATTTAAGACGGAATTCCTCGTTTTTCGCAAGGTCTGCGATAAGTTTTTTAGCGATTTCCTTTGACATATTTTATCCCCCTGTCTGTTCCGTTTTGTTTGCTTTATCCGGAAGTACAGCAGCAGCTTGACCGGCTTCAGACTTTACCGCGGCTGTCGGGCGAGTCCATGCCGGGCGCGCCTCAATTTCCCATATTGGAGCCATTATTGTAGCAGTCGGGTTCATATTTGCCGCGGGTGCCGTTACAGTACCAGTCATTTTTGCACCAATAGTTCTTTTCCTTCATTTCGCCATACTTATAATTACATATCTCGCATCCCAATTCTTTTCCGTCGGGTGCATTCTCACCCTGCCAGTGAGCGCCGCCCGCCGCAGTTTCAAGCTCATCTGCGCTAAGCTCCACGCTCTGTGCATCCGTCTTTTGGGCGATCTGTTCTTTGAACTCGCGTTCTGCTTCGAGCATTTCTTCGAGCGTAACATCATAACCGTTCTGAACGGCGATCTTTACAAGCTCGTCCTTGTCCTCGATACCGGCGATCTTTGCCTTTAGTTCCTCGTTTGTCTGTAATTCTGCTATAAGCTTTTTAGCGATCTCTTTTGACATAATTTTGTCCTCTTTTAAATGTTGTTACTGCTGTCCGGCGCGGTTCAGCAGTAAAGATAAACTCCGTGTTCCTTGCCGTTTTCGTCTATGTACTGGTATCTGCACATTACCGTCTCCGGGACATAATCGCCGAGAAGGTATCCGCATTCCTTCACAGCCGGTTTTGTTGCCCTGTCGATAGCCTCTTTTTTGGTACACCAGTCGTTATGTTCTCTTGAATAATCCCAGCCGTGGTAAGATGAGAGGCAGAACAGCTCGTGACCGTCCTTTCCCTCGTCGCATATCCACATCTCACCGCCGGACGCAGATGCAAGCTCGTCAGCCGAGAGTTCATCGCTTGTGCTGTCGGTCTTTTCGGCGATCATCTTCCTGTGCTCGCTGTCAGCTTCTATGAGCTCGTCGAGCGTCACGTCATATCCTTCGTCTTTGAGCTTCTTCACCAGCTCGTTCTTGTCCGTGAAGGCTGCCGCCTGCATTCTGAGTTCCTCGTTTTCCTGTAATTCTGCGATAAGCTTTTTTGCAACTTCTTTTGACATTGTAATATTCCTCCTGTTTGGTTCATGCAGACATTCATCTCAAATTTGACGCACTCTGTTGCCTCCGCTGCTTACGACTTTATCTTTCCAAACGTGATTATTCTTTTCACACCAGCTCGCTGACTTGCACCATTCGCCGCTTTCTTTCTGATAAGAATATTGGTGATACGATATTGAGCAGTCAAATTCGTGCCCGTCCTTCGCTTCTTCGCTTGTCCACAATCCGCCCCCTGCAGCGCCTTCGAGTTCGTCTGCGGTAAGTTCGTCGGACTTCTGCGCCATTTCGGCTCTGAACTCCTTCTCGGCTTCCGTCATTTCTTCGAGAGTAATGTCATAACCGTTCTGAACGGCGATCTTCACAAGCTCGTCCTTGTCCTCGATACCGGCGATCTTCGCTTTTAGCTCCGTGTTGGTCTGTAATTCAGTGATGAGTTTTTTAGCAATTTCCTTTGACATGATAGTTCTCCTTGAATGTTATTGCTTTATTTGTCCGGGAAATCCGGCTTAAACATGGTTAATTATAAAAACTTTCTGCGTCTTTTATACAATATCCTTTAAATGACTCTAAGCATATCTCGTTTTTTCCATTAACATTGGTTTCCGCGCAATAGTGTTTGTGCTTGCAATATTCACCGGTTCTTCTCTGATAGTCTTCATCGAGATTGCAGGAAAGACATTTTAATTCTTTTCCGTCCTTGCTGTACTCGGAGTGCCATATAGAACCCCCCGCCGCGGCTTCGAGTTCGTCCGCGGAAAGTTCATCGGTCTTTGAAGCGAGTTCTGCCCTGTACTCCTTCTCGGCTTCGATCATCTCTTCGAGAGTGACATCATAACCGTTCTGAACGGCGATCTTTACAAGCTCGTCCTTGTCCTCGATACCGGCGATCTTCGCTTTTAATTCCTCGTTTGTCTGTAATTCGGCGATAAGCTTTTTTGCGGTTTCCTTTGACATGGTTTTGTCCTCCTTAAAAATGCGGGCATTTATTTGCAGTGATCGGATCACCGTTTAGTCTTATCATTATACTCGTTTTTGCAGAGATAAATGATATCTTTCTTGTCGGGCTCTTTTTTGTCCTTATCGCTGAAATATTTCATCTGCTTTGTGCACCAGATGTTGTTATCCTCGGAATAGCCCGTATCGTGATAGCTGGCAATGCAGAAAAGCTCATGTCCGTCGGGTGCGTCATCGTTCAGAAGATCGTCATACAGACCGCCTGCCGCAGCTTCAAGCTCTTCCGCGGTAAGCTCGTCGGTTCTCGTCACGACTTCCACTCTGTACTTCTTCTCGGCTTCGATAAGTTCCTCAACGGTAACTTCATAGCCGTTCTCAACGGCTTTCTTCGCCATTTCGGCGGGGTCGGTGATACCGGCGATCTTTGCTTTGAGTTCCTCGTTCGTCTGTAATTCGGCTATAAGCTTTTTTGCAACTTCTTTTGACATGGTTTTATACCTCCTGTTATTTGACGTAACCGCCGCCGCCACCGCCTGCGGGGTGGGGATCATACTTTATGTTATTCGTTTCACAATAACTTTGGCGCTTGCACCAGTCGCCTTTTTCCTTCTGATCGTCATATTTCAGATTGCAGACATTACAATTATACTCTTTTCCGTCGGAGCGCTCTTCGGCTGCCCAGAACCTGCCCCCGGCTGCGCCTTCGAGTTCGTCCTCGGAAAGCTCGTCTGCCTTCTTCGCCATTTCCGATCTGTACTCTTTTTCCGCTTCGATCATTTCTTCTGCGGTAACGTCATACCCGGCTTCCACGGCTTTCTTCACCATTTCTTCCCTGTCGGTCATACCGGCAATCTTCGCTTTGAGTTCCTCGTTTGTCTGTAATTCGGCTATAAGCTTCTTTGCAGTCTCTTTTGACATCTGTTTGTCCTCCTGTTACGATCATTTAATATTCAATCGGTGTGAAATTCGGTTTCGTCGGCTTATCCTTGTAATAATTATCAATACACACGGCTTCACTTTTGCACCAGTCGTTGTTTTCTTTTTCATAGTCTCTGCCGTGATAGCATATAGCGCAGCGGTGTTCATGACCGTCCTTGGCTATGTCGTTATCTACTCCCCCTGCCGCGCCTTCGAGTTCCTCCGCGGAAAGCTCGTCCGACTTCTGCGCAAGTTCGGCTCTGTACTCCTTCTCGGCTTCGATAAGGTCATCGAGCGTTACGTCATACCCGGCTTCGACAGCTTTCTTCGCCATTTCGGCGGGGTCATTTATCCCGGCGATCTTCGCCTTTAATTCTTCGTTTTCCTGTAATTCGGCTATAAGCTTCTTTGCGGTTTCCTTTGACATTGTTTTGTCCTCCTTAATGATCGTAACCGGCGTGAACGGTCATTTGCTTTTTACACTGCCGCCGCCGCTGCCTGTTGATTTCGGTTTCTGCTCTTTATAGTTCTGTTCGCATGTATATACTTTATTGCACCATTCCTTGTTATCGACCTGATATTCCTCATTGAGGTTGCAGTAAATGCAGTTGAACTCTTTGCCGTCCTTATTCTCTTCACTGCTCCACAAGATGCCCCCTGCCGCGCCTTCAAGCTCGTCCGCGGAAAGCTCGTCCGCCCTTTTCGCCATTTCGGCTCTGTACTCCTTTTCGGCTTCGAGCATTTCTCCGAGAGTAACGTCATACCCGGCAGAGGCGGCTTTCTTCACCATTTCGGCGGGGTCTGTGATACCGGCGATCTTTGCTCTGAGTTCTTCGTTTGTCTGCATTTCAGCGATAAGCTTCTTTGCGGTTTCCTTTGACATTGTTTTTTCCTCCGTATAAAGATCGGTTTAATTTTTATCTTCTTTCCAGCTTATGCGGTTTTTATTGCAGTAGTATTTATTATGACACCATTCATCGTTTTCCTTATGGTAATCGAAGTCGAGGTAACAGCTGAAACAGTCGAATTCCTTGCCTTCCTTGTTATTATCGGATATCCAGAACATTCCGCCCGCTGCGCGTTCAAGCTCCCCGGCGGTAAGCTCGTCGGACTTCTCCGCGGTCTCGGCTTTGAACTCCCGCTCCGCGCCGATCATCTCTTCAAGCGTAACGTCGTACCCGGCTTCGACAGCTTTCTTCACCATTTCGGCGGGGTCTGTGATACCGGCGATATTCGCCTTTAATTCTTCGTTTGTCTGCATTTCAGCGATAAGCTTCTTTGCGGTTTCTTTTGACATTTTTATACCTCCGTCCTGACATGAGCGGTGCGGGATATGCGGTCTGCCGTTTCGGGCAGGAACGCACTCTCACTGTATTTATACGGGATACGCCGGTTTATGTCAGCGCATCATGACACCCATTATTTATTATAATATAAAAGCATCGGTTTTTCAAGCATTTTAACAAAATATTCAGCGACCAGCACGGTCAATTTATGCAAGTTTCCGGTTACTGCACTTGCAGCGGAAAGAGAAAGTGTAACGCATCTGAAAAGTTAGCAGGTGCAAACCGCACAAAATTACGGGAAAACTCTTGATTTTTTTGGATAAGTTTGTTATAATGTACACAGACGGCAGGTTTGCCGCTGATAACGAAAAATTTTCCGGATATAAAGGAGGAACTTACCCATGGCTTACAAGATCAATGCTGAAGAATGTATCGCTTGCGGCGCTTGCGCAGACGGATGTCCCGTAGAGGCTATCTCTGCCGGTGATGCTTACTCTATCGACCCTGAAAAGTGCATCGACTGCGGAGCTTGCGCAGATACATGTCCTGTTGGCGCTCCCAAGGCTGAATAAGCGGGGAACGCCCCGCTGCGAATCCGCCTATGTTTTTGCATAGGCGGTTTTTTTTCGCCCGTATCACAAACTTTTTCAGCAGATTTGATACTTCTGTGCGAATTGCGCGGGGAACGCCCCGCTGCGAATCCGCCTATGGTCTTGCATAGGCGGTTTTTTTCGCCCGTATCACAAACTTTTTCAGCAGATTTGATACTCCTGTGCGAATTGCGCGGAGAACGCCCCGCTGCGAATCCGCCTATGGTCTTGCATAGGCGGGTTTATTTTCGCCCGTATCACAAACTTTTTCAGAAAACTCCACAGAAACAAAAAACAGGCTGCACTGAGCAGTCTGTTTTTTAATGCGAAAAATACACCAAAACTGTAACCGAAGATTTGGGTAAAATGCCGCTAAAGTTCGGGCGGTTTCAGCCGATAATATAGAAAAGAACACAGGCAAGGATGCCGAAAGAAGCGACAGAAACAGGAGGTGAAAGACCGTGAGCTTCCCGACAGCAGCCAGAATGAATACTTACAAATGAACCCCCGCCGCAACAGTGGCGAGGGTTCTTTCAAGCGCAGAAGCCTGCGCCCGCAATGCGCGGTTATATTCATCTTTGGACGGGTGCGGTAGTCGTATCACGCTATTCCCTGCTTTACACAGTCCAGTGCGGCGGACGCGCCGCTCCGAATGCGCGGTTATATTCATCTATCGACGGGTGCAGTAGTCGTATCACGCTATTCTCTGCTGTACCATAGTTCACGCTATTCTCTGCTAAACAATCCGGTTATGCCGACTCATCTTCATCGTCGTCAACGATCTCGACCGGGGGGAGCAGCGAACAGATATAATCACATATCTGCTGAACAGTTGCGTCAGGATTGTTTTCAACATAAGCCAAAGCATCTTCAAAAAAGGGATTGTCGTTTTCGCCGTCAAGAGATAAGATTGCGGGAAAAACAGCAGCTTCCAGTTCTTCCTGTGTATCCGACTCAGTCATTCTTGACTTCACCAATCCTACAAACCGCTTTTCCTTTTCGGATAAAATACATTCACTCATTTTCCTCACGCTCCTTTCTGAACTCGCTGATTTTAGCCTTATTCTTTTCTGTGAGCGGGATTTTAGCTGTAAACACATACGATCCCACATCAACAACTTTCACCATATAGAAATGATTTCTGTTCTCATAGGGAACCGTTGCACCTATCTTTGCATTGGGGTGATCGGTAAGGAACTGATGTGTAAGCCGCGCTCTTTCTTTTGCACTGATTTTGGGTCTTAACGGGAGTGAAACATTACTCATTGTTCTGTCTGCACCTCCCCTTACTCCGATTATACCACGAACCCCGCCTGCTGTCAAGCGGCGGGGTATATTCTTCTTTGGACGGGTGCGGTAGTCGTATCACGCTATTCTCTGCCAAAAAATCACGCTATTCTCTGCTAAACAATCCGGTTATGCCGACTCATCTTCATCGTCGTCAACGATCTCGACAGGGGGGAGAACCGAGACAAGGTGGTCGAAGATCTCACTGATTCCTGCATCGGTATTTGTTTTGATAAATCCGATCATGTGATCTATCAATTCATCGCAGACTTCACCTTCACTGTCGAAAGAGCTTGCCACTGCGAGACCGAACACCTCATCATCGGAATTATCTTCATTTGCACGGGACTTTATCAGATTCATCAGTTCTTTCATATTTTCCGGCAAAGTAACATTATTCTCCATTTTCAGACAACCCCTTTCTTAACAGATCAATATAAGGCTTATTCTCTTTTGTGAGCGCTATCCTTGCTTCAAAGGAGTAGCTGCCGAACTCACGGACTCTGACGATATAGAAATGGTTTCTGTTTTCATAGCCGAACCTGTCACCGGGCTTTTTTAAAGGGAAATCGGTTGCGATCTCATGTGACAGTCTTACCCGTTCCTTATATGACAGCTTAGTCGGTCTTAACGGAAGTGAAACATTACTCATTGTTCTGTCTGCACCTCCCCTTACTCCGATTATACCACGAACCCCGCCCCCTGTCAAGGCGGCGGGGTATATTCTTCTTTGGACGGGTGCGGTGGTCGTATCACGCTATTCTCTGCCTATAACGGTTCATACTGCATTGATATCTTTAATCATCACCAAGTAATCCCGTCACGATTCAGATATGCGCGCAAAGCGCGCTCCACAATTGTGCATTGTGAATTGTGAATTAATTCAGCTTCTCTTCATGACCTCAAGGCACATTCTTCCGTTATGGTAGGGGCATTTCCACGGGTCAACGGTGGGCTTATCCTTATCGGGCTTTCCGTCCTCAAGGATCTGGGAGTACCACTCACCGCCCTCACGCTTATCTATGATCTCATTCTTTATATTCTCCCAAAGCGCGTCTGCGATATCCTTATACCGCTGTTCGCCGTACTTTTGGAAGCCGTTGAGGAATCCGACAACACCTTCTGCCTGCACCCACCAGATGTGCATCTTGCTTATCTTGTCATTTTCACGCTCGTTGTTGAGTGCGCCGTTCTCGAATGCGATATCGGCGATATTTCTGACGATGCCCTCGTTCATTGCACGGACTTCTGCGGTGAGCGCATCGTCTCCGATGACCTCGCAAGCGCGGTCTATGAGCCATGTTGCTTCGATATCGTGACCGTAGGAATGGATATCTCCGATAACATTCAGCTCTCTGTCAAAGAACACGAGCAGGCGGTTTTCGGGCTTATACCAGATCTTATCGAGGAATATGCGTATCTGGAATTTAAGGCGGTTGAGGACGCGCTCGTCACTGCTTACGCGGTAGAGTTCGGTATAAGCTTCGAGGAGGTGGAGGGTGGTATTCATGGTCTTGTCTGCCATAAGACCGTTCTCGGAGAGTGCGTCATTGGGAATGAGCTTCCAGTCTGCGGACATAGCTTCGAGGTAAGCGATCTCATCTGTGCAGTTTTTCTCTACTGTCTCGAAGAGTTCAAGTGCGAGTTTGAGCGCATTTCCGTCCTTGGACGCATCGTAGTAGCTTGCGAGGGCGTAGATGAAGAATGCCTGGCAGTAGGTATGCTTCATGCTGTCGCTTACGGTGCCGTCTGCATTCATAAGCCAGTACACACCGCCGTTCACGGGGTCAACGCAGTATTTTTTCATGAACTCGAAGCAGTGTCTTGCATTTTCAAGGCACTTATTGTCACCGAGCACGAGGTAGCAGTTCGAGTAGAACCACAGTATGCGGGAGTGGAGTATCACGCCTTTCTCCGCATTTTTATCGAGGTTGAGTTCATGATCCATAAATCCGTAGAACCCGCCGTTCTTATCATCTCTGAGCCTGTCCCAGAACGGTATTATGTGTTCCGTCAGCTCTTTCCTAACTTCGCTTACTATCGCCATTTTCTGCTCCTTTCATCTGCGCTGACGCGCTTGTCCTCCCGGACAGGGCTGGGGCTACTCGCCCCCGTCCCTCGCCAGCGTGACGCTGGACCCTTATCCCGTAAAACGGAGATTCAAACCGCTCTGCGCATTTTGTTATATTCGTGTTGATAATCAGTTTTCCCCCGCCATAGTGACGGGGGAATTTGTCTTACATAAAAGCCTGTATTATTGTCCTGTCCGGAGACTTTCAAATATCCGTATTACGGGAATTGGGTCAAGGGCTTTGCCCTTGCGCGGGACGGGGGCGCGTAGCCCCAGCCCTGTCCGGGAGGACACGCGCGTGAGCGCCGCTTACTGTCACTTATCGGACTGACTCTCTTTCGGCGCACCGGGTTTGCCGTAGTCGCGTTTTTGTTTGGGTTCGGTTCTTCTGACGGTACCCTGCGGCATAGCGGGGCGCATGACCTGGACTCTCTTGGGGGGCTGTCTGTTGGGAGCAAGTCTCGCTGTGAGGAGCGCGCGGGCGGTATCCTCTCTTATCGCGGCTACCATCTCGTCAAACATAGCGAATCCCTCGAAACGATACTCGACAACAGGATCCTTCTGACCCATAGAACGCAGATAGATACCGCGTTTGAGCTCGTCCATAGCGTCGATGTGATCCATCCACTTCTGGTCAACGTTGCGGAGCAGGATAACACGCTCAAGCTCTCTCATGACCTCGGAGCCGTATTCCGCTTCCTTGCCTGCATAGATAGCCGCGGCACGCTCGGTGAGCATATCCACGATATCCGACTTCTTGATCTCGTTAAGCTCGTCCGCCGTGTAAGTGAGATCGTCCGGCATTGTCAGAACGCCTGCGTAATGCTCGCGCAGACCGGTGATGTTCCAGTTGTCCGCAATATCGCCCTGGCAGAACATATCCACATTTTCCTTGATGCTGTCATTTATCATCGACTTGATGCTGTCGCTTATATCGTCGCCGTCAAGCACCTTCGCACGCTGTGAGTAGATCGTCATTCTCTGCTGTGACATAACATCGTCGAAGTCGAGGACGTTCTTTCTTATCGAGTAGTTCCTGCCCTCGATCTTGCGCTGTGAAGACTCGATCGTCTTTGTGAGTATAGCGTTCTCGATCGGCACATCTTCATCTATCTTCAGCGTCTCCATAACTGCCTGTACCCTGTCACCGCCGAACAGACGCATAAGATCGTCCTCAAGCGATACGAAGAAACAGCTCTCGCCCGGGTCGCCCTGTCGTCCCGCACGTCCGCGGAGCTGGTTGTCTATACGTCTCGATTCGTGGCGCTCTGTGCCGAGAATGAAGAGACCGCCTGCATTGCGCACTTCTTCCGCTTCCGGAGCTATCTGCTTCTTGTACTTCTCGTTAAGCTCCATGTACTGCTTTCTTGCGGCAAGGATAGCTTCGTCGTCAGTCTCCGCAAAGCCTGTCGCCTCATTTATCAGCTCGTCCTCTACGCCCATTCTGCGCATTTCAGCCTTCGCGAGGTACTCGGCATTACCGCCGAGCATGATATCCGTACCGCGTCCCGCCATGTTCGTGGCAATGGTGACAGCACCCTTCTTGCCTGCCTGCGCAACGATCTCCGCTTCACGCTCATGGTTCTTCGCGTTGAGGACTTCGTGCTTTATGCCTGTCTTTTTGAGCATCTTCGACAGCACTTCGGACTTCTCGATAGAGATAGTTCCGACAAGTACCGGCTGACCCTTTTCGTGGCATTCCTTTATCTGCTCGATAGCGGCGAGGAACTTGCCATGCTCGTTCTTATAGACCTGATCCTGTCTGTCGATACGGATAACGGGCTTGTTTGTGGGTATCTCGATAACGTCGAGATTGTATATTCCTCTGAACTCGGCTTCCTCGGTCATAGCCGTACCGGTCATGCCGGAGAGCTTGCTGTAAAGGCGGAAGAAGTTCTGGAATGTGATAGTAGCGAGGGTCTTGCTCTCGTGCTTTACCTTAACGCCTTCCTTTGCCTCGATAGCCTGGTGCAGACCTTCGTTGAAACGGCGTCCGAACATAAGTCGTCCGGTGAATTCATCGACAATAACGATCTCGCCGTCCTTGACAACGTACTCGATATCGAGATGCATACAGCCGTGTGCCTTGATAGCCTGGTTTACATGGTGGAGTATGGTGAGGTTATCGGGATCCATAAGGTTATCTATGCCGAAGAACTTCTCCGCTTTCTTTACGCCGTTGGGGAGCAGTGTAGCGGTCTTTGCCTTTTCGTCGATGATGTAGTCGGCGGTAAGATCGTCCTGTTCTTCCTTTGCATCGACCTCGACAACCTTGTAGGGAGTGAGGGTCCTTGCGAACTTGTCCGCTTTCTCGTAGAGATCGGTGGGCTTGTCACCGCGTCCGGAGATGATAAGCGGAGTTCTTGCCTCATCTATGAGTATCGAGTCCACCTCATCGACGATAGCGAAGTTCATTTCACGCTGGACTTTATCTTCCTTGCGTATGCACATATTGTCGCGGAGGTAATCGAAGCCGTACTCATTGTTTGTACCGTAGGTGATATCGCAGTTGTACGCTTCACGTCTCTGATCGTTGTCTTTCTCATGCACGATAAGACCGACGGTAAGACCGAGGAACCTGTGAACGCGTCCGATAAGCTCGGAGTCACGCTTTGCAAGGTAGTCATTGACGGTAACGACATGAACGCCCTTGCCGGTAAGTGCATTCAGATAAGACGGGAGAGCGGCGACATAAGTTTTACCTTCACCTGTCTTCATCTCTGCGATACGTCCCTGGTGGAGGACGATACCGCCTATTACCTGCACGGGGTAAGGCTTGATGCCGATAACTCTGTACATTGCTTCGCGGAGCACTGCGAAAGCGTCCGGAAGGATATCGTCGAGGGTCTCACCGCCGGCGAGCCTGCCCTTGAGGACATTGGTCTGATCTTTAAGTTCCTTATCGGTCATAGCCTGGTACATAGGCTCACGGTCAAGAACAGCCTGTTTTGTTCCTTCTATTCTCTTTAGTTCCTTTTCGGAGTAAGTACCGAAAAGCTTGCTGAAAAGCCCCATTTGATTATCTCCTTTAGCTATTTTCAGATATTCCCATATATTATACAATATTTTTCCCTGTTTGTCAATGATTATTGCAAAGTCGGTTCTGCATATTAAAGAAAAAAGGGGCGGGTGCGCCGCTTCGGTTAGCTATACTCTGCGTCATTCCACTCCACAAAAGCAATCTCCCAACAGGTGCAGAATCTTTACAGACCCCTTTACAAACGTGAGCAGACGCTTTGTGCAGGGCAATTGATAGATTGGGAGGACAGCGCCCTCTGATACGGTACAGGACTAACAGGAACAAGCACCCCGCAGCGGCTGCGACGGCACTCACCCGCCGATTTTCGCCCTTTTCCGCGAGTTGTCAAAGAGCCTGCCTGCGCCGTACTAGATGACAGGTTCCGGTTTTCACGGAAAGCTGTTCTGTATGACGGAGCGGAACTCGTGCAGGCTACTTTGATCATCGAGCGGTACGCGCCCTTTGGTTACTTTCCGTCGCTACGGACGGAAAGTAACTCGCCACGCCGGCAGAGAGCCGAAAAAGGAAAGCAAAATATCTTGCGGGCGAAAATAACGAAAATCTCTGCTATACCTTCTGCCTTCGGCTGATGGGGCGCCGCCCCAAGCCCCGCTGGCGCGGAGTCCCGCAGCAGGAAGCTGCGAGCGTGACCGCCCAAAGCGCGCACGATGCGCGCATAAAAGCGGTCAGCGGCGGACACAGACCAAGGCTCCGCCTTGGATCCAAGGACGCGTTTCGGGAAGAGACTTTTGAGAGATTTTTAGAGACTTTTTTGCCCTACGCGGGCGGCGGCGGGGAACGCCCCGCGGCGAAATGCGTAGCGACATTCTTCAATGGGCGGGTGCGCCACCTCGGTTAGTTATATTCTGCAAATTAATTACAGATTACAAGAAAACAGCTCACAGAGATAGTTTCTGCAAGCTGTTTTAAGATTCATTCAGCTAATCAAAGCCGGGCATTCCCCGCTTATTCGATAGCTATATACTTCGACTCCGGCTGCTTCGGGAGCACTTCGGGCTTCGGGATAGAAAGCTGGAGCACGCCGTTATCGAACTTCGCCTTGATATCGGTCTCCTTAACTTCTTCGCCGACATAGAAGCTTCTGCTGTAAGAACCGCTGAAACGCTCGCGGCGGATATAGCTGCCCTTCTTGTCCTTTTCGTCGTTGTTCTGCGCAGTAGAAGCGCTTATCGTGAGATAGCCGTCCTCAAGCTTTACCTTGACGTTCTCTTTCTTTATTCCGGGGAGGTCAACGTCCAGCTCGTAGCCGTTCTCATGCTCTCTTACATCGGTCTTCATAACGGAGATCGCCTGCTGCTGACGAGGCATCGTCGGGAAATCGAAAAAGTCATCAAACACATTTCTTCTGAACATATCCGGTACTAACATAGGTCATAACCCCTTTCAAATTATGTTTATTATTATGTGAACTTCGGCGGGCTTTTATTCTTTTCTGCCCCTTTCCTTTGTTCTGTACACAGTATAGCACATATTTTTAGCACTGTCAAGAGGAGAGTGCTAATTTTGACACACTTTTCACAATTGTCACACAACGGTCATAATTCTCCGGAAGCTATTGCATTTTGCCGTAGTGTATGATATAATTAATGTGTCCTCAATAACTGCCTTTTGGCAGTTATTGACTGAAAATCTGCAAAACAGATTTTCAGATGTTGTTTAAATGCGCCTGCGGTGCATTT
>Ga0256405_10001747_pt1 | contig 56288 bp, 56 predicted proteins | sample RumenRJG_02DNA_FD_189096 | JGI IMG/M metagenome (GOLD analysis project Ga0256405, IMG submission 189096) | Bovine rumen microbial communities from Lethbridge, Alberta, Canada - RJG_02 | ecosystem: Host-associated > Mammals > Digestive system > Stomach > Rumen | place: Canada: Alberta... | reverse complement strand
ACCCGTGTTATAATCTGCCTAAACTCAATCGCATAAATTTACTCTAAAAAGAGTAATAATATTATACTTGTAAATTCATGATTTGCAACTTCATCAATTTACTAAATACATTATACGTGTTATAATACATACAAGCAATGGTGATTGGATTTTATCCTACTTTAACGAGTCGTTAAGGGACAATATTAACTAAATATTATTATTGTATTCTTTTCACGTAACTTATCTAAATTTTATTTAGGAAAAGTACGCTCAAATTATACAATATCTTTAGCATTGCTAAAAGGAGGTAATAAAGTGAACTTTTATGAAAAGGAATTTTTATTATCTCTTTTTTCTTTTAATAATAAATTATCAGATAATGAAAAAATAAAGAAAATGTATATAATTAGTAATAATAAATCAAAATATTATAAAAAATATACTATAAAAAAAAGAAATGGTAAGAAAAGAAATATTTTAAGTCCATATTATGAATTAAAGCAAATCCAAAAAAATATACTAAATAATTTATTATATGAAAAAACATCATCAAAATATGCAACTGCATACATTAAAAGAGTAAAATTAGTAGAAAATGCAGTAATGCATACAGGTTATAAATATATTTTAAAATTAGATATATCAAACTTTTTTGAAAACATTTCATATGTTGATATATATGAGATTTATAAAGAATATGGCTTTTCAGATAAAATATGTGGTCTACTTGCACATCTTACAACATATAATGATTATCTTCCTCAAGGAGCTCCAACATCCCCATATTTATCAAATCTTGTATTAAGAGATTTTGATTATAAAGTAGGTAATTGGTGTAAACAAAGAAATATTAATTATACAAGATATTCTGATGATATGACATTTTCAATGAATGAATATAATAAAGATATAATAAGATTTATTAGAGAAAATCTATATAAATATAATTTAGAATTAAATAATGAAAAAATTCATTTAATTAATAATTCTAAAAAACAGAAAATAACTGGTATTGTCGTAAATGAAAAACTTCAAGTAGATATAAAATATCGAAAAAAAATAAGACAAGAAATGTATTATATAAAAAAATATGGATTAGAGGAACATCTAAAAATAATTAATGAAGAAAAAGAATATTATTTAAATTCTTTATATGGAAGAATAATATTTGTCCTTTCAATAGATAAAAAGAATAAGGAATTTATAGAATATAGAAATTTAATTTTTAATATAAAGAAGACTCAGAAATAATCTGAGTTTTATTTTTTTAAAAGCTTAGTACGAAAATGATACAAAGTTATTGACTTTAAACCTACTTAGTATTAAAATGTAATTATGTGGGAGGTGCTAAAATGACTACAAACATAAGTTATGCTGATCTTGCTACTATTTTGGAAAAATATTATAGAAAGGAGTATGAAGGGTATGATATTAAAGTTACTTTAAGACCATATGATAAGAAATATCGATCTATGGGATTATTTTCTGATGAATGGTTATCTTATTACGAATTTAGTGGTACATTAAAGAGAAGCAAAGTATTTGATGAATTAAATTTACTTCATCCTATAGTTATACAAACAGAACTATCAAATATTGAAATTAAAAATGCTCTTTATAGACAACTTAATGAGATTTTTGCTGAAGAACATCTCAGTGTAGATGGAATTAAACCAAATGGAAATGGTGCTACAATATCTCTTAAACCTGCAAAAGAGAATGAAAAAAACAAGGAATTTGTTAAATCAAAGAAAGTAGAGGAATAATATGAAATTATTAGAAAAAGGTCAAATATGGAGTATGGAAGTAAAATGTACAGGAAAAGGAAATGGTGGCTGTGGCTGTGGTGCAAGATTATTAATTGAAAAAGATGATATATATTTAACTCATCATTATGATTTTAGTGGAGAACACGAAATATTTTACACATTTAAATGTATAGATTGTGGAGCAGAAACAGATATAAAAAGTGAATATGTTCCAGTTTCCATACAAAAAAAATTATTAGAAGAATATAGGAATAAACAATATGTAAAAAGGTAAGGTGAAAAAATGAGCTTTAGATACGCAAATGACTTAGTAATATTTGGAGTAGACAGTAGAAGAGATGATAACCTCCGTTCACTTCCTAAAAAATATCTAAGTGTACTTTTAGTAAAAAGAACAAAAGAACCAGATAAAGATAAATGGTGTTTACCTGGAGGATTTGTAGAAGAAAATGAAACAAGTAAAGATGCCACATTAAGAATATTAAAAAAAGAAACAGGACTAGATAATGTGTATCTCCAACAATTATCTGTTAATGATGATGTAGATAGAGACCCTAGAGGAAGGATTATATCTACAACTTATATGGCTTTAATAGATAGAACATTAATAGATAATGAATTAAATGAAAATGCTTCTTGGTTTGATTTAAATATAGAAGAAACTTCAAAAAAAATAAATGTATTATTAAAAAATAAAGAAGAAGCAATAACATTTGAAGTAAAAAAAGAAATAATAGATAGTTTAACAAACGTTTATGAATATGATATTCTTGATAAAAAATTAGCCTTTGATCATGATAAAATACTTGTAAAATCAGTAGTGGATTTACACAATAAAGTAGAGCATACTGATATTATATTTCATTTAATGCCAAATTTATTTACAATCGGAGAATTAAAACAGGTTTATGAGCTATTATTAGGAAAAGAATTAATAAATTCTGCCTTTAGAAGAAAAATAAAAGACAAAGTAAAGTTAACAGATAAATTTGTAAAAACAGGTGGTCATAGACCATCACAATTATGTAAATATAATAAAAACAAGTAGACAAATTACATAAGAAAAAAATATCATTAAAGATATTTTTTTTTATGGAATAAAGCAATTAAACTTCTAAAAGATACATCTGTATCATTTTATCACTTCTTACCTTATTGGTATTAGTTATAAAAAAATAGACACTCTTCAGCATTGATAGAGTGTCAATTCTATTAACTAGAGGCGACATTCACTTGTGGAATCGAATGTTCCTCTTTTTTATTTTATGCAAGTTTTCTTGTTAAATACTTAATAACACAAATATATGATTTTGTCAAAAGCTGCAGTAGAAATGATAATTTTGATTGAGTGCCTTTTTCCAGGTACAACTAAACTTGTATTGAAGAATGATATGTGAAATTTTTTAAGGTTATTAAATATTGTTGTTTAAGATATCAAATATTATTTATTATTACTTTTTGGCTTTTTTACTAATTGATTTGGGTTGCTTTCTATTTTTTCTATTTCATTGTATTTTTCAATCATTTCTTTATCAGAAAAAAGTACTTTTGAAATTGCTTCTTTTAAAAATTGTTGGTACTCTTTGATACTTATTTTTCCTTCTTTATAATTGGATAATAATCTTAAATATTCATTATATCTTTGAATATCAATTTCTTTTGCAACATATCCATTACAATCATCAAGACTAACGTGAGCAAAACCTTTATAAGTTAAATCAAAATCTTCAAAACGATCAAAAACTGTTGGCATGATATTTAACCCATAGGATTCGCTATTAGGATCTAAATTTATTGCACCAAATCTACCATCAATTTTGTTTATACCTAAGAATTCTCCATTCTTGTATATTGGTTTATATGTATCATCAGCTTGAGAAATAATAACATTAGAATTTGTTAATTTTAAATCTTTATATACTGTAGGAACAACTAAACTAATCTTATTATCATGTACTGCAACAATCCCATAATGAAAGCGAAAAAAATTAAAAGCTTCTTTAAATTCTCTTCCATATATTTCAAGATAACTATTCAACCCAGGAGAGTATGTAAAATCTAGACTACTAATTTTATAATGTATATCATCAACTTTTTCTATAGAATAAAATCCTTCATACATTATTTTCCCATCTAAATCAACAATAGGTAATTTATTACCATTTTTATCTGCAAAATAATATTTAGGTGCACATGGTTCTTGAATTATCATACCAAGTCGTAGGTCCAATATCTGTTTTTGTTCTTTTATAATCTGAATATTTTCTTTAAAGTTATTTGTTATTCTATCTTGCATTTCCTCTTCCATCTTATAAATATTTTTTGAATCACATTCTTTAATATAAGACATTTTATAAAACTCCTTTTTTGTTTTTGTTTTTTATTATAACACAATGTAATATTATTGTTAAAGGAGAATACTCTAAATATAACAAAGTAATTAAACACCTTAAAAAATGATTAAAATATTTTTCATAACATATAATTTATAGAGGTGATATAAATACAAACTTATACAGTAAAAAGAGGGGATACCTTATATGGCATAAGTAATCAGTATGGAGTATCAGTTACAGAACTTGCTGAATTAAATAATGTAAATGCATCTACACTTCAAATAGGACAAGTATTAAACATTCCTGATAAAAGTGGTACTAATCCAAATAATATGTTTATGTATACAGTACAAAAAGGTGATACATTATATAATATTGCAAAAAAATATAATACAACTGTATCTAAAATAATAGATTTAAATTATTTAAAAAATTCAAATCTTTCCATAGGTCAGGTTATAAGAATTCCAGAAATGTATACAAAAGAAGAAGATATGTATCTTCCACAATATACTAATTATGTTGTAAAAAAAGGAGATACTCTATATTCTATTGCTAAAGAATTTAATCTTGATGTAGATACAATAAAAAAAGATAATGCATTAGTAAATAATAATTTATCATTAGGTCAAAATTTAAAAATAAGAGTTCCATCATCTGAAATAGAAGAATGTTTTGGAGAAGATTATCAAGAATCTCCATCAACAAAATATATAGTAAAAAAAGGAGATACTTTATATAGTATTGCTAAAAAATATAATACTACAGTAAGTAGTATTATAAATAAAAATAATTTGAAAACAAATTCTTTGTCAATAAATCAAGAATTGATAATTTAAAGGGAGGTATAATTATCTATAATATTAATGACTTAAATTTTATAAGTTCAGATTTATATAAAAGATTTAAAAAAGATAATCCATCATATGGATATTTAAGAATAAGAGCATATCAAGCAAATGAAGCTCTTCCTATAGTTGGTATGAAAATTACTATAAAAACTGAATTTGAAGGAAATGAAATAATTTTCTTTGAAGGAGAGACTAATTCATCTGGATTAATAGAAAGCATAGAATTACCAACTCCAAAAGTAGTACTTGATAATATGGTGGTTCCAAAAGAAATAATATATGAAATAAAGGCTAGTTATCCAAAAGAAAACATTGATAATACATATAAAGTTAATATGTATGAAGGAATACATGTAGTTCAAAATATAAATGTATTACCAAAAACTTTAGAGGCAGGAGTTTTTAGATGGCAGTAAGGTATCCAATAGTTCCAAATAATATTACAATTCATTTAGGGAGCCCAGGAGATAATGCGAAAAATATAACAGTCCCATTTGTAGAATATATTGCAAATGTTGCATCATCGGAATTATATCCAACATGGCCAAGAAATGCTTTAGTAGCAAACATCTACGCAATCATCTCTTTTGCTATGAATAGAATTTATAATGAATGGTATCGTTCTAAAGGCTATAATTTTGATATAACTTCATTACCTGCATATGATCAAAAATATACAGAAAATAGATCTGTCTATGAAAATATAGAAAATATAGCTGAAGAAATATTCAATAACTATGTTGTTAAAGGTAATCAAATACAACCATATTTTACAACATACTGTGATGGTAGAGTAAAAACTTGTAATGGTCTTTCCCAATGGGGAAGTGTATCTTTAGCAAATCAAGGAAAAACTCCATTACAAATATTAAAGAATTACTATGGTAATGATATAAGTATAAAAGAAAATGCTCAGGTGGGTGATAATACAATAGGTTATCCTGGATATGAAATTGGAATAGGTAGTGCAGGAAATCAAGTCCTTGCAATTCAAAGAGACTTAAGAAGAATAAGAAAAAATTATCCTGCAATACCAGATATAAAAAATACACTAGGAATATATGATGAAGAAACCACATTAGCAGTAAAAAAATTCCAAGAAATATTTAACTTACCTCAAACAGGAGTAGTTAATAAAGCAACCTGGTATAAAATCAAATATATTTATACAAGTGTAAAAAAAATATCTGATTTATATTCTGAGGGATTAACAGAAGATGAAGTAACATTTCTTTATACGGATAAACTTGATTATGGTGATACTGGAATAGAAGTAGAGTATGTTCACTATTACTTAACATCACTAGCTTTCTTTGATAATGATATTCCAAAACTCCCAACAAATTCAATTTATAATAATAATACAATTACTATGGTAAAAGCATTTCAACAAAAGTATAATCTACCAGTAACAGGAGTATTTACTTATAGTGATTGGCAAGTATTAAAGAATACTTATAATCAAATATTAAAAAATCTTCCAGCAAATTTAAAAGAAGAATTATATCCAGATTATTTTTTAGTAAGAGGACAAACTGGAAATGATGTAAGAAGACTTCAAAGATTATTACTTGCGATATGTAGATATGATAAATCAATTCCAGGTATAAGAGTAAATGGAGTTTTTGATGATTTAACAGAAAGATCTATAAAGAAAGTTCAAAAAGATTATAATTTTGATGAAAATGGAATTGTTGGACCACTACTATGGAGAAAATTAGTAGAACTTTCAAAAAGGACATAAAGTTCTTTTTTGTTGAAAAATTAAGAAAAATATGATATAATATGCTAGATTTATTGAGAGGAAAATAAGTTTAGTATGTTTTTAGTATCAGGTTTTATTACAAAAGATATATTACTAGGTGTAACTGGAAAAACTACTCCAGAGCAAACTATCATAAATATTAGTGAATATGTTTCTATACTTGCACTAGCTTATTATATTATAGATACACTTAATCTAAGATTAAAAGAAAAAATAACAGGTAAAACAAGAGAAGAAAGAGCAGAGGATAAATTAGAAAAACTAGTAACTCAACTAAATAATATTAATATAGATGTAAATTTGGATAATCTTAAAGAAGCAAATGTATATCATAAGAAATACCGTTTAAGAAAAGATGGTAAAGTAGGAATAATCAGAGAAAGATATATAGAAATACCAGTAGATGAAAAAAGTTATAACTTTAATGAAGATTCAGTATCTATAAAAGAGGAACATGTAATGGGATCAAGTAGTTATGTTCTAACTCTTGGAAAACCACCAAAAGAAATGGTATATAAACCAGCATTTAATATGTAGAAAAGGGGAAATTAATATGATAAAATTAGAAGTAAATTTTGATTTAATTGATAAAGCTTATGAGGCACAAGGAAAGTTTAAAGTTAGAAGATGGTTTCGTGAAAATAAAATATATAATATCATTGCATCATTTATTCCAATAACACACTTAGCTTTAACTTTAGGTGGTCTTGAAAGTCCAGAAGCAGCATTAATTAGAACTGCTACTTCAACATCTATAAATTATGGAATTTGGGCTGTACTTGATAAAACATTAGAAACTATAAGAACAAAAGTAACAGGTATAAGTCCCCAACTAAAGGCAATGATGGAACTAGTTATTATAGCAGAGGCACTTAACCAAATAATGGATATAAATACATCAGTTGAATGTATTATGAATGCGGAAGTATATCAAAAAAATTATAAACTTGCAACAGATGGTAGAGTAGGAATACTAAGAGAAAGATTTATTGATTTACCAATAACTAATGCTCTTGGAAATGAAGATGTAACATCAGTAAAAGAAGAACATTTAATAGGGTCAAAAAAATATGTTTTAACACTTGATAAACCAGTAGAACAAAAAGAATATAAATTAGCTTATAATATGTAGAAAAGAAAAAAATCTTTTCTTTTTTTTGATTTTTTGATATAATGATACTGCTGTTTATTCGTTTATATATATTATTTATGTCGGTGAAAATTATTTTTATTTATAAAACAAAAAAGTTTTATTATCTTTATTATGATATAATTTATATATAATGAAATAAATAATATGAAAGGAGAAAATATGAGTAAAATAAAAATATTTGCCTTAGGTGGCTTAAATGAAAATGGAAAAAACATGTATGTTGTAAATGTTGATGAAGATATATTTGTATTTGATGCCGGATTAAAATATGATAATGATATAAACTTAGGAATAGATTATATCATTCCAAATTTTGATTATTTAGTAAAAAATAGAAAGAGAATAAAAGGAATATTTTTAACACACGGTCATGAAAGTAATATGGGAGCAACACCTGATATCTTAGAGGTGCTACCAGAAATACCAGTATATGGAACAAAATTAACTCTAGATATAATGAAAAGAGATATTTCAAAATCAATTATTGATAAAGTAAAATTAATAGAAATTAAACCGCATATAAAGATTGATTTTGGAAAAAATTCAATATTTCCAATAAGTGTAACACACTCAATTCCAGATGCAGTTTGTTATGTATTATATACTCCAGATGGCGCAATAGTTTATACAGGAGACTTTGTATTTGATTCAACAATGCAAGGAGCATATAAAACAGATATTGGAAAACTTGCCTATGTTGGAAAACAAGGAGTGTTATGTTTACTTTGTGAATCATTTTATGCAGATAAAAAAGGACATACAAGTCCAAATAATAGAGTAAGTGATTTTATAAGAGAAGTATTAATAAAATCAAAAGATAGAGTAATCGCAACAGTATTTCCTGCTCATTTTTATAGAATGCAAGAAATATTTAATGAAGCATCAAAAACTCATAGAAAAATTGTTATAATGGGAAAACAACTTCAAGAAGTAATTCATACTGGAATAAAAGATGGATATTTACAACTAGACAAAAAGATGATTGGAACGTTATCAGATTTAGAAGCAAAAAATGCTTTAGTATTAATATCAGATGAAAAGGAAAAACCATTTGGAAATCTAGAAAGAATAATTAAAGGATTTGATAAATTTATAAATATTAGAGAAAATGATACTATATTTATAACTGAACCATCATATCCAGGTATAGAAAAAAGATTAGCTGTTATAATGGATGAAATCGCAATGCTTGGAGCAGATGCAGTTTGTCTATCAAGTAAAAAACATTTACTACATCATGCATCAAGAGAAGATTTAATGTTAATGATTAATTTAATGAATCCAAAATATTTCTTCCCAGTAAAAGGAGAATATAGAAATCAATATACAAACGGAGAAATCGCAGAAGAATTAGGAATACCAAAAGAAAATATTATTTTAAAATTAAATGGTGATGTTTTTGAAATGGTTAATAAAGAAAACACCAATTCAACAGAAAGAATAGAAGTAGATGATATTTTAATAGATGGAAATAGTCAAGGAGATATTGGAAATCTAGTATTAAAAGATAGAGAAATGCTAGGTGAAAATGGTATTGTAATAATTAGTTGTACTCTTGACAAAGAAACAAAACAAATAGTAGGTGGACCTGAAATCCTTACTAGAGGTTTTATCTACGTTAAAGAAAGTCAAGATTTATTAGAAGAAACAAAAGCATTATCAAAAGAAGTAATAGAAGCAAATATAGAAATAAACTCTAAAAGAGTAGATTATTCAAAAATAAAAAATGAAGTAAGAGATATATTAGGAAAATTCTTCTATAAACAAACAGAATCAAAACCAATGATAATTACTGTAATTCAAGAAGTATAAAAAGAGGTAAAAATGAAAAAAATTGATTTAAAAAATAATAAAATTGATAAAATAATATCAATAGTATTTATCGCAATATTATTAATAGCGTTGATTATATATATTATTATAAAATCAGGACCATATAATGGATTATTAAATTGTACCTATAAAAATAATACAAATACGATGAATACTGTATTAAATTATAAACTTTCATTTAAAAATAAAAATGTTACAAAACTTGAAACAGAAGAAATAATAGAGTCAACAGATGAAGAATTAATAAAAACATATAAAGAATCATTAGAAGAATTATCTAAAAAATATGATGGACTAAAATATTATAAAACAAATATAACTAATGAAAATAATAAATTGATAGTAAAAACAACTATAGAGTATAATAAAATTGATATGAAGAAATATCTTCAAATAGAAGGAGATCAAGCATATATTAAAAATAATAAATTAAAAGTAAAAAAAATCAAAGAAATTTACGAAAAAAATGGAGCAACTTGTAAATATAAATAATTGTTATTTGCGTTATTGCAAATAACATCATGTCCTGGTAGTTAAATGGATATAACAAAGCTCTCCTAAAGCTTAATTGTGGGTTCGATTCCCGCCCGGGACACCAGATGACGATAAAGATTATGAATTTCATAATCTTTTAATTTTCTTTTTTTCACAAATAATATATAATATATTAATATTGAGGTTGGTATTATGAAATCAATAAAAAACTTGGAACTATTTCACATTCACGATCATACTTTAAATAAACATAGTAATTTGTGGGAAGTAGGTAACTGCTTTGAAATTAATAATGACTTTAAAAGTATGTTTGGAATTGAGATAGAAGGTTTTGATGAGATAGTTGGCGAATACTCAACAGATCCAATATTTAAAAGAGAAATGGCCCTTGAAGTCATAAGAAAAGAAAAATATCCTGACATTATTAGTAGATTTCACTGTATATGGTTATGTGATAAAGTAACTCTTCCTTATTGGATAGGTCAATTACCTGGTAAAGTATATAGAGTATCCGCAACAGGAATAATCTTTGAAAGCAGTGACAATTTTTTATGTGGAGATGAAGATAGAGAATATCAAGATATAAAAAAAGATTGCTATAAATATTGGGAAGCACCATTTGAAACAGAAATGGATTATTATAAAAAAGAAATACTATTTCAAGGAAAAATAAAAGTATTAGAAAGAAATGATTAATATGAATTTTTACAATGAATTAATTAATTTATCAGATAATGAAATAGATTGTCTAGTAGAGAAAATAGTAAATGAACTAGATGATAGAAATACAACAGAAGGTGACTTTATTGGATATAAAGCTGAAAATAATATTATTAAAAAAGAAATAAAATATAATGAATATGGAAAAAGTTATGATGTTGTTATGAGATGTTTTGTATCAGGATATATTAAGGAAAATACAAAAATAATTTATGGGATGTCTTATGATGCAGATGGGAATATATCAAATAATGGAAATTATTACTATATAGATAATCATGAATATATAAAAGATTTTTGTAAATATATATCAAGAATAGAAATATCTAATGAATATGAATTGTTTGAATATTTATTAGACTTTTTAAAAGAATATTTTGGCTATTTTAAAAAAATAAATAGAAATGAAATGTTTAAGTTAATAGTTGATAATTATGGAAGAAATATGACTCCAATAAATGAACATGGTCTGTCATGGTTTAAAGGAAAAGGCAATGCAATGTGTACTGAATACTCTATTATGGTTCAAAATATTTTGACAACATTTGGAATAGAAAGCTATTTGGTTATCGGAACTGTTAAAACAGGGAGTGAAAAAGCAGTAGGGCATGCATATAATTTACTAAGTATATATGATGAAGAAGAAAATGAGAAAAATCTATTAATCGATTTTTGTAATCACGTTAATGCATATGACACTAATTTTAAATTAATTGCACCATCTCCTTTTATAGAAGAATTAGAGTATTTTGATCAAGAATTTGTAAATGAACTTGTTAATAATAGAAAACATTTAATCTTTGAAGATTACAATTATATGGTTGTTGGTAATACTTTAGCAAAAATATATTATGATAGAAAAAGAGATTATTACGTATGCGGAGATATTTATTATGGATCAGATGTAAAAAAATGTAAAAAGAAAAGAAGAGAGAAATAATGTGGGTATTTTTTAAATTAAAATGATATAATAAATCTAAGAATAAAGAAAGAGGGTTTTTATATGTTTAATTTAAAAGGAAAAGTCGCAGTAATAACAGGAGCATCATCAGGACTTGGAAAACAAATGGCAAAAGGATTTGCCTCTCAAGGAGCAGATTTAGTAATACTTGCTAGAAGATATGAAAAGCTAATGGAATTAAAGGAAGAACTAAAAAAAGAGTTTTATGGAATAAAAGTATTACCAATTAAGTGTGATGTAACTAATACAGATGATATAAAGAATGCAGCAGATTTAGCAGAAGAGGAATATAAACATATTGATATATTAGTCAATTGTGCAGGATCTGCAAAAAATGCTGGAGTACTTAATATGACAGATGAAGAATGGGATTTTACAATTGCAACAGATCAAACATCTGTATTCAAGGTGACAAGAGCATTTGCAAATATTATGAAAAAAAATAATTATGGAAGAATTATTAATATTGCATCTATGTATGGATTAGTTGGAAATACTGCACTAGATACAGTAGCATATCATTCATCTAAAGGTGGAGTTGTAAACTTCACAAGAGCAGTAGCAGCAGAACTTGCTAAATATAATATTACATGTAATGCAATTTGTCCTGGTTACTTTGATACGGAATTAACTCATGAAACATTAATTACAGATGATTTTACTGCATATATGAAAGCAACAGTTCCACTAGGAAGATATGGAAGAGAAGGGGAACTTAATGCGGCAGCAATATTCTTAGGAAGTGAAGAAGCAAGCTATGTAACAGGAGTAATTTTACCAGTAGACGGTGGATATACAGCAGTTTAATAAAAAAAACATATCATTTGATATGTTTTATTTTTTTTGATAATTTCTTGATAACTTCTTTACTTAATTCACTATCAATTAATCCATTTAAATATTTATCAGTTAATTCTTCATTTGAAACATTATATTTATCTATCATTTCACTATCAGACATAAACATTATTGGATTAATAAACCCATTATTATCAGTAATAAAAATATTGTTTTCTATTAAAAATCTGATTTTGACATAGACTTCGCCATAGTATTTAGAAAATAACAATTTATTTTTTTCAACATCAATACCTAAACTTGATGCAAGATCCATAATCAATAGCTTATTATGAAAGAATCTACTAGGATAAAAACTTAAAACATTATCAATTAATTTTAATGAAATAATCTTTTCTTTATTTAATGCAGTAAGTATTTCACCATTATTGAATTGGATTTTTGCTTGTTTACCTTTATGTCTAAGTGAATCATAAAACATTCTCTGATCAGTTCCAGAAGTGAATTTTTTTCCAACACTAAATTCATCAGCGAATCTACTTTCAGGTAATTTATGACATCTATTTAATTCTTTAATAAATTCGATAGTTTTAATTCTAAGTTCATAAACTACATTTTTAAAATCATATTTTCTTTTCTCTTGTTTTCTTTTTGGTTTATATCTTTCTAATACTTCACTAATTGCATTATAATCATATAATTTTTTCTTTTCTAATTCACTTAACTCTTCATTTCTTTCTATTTTTTCATTAATACGATTAACATCTACTTGTAAGTGATCATAATAACTTCTTTGATCTGCACCATTATCAGAAAAAACCTTTTCACTAACCATATTATTAAGTCTTTTTTCACCAGGCAATCTCTCAAGTTCTATAATTGATGAGATTAATTCAGAAGCATGTTTACTTAATGTAGGTTCACTAACTTCTACAGGTTTTTCTATTTTTTGGTTAATATCTACATCAATATTCAATCTTTTGCAAAGAATGATTGTTTTTGCATATATTTTATTTAATATTGAATCAATTGCTTGTCTTGTTGTACCTAATTGATTTGCTATTTCTCCAGATGTCATTTTGATATTGCCATTATTATCAAATCTCATTTTAAATATAGTATATTGTTTCTCAGTTAAAATATTTTTTAAGTGCTTATAAAAAGTGGTTTTAGATATCTTCATAGTATAAAATATATCAGTAATATAATCTTTTCTTTTTTTCATAAAAATTCCCCTTTGTAAAAACAATGGATATTATACTATAAAATGCTAAAAAAGTCCATAAAAAAACATATTTTAGTAATATGTTTTTTGTTCCCATTTCTGTTTTCTTTCAGCTGCAACTATTATTTGAGAAACAATATTTAATGCAACTTGTTCTGTTTTTCTATCAATATCTCTTAATGGATTAAACTCAACTAAATCAAATGATAATATTTCTTTTATATGTTTTACTAACTGAGCATTTATATTCATAGTTTCTTCTTCTGACAAACCATCAAAAGCAGGAGAAGAAACTCCTGGAAAAAGTTCTGGATCTATAATATCTAAGTCAAAGACCACATGAACACCTTTAGTTTTAAATCCAGCTATTTTAAATGCTTCATCAATAACAGCATCTATTCCTTTTTCTCTTAAATCCTTATCTGTAAAAATATTAACCCCAGAGTATCTAACATTTTCTTTTTCTTTTTCTTCTATTTCTCTTCCACCAATAATTACAGTTTTAGCAGGTTGTATAATTTTTCCATCAAAATAAGATCTTAAATCATTACATTTATAACCGTTTATAGCAGCAAGAGAAAGGCCACATATATTACCACTAGTTGTAGATTCAAAAGTATGATAATCAGTATGAGCATCAATCCATATAAGACCAACATCAACATTAGCTTTTGCACTAGCTAAAGCAGAAGCAATTGAAACTGAACTATCTCCACCAATTACTATAGGAAAATATTCCTCTTTAATTTTATCAACTATATTTTTATATAAATTTTGATTAAAATTTTCTATTTCATACTCATTTTTCTTTCGATCTGATAAATTTCTGCTTTTAATAACATTTTTATCAGCTTCAAGCATAATAGATTCACCATTATAAAACGATTTCAAATCATTCATCAATTGAACAGGTCCTAATCTTGAACCATCAATATGAACTCCTAAATCAGTACACGCACCAAATATTATTGTTCTCATATCATCACCATTATAATTTTATCCTAAATAAAAAAACATATCAAGAACATTAATAAAAATATCTAATCTTTACTGTATAGTAACAATAAATATGTTATAATATCAAAAGCCTCATGGATAATTATAATTATTTATGATATATTATATTTAAGGTGAGAAAATGATTAAAAAAATAATAAAAATAATTATAGTTTTGATTTGTATGCTTACAATTTTTATGTTCTCATCAGATAATGATGTCGAATCAAATAAAAAAAGTGATGGAGTAATAATTAATGCATATAAAATAATTTTGGGAAAGAACTTAAGTAAAAAAGAACAAAAATACTATATTGAGAAGTATGTAACATATGTAAGAAAAACAGCTCACTTTCTAATATATTTAATTTTAGGATTAAGCATAATTTCACTTATAAAAGAATATCGAGAAGTAGATACAAAAGCTATCATAATAGCACTGATGATTTCAGTTATCTATGCTGCAAGTGACGAATTACATCAAACATTTATACCGGGAAGATCTGGAGAAATAAGAGATATTATAATAGACAGCCTAGGCTCACTAACTGGTATTTATATTTATTATTTATATAGTAAAATAAGGAGAAAAAAGTATGAATAAGAAGAAACAGTTTGCAAAAAATACAATAATAATATTCTTTGGAAAAGTATGTACTCAATTAATATCGTTTCTTTTGTTACCTTTTTATACAGCATATCTAACAACTAGTGAATATGGTGTAGTAGATTTAATCCAAACTTATGTAACACTATTAGTACCAATAATAACATTAGAATTAGAGATGAGTATTTTTAGATGGTTAATTGATTCACGTGGAAAAGATAAAGATACTACTAAACTAATAAGTAATAATTTTTATGTATTATTACTAAGCTTATCTATATTTAGTGTTTTATTTATAATAGTTTCATTATTTATAAATATACCGTTTAAGTTTATAATTTTATTAGATATAATTGTATGTGTCTTATCAGGAAACTTCCTCCAAATATCACGAGGACTAGGAAAAATAATGGATTTTTCAATTAGTTGTATTTTAACAGGATTAACAACAGTAATATCAAATATAATATTAATAGTATTTTGTCATATGCAAGCAGAAGGTATGATTATTTCTATGGCAATAGCAAATGGAGTATGTGCATTATATCTATTTATAAGATTAAAACTATATAAGATGATTAATTTTAAATTAATTGATCATAAACTATTAAAAGGAATGTATAAGTATTCAATACCTTTAGTACCAAATGGAATAAGTTGGTGGATAGTTAATGTATCAGATAGAAGTATTATTTCACTAGTATTAGGAGCAAGTTATAATGGATTATATGCTATAAGTAATAAATTCCCAACTATAATATCATCTCTTACAGGAATATTTAATTTAAGTTGGAGTGAATCAGCTTCATTACATATTAATAGTGAAGATAGAGATGAATTTTTCTCAGATATAACAAATACTGTAGTAAGATTATTCTCAACACTTGGAGTAGGAATGTTAGCATGTATGCCATTTGTCTTCCCAATAATGATAAATACAAAATATGAAGAAGCATACATATATATACCACCACTAGTAATAGGAACAATCTTTAACGTTGCAATATGTTTGTATAGTCAAATTTATCTAGCAAAGAAAATGTCTAAACAAGTAGCCACAACAACAATAATTGGAGCAGTAATAAATATATTAATAAATATTGTATTTATAAGGTACATAGGTCTTTTCGCAGCATCAATATCTACAATGATATCTTATATGGTAATGATGATATATAGACATTTTGATTTAAAAAAATATGTAAATATAAAAATAAAAAAATTACTTATCGTTAAAATAGTATTAATGTTTATTTTTATTTCAATATCTTATTATATTAACCATCCATATCTTAATATTATAAGTTTAATAATAGTATGTATGGATGCATACTTCTTAAATAAACAATTACTAAAAGATTCATTTAAAACTATAATGAGTAAAATAAAAAAATAAGAAACATATAATTACTTAGGTGATTATATGTTTTTATTTGATTTAATAAGAAGTATTTTATTATTTAGAGGAAGTTACTCAACATCTGCATTTTTAGACCCATTGACAAGTGAGGAAGAAGAAAAATATATTGATTTAAAAGATACCGATAGTAATGCTAGAAATAAACTTATAGAACATAACTTAAGATTAGTTGCTCATATTGTTAAAAAATATGATTCAAAAAAAGTAGACAATGACGATTTAATAAGTATAGGTACAATAGGGTTAATTAAAGGAGTAGATACCTACAAGAAAAATCATAATGTTAAAATAACGACATATTGTGCAAGATGTATCGATAATGAAATACTAATGTATTTTAGAAAAAACAATAAATATAATAATGATATTTCTATAAATGAACCAATTGGATATGATAAAGATGGTAATCCAATTGAAATATTAGATGTTATAAAATTGGAAGATGTAGATTTTTCTGATAATTTAGAATTAAAAGATAATATAAAATTACTTAATAAATACTTATCAGTATTAACAAAAAGGGAAAAAGAAATAATAATAGATAGATATGGATTAGATAATAAGAAATCATTAACTCAAAAAATGATATCAAAAAAACTAAATATTAGTAGAAGTTATGTCTCAAGAATAGAAAAAAGAGCACTTACCAAGTTATTAAGAGAATTCATTAAAGATAAGAGACTTTAAGATTTACAAAAATGATTTAATATTTTATAATATGGATAGAAGCATAGGTGGTAGAATGAGTAAGTTTGGTATTAGTAAAAAGTTTTTATTTTGGAGTTTTCTTTTAGTATTATTCTTTTTAGGTTTAGTAGCAATAAATAAGTATTTCTTCCCCCAAATTGATTTAAATGGAGAAGAAACAATTACTATAAATTATAAAGAAGACTATAAGGAAAAAGGTTATACCGCAACATTTTTAGGTAATGATATAACAAATGATGTTTTAGTAACAGGAAAAGTTAATTCAAATAAACTAGGAGAATATGAAATAACTTATTCTGTAAAAAAAGGAATACTAAAAAAACAAATAAAAAGATATGTTCATGTAAATGATATAGAAAAGCCTAAACTAAGTATTGATTCTAAAGATATGTATGTATGCCCTGGAGAAAATCCTAAAAAAGAAGATGTTAAGGCATCTGATAATTATGATGGGGATTTAACAAAAAAAGTAAAGGTAAAAATAGGTAAAGAAAAAATTGTATATTCTGTAGAAGATTCAAGTGGTAATAAAAAAGAAATATCAAAGAAAATTATCTATAAAGATATAGAAAAACCTAATATAATTTTAAATGGAGAACAAGAAATAAATTTATTGCTAGGAGAAGAATATAAAGATCCAGGATATAATGTAAAAGATAATTGTGATAAAAAAGTTGAAGTTAAGGTAGACGGAAAAGTTGATATTTCAAAAGAAGGAACTTATGAAATAACATATACTGCAACAGACTCATCAAAAAATACAACAAAAGTAACAAGAAAGGTTAATGTTTTTAATAATAAAGGAATAATATATCTTACATTTGATGATGGACCAAATGATGGGACAACAAATGTAATATTAGATATATTGAAAGAAGAGGGTGTAAAAGCAACATTCTTTGTTACATGTAAAGGACCAGATGAACTTATTAAGAGAGAATATGATGAAGGACATACAGTTGCTCTTCATACCGCAACTCATGATTATGCAATTGTATATAGATCGGATGAAGATTATTTCAATGACTTAATAACAGTCCAAAATAGAGTAAAAAATATAACTGGATATGAATCAAAAATAATTAGATTCCCAGGAGGTTCAAGTAATACAATAAGTAGAAGATACTCACAAGGAATAATGAGTAGAGTAACTAAAGAAGCTTTAAATAGAGGATTCAAATACTATGATTGGAACATTTCATCAGGAGATGCAGGTAATACAACAGATCCAAATGTTGTTTATTCAAACGTTGTTAATAGTTTAAGAACAGATAGAGCAAACATGGTTCTTATGCATGATATTAAAACATATACAAGAGATGCACTAAGAAATATTATTAGATATGGAAAAAATAATGGTTATAGATTTGAAAAAATAACTCTCGATACAGAAATGGTAACTCAAAAAGTAAATAATTAAGAGGTTTAGTATGGATAATAATATTGATGAAACATTATTTCTAACAAAGGCAAATAATAGAATAAAAAAAATATATAATTCAATCACATTGGATGAAGTAGATAAAATAAAACAATACAACGTAAATTAGACAAACTATATAAAATAATATATAATATTCTTGTAGGAGTGATTAGATGAATTATTTTAAACCTACTAAATATTATAAAAATATAAAAGAAATTAATTATAAAGAATTAAAAAAACTGGGCATTAAATGCCTTGTTTTTGACCTTGATAATACATTAGGTTCCATAGTGAATAATTCATGTCCAAAAGAGTCAATAGAATTAATTAAAAAAATAAAAAAAGATTTTTTAGTAGTAATATGTTCAAATAATACTAAAAGAAGAATCACTCCATATTTAGAAGAACTACAAATAGATGGTTATCCTTGGAGTTTAAAACCGACAACAAGAGGTTTAAGAAAAATAAAAAATAACTATAGTTTAAAAAAAGAAGAAATGTGTATTATAGGAGACCAGTTATTAACTGATGTATTTTCTGGTAAGAATTACGGTATAATGACTATATTAGTAGATCCTTATAATAAAAAAGATCTAACTATTACTAAGTTAAATAGAATAATAGAAAATATAATAATAAATAAATATAGTAAAAAAGGTATTTTTAAGAGAGGTAATTATTATGAGTAATGAAAAAAGATGTGCAGGATGCGGAGTGCTACTTCAAGATGAGAATATTCTCCAAGAAGGGTACACAACTAATTTAGAAAACGATTTATGCCAAAGATGCTTTAGAATGAAAAACTATGGTGAATACCAAGTGGTTACAAAATCAAATGAAGAATATATCGAAATATTAAAGAGTGTTGGAGAAACAAAAGATTTAGTTCTATATATTACTGATTTATTAAATCTAGAAAAAAATATTGAAGAAATAAGAACAATCATTCCAAATAAAATGATTTTAGTTTTAAATAAAATGGATGTATTACCTAAATCTGTAAAAGAAGAAAAACTAAAAAAGTATCTTGCGAATAAAGATGTAAATTTTGAAGAAATAATAGTAATTAGTACAGAGAAAAACTATAACATTGATTACTTATTAAAAAGGATTAAATATTTTCAAACTAGTAAGAATGTTTATGTAGTTGGACACACTAATGCAGGGAAGAGTAGTTTGATAAATAAATTAATAAAGAATTATTCTGATAAAACACAAGAATTAACAATGAGCCCACTTCCATCCACAACATTAAATATGGTTAATATTGAAATTAATGATCATCTTAATTTAATAGATACCCCAGGATTAGTAGATAAAGGATCTATTCTTAATCATGTATCACCAGAAATGGTAAAGAGGATTTCAGCAAAAAAAGAAATTAAACCAAGAACATATCAATTAAGAAAGAATCAATCAATAATTATTGAAGATTTAATAAGAATAGATTACGTTGAAGGAGAAAAAAATAGTTTTACAGTATTTGTATCAAATGATTTAAAAGTAAGAAGATTACTCAATCTATTTAATAATAATGAATTAAAAGATAAAAATAAAATAACATATAATATGAAATATGATGAAGATTTGGCAATATCAGGATTAGGATTTATTAAAATCGTCAATAAAGGGGTAATAGACATCTATATTGATAAAGATGTAGATACCTTTACAAGAAGAAGTTTAATATAAATAAAAAAGTGATTATTTAATCACTTTTTATTTTATATAACTTTTTAATGTTTTTATAGCTAATTGATTCATTTCATCAATAGAAGCAGGTTTAGGTGGAATAATAATTCTTCCTTGACCTTTCTCTTCTTTTAATTTAAAAAAGTCTTGAGTTCTTTTAATCATCATTTGTCTTTCAGTCTCAGATGAAATAAATAAATCAACTCTTTCTAAGAATTCAAATGGTTCAATTTCTTTAGTATATTCCTCAACTATATAACCTTCAGAGTTTCTTTTTCTTGTTCTAAAACTACTTTTACCATTATTAAAAGTAAGTGTATCATATCCAGGTTTAGCTTTTTCATTTGTAAAAAATTCTCTAGTCTCAGGGAAAGCTTCTCTTTCTCCTTTATATTTTTCATAAATTAAAAGCGTTCCAAATTCAGTATATAATTCATAAAATTTATAATAGTCCATAATTTCACCTCTCATAATATTATAATGATTTTTTATTATTTTACAAGTACAAATAATAAGTTTACAAAGTTGTTGTAAAAGACTCGCTTTTTCGTTGAATTTTGCATCTAGTAAAGGTTATAATAAAATAAAGGAGAGTGAAGCATAATGCATAATTCACAAAATAAAAAGACATTACAAATAGTTTTAATAGTACTAGTCGCAGTACTAACACTAGGAATTGGATATGCATCTATTAGCGCAATAAACTTAATAATTAATGGTAACGCAACAGCTAATCCAAACGATAATAATTTTAAAGTAAAATTTTTAAATGAGGATGGAGTAACACCTATGATAGAAGGTGCTCCAACTAATACAGTTCAAGTAGATAGTGATACAACAGCCTCATTTAATGTATCAACACTAAATGGAGCCGGACAATCAGTAACCGCAACATATAGAGTAAAAAATGAATCATCAGGTATTGGAGCAAGTATCGGATTAGAACTAACAAATTCAAATCCAGATTACTTTCAAGTAACACAAAAAATATTAGATAATAAATTACAAGCAGGAGAAGAGACAACAGTAACAGTAAAAGTAGAGATGTTAAAAACACCGGTAACTGAAACTGTTTCAACAACAATAACTGCAACACTAGTCGCAACACCACTAGAGGATGCAGAAGCTAGTGGAGGAGAAGAAAAGGAAGTAGTTAAACCAACTCCATACACATATACATTTCATAAATATGATAATACATATATAACAATAGGGCAACCGTTAGCAAGTGGAGAAAGAACATTCAATAATTTTGCAGCAGCAAAAGCTGAATATGGACATCCAGTAGTATTGGCTCATAAAATAGAAGATGGAAAAGTAGAATCATCATATGTAGTATTTGAAAAGGACAATAAGATATATTACTTACGTGGAGGAGCAGGAAATGAATTTGGACAAGCAAGTATGCCAATATATGATGCGAATGTAGCAGTATTAAAGGAAGCATTTGGACCAACATGGTCAGATTACTGTTCTGAATCAGTAGGTAATGATTACCGCTACTTCCGTTGCTATGATGGTAGTTGGGGCGCCAGTGCCTATACGAATAGCGATGTCGATGCGAACGACGGCGGTGGCTACTGCAATGTCTATAGTGATGGTACTGCTGCGTGCCGCGGCTAGTAGTCCTCGTCCGTCAGAGTATCTAGAAATCTTGAATCCACATTTTGTGAAAGCAAAATGTGATGAGGAGCGTATGCTAGTGATGCGTGCCGAAAGAAGTGGATGCTTGCTTGTAGGCACAGTTAATCCGACAGTAATATGAAATATAAGTTGTAAAATTAATGTAAATGTATAAAAAAGTAGATATAAAATATTTACTTTTTTTATGTTTTTTTATAATATATATTTAGGTAGTGGTTGAAAGTGGTGAAAAGTGGGGGATTGATAAAATGTTTATAGGAGAATATCATCATACAATTGATGAAAAAGGAAGAATTATTATTCCTGCTAGGTTTAGAGATGAACTTGGAAGTAGTTTTATAGTAACTCGTGGAATAGAATCATGCCTTTTTGTATATCCTAATAAGAATTGGGAACAGATATGTGAAAAACTTAATTCTCTTCCATTCACTAGAAAAGATGCGAGAGTATTTAATCGTTTCTTTATGTCAGGCGCTACAAACGTAGAATTGGATAAACAAGGACGTATAAATATTTCATCTCCATTAATTACACATGCTAATTTAAAAAAAGATTGTGTTGTAATTGGAACAGGAGACAGATTAGAAATATGGTCTAAAGAAGATTGGGACAGTTTCTTCAATTCTAATAAAGACAGTATGTCAGACATAGCCGAAAATTTATTTAACGAAAGCGTGAGCTTATAATGGAAAAACATATAAGCGTATTACTAGAAGAATCTATTTCCTCCCTAAACTTAGATGAATCTAGTGTAATAGTAGACGCAACACTAGGCTATGGTGGACATAGTAGTAACATCTTGGAAAGAATAAAAAAGGGGCATTTATTCGCCTTTGACCAAGATAGTGAAGCAATTCGGCATAGTACCGATCGCTTAAACAAGATCGGTACTAACTTCACTATCATTAAGAGCAACTTTGTCCATCTCCAAGAAGAATTAAATCGCCTTGGAGTCTATAAAATAGATGGGGCATTATTTGATTTAGGAGTATCATCTCCACAATTAGATGATGAAGAAAGAGGTTTCTCGTTCCATAATGATGCAAAACTTGATATGAGAATGGATAGAGATCAAAAACTTAGTGCTTATGAAGTAGTTAATAATTATTCAAAAGAAGAATTATCAAAAATATTTTATAAGTATGGAGAAGATAAATTTGCAAATAATATTGCTAAAAAGATTGTTGAGTATAGAGAATCTAAACCAATAGAAACAACATTAGAACTTGTAGATGTAATAAAAACAGCAGTTCCAATGAAGTTTAGGATAGATAAACATCCAGCAAGACAAATTTTTCAAGCAATTAGAATAGAAGTAAATCACGAATTAGATGTTATTGAACCTGCCATTAATCAAGCACTTGATATGTTAAATGTAGGTGGTAGGGTTGCAGTAATAACATTTCATTCCTTAGAAGATAGATTAGTAAAAAATATTTTTAAAGAAAAATGTAAGATTGATGATAAAGTTAAAGGACTACCTAATATTCCTGATGAATATTTACCAGACTTTAAATTAGTCTATAATAAAGCAATTGCTCCAAGTGATGAAGAATTAGAAAAAAATCCAAGAGCAAGAAGTTCAAAATTGAGAGTTATCGAAAGAATAAAATAGGAGGATAACATGAAAAAAGTTAAGAAAAAAGTAAAAATTTCAAAATTTGAAAAATTAATTTATACATTAGCTATTCTTTTAATCGTTATAGCACCAGTATCAATAGTATTTTCAAAAGCAACTTTAGCAAAAATTAATTTTGAAGTAGAAAAGCAAAAAAAAGAAATAGCTGCCCAAAAGAAAACAAATGAGTCATTAACAATGGCTATTGATGAATTAGCATCTTTAACAAAAATTCAAGAGGTTGCACAACAACAAGGATTGAGTTATAATAATAATAATATCAAGACAGTAGTTGAAGATAGTTAAACGTATTATTAGGACGTGATTAGTAATGAAAAAAAAGAAGAGAAGAAAAAATAATATTAGATATTCAAAACTAGTAATATTTGTATCTCTTCTTTTATTTTGCGTTATGATTGGAAGAGTAATACAACTTGGAACATCAAAAAAAATTGATGGAATTAACTTAAAAGAATTGGCGAGTAAAAGAACAACTAAAACAGATGTAATTTCAGCTGACAGAGGTTCAATATACTCTTCAAACGGAGATATTTTAGCTCAAAATGTCGCATCATATAAACTTATTGCTTATCTAGATAGTAAAAGAACTACAAATGAAAAAAAACCTCAACACGTAGTTGATAAAGAAGATACGGCAATAAAACTAGCTCCAATTCTTAATATGGAAAAAGATGAGGTGTTATATTATTTAAATAAAGAAGGAGTTTATCAAACAGAATTTGGAGCTAAAGGTAAAGGACTTAATGAAATAACAAAAACTCAAATAGAAAATCTTAATTTACCAGGTATTTCTTTTATTGAAAATTATAAAAGATATTATCCAAAAGGAAACTTTGCATCTTATGTAGTAGGATATGCAAAAACAGAGAATGATGATAGTTCCACTATAGTAGGAGAAATGGGAATAGAAAAGCAATATGATTCAATTCTAAAAGGAGAAGATGGATCAATAACATATCAGAAAGATTTAAAAGGATATAAAATTGCTAATACACCTGTAGTAAAAAAAGATGCAATACAGGGAAAAGATATATATTTAACAATAGATTCAAATGTTCAATTTTTTATTGAACAAGCTATTAATAATGCCGCAAGTTCTTATGGTTGGGATTGGTTTACAATAACTATAATGGATGCAAAAACAGGTGCAATTCTTGGAACAGCATCAAATCCTAGTTTTGATCCAAATGTTAGAGATGTATCTAATTACCTAGATATTTTTTGTCAAACATCATATGAACCTGGTTCTACAATGAAGACATTTACATATATGGCAGCAATGGAAAATGGAGTATATGATGGAAGTGAAACATATAAATCTGGAACATATGAAACAAGTGATGGAACAGAAATTGGTGACTGGAATCGTAATGGATGGGGATATATAACATATGATAAAGGATATGCTTTATCTAGTAACGTTGGTGTAATAAACATTATAAATAGACATATGAATAGTTTAATGCTTAGACAATATTTCAAAAGATTGGGATTTGGAAAGAAAACAGGTATTGAACTTCCAAATGAAGTTACAGGTAAATTAGATTTTAAATATGAAACAGAAATATATAACGCCGGTTTCGGACAAGGTATACTAACAACACCAGTTCAAAATGTTAAAGCACTAACTCCATTAACAAATGATGGAATGTTATTAGAACCATACATTATTTCAAAAATTGTTGATTCAGAAACTAAAGAAGTAACATTAGAAAATAAAAGAAAAGAAATAGAACGAGTAGCATCAACTAATACAACTCAAAAAATGATTCAATTAATGGATGATACTGTCAATGGTATAGGTAATACTGGAAGTGGATATCGTATTGAAAGTGGAGAATTAATTGGAAAGACAGGAACAGCTCAAATTGCTAATGAAAGAGGTGGTGGATATATCCAAGGAGAAGAAAATGTAATTTCATCATTTTCAGGTATATATCCAAAAAGTAATCCCCAAATAATAATATATGCATCAGTAAAAAAACCAACAAATGGTGCTCAAAAACCAATAAGTAATGCTATAAAAGAAATAGTCTATAATATTTCTAAATATTATGGTAATAGCGATACAGTAAGTAATTCTGTAGAAATAAAAGACTATAAAGTCCCAAATCTTACAAATAAAAAAGTAGATAATGCAAAAACGACTTTAGAATCAAATGGTATTAAATATATAATATATGGAGAAGGTAATAAAGTAATTAAACAGACCCCAGAAAAACAATCAGTTATTACATCAAATGATACAGTCTATTTAATAACAAATGACAATAATATTAAAGTTCCAAATGTAGTTGGATTATCATCAAAAGTCGCAAAAGATATTCTTCAAAAACTAGGACTAAAAGTCAACCTAGATGGAGTAGGATATGTAACAGAACAGTCAGTAGCAGAAGGCTCTAATATTACTGAAGGTTTAGAAATTAACTTAAAACTATCTCCAAAATTTTCAGCAGAGTAGGTATATTTATGAAAAATAAATTAATAATTATATTTGAAATTATATTTATAATATCTGCTATGGCATACTATGTTGTAAAAGAATTAATACCAGATTATAAAAGACAATTTGGTTCAAGCGACAAAATAGTTAATTCTGAGAAGTGTATAAACATTATAGAAGTAAAAATTAATAATAATATAGATTATATGTATCTTATTAATAAAGAAGAAAAAATATATCATTTAATCTTCTTTACTCCAGAGTCTATTGTTTTATATAATCAAAATATTGAAAATAAAAACTTTGACGATGGAATTGAAGATTCGATAAAAATATTAATTGAAAATAACTATTTAAAAAAAGATTCAAATATTACTTTAACAAGATATAATAATGATTATTATAATGACTTTAATAATAGTTTAAAAAAGCAATTAATGAATTTTAATATTAATACAAATATATTAGAAGAAGAAAGTAATTTTATTGATAAAACTACTAAATTAGGATTAAATAATAAAACTAAGTCTATAATGATATTGGAAATGGATTATTATTCTAAAGAATTAATTGATGATAACAATAACAAAAATAAAGAAAGTGTTCTTAATAAAACTACATCAAAACAATATGCTAGTAAAGTATATAAAAAATTAGAAAAATATATAAATTCTAATAATATTAATAATCTTGATATAAATAGTACGAATTTACATATAAATACAATACCAGCCGATGAAAATTATAAATATTATCCAACTTCAAATAGCTGGTATTATGTGGAGAATAAAAGAGTTTTTTCTTATATTGAATTTAAAGAAGGAAATAATAGATATGGATATTGTTATAAAGGTTCAATAGACAGTATCTTAGAAGGTGAGTGTGATGTAAATGAAAAAAATTAATATTAAAAAATGCCTAATTACAATTCTAATAATTACAATAATAGTTTTAACTATTGGATTTATAACTATAACTGTAAAATACACTTCTAATGCAAAAAAAGAAATAAAGTATAATATTGAATTTACAAAAATAAAAAAAATATCATCCTCTAAAGGTAGTTCTAAAGAGCCACTAAGTAAGATTGAAATAACAAAAAATGGAAAAATACTAGATATGAGTTTTAATTTATACAGTCCAAAAGATGAAATAGTTTATGAAATAACCCTAAAAAACACAGGAACAGTTTCTGCAGAAATAACAGAACTATTAATGAGTCCAAATTATGTAGAGGATAATAAAAGTTTTATTTATCCTATAAAAATGTCTTTAACTGATATAAGTGGAAAGGTTCTTGAACCAGGAGAAGATGCAGTAGTTAAAATAAAATTATTATATGATACTACTGATAAAATCGAGGCAAAAACAATAAAAGGAAAATTAGGAATTATCACATCAAATGATTGATAAATATAGATATATAAGTTTGACTTATATATCTTTTTTGATATAATTAAAATAGTAGTGAGGTAGTCAAATGATAAAGAAAATATTAAAGGTAATGATATTTTTATTATTTGTAATTTTAGGGATATCTTTGATAAGAATAGGTTTTTATTTTGAAAAGTTATCACAACCTAAATATATATATAAAAGTGGTATAGATATAATTACTACAAAAATAAGAGATATCACATCGATTGATGAAAAATATATTTTAGGAGATAATTTTTCACTAAATGGAAAAATAACAATTAATACATCAAGTGAATTATATCCTAAAAAAGCATTAATAGATCCAAATTATATAAAGAAAAATAATCTTGTAAATAATTTTAATAAAATGAATATTGATTATGAAATAATTCAAAATAAAAAGGATAAAAAATTATTTTTATCTATAAATGAAAAGAATCCTAAAAAAAATATCTTAAATTATAAAATGCTAGTAGAAAATTCTACTGAATATTATTTTGTTGAAGATATAATTAATAATTATATAAATGATGGAAGTAATAACTATTTTGAAGCTTTTTCAGAAGATGCAACAACATTAAGTAATATAGATTACATGTATGATTTCCTAAGTCAATCACTTGCTAAAGAATTAGGCGAAGAAGCAGAAAAATATAGAAAAACTACAACATACAACAATAAGAAAGAAGAATTAAATCAAGTATCAGTAAAATTAACAAATAAAACAATAAATAAAATTATATCTGCAATTATTGAAGATATTAGAAATGATAATGAAGCAAATAAAATAATGAATAGTATTGATAGTGATTTTAAAAATAAGAAAATCAAAGAAAAAGATTATTTAGACAAAAATGAAAGCTATACAATAAATGTTTACTGTAGCAAGTATTTAAATAAACCTTTAAAGTATGAAATTATATATTTAAATGATAAAACAAGTAAAGTATATTCATATGAAGGAAATAAAGATAAAGGGTTATTCTACTATACAGAAAACGATGATTTAAAATACAGTGCAAATTATTCAGCAACAAACAAAATAATAGATGTAAAAGTATATGATAAGTATCAAAAAAACAAAGGGAGTATTAAATTAAATAGAGACAAAAATAATGTATTATTTAATGTTTCACTAAATCTTGATAATAAGAATTATGATATTGTCTATTCCAATAAATATAAAAACTATAAAGAAAATAAATCTTATGAAATAGAATCAAATTTGTCACTTAGAATATTAGAAAATAATCAAGTCAAATTTGCAAGTGAAACAAGTAATAAAACAAATGTAAGTAAAAATACTGATATTCAAGAAACTACTGAAAATTCAATATTTAAATCAAAATTAACAGAAGAACAAAAAAATAAATTTGATAGTATATATGATAATGTAAAAAGAAGGTTAGAAAATGAATGAAGAAATATTTAAAATAGCATTAGATGAAGCAAAAAAAGGTGTTGAGTTAGGTGATGGAGGGCCATTTGGTGCTGTTATTGTTGATAAAGAAGGGAATATAATATCAAGTGCTCATAACATGGTATTAGGAAAAAATGATCCTACAGCTCATGCGGAAGTAACCGCAATTAGAAAAGCTTGCGAAATAAAACATACACATGATTTAAGTGATTGTACAATTTATTCAAGTTGTGAACCATGTCCAATGTGCTTATCCGCAATAATATGGTCAAATATAAAGACAGTTTATTATAGTTCAACAAGAAAAGATGCTGCAAAGATAGGATTTAGAGATGATGCTATATATGAATTTTTATCAGGAAATAATAATATTTTAAACAAAGAAAAAATATCAAATCAAGAATGTGACGAATTTTTAAAAAAATATGATAAGGAACTATACTAATGGAAAAGAAAAAAAATACAAGAACAAAAGAAAATTTAAAAAATAAAAAAGAAAATCGTATTAAAAAAACAATTAAAGAAAATAATAAACCAAAAAAAAGAATCATAAACAAAGAAAATTATTTATATTACATTTTTTTCATATTATTGATAATTGTAATTATATTAGGAATTAACGTTTATAAAGCATCTAAAGATAATAAAAATAAACAAGCTAATATCGTAGTGCCTATTTATGAAAAAAATACATCAAATGAACTTGAAATAGACATGGAAGAATTATCAAATCAAGATGAATATTCAATTAAATTAGCAAACTATAGACAAGATAATATTAATAAAGAAAAAATAGAATATACAGTGACTATAGAAAATGAAAGCAAAGCCTATATAAAAGTAACAAAAGATGAAGACAAAACAAATTTAATAACAGATCAAGAATCAACAAGAATAGAAGGTGTATCTTTAAAAGCAAATGAAAAAGATTCATCTATATATCATTTTAGTATTATTGATAAAAAAATGGTAAAAAAAGGTGACAAAATAAAAATAGTAATTGATACTTTACAATGATAAAAATAATGAAATTGACTTTTAAATAGCGTGATGATAAAATTAAGTAGAATAGGTAAAAAAGATATGGAGGAGTCTAATGGAAACTTTTAGTGAAAATCAAAAAATAACTATTGAAAAAAATGGTAAGGAAATTGAATGTGACGTATTATTTACCTTTGATAGTGAAGATACATTAAAGACATATATTGGATATACTGATAATACAATTGCTTCAAATGGTCGAAAAAATATATATGTTTCAGCATATAATCCATTTAACCCTGATGATGCCCTTGAAGATATAACAGATGAAAGAGAATTAGAAATGGTAAATGATGTATTAATGCAGATAGATGAAGAAAGTAGATAATAATGGTGGTGATTTAAGTGAGTGATAATATAATAAATGACAATTCTTTTATTGAAGATATTCAAAATTACTTGGAAAGAATTAAAAGAGCAAGTTTAAAAATAGATGATTACGATATGTCTAAGTTTGACAATAAAATAAAAGATTTAGAACAATCATATATGAGTAACAATAATGAAGATTTTAAAACGATATATAAAGATTATATTGAAGATATAAAAAATAAAATCAGAAAACATAATGAAATAAGTAAAAATATCTCAGATAATATTGCCATATACAATGAAGAATATAATAAATTAAATACTATATTAGAAGATGAAATAAATGAATTGGATTCAGATGCCTTATTAACTGATGATGAAATAAGATCTATAAGAGAAGAATATCTTAATAAAAAATTAACTGCAAGCGCAGCTATTATAAAAATTCAAGATAAGATTGAATCTTTAAGAAAAGAAATTGCTGAATTAGAAAAACAAATAGATAAGGAAAATAAGGAATTTGAATATTCTTCTTCAATAGGAATTACAAAAAAAGAATATGAAGACATAATGGAAACATTAAAAAACAAAGATATAATTGAAACAATTTTATCTACTAAGGGCGTAATGGATATTGTATCAAAAAATATAAAAGATAGAACAATTGAGGACAAACAAAAATTAGCAAATGTAAGAAATTCAATCAGAGATGAAATCGCTAAAGAAATTGCAAAGTCAAATAACAAGTCTGTACTTGAAGCTATTCAGTATTTATATAGTACTTATGAAAAAGTTATTCAAAAGGAAACTCCAAAATCCATTGAAATGTCACAAAAAGATCTTGATAATATTACAGTTAACGTTACAATAATAATTAATAAAGAACCAGTTAAAGTAGCAGGAAAAGACAGTAAAGAATATGAACCACAACCTGCACCAAAAGATATGGTTAATGTTAATAAAGAAGAAAATATTAATAATGAAAAAGGTTTATCTGAATTAAGAGAAGCAATTACTGCACTTGATAAAGTTATTAAATCACTTCAAGGAGATAACGGAAAAGAAATATCTACTGATGGAATGAGTTTTGATGAACTTGTACAATTATATGATGAACAAAAAGAAAAATTAGATAAAATTATAAATAAACCAAAAACAAAAGAAGAAGTAATTGATAATAAAGCAGAAAATCAAAATATCGAAGCTATTGAAACACAAGCAAAGAAAGAAAAAACAGCAAATCAATTATATGGACAATATAGACAATTATCAAATAGATATGACAAATTAGCAGATGAAAGAATTGATTTAATAAGAGAACATGGCGAAGATTCAAAAGAAGTTGAAGATATAGATAAAAAATTAAAAGATTTATCTTCTAAAATGCAAAACTTACTTAATATGTCAAATGAAAAACTTCAAAGCGAACTTGAAAATATGTCAAGAAAAGAAATAAATAAAAAATATACAAATACTGATAAAAGAAAGAATAGAGATAATAATAAAGAATATTTTGAAAACAATGAAACAAATACAGCTGAAATGACAACTCCTGAAAAGCTTGCACCAGAAAAGAAGAAAACTACACCTGTACCTCAAGTTGAAGGAACTGATACATTTAAAAATGTTGGTGGAAATTCTACTCCATCACTTCCAGCACATGCAAACGTAAATGAAGAAAAGCCTTTCCCTACACTTCCAGAACATGCAGAAAGTAGAGAACAAAATACTCCAATTCCAGAACCAACACCAGAACCAATTCCAGAGCCAACTCCAGAACCAACTCCGGAACCAACTCCGGAACCAACTCCGGAACCAACACCAAATACGGATCCAGAAAGTGATAATGAAAGAGGATTAAAAGATAAAATAACTGTATTCCTTGACTTAGACAATAATAAAAAACCTTATATAAGGAAGGCAGCATTTGATAGGTACTTTGGAAAACATGAAAATATAGAACAAATAAGAATCGATGGTGCATTATGTTATGCAATTACAGCAGATGAACTAGAATATCTTGAAAAGAATAAAGATAATGATATTTCACCATATGATATCGAATATAAAGAAGTACATTTAGAAAAAGACTATGAAGAAATAACTTTATATAGAGCTGTAGATGAAAACAATCAAATTTACGCACCAGAAACTATATTAAAGATGTTTAATATTAAACCAGATGGAGAATCAATCAAAATATATGGAGATCCATGTTACAAAATAACCCCAGAACAAGATGCAGAAATTAATAAAAAAGCAGATGAACATGAAAATCCAAAAATGAAAGTAAGATATGTTGATGTTAAAATAAAAGATGATACAAAAGAGGAAAATATTGTTATATATAAAGCAGTTGATGATAATGATCAACTTTATACAACAAAAGATGTATTTGATAAATTTGGAATAAAAGTAGAAGGGGAACCAACAGAGATTTTAGGAAAAAAATGCTACAAGTTATCTCCAGAACAACATAAAATAATGAAGGATAAAGCTAAGGAAAGCAAGGATCCAATTTACAATTTCATATATAAACCTGTAAAAATAAAAAAACAGGAACAAACTGTTGAACCACATTATCAAGAAGTTATAAGGAAAATAACAAATGGTCTTGATATAAAGAAAAAAGATGGAAAAAGATTTAGAGCATCTAATATAAAAGTATGGCAAACATTTAAAGATGAACTACACGCTGGAAATTATTTATATAATATTGTGCACTTTGTTCCAGCAGTAGTTAAGGCAGGTATCAATTTTATAAGAAAAATAGCTTCAAATATTATGTTGAAAAAAAGAGGCCGTGAAGTAACAAAGGAAATGAATGCAAGACTTAATGGAAAATCTGAAAATAAAGAATATAACTTAACTGAAGCAGATTTAGAAGTGTTATGGCAACATTATAAAGGTAGAAATCTTAGAGCAGATATGAATAATCAAATCAATTCAGTTATTATTCAAAGATTAAGAGAATATGGATTGCAAAAAGTAAATAAGATTAATGAAGAAATAAAGACTAATTATTTGGCTGTTATTGCTGCAAGTGACGAAATTGATAAACAGAAAGCAAAAATAGAAAAAATGCCAGAAGGTAAAGAAAAAGAAAATGAAAAAGAGAAATTAAAATCATTATATAAAGTAGCCGCAAAAAGTATAAGATTAATTGAAAATAAAAGAAAAGAAGCTGATGATTTATTATCAAATGGAGTACATGGTATTGAAGAAGACTTTAAAGCTGTTGAATCAAAGATGAATTATATTGGTTTAAGATTCAGTAAACAAAATGATTTTGACAATGAACTACAAGATATGCTTGCAGCTGCAGGAAAGAGAATTAATACTGCAAAAGCAAAAGAAAATGATAAAGAATTATTTGAAGCATTTATTGATTATGAAAAAATCTACTATGAAAATACAGAAGTTAAAGGGAGCATAGCAGGTAGAAGAAGCACAGGAAAGAAATGGTATTCACCAATTTCTGAATTAATGGATTATAGAGATGATCCACTAATTAGAGATTTATTTACTACAATTGCAACTGTTTCTGCTGCAATAAGTATTGCAAATGGAATAATTACTCATTGTGTAAAGGAAAATCAACTTCAACAAGACATTGACGCAACAAATAAAGCTAATCTACAATATCATAATTCAGTACAGAAAGAAGTACAAAATATTCAAGGACAGAGACAAGCTGAAATTGAAGGATTGCAAGCTCAAATGTATAAAGATGTCAGAGATGGATTTAATACAGGAGAAAGAGGAATTATGGATAAATCTGATTGGACATACGGAGGTTCATATCATGCAGATGATGCAATACTTCACTCAGAAGCTGATAATTTAGTATCATCAGTACAAAATCAATCAAATAATATTATTTCACAATTGCATTCTGGAACAATATCACAATCTCAAGCAGTAGAAATGTTTGCTCAAGCAGAAAGTAACCTTAGTACAACAATTAATAATGCATTACAACCATTATTTCAAGCATCTAAGTCATATGCCCAAGGTCATCAATTTGCATATGATGCAACACTTGTTCCAACAGAATGGTTTGCTAATCATCCAAATGCATTTGTAGATTTTGGAAATGCTATTACAGCAGTTAATCAAAGCGCTGACACATTATCATTATTAAGTCCATCATTCATGCAAACTATTGGATCACTTCCATCAGATTTAGCAACAACAATAGCTGCAGGAATTTCATCACTTGCACTTGTTAGAAATATTCATTCAACAATGAAAAACAAAAACAATGGAAAAAATATCGATCATAGAAATGATGAATTAGGACAAATGTTTGGCGAGAAAATAGTAGGAGAAATACAAGAAGAAAATAAAAAGCATAAATAATCAAAAAGATGTATTAAATTACATCTTTTCTATTGCATTAATAAAAAAAGTATGCTATAAATTTAATTGACGTTTTTGCAATTAAGCTAGATACTTATATGCCCCGGCATACAAAGTATGTGGCTTTTTTGCGTTGAAAAGGAGTGTGAAATAAAAATGTCATTCATCGAGGTAAGACAGATATCTAAAACCTTTAAACTTGCTAAAAAGAAAAGTGGATTAAAGGAGGCTTTTAAATCTTTTTTCAAAAGAGAATACAAGTATATAGAAGCAGTATCAGATATTTCATTTTCTATTGAAAAGGGAGAAATCATCGGTTATATAGGACCTAATGGAGCAGGAAAATCAACAACTATCAAGATACTTAGTGGTATTTTAAATCCTGACAAAGGAAAATGTATAATAGATGGTATGACACCTTGGAAAGACAGAAAAAAGTTTGTAAAAAAAATAGGTGTAGTCTTTGGACAAAGATCACAACTATGGTGGGATATCCCAACAGAAGATACATTTCTATTACTTAAAGACATCTATGATATAACAGATGAAGATTATCAAAGAAATAAAAAAGATTTAATAGAAAGATTAAATTTAGAAGATATCATAAACATTCCGGTCAGACAATTAAGTCTTGGTCAGCGAATGCGCTGTGAGATTGCGGCATCATTACTACATAATCCAGAAATATTATTTTTAGATGAACCAACAATTGGATTAGATGCAGTATCAAAACAACTAGTTCGTGATTTTATAAAAAGACTTAATAAAGAAAAACAAACAACAATCATACTTACAAGTCATGATACATCAGACATTACAGCCTTAGCTAAAAGAATAATATTAATTGGTAAAGGTAAGGTATTATATGATGGTAATTTAAGAGTACTAAAAAGTAAATATGATACAGAAAAGAACGTTTCCATAAAAACAAAAGAAAAATTAGTAATAAAAAGTAAAGGTATAAAAACAAAGAAAAAGACCAAAGAAGGGTATGAATTAGTAATAGATACAAATGAAATAAGTATCTCAGAATTACTCAATAAAATTTCTAAAAAAATTACTATTGAAGACATTGATATAGAGAATAATAGTATTGATAATTTAATAGTTAAATTATATGAGGATTATAAGATTTGAAAGCATATATAACTTATTTCAAATTAAAATTTATCACAGGACTTCAATATAGAGCAGCAGCGTTAGCAGGTATTTCAACCCAATTTTTCTTTGGATTTGTCTATATAATGGTATATTTTGCATTTTATAAATCAGGAAGTGGAAATCTTCCAATGAATATAAGTGCTCTTACATCATATCTTTGGCTTAATCAAGCATTTTATGCAATAATTACACAATTTTATAAAGACAATGAAATTTATAATATGATTAAAACAGGAAATATAGGTTATGAATTAATAAGACCAAAGAATATGTATTATATGTGGTACTTTAAAATATTAGGTCAAAGATATTCTAATACATTATTAAGATGTATACCAATTATAGTAGTTACTTTATTATTACCAAAACCATTCAATTTATCATTACCAGTTTCATTCAATGCATTTATATTATCAATTATATCTTTAATAATAGGATCATTATTAATAGTAGCTTTATCAACGCTATATCCCATAATAACATTATTTACTATGAATGAAAAAGGAGTAGTAAATATCTTCGTAGTAATTGCCGATTTATTATCTGGAATAATTGTTCCAATTCCATTTTTCCCAACTATATTAAAAAAAATATCACTTTTCTTACCATTTCAATATATAAGTGATTTATCTTTTAGAATATATGTTGGAAATATAAATGTCCATGATGGACTAATAGGTTTAGGTATCCAATTTATATGGTTATTTATAATCATATTAATAGGTTATAAATTAATGAATTATAACTTAAAAAGAGTAGTAGTACAAGGAGGATAAATGAAGTGTTATTTTAAAGCTCTAGCACTAAATTTAAAAAGTGAATTAGAGTATAGAACCTCATTTATTTTCTCATTTATTTCCCAAATAGTAGTATTTTTCTCATATTATTTTGTTATATTATCACTATTTACAAAATTTAGTAATATTAAAGGATTTACTTTATATGAAGTATTATTATGTTTTTCTATAATACAATTTGGTTATTCATTTAATGAAGTATTCGCAAGAGGATTAGATAAATTTGATAATTTAATAATACAAGGAGGATTTGATAGACTTTTATTAAGACCTAAGAATATTATAATTCAGGTATTATATAATGAAAGTGATTTTGTAAAAACATCAAGAATTTTTCATGCATTAATAATACTAGTAATTGCTATAACACATTTAAATATTAAATGGAATATTGTTAAAATTATATGTTTATTATTAATGATATTATCTGCAATAATAATATTCTTTAGTATTTTCTTACTAGCTGCAAGCTATTGTTTTATAACAGTACAAGGGCTTGAAGTAAGAAATGTCTTTACAGATGGTGGAAAGCATATGGCTCAATATCCTATAGGAATATTTAGTAAAGGATTTATTTACTTCTTTACATTTATAATTCCATATGCATTTGTAAATTATTATCCATTACTATATATATTAGGTAAAAGCAATAAAACAATATACGCATTTTCGCCACTCTTATTATTTATCTATTTAATTCCTTGTATAATAATATTCTATTTAGGAGTAAAGAGATATGGAAGTGTAGGTTCATAATAAAAAGACAGTTTAACTGTCTTTTTTTGACTTATCAAAATATATATAATATAATACAATACCAACTAGGAGGTTTACATGATTTTATATAGATGTTTAGATAATACTGAAATAATTAGTATGTTCAATAAAAATATTGATAGAAAAGGTCCAAAAGTAATAGGAAGAAATACATTTAAATATGACGAAGAAGATTATAAACATTTCTATGTATTTGCAGATCACGCTAACTTCTTTAAAAAAGAACAAGACTATTTACTTATAGGACAATATGTAATACCAGATTACTTGATTGAACAATATGGATTTGGATATTATTGTGGTATAAAAACAAAAAGAAATTCTAATTTAATAAATGAAGAAATACCTATTCCAGAGGTAATAATCAAAAAAGACAATTTTAAAAATATTTTTTTAAACCATGTAAATGATAGACTAACTCCTATATATCAAAGAAACATGTTATATCAAAGAGATGAATATAATAAATATGAATTAGATGAATTCTTTTCAGTAGATAGTAAAGATAACCATGGACCTCCAATATCTATAAATTATTCATATGCAGATGTTTATTATGAATATATTGATTATCTTATAAGAAATCATCCATATGATTCAATAAAAGAAATAGTAAAATATTACCTAGATTGTGAAAGCATAAAAGTAAAACTAGAAGAATTCTTTAGTAATAATAAAAAATACTTTATAGAACAAAATAAAGAGTATATAAAAAGAAGGAATAATAGAAAACAAAATTAAATAATTTTGTTTTTTTTGTGTAAAAAAAATAAACGAAAATGTAAAATTTACAAATAAAAAGCAAACTTTACATTAACTTTATTGAATAGCGTTGTCAAATATAGTAAAATGAAGGTAATATAGGGGAATATTGCCCTAAAATAGGAAAGGAGTTATGCAGTATGAAGAAAAATAATGCTCGTAAGCACCGCAAAATATTTATATTGATTATTGTTATTATGATTACTGCAATAACTCTTGCAGTAGAAACATATGCATGGTTTGTAGGCTTATCAACTGCATCAACTGGAGATATAACAATAGCAATATCATCTGCTGATGGACTAGATTTATCTCTTAATGGACAGTACTGGACTAATGGTGGAACCGAACTTAAGATAAAGGATACAGATCATACATACATAACAGAAACAGGATGTACTAATGCTAACTGTGCTTATAGCGGACATAAGAATGTATGGCCAACAGATCTTACTCCTGTATCTACGATAGGTGAAATTGACACAACTTCAAGCAGATTAAAATTATTCCAGAAGAATAGTTTAACTGCAAATCCTGGAGGATATTACATCACTTCATCTCAAGTACCTAATTCTACAAATGAAGGATCAGGATATGTTGCGTTCGACCTATTTATCAGAAATGGTAAAGGAACGTCTTATAATGGAACATATAATATGGCTTCTGAAGAAGATATTTATTTATCAGCAGACTCTCTAGCAACGACAGTAGTAAGCGGTTCTCAACCAGATTATGGTGCGGCAAACTCAGTAAGAGTAGGATTCTTTGAGATAGGAAGAATGAAGTCAGATACAACATCTTATGGAACGATAAGAAATATGAAATGTAATATGTCAAAAACAGGTGTCACTCCTCTATGTACAGGTTCATCAAATATGACAAAAGATGGTACTACACTATATACAAATGACGAATTATTATCAAATACATGGAATATATGGGAACCAAATCATGCATCACATACCACAAATTTAGTTTCATACTTTAATACAGCATGTAAGAAACGAAACGGAAATAATTATACAAGTGCTTGTCAACCTATAGAAACAGGTTCCAGCAAAAAAACATATGGAATGAAAGAAACAATTTCAACAAATAATTATAACATCTATGATGGAATGGATTTAAATGAATATAAGGTAAGCCCATCATCATTACAAGAAGTAAAAACATATAAAACATCTGATGCAACTTTATCTGGCAATGAGAAAACTCCATTAATAAAGGTGGCTGGAAACTCAATTACAAAGGTAAGAGTATATATCTGGTTAGAAGGACAAGATATAGATAATTATGATATTATTTCTCAAAACCCTTCTGTTAGAGTTAAATTTGGATTTACCAAAGATAGAAATGGATTGGATTCGACAAATAATACAGCATTAAATAATAGAATATCATCATTCCAAGATGATTCATGGAAAAAAATAAAATATAATGTTCAACATGGAATCACTTCACAGTATAATGTTGGAGATATGAGAACAGTAAGAATAAATGGCAATGAATATAGATTAAGATTAGCTAATAAATCTTCTCCTTCTACTCCATGTAATGACTCTTCCGGTTCACAAACGGCATGTGGCTTTGTCGTAGAGTTTGTAGATGCTGTATCAACCATGACCATGAGAAGTACAGAAACAAATAGTGGAGGATATCCTGCGACAAATGCATACACATATCTAAATGGTGAACTATTGAATAGTCTACCTGAAGAATTAAAAGCCGTAATTGCTGGTACGAGAGTAGTATCTGGTCCAGGAATTATGGAATCAAGTAACTACATAAGTAATAATCAAAAACTATACTTATTATCATTAATGGAAATATATGGATCTGATCTAGGTGATACCTCACAAAGTGCCACAAGACAATTAGATTATTATAATAATCACAATGTAACATCTGAAATAAATCATCTATATGCAAGAAAGCAATTATATGGACATTATAATGATTGGTGGTCACGCAGTATAGTCTTCTCAACTTCTGCAGGTTTTGGATACACAAGCAGTGGTGGTTGGTTTAGTGGATCTGAGTCATATAATGTCAAAGGTATTGCGCCAGCTTTCCGTATAGGATAAAACTATACTCCATAAGTACGTGTTAATTGATCAATAAATAAATAATTCTTTGGAGGATAATAAGTTAAATGCGTAAATATAATATAACTTATTAGTATTAATGAAATTCCTAATTCCTTTTGATTAGGAATTTCTTTTTTATTCAAAATAAAATAACTAACTATATTAGAAAAAATATAAGTAATAAACATAATAACTATTGCTACAAAAAAATTATGAGGAATAAAGATATCTATTATTAAATAGATAACTAAGTAAAAGACTATTCCTACAACAGCAGAAATAGGAATACTAATAATAAAGTTATTAGTAGGAATATTCTTTTTCTTATAGATGAAATATTCAATTATACTAGATAAAAGAATACTAGTATAAATGATCTTCATATGTTCCCAAATACTTTCATTTACAGGAAAAAATATGCTTGTAAGAAAACAAGGAAATTTATCATGTATAAAATGAATTGGGAATGATAATACAAATTCTAATATAATAATAAATATTTTAATCTTTTTCATATTAAAGATATATTATAAGCTAAATAATTTTATTTATAAATAGTATTTATAACATTTGACTTTTATATAAACGTATAATATAATATGTCGCGAGGAGATTACTATGAATACAGATTATAATTTATATAAAATCTTTCTTTATTTATATGAAGAAAAAAGTATATCCAAAACTGCAAATAAACTATATGTATCACAACCAGCAATAAGCTATAGTTTAAAGGAATTAGAAAATCAATTAGGATATACATTATTTTATAGAAATAGTAAAGGAATTGAACCTACATTAGAAGCAAAAGAATTATATTCATATATTTCTACAGCTTTCAATATTTTACAAGATGCAGAAGAACACATTAAAAATTTAAATGATTTAAGTATTGGTTGTATAAGAATAGGTACATCATCTAACATAGGCGTTATATATTTATCTGACTATATTGCTGAATTTAGAAAAATATATCCAGGAATAAATTTTGAAGTAGTTTGTAAGTCAACACCTGATATGGTAGAAATGTTGGAAATGAGAAAGTTAGATTTAATAGTTGATACTTTACCAATTAATAGTAAAAAAGAAGTTACTAAAGTAACATTATCAAAATTACAAAACTGTTTTGCATACAATAAAAATATTATGAAAAATGTAAAAATCGAAAAAGAAAGTGATTTAAAAAAATATCCGTTAATACTTCCAAGTGAAACATCTTCAATTAGACTAAAACTTGATGAATATATGGAATCACAAAATACAAAATTAAGTCCAATAATAGAACTATCAACAACTGAAATGATGGTTGAAATGGTTAGAAAAGGTGTTGGTATTGGTTACTTTGTAAGAAATATAATTGATAATCAGAATGATAAAGATAATTTTGAGGTAATTAAATTTAAAGATAAATTACCGTCAGTAGATGTTTGTTGTGTATACATTAATGATTTTTTAACAGCAGCATCAAGAAAGTTTGTAGAGTTAATTACAAGTAATAAAGTAGGGGATTAATTATAATAAAAAAACTTCAATTTATTTTGAAGTTTTTTTATTCGTATACTAGATTATCGAAAAAGCCTTGAATAAATACAACAGAAGTACCTTTATTTCCAGATAAATCTACATATTTGTTTTCTAAAAAATATTTTAATTTAATTTCATATGGCCAACATGATCTTTAGAGTTATTATCTCTCTCACAATAGACCCTAAGCCTCTCATAAAAACCTACCTTTCCGAGAGAATTATAACATAATGAAGAAAAAACTAAAAACATTTTTTAATATATGTTATAATAAAGAAAAAGGGCGTGATAAGATGGCTAATCAATTTATACTAAAATTAAGAAAATATTTTGATAATAAAAGAGGAAAATTTGATAATATTAGTGAAATGTTTCATTTTAAATATTATAAAAAAATGTTCAATAAGAAAATAGTTGCAGTACTATCAAATGGCGATGTTATAAGAGGAATATTTAATGCAGAAATTCCTGAAGTAGATAGTATTCAAATAGGTAAAAGAGTTATTAAAATAGAAGAAATTGATATGGTTAATTTAATTAAAGATTAGGAGAGATAGTATGTTTCTAAATAATAAGTTAATAATTGGTAAAAATGATAAAGAAGAATTATTTATTGTACCAAAAATGTCTAATCGTCATGGAATAATAACTGGTGCAAGTGGATCTGGAAAGACAACTACTGTAAAAGTTATGGCAGAGACATTTTCATCTGCAGGTATCCCTGTATTCTATGTTGATGTAAAAGGAGATCTTGCAAGTATTTCTAAACAAGGAGTAGAAAACTCTAATGTAGATGAAAGAATAAATAAATTAAATATTGAAGGATTTAAATATCAGTCTTTTCCAACAACATTTTTTGATGTATTTGGTAAAAATGGTCATCCTATTAGAACAACAGTTTCTAATATAGGACCAAGACTATTATCAAGAATGCTTGAGTTAACTGATGCTCAAGAAGGTGTTCTTGCAATTATCTTCCAAATTGCAGAAGATGAAGATATGAAATTAAATGATTTAGGTGATTTAAAAAGTTTATTATCTCATGTACAAGATAATAGAGTAGAATATCAAAATAAATATGGTTCAATCACAACAATGAGTATTTCTGCAATACAAAGAAGCTTACTTATGTTAGAACAAGAAGGAGGAGTATCATTCTTTGGTAAACCAGAACTACAATTATTTGATATACTTCAATATGATCAATTTGGTAACGGATATGTAAATGTACTTGATGCTCAAGAACTATTTAAAAAGCCTACATTATATGCAGTATTCTTAATATGGTTACTTAATAATTTATTTGATAATATGCCAGAAGTTGGAGATTTAGATAAACCTAAATTAATATTATTTTTAGATGAAGCTCATTTAATATTCTCTGAAATGTCTAGTAACTTAATTAAATCAATTACACAAGTTGTAAAACTAATTAGAAGTAAAGGTGTAGGAGTATATTTCATTTCTCAATCACCGAGCGATGTACCAGAAGAAATATTATCTCAATTAGGAAATAAGGTTCAACATGTCTTAAGAAGTTATACACCATCTGATGAAAGAGTAATTAAAGCAGCTGCCAATTCATTTAGAACAAATCCAGAATTTAAAACAGAAGATGCAATTAAAACTCTTGCAACAGGAGAAGCTCTTATATCATTCTTAAATGAAAATGGAGAACCAAACATAGTAGAAAAAGCAATGATTCTTCCGCCTCAAAGTTTTATGGGAACAATAACTGATGAAGAAAGAGATAGTATTATTAAACAAAGTAGAATTTACATGAAATATGAAACAATTAATAATGAAGAGTCAGCATCAGAAAAAGTTAGTGATGCGAAAAAAGTTAAAGAAGAATTGATTGCTAAGGAAGAAGCAGATAAACTAGCAGCAAAAGAACAAGAAAAACAAGATAAATTAAAAGCAAAAGAAGAAGAAAAAAAGAAAAAAGACCAAGAAAGAATGATGAAAAAAGTAACTAATCAAGTATCCAACAAACTAATTGGTAAAGCAACAACAAAAGTAGTAAACTCTATTTGGAAGAATCTTTTCAAATAAAAGTTTACTCTTTTTTTTAAATATTAATAATAAAATAATACAATTAAAAATAATATATAATTAGGTGAATATAATGTTTTTTAAAAAGATTGATTCAAGAATTAAAATATTATTTTTAATAATGGTAATTCCATTAATATTAGTTGTATTAAAAGTAGTTTATATACAAGTGTTTCAGTATAAAAAATTAAATGTTTTAGCAAATGAACTATGGAGTAGAAATTTAGAAATAGAAGCAGATAGAGGTAAAATTCTAGACAGAAATGGAGAAGTACTAGCAGATAATTTAACAACTGCATCATTAGTATTAGTACCTAATCAAATAAAAGATAAAGAATACACAACTAAAAAGTTATCTGAAATATTAAATATTTCATACGATGAGATGAAAAAACATGTATTTAAAAAAACTTCAATTGAAAGAGTTCATCCAGAAGGAAGAAGATTATCGAATGAAATATCAGATAAAATTAGTAATCTAAAAATATCTGGAGTATATTTAGTAAGAGAGTCAAAAAGAAATTATCCATATAAAGATTTGTTATCACATAGCTTAGGTTATGTTGGAATTGATAACCAAGGTTTATCAGGAATAGAATTACAATATAATAACTATTTAACAGGAAAAAACGGAGTATTGAAATTTCAATCTGATGCTCACGGAAATAGATTAAGTAAAGAAGAAGTATATATTGAACCAACTCCAGGATTAAATATAAATCTAACAATCGATATAAATATTCAAAAGTCTTTAGAAAGAGAAATGGATAATATTAAAGATATGTTTAATCCTGATATGGCACTTGCATTAGTAGTTAATCCAAAAACTGGAGAAATACTTGGAATGAGTTCATATCCTGATTATGATCCAAATAATTATCAAAAATATGATAGTAAGACTTTGAGTAGGAATCTTCCTATATGGGCATCATATGAACCTGGAAGTACATTTAAAATAATGACAATGGCTTCCTCAGTAAATGAAAAAGTTATAGATATTTTTAATGATCATTTTTATGATGCAGGTAAAGTAACAGTAGATGGAGCAGTATTAAAATGTTGGAAAAGTGGAGGCCATGGAGATCAAACATACTTACAAGTATTACAAAATTCCTGCAACCCTGGATTTGTTAAATTAGGTCAATTATTAGGAAAAGAAAGATTATTTGGCTATATTAATAAATTTGGCTTTGGGGAGAAGACAGGAGTAGATTTGAATGGAGAGGGTGAAGGAATATTATTCCCACTTGAGAAAGTCCATAATGTAGAACTTGCAACATCTGCATTTGGACAAGGTGTCTCAGTAACTCCAATTCAACAAGTAATGGCAGTATCATCTGTAGTAAATGGAGGATACCTATATAAACCATATATAGTAGAAAGTATAAGCGATAACACAAATACAATTATTAAGGAGAATAATAAAACTTTAAAAAGGAGAACAATATCAAAAGAAACTTCAGCAATTATGAGAACAGCTCTCGAAAGTGTAGTTGCAAAAGGTGGAGGAAAAGCAGCATACATAGAAGGATATAGAATAGGAGGAAAAACAGGAACAGCACAAAAACAAGAAAATGGACAATATCTAGTTAATAATTATATAATGTCATTTATGAGTGTAGTTCCATCAAATAATCCTGAAGCAGTATTGTATCTAGCAATAGATAACCCTAAAAATACAGCTATGTTATCAAGCTATACAACAACACCAATCGCAAGAAGAATATTACTTGATATAATTGATGCTTTAAAAATAGAAAAACAAAAAAGTGAAATGGAAAAGGATTTAGAATGGAATGATAAAGTATATTATGAAGTTCCAAAAGTAATAGGATTATCAGTAGATGAGGCAAAGAAAAAATTAGTTAATTTTGAAGTAGTAATAGAAGGAGAAGGAACAATAGTAGTAGGACAATCTCCAAAAGCAAAAGAAAAATGCGAAGATAGAAGTAAAGTGAGATTAATAGTTAAATAATAATAAAAAGTATGATAAACTATATATGGTGATACTGATGGACGAGACAATTGGAGTAAAAGGTGGACGACAAGATCGTAAAAGAATGGTTGTTATATCTGAAAAAAGAAAGAAAAAATTAGAACAAGAAAGTGAAGAAATTAAAGAACTAGAAAAAAAAGTAAAAAAACAACAAGTATATACATTTATTAAAGCTCTTCCAATCGCAATAGGTGGAGAAATAGTTAAAACAATTTATGAAGCAGCAGTTGGTAAGAAAAAGAAAGACAAAGAAGAAGAAAACTCTAAGTGGAGAATCAAAGAATATGATGATGATATCTCTCAAAAAACACCACAAGAAAGTAGATTGGAAGAATTAAAAAAGCAAAAAAAGAAAACAATTGTAACACCAACAGGAGAAATAATTACAATATATATAAAATCCCCAGAAGAAAAAAAACACATAGAAGAACAACATAAAAATAATCAATCTTCAAAAGAAAAAAATAAAGAAGAACAAGAACCACCTAAGAAGTTTATTTTTGGAGGAATTGACGTAGCTGAAAAAGAAGAACAAAAAACGCCTGATCAAAAAGAAAACGAAATATCAAATGATTATCAAGAAAAAATTGGAAAAATAAAGTCTAGAAAAATAGTAGAAGAATATGAAGAAAAATTAAAAGAAATTAGATATGATTTAAGACAGACTATTTATGAATATAATGTATTAGTTGATCAGGAAGAAGCAATAGTTGTAAAAAAAGATGTAGAAATTATTTTAGAAGAATTATCTGATTTGATTGAAAAAATAGAAGATTTGAAGTCAAGACTTGAATTAGAAAATCTTGATAAATATGATGAAAACTATATTATGTATCTTATTGAAGGATATTTTGAAGATTTTAAAAATAAAAAGGTAATATCTGAGATTAAAGAATCTCCTATATATATAATGATATCCGAAAAACTAGAAGAACTTGACAAGAAAAAAGATAATTTAAAAGGTCGATTAGAAGAAAAAAAAGAAGAATTAAGAGAAAAAGATGAAGCTTTTGAAGATTTGAAAAATAAATATTATAGTATTAATCAATTAAATGAAGAACTAATTGAGTTTCAAAAAAAACAAGAAGTAATACAAAAACAAATTGAAGAAAAAGTTGCAAATGCAACAACAATTACAGAAAAAGTAGAATATAGATTTCGCGGAATCAATGAAGAGACAAGAGAATTATTAAAATTAATGTCATTTCAAATGTTTTTACCAGGGCCAGGATTTGCAAGAGGACTAATCGCATCAGCTGCTGCTCATATGTTTTTTATAAATAATATTTTAAATCCTAATATGGATTCAAAAACATATAGGGTAATAACAGTAAAGGATTATAGTGATGAAATAAAAAACAGTATAAATCAAATTGATAATACAATTTCATCATTAGCAAATACAAGTTCACAAATAGATAGAATAATATCCCAATTAAAAAACGAATATGCAGACTACTTTGGAGTAGTAAAAGAATGTGATGAAATGTTAAGCAATTTACAAAAAATAAAAAGGGATTTAAAAGAAAAAGAATTTGAAATGCAAAAAATAAAGGAAAAACAGCAAAAAGAATTAGAAAAAAACAATGCCAAAGTATTAACAAGAGGAAAATATCCTGTAAATTAACATAAAAAATACACATATTATTATAATTATTATGATATAATTATTTAGGAAACGGAGTGTTGAAAATGCTATTACTTACAAAAGCAGTTTTTGTTATTATGGCTGGCTTCCTATTTTCAGTAGTATTAGGGCTAGTAATGGTACCATTATTAAAGAAAATGAGATTAGGCCAAAAAATAAGTGAATTTGTTGGAGAAACTCACAGAAAAAAAGAAGGAACCCCAACAATGGGAGGTTTAATATTTATTATTCCTACAGTACTTATTACTCTGGGATTAGTATTAACTCATAAAATAGAATATTCATCTAATTTAGGTATAGTATTACTGGTATTTATTGGATATACATTGATAGGTTTTTTAGATGACTTTTTATCGATTATAAAAGGAAATAATGAAGGCCTTACTGTATATCAAAAATTATTAATGCAAGTTTTAATTGCCATTGGATTCTTTTATATATATATGAGAAGTGGAGGACAAACATCTTGGGTTGTAGGAACACTTCACATTGATATAGAATTAGGTTGGCTTTATGGCCTAGCAATTCTTTTTGTCCTAGTTGGAGCAAGTAACGCAGTTAATCTAACAGATGGATTAGACGGATTAAGCGGGGGATTATCTGCTATTGCATTTATTGCATATGCACTTATATCTTTCTCTGTAGGTTTTCAAGATATAGGCTTATTCAGTCTTGTTTTAGTTGGAGGTTTATTTGGATTTTTAGTATATAATACTTATCCTGCAAAAATATTTATGGGAGATACAGGTTCCCTTGCACTAGGAGCAGTAATGGGGGCAATAGCAATATTAACTCATAGAGAACTTACATTACTCGTAGTTGCATTTATCTTTGTAATTGAAACATTATCCGTAATATTACAAACATTTTGGGTAATAGTATTTAAAAGAAAACTATTCTTAATGACACCTCTTCATCATCATTTTGAAAAATTAGGATGGCATGAAAATGATATAGTAAAATTATTTTGGGTGGCTGGTTTAGTACTAGCTATGGCCGGAATAATATTTGGAGTATGGGTATAAAGAAACTATCTAATTAATAGTTTCTTTTCTTTGTTTTAAAAAGAATAAAAAAATGGTATACTAATATAGATAGGAGGATTATATATGAAAGAAAATATATGGAGTAAATATAATGATGATGATATTATGACATTAAATGAAATATGTGACGAATATAGAAATTTCATCTCAAAAAGTAAAATAGAAAGAGAAGTTGTAAAAAATTCAATAAAGATGGCTGAAGCTGTTGGATTTGTAAATTTAAATAAATATATAGAAAATAATATTAAATTAACATCAGGAGATAAAGTGTATATAAATAATAGAAATAAAAGTATAGGTTTGTTCGTTATCGGAAAAGAAGATATAACTAAAGGAATAAATATTTTAGGAGCTCATGTAGATTCACCAAGACTTGATTTAAAAGCAAGCCCATTATATGAAGATACTGATATGGCATATTTAGATACACACTACTATGGAGGAATAAAAAAATATCAATGGGTAACATTGCCTCTTGCATTACACGGAGTAGTAGTGAAGAAAAATGGTGATGTTGTAAATGTAGTAATTGGAGAAGATGAATCTGATCCAGTAGTAGGTATAACAGATTTATTACCACATTTAGGACAAGAACAAATGAAAAAAGAAGCAACTAAAGTAATTGAAGGAGAAAATCTAGATGTATTAATTGGAAGTATGCCAATAAAAAACAATTCAAAAGATGAAAAAGAATTAATAAAGAAAAATATATTAAATATTCTAAAAAATAAATATGATATAGAGGAAGATGATTTCCTATCTGCAGAAATAGAAGTTGTACCAGCTGGACACGCAAGAGACTTTGGTCTTGATAGATCAATGATAATGGCATATGGACAAGATGACAAGGTATGTGCATATACATCATTAAAAGCATTCTTAGATGTAGATAATGTAGAAAGAACAACAAGTTGTATATTAGTAGATAAAGAAGAAATTGGAAGTGTAGGTTCAACAGGAATGGAATCAAGCTTTTACGAAGATGCCCTAAGAGAAATATGCTCCCTACTAGGACATGATGAAGTAACAGCTTTATCAAGAACATTATCTAATTCATTTATGCTATCTAGTGATGTAAACGCTGCATATGATCCACTATATCCAGAAGTTATGGACAAAAGAAGCGCTTCATACTTTAATAATGGAGTTGTATTCTGCAAGTATACTGGATCTCGTGGAAAGAGTGGTAGTAATGATGCTGATGCAGAATATATTGCTAAACTAAGAAAAATAATGGACGATAATAAAGTTAATTTTCAAATATCAGAATTGGGTAAAGTTGATGCAGGTGGTGGTGGAACAATTGCCTACATTTTAGCAAACAAAAACGTAAATGTAATAGATTGTGGAGTAGGAGTACTTAGCATGCATGCTCCATGGGAAGTAACAGCAAAAGCAGATATCTACGAAGCATATAAATGCTACGTTGCCTTTTTAAAGGATGCTTAAAATATAATAATATTAAGAGGTAAAATATGAGTGAAGATCAAATACAACAAATAATTGATTCAAATATTAATAAAATTTCATTATCTTTTACATCAGATAATATAGAAATAAAACAAGAAGATGAATATAATCAATTGATAATAAATAGGAAATTCTATTCTGAACATAAAGAATTATTAGATGAAGTAATAAAAAAAATAATAATTAATAGTAAGAATAGAGAAATGATAATTACATATGGAAGTCTAATAAACGATAGCCTTATTAATTCATTATGTGAAAATGATAATATAAAAATAATATCTTTAGCAAAAAATATTTATTATGAAAAATACTCTTTATCTAAAATTCATTATGAACTATTTAAAGCATCAGGTAAAGAAAAAATAAAAACAACATTTATAGACAAAGAATTAGAAAGTAATTTTGATCCTTTAATTGAATATAATCAGGAAAAAAATTTAATAGGTTTTTATTCATATAAAGACCTTAAAGGTGATTGCATTAGTCTTTACTCAAAAATACCTGAAGATAAATTATATTTGTTACAATACTTAGGTGACAATACAGAGGTAGTACTTTCAACAAAATGTAATATTAAAGAAATATTGGAAACATTAAAAAAATATAATAAAACAAATAAGATTAGAATAACCGCTAATAATAAAGATAAATTGAATGATGAATTAAAGCAATTAGGATATTTTGATGGAAAAGATTTAAATATAAATAATATTACAATAGAATTACCATTCATTGATAGATTAAGTTTACCTCTAAATGAATATTTAGAATATGAAAAACTATTATATAATTTGGTAGAATCAGCTAAGAATTTATCTCCTCTAGAAAAAATGGTATATGCTTATGATATAACAAAAAAATTCAAAAAATATAAGTTGCCTAAAAAAGAAAATAGAAATGTCGTAAACATGTCATATGATGAAAAACTAAAAATTAGAAGTTTATCAAGAGATTTGTATAAAATACTATATAATGACTATATTGTATGTGTTGGGTTTGCAAATTTACTACATGATCTTCTATCTAAATTGGGAATTGATAGTATAGGTCAATCAATAGATATAGATCTTGCAAGACATAAATCAATAAAGCAGTTAAGGGATAATAATAAAAATTGGAAAGAACTATCTCCTCAAGAAAAATATAAATTAATTAGTCATCAAGTACCTTATATTCCAAAAGATTCTTATGAAGGACATAGAAGATTAATGGTTAGAATAAAAGATGAAAAGTATGGAATAGATGGACTATATATTTCAGATCCAACCTGGGATAATGATTATGAACTTAATAGTTATGCTCATATTGCTATGACGGAAAATGATGTATCAAGATCACTTTCAACAGTAAAGATAGATGATGATTATTTACCATTCTCCGCAACAAGTGTAGAAGAATTTAATGAAATGTTAAATAGAGTGCTAGATAATAAGAAAAGAGGAAGAATAAAAGAATATAAAGAACTAGAAGAAAAAGAAAATAAAAAGAAATCAAAAAAAGATATTGAAATTGATGATTTAGTTGATTTTAAGGGGTATTTTTCAGATTTCTTCAAAAAAATAGAAAACATTTTTCCTAAAGAATTTAATGCATTAGTAGAAAAATACCCTTGTATAAGTTCAATAAATATATTTTCAAGCATAGATTCATTATCTAATCTACCACAAGATTTTCTAGAAGGATTATATGAAATAGCCAAGTTAATTGTATCTAAAAACAATAATAGTATAAGTGATGAAATATTAAGAAGCGCAATAGAAGAAGTATATAAAAATGTATATGAGGGTGGCATAAAAAAAGAAGAATTAGATAAAATGTTTGAAGATACTGAACATTATAGAGCAATTGAGTTTATCAGCACTAAATAACTGTTTGTAATAAAAAACAATTTATGATAGTATAAAAGCAAAAACGGGTGGTTTATATAATGAATGATACATTAATTATTATAGTAGATGGTAAGTATAACTATTATAAAGTAAATATAAAAAGAGGATTTAAAGAATTATTAGAAGAAATAAAAATGAAATATAGTGATATTTCAAGTGCACATTATAATTATGGATATTTTGACCCTTATAAGAGATGCTTTGTAATATATGATCATGAACTTCAAAAATATGATGAATTAGAACCAACAGAATGTATTTTAAAGCAAGATTCAGGAATATATATAAATAATCAATCATTTCAAGCATATGGTGGTAAAGTAAATAAATATATATATCCAAAAATATATAAGATATTAAATCAACAATCAATAATAAAGATATTAATTGATTTAAACAAGTATGTATCTGAAGATAATGATCAAATTAAAGATTATGAAAATGAGATAATAAAAGAATTATTTGAATATATTGATTTTGAACTATTACTATCTTTAGAAGAAACAGAATATAATGATTTCTCATCTAAAAATAAAGATATAAAATGTCTAGAATTAAATAATTTAGAAAAATATATTAATACTGATATAATTAAGATAAAAAAAAGAACCCATAAATAAAATGTTCTTTTTTTTATTTAATAAAAATATATATAGTATAGGTGATTATCATGAAATTTGATAAGATTCTATTTTTCTCAGTAATAATATTATCCATATTTGGATTACTAATGATATATTCATCATCAAGCATTTGGGCAGACTTTAAGTTTAATGATTCATTTCACTTTTTAAAATATCAAAGTATTTTTTTTATAATAGGATTATTTATAATGATTATAATATCTAAATTAGATTATAATTTTTATTACAAAAATTCAAATATAATATTGTTAATATCATTTATATTATTAATTTTAGTATTAATTCCAGGAATAGGTACTGTTAGAAATGGTAGTAGAAGTTGGTTTGGAATAGGGCCTCTAGGAATACAACCAAGTGAAGCTGCTAAAATAAGTTTAATAATATTCACAAGTAAATACTTATCATTAAATGAGAAATATATATCAAGTTTTTTTAAAGGAGTAATTCCAATTCTATTAATTGTTGGGATATTCTTTGCACTTATAATGCTTCAACCAGATTTAGGAACAGGATTAATACTATTTTTATCAATTATTTCAATACTTTATATATCAGGAGTATCAATGAAGTTCTTTATAGGTGGAGGAATAATAGGAGTAATAGGCGTAATAATCTTAATTATTATTGCTCCATATAGAATGGATAGAATAACATCTTTTATAAATCCTTGGAAAGATCCACTAGGTACAGGATTTCAAATGATTCAAAGTCTTTATGCAATAGGACCAGGAGGATTACTTGGATTAGGATTAGGAAATTCTATACAAAAACACTTTTATCTTCCAGAACCTCAAACAGACTTTATATTTTCAATTATTTCAGAAGAACTAGGGGTAATGGGTTCAATCATAGTAGTAAGCTTATTCATTATAATATTTTATAGAGGAATAAAAATATCCCTTAACTCTAAAGATATATTTTCAAAATATTTATCATTTGGAATAATGTTTCAATTAATATTTCAAACTATTATGAATTTATCAGTAGTAGTAGGTTTAATACCAGTAACAGGAGTAACACTCCCATTTCTTTCTTATGGCGGATCATCTTTATTAGTTTCTATGGCATCTATTGGAATAATACTCAATATTTCTAGAAGCAATAGTTGATATTCGAATATTTGTTTGATATAATATTGTTAACAAATCAGGAGGTTAACAATGAAAAATAGTATTATTGAAGTTCAAGACATAAAGATAAATATAACAAATATAGATGAAAAAGACTATATTTGTATAACTGATATTGCAAAAACTAAGGAAGGAAAATCTAGAACTGATGACATTATAAAAAACTGGATAAGAAATAGATATACTATTGAGTTTTTAGGGACATGGGAAAGTCTTTATAATCCAAATTTTAAATCCGTCGAATTCGACGGGTTTAGAAAGGAAGCTGGTCTACATACTTTTACTATTAGTGTTTCTGAATGGACAGAAAAAACAAATGCAATTGGTATTTTTTCAAAAAAGGGTAAATATGGTGGAACTTATGCACATAAAGACATTGCTTTTGAATTTGCCTCTGCAATAAGCCCGGTATTTAAACTATATTTGATAAAGGAATTTGAAAGATTAAAAGAATTAGAAAATAAAAATAGAGAATGGAATGTAAAAAGAATACTAACAAAGAGCAATTATTTAATACATACTGATGCAATTAAAAATTATATATTACCTAATAATGATTATTATAAAAATAAGGAATGGCTAAAATATGCAGATGAAGCGGATTTATTAAATGTTATTATATTTAAAACCACTGCGAAAGACTGGAGAAAACTAAATCCTAATTTAGCAAAGAATTCAAATGTTAGAGATTATGCATCAATAAATGAACTAACAGTATTATCAAATTTAGAATCACATAATGCAGAATTAATAAAAGAAGGAAAAACAAAGAAAGAAAGATTTGAAGCTTTAAATGAAATAGCAACTTATCAACTAAATGTTTTAAATGAATCAGACAACCTAAAACTAAAACAATAGAAATGCAATATTAATACCTCACAGGAGGATTTATAATGAATAGAATTGATAAACAAGGTAAAAGAAGGAAATTAAACATAGTTTATATTTATAATCAAAATGGAAAAACTCTTGTAGAAATACTAAAAGAAGGATATTTGGATTATTTGAAACGTTTACGTTTTTAAGTTATAAACGCAATGTAAACTATATAAATTAAGATATTTTTGTAACGCTTGTGGAGTAACACTTCCATTTCTTTCTTATGGCGGATCATCTTTATTAGTTTCTATGGCATCTATTGGAATCATTCTTAATATTTCTAGGAATAATAGTTGATATACGAAAATATGTTTGATATAATATTGTCAAGAATTCAGGAGGTTTATATGAACAATATTATATTAAATAATAAACAGAGAATTGAGGACATGATTTACGAGATTAGAGGTAAACAAGTGATATTATCATCCGATGTTGCTAGATTATATAACTCAGAAACTAAAATAATTAATCAAGTGGTTAAAAGAAATATTAATAGATTTCCAGAACATTTTTGTTTTCAACTTACAAATGAAGAATATTATTTTTTGAGGTCACAAAATGTGACCTCAAAAGAATATAATCAAACGACAAGAGGAGGGAATCGTTATCTACCATATGCTTTTACAGAACATGGGATAATGATGCTTTCAGGATTACTTAAAAGTGATATTGCCATAACAATAAATATTCAAATAATTGAAGCCTTTATAACTATGAGAAAATATATTTCTTCTAGTTTGATTGAACAAAAATATATAAATAATTTAGTATTAGAACACGAAGAAAGATTAAAACTAGTAGAAAATACATTTTCTGATTTTAAAGAAAAAAATAATCATTTATTCTTTAAAGGTCAAATATATGATGCGTATTCACTTTTAATTGATATATTTAATAAATCTAAAAAAGAAATAATTATAATAGATAATTATATTGATAAAAATATATTAGATATACTTTCTAAAAATAAAAAGAAAGTGAAGATAGTAACTAATAAGTATAATAATCAGGATTATGAAAAATATAAAATACAGTATAAAAATGTAGAGTTAATAATTAATAATACATTTCATGATCGTTTTATAATTATAGATAAGAAAATATTATATCACTGTGGAGCTAGTTTTAAAGATTTAGGTAAACAGTGTTTTGAGATTACTAAAATAGATGAAGAAGAAATTTTATTAAAAATATTAAAAATGTTACCAAAATAGTAGTGTAATGTTTCTTTTTTATGTAAAAAATATTTTAGTATTAATTATTCCAATAAACCATGACATTCTAAGATTTGTCAATATTAAATTTTTGTGATATTATAGACACTACAAAAAGACACAAGATTTATAATTTTTTAAAAATTTATAAATAATGTGTTAGTTTGTAATATAATATAAATGTAG
>Ga0256405_10001746_pt1 | contig 56298 bp, 48 predicted proteins | sample RumenRJG_02DNA_FD_189096 | JGI IMG/M metagenome (GOLD analysis project Ga0256405, IMG submission 189096) | Bovine rumen microbial communities from Lethbridge, Alberta, Canada - RJG_02 | ecosystem: Host-associated > Mammals > Digestive system > Stomach > Rumen | place: Canada: Alberta... | reverse complement strand
AAATAATAATTATAACTTGGCTCAGAACGCAACTTAATCTATTGAGTGTACATTAACGGGAACTTTTTTTTCTAAATGCCAATCGAGAACTAATCCCAACTGACATTCCAGTTCTTGTACTACATCTTGATTGATCAATCTTTCAAAGGTCGTTTTTTTTGCTTTCTACTCGTTTTTGGGCGAAAGCGGATGCAAAGGTACTGCTTTTTTACGACATACACAAATTTTTTTGCATTTTTTTTGAAAAAAGTTTGTAAGTCGCTGATTTTCAGCATTGCATTTTTGGGGCACTTTTTAGCCGTTTTGGAGACTCACTTGCCTCAGCGGCGAAAAAGCGTGCAAAGGTACTGCTTTTCTACGATATGACCAAATAAATATGAATAAAAATGTAAAAAAGCGATATTTTGTCATGTAGAAATAGCAAAATGGGGCTAAAATGCAGATTAGGAGTATATATTATTAACAAATAATATTTAAGGAACGCGCGCGTACGCGTATTATATTACTTGAGATCGACGGACAAGCGCAGGTTGTACATACGTCCGGTGAGGTAATTGGGCGATGCCCACTGTGTACCATTGGCTGCGCTGACCCAGTAGTAGGAGTTAACATTTTTCCATCCCACAAGGTTGAAGACCTCGAAATAGATACTCCAGGCCGCCACATGTTGCGCCGATTGGCGGCGCATAAACTTGTCGGTAGCAGCAGAGAAAGTGCGGCTGGCCCCCAAGTCAATACGCTTATACATAGGCAGATGGCCAAGATAGCGCATCTTTTCGCTACGCGGGTAGCCATACGGCAAGCCTTCGGAGAAAATAAACTTAAGGTGGAGGCGGTATTGCGGGAGTTTGGGTATGTAATCCTGAAAGAAGAAAGTGAGTGCCCAGCGTTGTTCTTGGGGTGTGGGGAACCATCCTCTATCGTACGGATCATCGTTCATGCGCATCCGACTGCGCATCATAGAGAAGCTCACCCAACTATCTGCTCCGGGTACAAGTTCGCCGTAGAGTTTAAGGTCGAGACCCAAGGTGTAGGCCTTACTATCGATATTACCGGAATAGCGAACGCGCACATTCTCAACGGAATAACTCTCCATGCGGTCAATATATTTGGCATATGCCTCGGCAGTAAACTTAAAGGGTCTACCCCATGCGCGGAAATAGTAGTCAGCGCCTAAGACAGCATGTACGGAGCGTTGTGCTTTGAGTTTGTTATTGAGGAACATACGTGTCACACCGTCCTCGACAATGGTATCACGGAGTTCCTTATAGAAAGGAGCCTGGTAATAAAGTCCAGTAGCAAAACGGAAGGTGAAGTCGCGTTTCCATCCGGGCAGCCATATCAGCGAGGCGCGCGGTGAGACGAGAACTTCGTTACTATAGGACCACCAGTTGAGGCGTGCTCCACCGGTAAGGATGACGTTGCCATGGTTGGTATTCCATTTGTAAGCATCCTGCACATAGGCTTCTAACCGCATGGTAGTGAGGGAAGTAGAGCCTTTCTGGGTATAAAACAGTTCCATAGAGGACGAGTTATTGGGCATAGAATAGCCCATTGAGTCGCGCCATTCCCATTCGGATATTCGGTCGCGTATCTTCTCCATCTGTGCACTGGCTCCCCAGGAGAGCGTATTATAGCCGCTACGCCATTTACCAGTGTGCGCCATGGTTATGACCCCGGCTTGCAGTTTATTGCGTGCATGTTCGTGAGAAGTGCCGGTACCGAGTACGCCGGAGTTATTCACATCAGCTGAGACTGTTTCGCCTTGTGCACCGGCATGTGAGCCGTCCGGAGCCTGTTCCGACAAGACATATTCGGAACGTATATCGTAGTTTTCCTGCTCATGGGTATAGAATCCGGAGAGGGTAACTCCAAGCTCCAAATCGTTATTTATCTGCCCCTTAGCACCGACAGCAGCAAAGGCTGTAATGAAACGGTCTTTTTCCTGTCCCTGGTACCATATTTTTTTATTGATAGCCTGAGTATAAGTACCAAAACTCTCGGAGAGGGAGTCGGGGTGGAAAGTATAATCATTATAAGACACATTACCCAGGAAGAACATCTCCCATCGTTGTGGCAGTCGCCAGGTCATCTGGGTCTGATAATCCACAAAGTTAGGTTGGTAGTTACCTTTAGTAGGCAAGGTGCCAAGCATATATTTGCTTGTCTTATAGCGTATTCCGTGCATCTGACTCTGCAGTGAGTCACCCCAGCCGAAATAGGCATTGGCGCCCAGCAGACTCACGGAGATAGAGGACTCAAAGGCTTTAGGACGTTTATAACGGATATCCAAGACGCTGGACATCTTATCGCCAAAACATGGATTGAATCCTCCAGCAGAGAACTCGACCGATTCAACCATATTGGGATTGACGAAACTGAGTCCCTCCTGTTGTCCGGAACGGATGAGCAAGGGGCGATGGACTTCCATTCCGTTGACATACACGGAGTTCTCATCAAAGGTACCACCGCGGACATTATATTGGGTAGAGAGTTCGTTGTTTTGGCTCACGCCGGAGAAGGTAATGAGCAGACTCTCTATACTACCGCCCGTAGCATCAGGCATGAGGCGTACAATCTCTGTAGAGGTGCGCTCCATCATAGATGTTTGGCGCTGAATACCACGCACTTCCACTTCCTGTAAGAGTTGTTCATTGGTAGGCAGTACGACATTGATATTGAGTACGTCACGGTCGGTGATCAGTTGTTGACGAATAGTAGTATAGCCCATCATAGAGAAGACCAGTTGCACGGTATCGTTCATCTCTATTTGCAGCGAGTAATAGCCGTTACGGTTGGTGACGGTACCATTGACTTGGCCATCCCATTGGGGATTGAGCGTATCAGGTGCCACATAGACATTAGCCATATCTACGCCTACATTTTGCGCATCAAGCACATAGCCATAGACGCGTGTAGTACGTGCCATAAGAGGCTGGGTACTCTGCCACAACAGGGCCAAGCATGCCACACGGAGTATAGTATGAAGACGTTTATTTGCCACCAACGAGTCGTTTAATCTCCGAGAGTCTATTGAGAGCCTCAAGCGGAGTCAGGTTATTGATATCCAATGCGGTAACCTCGTCGCGTATTTGCTCCAAGACCGGGTCATCGAGTTGGAAGAAACTGAGTTGCATCCCTTCGTGTGGCGTAGCAGAAATAGTAGTAGAACGTTTGTCGCTCTCCAACTGATGTAGGATAGCCTCGGCACGGGAGATAATAGAGGGCGGCATACCGGCCAGTCGCGCCACATGAATACCGAAACTATGTTCCGAACCACCTCGAACGAGTTTGCGCAGGAAGATAACCTTGTTATTCACTTCGCGCACAGATACATTATAGTTACGGATGCGTTCGAAGGAGGACTCCATCTCGTTAAGTTCGTGGTAATGAGTAGCAAAGAGCGTCTTAGCATGGAAGCGATTCTCGTGAATATACTCCACAATAGCCCAAGCGATAGAAATACCATCATAGGTAGAGGTGCCTCGTCCCAATTCATCAAAGAGGACTAAGGAACGTTCAGACAGGTTGTTCAGAATAGCTGCCGCCTCGTTCATCTCGACCATAAAAGTAGATTCACCGAGGGATATATTGTCGCTAGCACCGACGCGGGTAAATATCTTGTCAACCACACCTATAGATGCTGATTCAGCCGGAACGAAGGATCCTATTTGTGCCATGAGGACAATGAGGGCCGTTTGACGCAGCAAGGCGGATTTACCGGCCATATTGGGTCCGGTAATAATCACAATCTGCTGATTAGCATTATCTAAGAGCACATCGTTGGCAATATACTGTTCCCCAATAGGCATTTGCTGTTCGATAACTGGGTGGCGTCCCTGACGAATATCGATGACAAGTGAATCGTTGACATCGGGGCAGATATATTTATTCTGTGCGGCAACGGTAGCAAAGGACAGCAGGCAATCGAGTTGCGCCAACACGGTAGCATCGATTTGCATGGCCGGCACGAAGTCCGACATGGCCAATACCAATTCCATGTACAGGCGATTCTCAATAATCTGAATACGATCAGCAGCCGAGATGATATGGTCCTCGTATTCTTTCAGTTCGTCTGTTATATAGCGTTCTGCATTAACCAGCGTTTGCTTGCGAATCCATTCCTTAGGTACTTGTTCTTTATACGTATTACGCACCTCGAGGTAGTAGCCAAAGACATTGTTGTAACCGATCTTGAGGGAAGGAATGCCAGTTGCCTCAGCTTCGCGTTGTTGGATTTTGAGCAAGTATTCCTTTCCATTAGCCTGAATATCACGCAGTTCGTCCAATTCAGCATCGACACCATTGGCAAAAATATTCGGCCTTCCGGCAGCTGCAGGCGGATCAGGCACCAGTTCATGTTCTATGCGCTGGCGCAACTCGACACAAGGAGTCAGTTCGGTACCTAAGCTATGCAGGAAATCATTCTCCCCTGCTCCTTCACACACAGCCTTGATTGGTTCGATTGTTCGCAAAGCATTGGCCAACTGAATCACTTCGCGTGGTGATATACGTCCCGTAGCTATTTTAGAGACGATGCGTTCCATATCCTGCACTTTCTGCAACTCGGCTAATACGAGGTCGCGTTTGTCGGGATGACGGAAGAAATACTCTACTACCGATTGGCGGTTGCGTATCGAGCGCACCTCTTTGAGCGGAAAAGCCAGCCAGCGATGCAGCAGTCGTCCCCCCATGGGCGTAACGGTAGCATCTAAGACTTTGAGTAAGGTGTGACTTTCCTGCGTTTGTCCTTCTATCAGTTCGAGGTTGCGCACCGTAAAACGGTCGAGCCACACATAACGGTCAGCTTCGATACGTGCCAGATGCTGGATATGTCCCGTCTGCAGGTGTTGCGTCATATCCAAGTAGTGTAAAATACCACCGGCAGCGACAACAGCATTGGGCAGGTTATGGACGCCAAATCCCTTAAGGTTGGCGGTAGAGAACTGTTTGGTCAGTCGGTCTTCGGCAGCTTGCGCAGTGAGCATCCAATCGTCCAGTTCGAAGGTGAAATAGCGATTGCCGAATGAGGCCTCAAAGAGTTCTTTCTTACCACGCATATACAGCACCTCCTTGGGGGCGAAGTTGACGAGCAGTTTATCCACATAATCGGCAGTACCTTCCGCCACCATAAACTCGCCTGTGGAGATATCCAAGAAGGCGACACCTACCGTATTCTTAGCAAAATGGACGCAAGCCACGAAGTTATTCTCCTTCTGCGTCAAAGTTGTATCCGAATAACTCACACCGGGCGTTACCAGTTCGGTCACGCCTCGTTTGACCAGTTTTTTAGTAAGTTTTGGGTCCTCCAATTGGTCACAGATAGCCACTCGCAATCCTGCACGTACCAGTTTAGGCAAATAAGTATCCAAGGCGTGAAAGGGGAAACCCGCCATATCGATAGCGGCCACGGATGAGGTGCCGTTGGAACGGTGTGTAAGTGTAATATTGAGTATTTTAGCAGCTCGCACGGCATCCTCGCAATAGGTCTCGTAGAAGTCGCCACAACGGAAGAGGAGCAGTGCGTCCGGGTACTGCGCCTTGATGTCGCGAAACTGCTTCATCATCGGGGTATCATTGGTATCTGTCTTTGCCATATTACTTGCTATTCTGCATTTGTACCAGTTTATGATAATAGCCGTTGAGGGCTATCAACTCGTCATGGCGTCCCATCTCGACTATCTCGCCCTCATGGAGCACACAGATGATATCGGCATTGCGTATCGTAGACAAGCGGTGAGCCACAACCAATGTTGTACGGTCGCGCATAAGGTTTTCCAGAGCCTCTTGCACCAGTTTTTCGGATTCGGTATCGAGGGCCGAAGTCGCTTCATCGAGTATGAGGATAGGCGGATTCTTCAAGATAGCGCGTGCGATAGAGACACGTTGCCGTTGTCCGCCACTGAGGCGTGAACCGCGATCACCGATAGAGGTTTGATAGCCATCCGGAGTTGCCATAATAAAGTCGTGTGCATTGGCGATACGAGCAGCCGCTTCCACAGCCTCCATCCATGTCCCGCCTCCTGGAGCAGGACGCGAAGTGTCGACACCAAAGGTGATATTGTTGTAGAAGGTATCGTTGAACAGGATGGCTTCCTGATTCACATTGCCCATCAAGGCTCGCAAATCGTAGGTTCGCAAATCGCGCACATCCGTTCCATCGATAGTCAGTCGTCCATCTACTACATCGTAGAAGCGCGGGAGCAAATCGGCCATCGTAGTCTTGCCGGAACCCGACTGCCCCACTAAAGCCACCGTCTGTCCCTTGCGGATAGTAAGGTTGATATGCTTAAGAACAGGACGATCCGATTGGTAAGCAAAAGATACATCCTCGTAGCGAATAGCCTCATTAAAAGCCGGCAGGGAGACGGGATGATCCACTTCCCGAATATTGGATTCGGTATTGAGAATCTTATCAATACGCTCCAGCGAAGCCAATCCGCGGCGCACGCTATAAGTAGCTTTGGATAAGTCTTTAGCCGGGTTGATGATGCTGTAGAAGATAACCAGGTAGTAGATAAACGTAGCGGCGTCAATAGATGAGTGGTCCGCTAAGATCAATCCGCCTCCATACCACAACAGCACTGCTATCAGGGCCGTTCCCAAGAATTCCGACATCGGGTGAGCCAGATAGTAGCGACGGTTGATACGATTGAACGTACGACGCGTATCGTTGATAAGACGTAAGAAGCGGTCCATGAGTTTTTGCTCAGCATTAAAAGCCTTCACTACGCGCAGGCCGCCTAAGGTTTCTTCTATCTGCGTCAGTATCTCGGCATTCTGTTCCTGACCTTTGGTAGAAGCACGTTTGAGACTACGTCCGATACGTCCAATCAGTCCACCGGCTACGGGCAACAAGATAAGCACAAAGACCGTCAATTGCCATGAGATAAAGAACAGGGTCACCAGATAGATAAGAATCATCAGAGGGTCCTTAAACAAGATGTCCAAGGTAGACATAATACTGGCCTCTACCTCATTGACATCATTGGTCATTCGAGACATTACATCGCCCTTGCGTTCTTCGGTAAAGAATCCAATAGGTAAGCGAGTCACCTTATTATACAACTGACGGCGCAAGTCGCGTAAGACGCCGGTTCGGATAGGCACCATATAGAAGTTGGCCAACCAAGCCGTCAGACACTTAAAGAAGGTCATCACCACCAAGAACACGCCCAGTAGGAACAACACATAACCCGATCCATGTGTTTGCGTCACGCCTTCCATCCACACATAGAGGTTACCACGCAAAGCGTCAATAATCTCCTGGACGGACATTGTATAGGTCAGTTCGGTGTAGGTAAACGTATTGGTACTGAGTCCGAAAAGAAGTTTCAGCACCGGGATAATTGCGGCGAACGAAAACAAGGACAGTATCGTAGATATGAGGTTAAAGAAGATGTTAAGCGCCAAGTATGGACGATACGGAGGCACAAAACGACGTAAAAGACGGAGAATATTCATAGGTGTTATTTCTTTCGTTTAGAGGATGGTAAATTATTCTTTACATATTGCAATATCTGTTCGTCCAATGCCGTATGATCGGCTATTTGGACGTGTATGGGCAAGGCATATAACTTATCGCACAAGGCCTGAGATAGCGGCAGTAATTGCAGGCGAGTATAGTCTTTTTCGGTCGTAAAGACCCGCTGCACCGACTCAGCGGCCTTTTCGATACGCGTCACATCCGATGGCGAGAAGGCATGATGGTCGGGAAAAGCCATTAAGCGGGCCTGAGGATAGGTGGATTGGATGTGTTCCAACAAATATTCCGGGTGTGCAATACCAGCCAAGACCACTACGGGCGCATTGGCATCCATATTCATCATCTGAGGCGCAATCGACGGATAGGCTATATGTGAGAAATACAACGGTTTGACGGGTGGTAAGTGTAATTTATTGCCGATGATGCGTCTGTCAATAGGTTTCATTCCCGTCGGGCACTTAGTCACCACTACGGCAGAAGCACGTGCATACTGGTCACGCGTGTCGCGCAAGCGTCCCAACGGCAAGAAATGGTCGTCCACATATAGGCGATCGTGCGCCGTAAGCAACAAATAGAAGCCACACTGCAACCGTCGATGCTGATAAGCATCATCCAAGACGACTACTTGTAGATCCGAGTATAGGTCCATCAGCCGATGAACACCTGTCACGCGGTCTTCACACACCGCTACCGTCACTTGCGGGAATTTAGCATGTATCTGCATTGCCTCGTCACCGATAAGGGCTGCATTGGCATTCTCGTCGGCGAGGACAAAGCCGTGCGTCTTACGCTTATACCCGCGCGAGAGTACGGCTACACGATAATGCGGCGTCAGAAGGCGCAAGATATACTCGACATGAGGTGTCTTACCTGTACCGCCTACTGCCAGATTCCCTACGCAAATAGTGGGAATAGATACCTTATGCGATTTTAGGATGCTATTCTGGTACATCCAATTGCGCACATGCATCACCGCAGCATAAACTGCACTGACGGGAGCGGCTAGTATTTGGAGAAAGGCATTCATTTAATGGTTACCTCAGGCATCAAGGCCATGATGCGCGGTTTAGCACATAGTGTACGAATACGAGCCATCAAGCGTTCCTCATCTGTAGTATTATCAAACGAGGCCAACAAGTCGGCCATAAAGTCTTTGCGTTCGGGATAATAGGTAATCGTATAATGCTCCACATCGGCCAGTCCAGCCGCTTTGGTAACAGCGTCGTCCACATTACCCAATGAATCGACCAGCCCAAGACGAAGAGCATCCTCACCTAGCCACACGCGCCCTTCGGCAATTTGTTTAATCACATTCTGCGACATGGCGCGTCCGTCAGCACAACGGGAGGTAAATATATCGTATCCTCGTTCCACGTTAGTCTGGAAGAGTTGATGTTCGGCTTGAGAGGGTTTCCCATACTGCAAATCTACCGGCATAGACGAGAAGCGATGTGTGCTGATACCATCTATATCCAGTCCGACTTTATCGGTTAGTTTGTGTACATTAGGAACAAGACCGAAGATACCTATTGAACCGGTAATTGTAGTGGGCTCGGCTATAATGTAGTCGGCCATACAGGAGATATAATAGCCGCCAGAGGCTGCATAATCACCCATTGAAACAACGACAGGCAGTCCTTGCTGACGCAGCGTTTGCATGGCATGCCATATCTGTTCGCTGGCAAATGCACTACCACCGGGGCTATTCACGCGGAAGACGACAGCCTTAACAGATTTGTTCTTAGCCACTTTCTTGATGGTCTTAATCATCTTCTTAGCCACTATACCGTCTTTACCATCATCGGTAATGATGCCATCAGCATAAATGACAGCCACCTGTGCATCGGCGCTGACTTGGTCGCGTGCCACATTATTCATAGCAGAGGTGGTAACCAAATGGAAATCTTTTGTTCCGGTCATGGCTCGTAGTACAGAGTCCATATCTTGGACATACAGAGTGGTGTCAGCCAGGCCGGCTTTGATGCATTCCTCTGCAGGTTGCAAATCCATGTATCGATTAGCTAAGGCGTCCAATGCTTTGGGTTCGAGATGGCGAGATTGAGCAACGCCCTCCTTGAGTTCATCCCATATACCGTCCAGATATTGCCGTGTCTGTTTTTTATCGGCTTCGGACATAGAAGAGAGGATATACGGTTCTACAGCAGACTTAAAGGTGCCGACTTTATATACATACACCGAGATGCCCAGTTTATCCAGCAATCGCTTATAATACATTTTGCTGGCAGCCAGACCATGCCAGTTGATACTGCCTATCGGATTCAAATAGTAGTAATCAGCTACAGAGGCAATGTAATAGTTAAGTTGATCCATATTTTCTCCATAAGCGACGATCCACTTACCGGAAGCACGGAAATCCAATAAAGCATCGCGGATTGCTTTAGCAGAAGCTGGAGCGATATCAAAGCCATCGCCCGAGATATAAATACCTTTGATGCGATTGTCCGTTCGCGCCAAACGGATATTAGACAATATATCGTCCAACCCCACACTATTCTGCGGCTTATACCCGGGCATATCATCCATAAAGGCCGCAAAGGGATTGTCTTCTACGCCCTGCTCAACGATGGTGCCGTCCAACACGAGATGATAAACACTATTGTCCTGCAGTTTGGTTTCCGGAGTAGAGAATGCAGACCCCATCCACAATCCACAGATAGCAGATAGGGCGAAATACAGGGCGATAGCAATAAGTGTTTTACCCAAACAGCCCAATCGTCGACGAGGACGAGGAGCCGATTGTTGTTGAGATTGTTCTTGTTCAGGAGCAGGTTCCTGAGTGTTGTTTTGAATAATGCACATCATATCGTATAATTTATAAATTCATCAGAAGGGGTAACCTATGGCAAAATGCAGAGTCATATCTTTAGACCAACTCAAACCGTTGTCTACCGTACGCCACTCTTTCCCCGTGGCGATACGAGCCGGGTCATGCAAACGCACTCCCAAGTCGATACGGAAGATCAGGAAGCTCAAATCGAAACGGATACCGGCGCCATAACTCAAAGCAATCTGTTTATAGAAACGATCCCAATAAAAGGCTCCACCGGGTTGCGATTCATACTCACGAATCGTCCATGTATTACCGGCATCTACGAAGACTGCAGTATGAATAAACTTCCAAATTCGCAAGCGATACTCCAGACTTAAATCCAAACGGATATCACCCACCTGGCAATCATAGTTAATGCCTACACTATCTCCGGAATACGAACCCGGTCCTAACGAACGGGCTGTCCATCCGCGTACGCCATTGGCACCACCAGCATAATACCGTTTCTCGAAGGGTACTGACTCGGCATTGCCATAAGGTATAGCAACGCCCAATGCACCTCGATAAACCAAACGGTGGTTTTCATTAACTATATGGTGACCTGTAAAACCGAAATCAAATTTAGCATATTGGGCGAAACGGATATTAAAGAGTGTATATTTTCCATCGGCATCCTTAGGCAGTTTGGCCAGCAAGGCAAGCCCATACAATGAGTTACCCGCTAACTCCAGCTGAGCGCCAAAAGTGCCGTACGACCGATAGGGATGACGTTTATCGTAAGACGAATACGAGAACTGATAAGAGAAAGACTCAATAAAGTGATCCTCGTAGGAATGCTTCAAAATATTCGTCGGCTTGAGGAACGTTTTTTTAAACTCCGCACTCATCCACGGCAAATAAACATAACTGATATCGATAAACTTAAACGTATGCGTCCATTTGGAATGCGGGTAATGCAGACGATAAGCCAATCCGGCATTGGCAATAGTGCGAGTAAACTCATCTGGACGAGTTTGGTATTGATATCCCACATTCACCACCAGTGAGTTAGGGAAACGCAGTCCTGCCTCAATCTTTCCCTCGATAGCGCGGCCACCTTTTTGACGCCACTCATAACTGCCGCCGACGCGAAGACTCAACTCTTCTGCTCCGCGGAAGATATTACGGTTGGTATACCCCACCTCAGCAGCCAGTCCCCAATCACCACCGGCATAAGTGCCTTCAATTTCCGCCGATACCGAATGCAATTTACTACGGGAGAGCACAATATGACACTCCAAACTATCCTCACCCACTTGATTAAAACTAATATCGACATACTTGATGACACCCAAGTTATTAAATTTAGCATAGGTGACATCCACATGACGTTGACTGAATAATTCTCCAGGCTTTATCTCGCAGGTTCGACGCAGAACGCGCTCGCGCAAAAGACGCTGCCCTATCCATGTATAGGAGTAATTTCCTCTAACGGAAGAACGTATAGTATCGCCACGAGGGATAAACGCAGGATCATAATCCATATGGAAGCAAACCCGCGCAATAGTATATTTGCGGAACAATCGTGCCTTAGCAGAATCCGGGAGTTGCTCAATATAAGGTTGCAAGGACATTTCCACATCCACTTGCCGTTCACCGACCGTACTATCCGCCTCGTAGCGAATCATATCCCGCTCAAAATAATAATACCCCATGTTACGCATCCCCGTTGCTATGCGCTGACGTTCGTCGTTCAGCACATCAGCATCAAAGAGGATGCCCTCTTTCATAAACGAATGCCGTTTGTCCAAAGCGAAATAACGCAAATCAGGATGCGAGAGCATATAACTGGTATTGCGCAAATAATACGGATCACGCGCTTGAATGAGATAGGTTATATTGAGTTTGCGCTTATTGATACGAATGAGCGTGTCTACAGTCGCTCGGAAAAAGCCCTTGTTTTGCATCGCCTTGCGCAAATGGGTCATACTCAGGCTGGTCAAGTTGGGATTATAAATCTCTGGCGCTTCACCCATTTTATGCGCATTACGTGCCAAGCGCTTTTTCGATTTGGTCGTTGTATCAGTCGGAGCCGTATTGTAAATATGTAATTGCAACTTCCAGAAACCCAAAATCTCGGTATTGGGTGTTTGGCGCAAGTAGGTTTTCAAATCAGACGGAGTAACTTCGCGTGTATCCTCCACTTTTATCTTTGTCTTATTAAGCAGATATTGCCCTTCGGGCACAAATTTAGCGGTATTGCAAGAACTGAGCAACACCATTATAAGCCACAAAGCAGCAATCCCTATGTTCGGCGCAAACTTACGCATTTTAAATTCGGGCACAAAAGTACAAAAATATTTTGATATATGCAAAAAAAAATGTACCTTTGCGGAAAATTTGAATGTCATGACTACTATTTCAAAGGCACAAGTAAAACTTGTGCGCAGTTTGCAACATAAAAAATTCCGTGACCAGACAGGGTTATTTGTGGCAGAAGGAGAAAAATGTGCCGAAGAATTGCGTAAGTCCTTTGCCTGTGCATTGGTCATCACTCCGGATAATGCCACACGCACAGAAATAGAGCAAATGTCTTCACTTCGGGCTCCACAGGGATATATAGCCGTACTGCATCAACGCAAGGAGAATCTCCCTCGACAGGCAGAAGGATTGGTATTGGCATTGGATGGCATTCAAGATCCAGGCAATCTGGGCACCATAATCCGAACCGCAGATTGGTTTGGAGTACGCGATATCGTTTGCTCAGCGAACACGGCAGATTGTTACAACCCGAAAGTTGTTCAAGCGACGATGGGATCATTGGCACGAGTGCATGTTCACTACACCAATTTATGCGAGTGGTTAGGGGAACAGCAATGTCCTATTTATGGTACATTATTGGAAGGCGATGACATGTATACCAAATTGTCAGCGGCACACGCCACCCAATCAAATGCCGTCATCATCATGGGAAACGAGGGTAACGGCATATCGCTTGCCGTTCGTAAGACAATAACAGAGGCCTTACGTATTCCCTCTTATCCGGCTAACGCCGAGACGGGAGAGAGTCTAAATGTCGGCATTGCCACTGCGATTGTATTAGCAGAATTTCGTCGTCCTAAAAAACAAAGACACGCAGGGAATGGAAACCAATAATAACACCAAACAAACTCTTCGCGAATACTTTGCTTCGCATGGTGCAGAAGAGAACTATCGTGCCAGTCGGGCAGAAGCTCTCAAACGTTGGAATGAGCGCGAACTCTATTGCTCCCACTGCGGAACCGGTCTGCCGCAACTGCCCATAGATGCAGAACGAGCGGAACGAGTGTGCCCCCAGTGCGGAACCATTCACTACCCTCGTATTGAGCCTTGTATCATAGTACGTATTGAACGCGAAGGCAAAATATTATTGGCGCGCCATATTGCGCGCAATACAGACATCTATGCTTGTATTGCCGGCTTTGTAGAGGCCGGTGAATCAGCCGAACACGCTTTAATTCGCGAGATACGAGAAGAGATTGGGATAGAGGTCAAGAATATCCGCTATTTCGGAAGTCAATCGTGGCCGTTCCCCGACCAACTTATGCTAGCCTTCACGGCAGAATATGCAGGGGGAGAGATACACCTGCAGCGCGACGAATTAAGTGAGGTGGGTTGGTTTAGTCCAGACGATTTACCCGCACATCCTCGCCCGGGATCTATCTCCTACGCCCTTATTCACAATCTTCAGCCGTGACGACGAGCATAGCCGATTAAGGCATCTGCAATTAGCTTATGTCCATCTGCATTGGGGTGAATACCATCTCCGCACAAATAACGTCGATAATCAGGGTCGCACAAGAAGGGAGTTGTAATATCCAACACCGGCACATGCCATTGGCTACCGAGCCGAAAGACCTCTAAGTTGTACATATCGTGATAGTTGCGAATGCGATCAGGACAACCGCCCAACCAACTGATGACATTCTCACGAGACTCTTCAGGCATTTGACGTGTGACAAAATTAAAGAACGAATCACCAGAGATTAAAGGCAGACTTAATAAGACAGGGCGGCTTCCCAAATCGCGCACGCGCTTGATTAAAGCGGTATACGTCTCCCGAAAGGATGCCAATGCTGTTTTAGGTCCATGAGGCAGATCGGGTGCAGAGGCAATTGCCTGCCAGTCGAAATCAGAATCATTACCGCCATATTCAATAATCGTCAAGTCGGCATCAGCAATTCGATCGGCGTGACGTTCCAAGATAGCAGCTCCGCGAGAGACGGTGCAACCCATCATACTTAAATTATCAACACTCATCTGCAAGTAATCACTACACCGCTCCACAAAATTATCCGGCAAGATGCGATAACGGTTGTTGTCCAAAACAATTCCTTTGGTTATGGAATCTCCTAATGTTACTATTTTCATACGCTTTCAACTTTAAAACGATGCAAAATTACTGCTTTTTTAACAATGGTTCTAAAAAATGTGATACTTTGGCATGGTTTTTGACGAAATGTTTAATAGAGTGACGAAATTGGCATATAAGTGACGAAATAGAGAAAAATCATCATTCGTCACACCGCCACAAAAAATACATAAAAAATGAAACCAGTCCCCACAACTATGATGCGTAGCACATCCATGCTACTTCATCTACTAGGATTGCCGCTATTCTTTATGCTATTTGTGCTCATCTATCGTTCAGCATGGATGACAAAATGGCTGAGTGCAGGAGGAGACCACTTGACACTCAACATATTAATGGTCACGTGTATCTTATTAGGTAGCATAGCACTATCCCGCATTACGATGCGCGTGCTGTGGCGTCAGGTGAAACTGACACCTATATTATACGCCCTCTGGACGATTGCAGAAGTGACCTTTTCCTGTCTTTTTATCGGTCTATATTTGACACTGATGGAGCATGGTGAACAGAGTTATTTTGTGGTTGTAGGACGCAGTATTGCTTTACTGACAGGAGTGCTCATCTATCCTTATGCCATCATCAATCTTATCACATACCACTTATCTTCTTATACATCAACTTCCGAGACGACCGATGCAGCCCAATTGGTGCGTTTCTACGATCGTTCCAAACGCCTCAAACTGGTGCTGGCTTATGATGCCCTACTCTACGTACAGGCAGATGAGAATTATGTGAGCATTCACTACTGCGATGGCGACAGAGTTAAGTCGTACTCATTACGCAGTTCCATGAATGCTATGGAGGAATTGCTTGTTCGGCACGGCATTTTGCGTTGTCATCGTTCGTACCTGATTAATCCGAAACACATCAAACTATTAGGTAAGAATAAAGAAGGTATTGTTGTGGCCGAACTCGACATGCCCGAGGCGCAATCTGTTCCCGTATCCGCTTCATACTATGACGAAGTAATCAAACACTTGTAACGGCTTTTGATATGATCCTAAACACCTCATACCCCATAGAAACATTTGTGCCACAGCGTCCGCCGATGTTGTTGCTTTCCCGTATCATTACAGCCACAGAGGAGAGTATAGATAGCGAATGGGACATACCTGCAGACTGTCTTTTCATTCAGGACAATCACTTACAACCAACAGGTCTTATGGAGCATGCCGCCCAAACGGCAGCAGCACTAACCGGAGTGCGCTGTAAGGCTCATGAAGAAGAAGTTCGAATCGGATATATCGGAGAGATACGTCAGGCCATGGTGTATTCTCTACCCGCTGTCGGCGACACCCTTCATACACATTTAGCCATTCAAGCCGAAGTCGGGGATATATCGTTAGTATCCGTTATAGTAAGACAAGGGGAAGAGACGATTATGGAATGTCAATTAAAGATTTTTTTGAGTGATGCTGATTAAGGACCTTTATCATATTCTTTCATCCCGCCACGAAGAGGGTTATACGATTGTAGAAATAGCCTTGAATCCCAATTGCGTGGTCTATAAAGGACATTTCCCCGGACAGCCTATTTTGCCGGGAGTTTGTGCCATTCAGATGATTCATGAGTGTGCGCCCCATCCTCAAGGGATCGCGAGTGTTGAACGATGCCGTTTTACCCATCTTCTTACCCCCGCTGAGACACCTAAAATAGAGATACGCTACGCAAGTACACTTCCAAATCGTATAGAAGCAGAGATTTGGGCAAACGGCATCAGATGTGTCTCCTGTAGAATGACTCTGAGTTAAAAACCGTAGGAAACGCCGATAGTAGCGGTTATATTACGTCCCTGATAAAAAACGGGTGTAAAGCGATTGAGGAACTCTTGCGCCGTTGCTGTTACCTCGCTTGCGCAGTTAGCTGTTAGGCGATTATACCCCTTAGCATGGTTATAAGAGAATATACCGCGGATATATAGATTCGGGATAACCTCGTAGGTAACAGTGGCATCAATTTGGTGGTTGGTCCAAATCTTTTTATCAAAGGGCTTTTGCGCAATAGCATTACCGATATCGCTACGCAAATATTTGTACATATTGTAGCGTGTATCGCCCGTATAACTCAATCCCACCTGCAAACCACGCACAGGACGATAACTCAATTCCACAAATATGGATTGCGCATTGTCACCCATATAATGCCCCATAATATAGCCATTAGATGTAAACTCCAACGCTTCCACCGAATGGGTATAACAAGCTATATATGAGCGCATAAATTCACCCTTAAGACTCAAACCTCGTACGGGCCAACCAGACCAATCAAATCCTACGAGGTAGGAAATAGGATTTTTTTCTTTCTCCGACCGTTTGAAACGCTTCCATTTTATCTCGTCCACATAGACAGAGGAATACAGTTTCAAATGCTCCACTGGTCGCACGGTTAGCGTAAAGAAGATTTGTGAGTTTTGATTCTCGGTAGAAGTCCCTTTTGTCAGCAAGTGATCCAGCGACTTATAGAAGGCAAATGGAATAAAATATGCCGGCTGCACATTGTTCTCAGCATAGACTATTGAGTTTCCGAATCCGAAGTGCACCCATTTGCATGGCATAAAGGTAAACATATTGGCTGCCATGTACTTAGGTTGCGGGCGTAATCGTTGTATTGAGCCAATCTCACCATCCTTGACCGTACGTTCCACATACCAGCTATTCGGGTCCAGGACATTGCTCACGAGCCACGCATGGAAATAATCAAATTGGAACCACCATACGGGGGTCAATTGCAGCGTAAGCATAGGTACTGCCGGATTTCGTCCGGATAGGATATTAGAGCAATGGTATGCATCCCCCCAACGAATACTCTCGCGCTGCAAGCCTATGCTTCCCCACCAGGTATATAGGCTAATACCACCTCGTGAATCAGAGAAATCACCTCCATATTCAGCCTCCTTATATTGCACGCCAGCTAAGTTATTGAGATAGCCCGGCTTCGTCAGTTTAGCACCATCGATTTTGTCGTACAAGGTCGGGAAATACTTCTTACGCAGCATCCATTTACCATTCCAACTATTATCGCGTAGCGAGCCCCAAATGCTGACATGATGGGCGATGTCCATCTGTAATTCCACTCCATACCAACGTTTGACAATAGCGCCTTTCTTATTAGCAATTAGATCGCCTCCGATAATCGGTTTGACCTGCATTTTAAAGAGTTTATTGCGGGTCATATATGAGAACTGCGGATCAAAGAGGGAGAGATTAAAAGTTTGGTGGTCAGTATATTGCACAAAGCCGTTTCGCATTGTGTCGCGCTCCAATGAAAACTCATTGAGGAAGAACTGCAAATCGGCTTTTTGGCGTTTATTCAATAATGAATCACGCTGTTGAGCCTCCACCAGCACGGCAGCCACTTGTCGGCGAGTATAGGGGCGAACGCCTTCGCAGATTTGCGCCACACCATCCGTAGCCAACTCATCCACAAAGTCGTACAAACGCGTATATTCCATACTGACTGGAATATTCTGCGCTTGCAACATGCACGCGCACACTAAGCAACCGACAAGCCACCAATGCTTCATAAGCGTCAAAAAGAAGAGGAATTACTTCTTGTAGCGGGCATTGAGACCGGCTACTATTTGGTCGGTAATATCATATCCATCACCGGCCATTAAGATGTTATCTTTGCCGTTATTAGACAAGATCAGTTGGAAACGACCATCGGCATTAAAGACTTCCAGGTAGGTAGTCAAACTATCTGCCAAACGCAGGTTGAGTTTTTGGTTCTCCAACATGATATCTTGGGTTAACTTAGCCTCCAGCTCTTCCAACTCCTGTTGTTTCTTTTGCAAACGCTGATATTCACTCTGAGCGCGTTCCTGACTGAGGAAAGCATTGTTCTCGTATTTGCGTTGGAAGTCGGCCATTTCATTTTGGAGCGTGCGCGCTTTAGTATTGAGTTTCAGGCGAGCATCTTCTTGCTTAGTCATCAGTTTCTCTTGAGCCTCTTGCGCCAAGGTATAGTTTGCTAACAGGCTGTCCACATTGAGGTAAGCTATAGGCATATTACCCTCTGCTACAGGTGTCAATTCCGGAGCTACGTTTTTCTTCGGCTCGCGGCCTAAAAAGAAGAGGAGGAACAAAGCAATAATTCCAGCCGCCAAAACGGCATTTACTAAGATTTGTACGTTTTTCATAATTTATAGTTGTTTGACATTTATTTTTCGTTCATTATGGCATCGTGCCTCATAGTCTTGTGTATTGACGCAATGTATACCGCGCTCACGCATTTCCTTGCTTTGTGATATATGCTTACTCGAGAAGCGACCATTCTTTTTTAGAATAATGCGTATGCTCAACCCGGCCATCGCCAGCAGCAGTAATCCTATGGAAGCATAAATAGCCATTTTAGCCTGCAAAGGTACATAATTATTTTCATATACACAAATTTTTGCCACATTATTTCAAAAAAATGCGCGCGCGCTTGCATATATGAGAAATAAATTGTATTTTTGCACGTTAATTTTGGGCAAAACTATTTAAATACGACATATATGGCAACAACACAACAACCGGGAACGCTCTATAACGCGTTAACTAAGGGAACTAAGATTACGGGTAGCATACAGACTGATTCGGATATCCGTATTGACGGAACGATAGAGGGAGATTTGGTATGCGAAGGTAAGGTAGTAATCGGTGAGACAGGTTCATTGAAGGGCACCATCATCTGCCAGAATGCAGAGATAATGGGTGCGATTGACGGAAAGGTGCAAGTGCGTGGTACGTTTGCATTGCGTGCGACAGGCTCTATTAAGGGAGAACTGCAAACCCAAACCCTGATTGTAGAACCTAAAGCTCAATTCAACGGCACCTGCTCGATGCGTAGTCAAGAACCCGCAAAACCCGCAAAATAAGATGAAAATCAAACCCTTCCGCGGCATTCGTCCGCCTAAACAATATGTGCTGGATGTTAACTCCCGTCCATACGATGTCCTAAACTCAGAAGAGGCTCGCGCAGAAGCGGCCGGTAACGAAAAATCGTTGTACCACATCATCAAACCGGAGATTAACTTCGCTCCCGGTACGGATGAACATGATCCGAAAGTATATGCCTCGGCACGTGAGCACTTCGATTTGTTCCGCAAGAACGGCTGGTTGGTACAAGACGACAAAGAACAGTACTATATCTATGCTCAAACGATGAATGGCCGTACGCAATACGGCTTGGTGGTAGCAGCATGGATGGAAGACTATATGGCGGGGCGTATCAAAAAGCACGAATTGACCCGTCGCGACAAAGAGGAAGACAGAATGAAGCATGTACGCGTTAACAATGCCAATATCGAACCCGTGTTCTTTGCGTACAAACACGTGGATGAATTAGATGCCATCATAGCCCGTTATACGTCGCAAGAACCGGTATACGATTTTGTAGCTGAGATTGACGGTTTTGGTCATAAGTTTTGGATTATAGACAATGATGATGACATTCGTCGCATTACCGAATTAGTAGCCGCAATTCCGGCCATGTATATAGCCGACGGACATCACCGTAGTGCAGCTGCCGCTTTGGTTGGCAATGAGCGCAAGCAACAGAATCCGCATCATACCGGCAATGAGGAGTATAATTATTTCTTAGCCGTATGTTTCCCCGACAATCAACTCAATATCATCGACTATAATCGTGTAGTCAAAGACTTGAATGGGTTGACTGACGAGCAATTCATAACTGCTTTGGAAGAAAACTTCGTGGTAGAAAAGAAAGGTGCCGATATCTACAAACCGAATCGTCTGCACAATTTCTCGTTGTACCTGAGTGGTAATTGGTACAGTCTAACCGCCAAACCCGGCCGGTACGATGACAATGACCCGATAGGCGTGTTGGATGTAACTATTTCCTCCGATCTCATCCTGGATAAGATATTGGGCATTAAAGATTTGCGCTCAGATAAGCGTATTGATTTTGTGGGAGGTATTCGTGGTTTAGGTGAACTCAAACGCCGTGTAGACAATGGTGAGATGCGAGTAGCATTAGCCTTGTATCCCGTCACCATGCAGCAGATTATCGATATTGCCGACTCGGGTAATATTATGCCTCCCAAGACCACCTGGTTTGAACCCAAATTGCGTAGCGGATTGGTTATTCATGCATTGGACTAAACATTTCATACTATTATTATTGTGTGCGCTGACGCTCTCCGGTTGCGGTCTGAAAACGAAGATTAAACGTGCAGATCGTAAGTTTGCCATTGGTGAATATTACGATGCCGGCGATTTATACCGTCAGATATACCCTCGGGTGCGCAAAAGTGACAAGAAGTTGAAAGGACGTATTGCGTTCAATCAAGGTGAATGTTATCGTATTCTCAATAACACTCGTGCCGCAACGGCTTATCAACATGCTGTCAGCAACAAGTATCAGCAGCAAGACTCCATTGTATTCCTCCGTTTAGCCGAAGTACTGCAGTATCAAGGTAAGTACAAAGAAGCCGAAAAGAACTACCTACTCTATTTGGAGGCTCATCCGAATTACTATGCAGCAAAAGCTGGCGTTTTGTCCTGCCGTCAGATGAACGAATGGAAGAAATCGCCCACGCGTCACAAGTTGCAGTTGGCCAAAGAGTTCAACGTACGTCGCACCTCTAATTTTGCACCGGCTTATATCGGTAGCGAGGGTAATGCGATTATGTTTACCTCCAATCGGCAGGAGAAGTCATCCGCCAAGAAAACCAAACGCAATAGTCCCGTAACCGGTCAACACACCTTTAACCTATATACCTCGCGGCAAGATGCTAACGGCAAATGGGGTGAGATTGCTCTAACGGAAGGATTGTACGATGAATCGGCGGAACAGGAGAATGAGAACGACAGTACCGGTACGGCCAAGCAGACCACCTCTGCCGAGTTGGGTGTTTGCTCATTTACGGGTGATGGTAAGGTAATGTTTTTCACCTTCTCACAACCCATCAACGGGCAAGATTTAGGTGCCAAGATTTTCGTTTCTATCCGCACCGGAGGCGAATGGGGCGAACCTCAAGAGGTTAAACTCTTTGCTGACAGTAGTATTACCGTCGGTCATCCTGCAATCAATACGACAGGAGATACCTTGTATTTCGTTTCCGATGCACCGGGAGGAATGGGAGGTAAAGATATTTGGATGGCAGAAATGGATGGGGACACTTGGACCAATGTGCAGAATTTAGGCCCGTATATAAATACCACGGAAGACGAGATGTATCCGTGCATTCGACCAGACGGGACATTGTATTTCTCGTCGAACGGTCATCCGGGTTACGGAGGTCTCGATATCTTCAAGGCCGAACGCAACGACACCGCGTGGACGGTATTCAACATGGCGATGCCCTTTAACTCCAGCGGCGATGACTTTGGAATCACCTTTAAGGGCACTAGTGAAGACGGATTCTTATCTTCTAATCGTGGCCAGAAGAAAGGCTATGACCAGATATACGCATTCTGGTTACCGGCTTTAGTGTATGCAGTAGAAGGTAAGGTAAGTGATACCAATGGTGATCCTATTGTGGATGGTACGTTACGTTTGGTAGGTACAGATGGAACGAATAAGAAAATGCAAGTGCGTCGCGATGGTTCCTATCGTATTGACTTACGCAAGGACGTCAGATATGTTATGTTAGCCACTTCCAGAGGTTATCTGAATCGCAAGGAAGAGGTGAGTACGATGGGATTGAAGGATAGTCATACCTATACACAGAACTTCACTTTAGCTCCCATCTCTCGTCCGGTAACGATGGATAATATCTTTTATGAGTTCGGCAAATGGGAGTTAACACCAGAATCGGAGGCCGGATTACAAGGATTGGTTAAGTTGCTGAATGATAATCCCAATATCACTATTGAGTTGTCGGCTCATACGGATATGGTTGGTGACTCGGTATCCAATAAGGTGCTGAGTGAAAAACGTGCGCAAGCAGTAGTGGATTATTTGATTAAGGCCGGTATAGACAAAGAGCGTCTAACGCCTGTCGGTTATGGCAAATCGAAACCTATTATTGCCGACAAGGCCATTCACCAAAAGTATCCGTTTATCCCTGTGGAACAGGTTTTGGATGAGGCTTTTATCAAGAAATTGGAGTCGAAGAATCAGCAAGAACAATGTAACCAAATCAACCGCCGCACGGAGTTCAAGGTACTGAAGACAACCTATAAGTTGTATTAGTGAAGAGTGAGAATAACGAGTTATGAAGCAATATTTAGACTTATGTAAGCGAGTGCTGGCAGAAGGTGTAGAGAAGCACGACAGAACCGGAACGGGAACTATCTCGGTCTTTGGTCATCAGATGCGCTTCCACATGGAAGATGGTTTTCCTCTGCTCACCACCAAGAAATTGCACCTCAAGTCCATCATTTACGAACTGCTATGGTTTTTGAGTGGCAGTACGAATGTGCGTTACCTGCAAGAGAATGGTGTGCGTATCTGGAATGAATGGGCAGACGAGAATGGTGAGTTGGGTCCCGTGTATGGTCACCAATGGCGTAGCTGGCCGGATTATGAGGGTGGCACAATAGACCAAATCAGTAATGTCCTGCAGCAGATTCGCGCCAATCCCGACTCACGCAGACTGATCGTTTCGGCATGGAATGTTGCCGAAGTAGATAAAATGGCGCTGCCCCCATGCCATTCGCTATTCCAATTCTACGTAGCAGATGGTAAGTTGAGCTTGCAATTGTATCAACGCTCTGCGGATATTTTCTTAGGTGTTCCGTTTAATATAGCTTCGTATGCTCTGTTGCTGCAGATGATGGCACAGGTGACAGGACTGCAATGCGGAGACTTTGTACACACCTTTGGAGACGCACATATTTACCTGAATCATATAGAGCAAGTGAAGTTGCAACTGACACGTGAACCGCGACCGTTGCCTAAGATGATTATTAATCCAGATGTAAAGGATTTGTTTGGTTTCCGATATGAAGACTTTACCTTAGAAGGTTATGATCCGCATCCGCATATTTCCGGCGTGGTGAGCGTGTGAGGTTTCAAATTTATGATTTCAAATTTATGATTTCAATCATAGTAGCAATAGCAGAGAATTATGCTATCGGGCAGAAAGGCGATTTATTATGTCATTTGCCGGCAGACCTGAAGCATTTTAAGGAGATTACGAGTGGTAAAACGGTCTTGATGGGTGAGCGCACCTTTTACTCGCTACCTCGTCATCCGTTGCCTAATCGCCGCAATATAGTGTTGACAGATGTGGCCGGCAAGACCTTTGACGGAGCAGAAGTGGCTTACTCTATCTCGGAGGCAGTATCGTTAGTTGCCGAAGAAGAGGAGACGTTCATCATCGGTGGCGGAATGGTCTATCGCCAATTTATGCCCATTGCGGATAAGTTATACATCACTCATATTCATCACTCGTGGCCGGAGGCGGACACCTATTTTCCTGATATTAAGGATAGCGAATGGCAATTGCTCTCGACCGAACGTCATGAGGCGGATGAGAATAATCCCTATGCCATTACTTTTGCTGAGTATACCCGTAAATAGTAAATAAGAATAAGACAATGGATAAAAACACTTGGATCGGCTTTATCATCATAGCCGCAATTTTAGTAGGATTCTCAATGTTCAACCGTCCGTCTAAGGAGCAGGTTGCAGCGCAACAGCGTATTAACGACAGTATCGCTCTAGCACGACAGTTGGAGCAGGAGGCTCAAATGCTTTCGGATGCCCTTAGCGAGCAAACGAAAGAGACAACAGCCACTCCAGTCAATCAAGAAGACTTAGTTCGTCAGACAGCAGCTACCTATGGTGTCTTTGCACCGGCTGCCACAGGAGAAGCAAAGGAGACCATTTTGGAAAACAATAAGGTACGACTGTATATTACGACCAAGGGCGGTATGATTTCTCGTGCCGAATTGAAGGAGTACAGGGCGTATGGAGACTCGGTGAATAACTTATGCCTCTTCCGCGGTAATGAGTCAGAGATGACCTTTACGCTTATTACGTCCAACAATCGCATCTTGAGTACGAAGAACATGTTTTTTACGGCGCTTAAACCGAATGACCAAAACGTCATAATGCGTCTTAAAACGGAAGTAGAGGATGCCTATATAGACTTTGTCTATACTCTGCCGGAAGACGAGTATATGTTCTCGTTCCGTATTGAGCCTCATAATGCTAAGGCTATCCTGGCGCAGAACCTGACGTCGTTAGAGATGCAATGGAATCAACTTATTCCTCAACAGGAGCGCGGACGCAAGTTCGAGGAGCGCTATGCCCAATTGCAATACATGTTGACAGGGGGAGATATGGAGAAGTTGAGCGAGAGCAAGTCGGATAGTGAGAAAGAGAACAGCCGCATACGCTGGATTGCGTATAAGGACCAGTTCTTCTCCACAGTACTGATTGCTGACGAAGGTTTCTCCAATTCCGTAATGGAGTCTACACCTCAAGATCGTACTACACGCTATATTAAGGCTTACAAGACCAATACGAGTGTACCGTTTGATGTAGCTGCAGACAAAACGGTAGGGTTCCGCTTCTATATGGGGCCCAACCACTACAATACCTTGCGTGCGTACGATGCCGACTTGAGCGGTGACGCCCGTCTGCACCTCAAGGAGTTAGTGCCGTTAGGATGGAAGATTGTAGCATGGATTAATAAGATACTGGTCATTCCCATGTTCGATTGGTTTACGTCATGGGGACTGCATATCGGATTGGTTATCCTGTTGATGACCTTGGTTATCAAGTTGATTATTTTGCCGTTCGTCTTTGCTTCGTATAAGTCATCGGCTAAGATGCGCGTCCTGCGTCCACAGATTGAAGAGATTAACGCGAAGTATCCTCCGGAGAAGATGCAAGAGCGTCAGCAGGCAACGATGGCCTTGTATCGTCGTGCGGGTGCCAGTCCTATGTCCGGCTGTCTGCCGATGTTGTTCCAGTTCCCTGTTTTGATGGCAATGTTCTGGTTCTTCCCCACAGCTATTGAGTTGCGTGGTCAATCGCTCTTCTGGGCAGAAGATTTGTCGACGTATGATGCTATCTTATCGTGGCATCATCATATTCCATTGTTGGGTGATCACTTGAGTCTGTTCTGCTTATTGATGACGATAGCTAACTTCGGTTACACCTTTGTGACGATGCAGTCACAGGCTACGGATCCGAACATGAAGTTTATGAAGTACATGATGTACGCTATGCCGTTGATGTTCCTTTTCATCTTCAATGACTACGCAGCCGGTTTGAGTTACTACTACCTGTTGTCGTTAGGCTTCACCATCCTGCAGACGATGTGTTTCCGTTGGGCGATAGATGACAAGAAGTTGTTGGCGCAGATGGAAGCCAATGCCAAGAAACATGACAGTCAGCCGAAGAAGAGCGGTTGGTTAGCTCGTTTAGAACAGATGCAACGCGAGCAGCAACGTATGGCCCGCGAGAACGCTAAGGCACAGGCCAAGAAACTCCGTTAAGATGAAACTGCTTATTCTCGGACAAGGTAATGTAGGCACCCACTTGTATACGGCTTTTACAGCCAAGCATGTGGACTGTACCCTACACTCTTCGCGGGAAGGATTAGATAACCTTCCAGCGGCAGATTGTATTCTCTATGCCGTTCGTGACGATGCTTTGGAGCAGGTAGCAGCGCAGGTGCATACCGATCGTCGCGTACTCCATCTGCATACTTCGGGTACGATGCCGCTGACGGTGTTTGGCGACGATAAGCCGCATGCCGGTGTATTCTATCCGCTGCAGAGTTTTTCAAAGAATCGGCCGATAGAAGATTACTCGTCTATTCCCGTGTTCTTTGAGGCTCGCGGCATCGATGATGTCAGTGCTATTTACTCTTTGGCGCTGATGATTACCTCGCATGTGTATGAGGTCAGTCAACAGGACCGTGAGCAGTTGCATTTATGTGGCGTACTGGTGAATAACTTTCCTAACCTGATGTTCCGCATAGCCGAAGATATCGCTCGTAGAATACATGTGCCCTTCTCTACTCTGTTGCCGCTCATCGATGAGACCGCGGCTAAGGTGCATCAACTCTCTCCTTGCGAGGCGCAGACCGGTCCTGCCAAGCGCGGTGACCAAAATGTAATGAATCGTCATTTACAATTACTACAAGACCCTCAAATACAAGAATTATATCGTTTATGCAGTACGCTCATTCAAAAGTTGCCGTCTTAGGTTACGGCAATATAGGTCGCGCATGCGAACAAGCGCTCTTACAAGCTCCGGACATGGAGTTGGCCGGTATTTATCACCACAACGAGTTGAATCAACTCTTAACTAAGGCAGACGACATCGATGCCGTTCTATTGTGTACGCCTACGCGCGAGGTGGAAGTCTTTGCTACCGCCTTGCTTAAAGCAGGTATATGCACCGTCGATTCGTTTGATATCCATACACAGGTGCCTTGGTTGCGTCAACGTTTAGGTGCTGTCGCGCGCGAAGGCAAAGCTGTCAGCATTATCTCTGCCGGATGGGATCCGGGTACGGACTCGGTAGTAAGGACCTTGATGTTAGCTATGGCTCCTGCAGGTCTGACGTACACTAACTTCGGTCCCGGTCGTTCGATGGGACATACGGTAGCGGCCAAAGCTATATCGGGAGTGAAAGATGCGCTGAGCATGACAATACCTTTAGGTACAGGTATTCATCGTCGTATGGTATATATCGAATTGGAAGACGGAGCCGACTTTGCTACAGTAGAGAAAGCGCTACTGGCAGATGATTACTTTGCGCACGATGAGACGCATGTTATCGAAGTGCCGTCCGTAGCGGCTTTGAATAATGTAGCGCACGGAGTAGACCTGGAGCGCAATGGTGTAAGCGGAACGACGCATAATCAGCGTTTCCGTTTTACGATGGAAATCAATAACCCGGCTCTGACCGGTCAGGTCTTAGTCAGTGCTGCCCGTGCCGCTTTGCGTCAACGCGAGGCAGGTCAGTACGGAGCGTATACGCTCATCGAGATACCTCCCGTAGCTATGTTGCCCGGGTCGGCAGATGAGTGGGTTGCTCAATTAGTGTAATTAATCGGCTACGCGGTGGAAATAAAGAGAGCGCATACGATGGCTCTTTTCCGCGATAGTTAAGATAGAATCGGAGTTGTCCTGCACGAGATACTCGTGTGGGACTTCTCCTACTCCCTGGTCCTGCATGGCTATCTCCAGGAGTTTATTGCCTTTCTTGCGCCATTTGAACCATCCGTTACCGTGGAAACGTAAGTCCTCTTCCTGTACATCGTCCGCCTCGTTCCATTCCTTGCCCCAGAAGAAGTCGTCACCGGCATAGTCATCGTAATAAACCTTATACCATTGGGGATTGGCTTCGCTGGTCCATTTACCGACCATCAGCGTGTCGGCTACATAGCCGTCCTCAAAGACGACGAGGTTATTGGTAGCATCCTCATCGGGCGATGCCACATCGTGCATCGTAGGTTTCTGGATTAAGATAATCGCTCCCACCACGATGGCAGCGATGGCTAAACAGCCTATGAGAGTTAGGATGATGCTTGTTGAGGATTTCATTGCAAGATAATAACTTTAGCTTTCTGGTTATCCATGCCGGGCATCGTACGTCCGACGGGAGCATTGATATAGGTAGGATCGCAAACGGTATATTTGCGTCCGCGATAGGTCAAGTAATCGCCTCGTACTTCGTTGTTGAATCCGACGGCTGTAGCTAAGTGACCGGGATAATAGAGCAATACTACATCCAATCCCACCAGGTCGCGCACCAGACGCGAGAAGAGGATACTACGGTCCTCGCAATCGCAATAGGGATAGAAGAGCGTCTCTTGGGCAAAGAAGGCACGGTCCCCACCCCACACCTTATCATCGTACTCATAGACGAAGGCCGTCTGCACCCAGTTGAGCAGGATATTGACGGCATCCTTCTCGCTCATACCATCGATGGTCTTCTTGAGTTGCGGATAGAGGGTCGACTTAATCGATTGCTCGATGGGCGTATTGGCATAAGCTGCCCAGCGGGTAGTCACATCGCCGTTGATATAGGCACTTGGATAGGTGTTGAAGAAGTCGATGACATTCTTATTGACGCTTACCGAGCAGGTAACACCTTTCTTGGAGGTGAGTGTACGTTTGTCGGACGGCTTGGAAGTCAGGTTTTGCACCTGAGCTATTTGGAGCGACATACTCTTTTCCTTCTCATAAGCTGCCTTACAGATATGGAGGTCGCGCATCGTGCAATCAATGGGATAGAACTTAATGCCATCAATCACGAAGTAGGACATATTGCATATATCGAACTGGCTGGCAATCAAGAGGAAGAGTTTATTGTTTCCGGTAGCCATACGAACGCGATAACCGGATTGAGTGAGCAAGAATACCTGAGCGAAGACCGCCTCATTAGTCTTGCCATAATGTTGTTCGCAAGCCTCTTGGAGTAAGCGCATATATGCCCAGTCGCAGAGGTTGAGGTTCTTGCGAGCCTCTAATGCATTGTTGACAGTAACGTCATATTTGGCATCGGCGAGTTGTTTCCAAGCGTCAGCCAGTTGTTTCTCTTTGAGGCCTTTGAGTTGGAAATTATCGGGTGTCGGCCATCCAATCTTGACGGGTGTGCCATAGAACGTCATCGAAGCAGTTTGGAAAGCCTCATCTTCTTTAGGTTGCACCGGTGCGATAGGTGCGGGAGCCGGTTCGGGAACAGGCACCACAGCTACTACAGGCTGTACGGGAATAGGTTTATCCTCCACAGGAGCCGGAGCCGGTTGAGGTGCAGGAGCAGGTTGCTCTTCTACCTGCGGCTGCGGAGCGGGAGCCGGTTCTGGAGCCACTTCCGGAGTGACTTCCGGCGTCACTTCGGGCGTCGGTTCGGGAGTCGGCTCGGGCGTTACCTCAGGTGTCACCTGCGGCTGCGGTTCAAACTGTACGGGTTTCACTTCCGGTTCCACTGGTGGTACAACGGGTGCTTTCCCCTGGAACGCTTCCCATTGATGCTCCATCATAGCAGCATATTGTTCATTGACGCGCTTGCGGAAGGCATCGTATTCGGCCTGCTGATTGGCTTTAAAGCGACTAAAGCCGGCTTGCTGTTGCTGACGGAACTGTTCATATGCATCGTTCTGAGCCATAGCGAAAGCTCCCATCAGGGCAGCGATTAAGAGAAAAGAGAAGCGTTTCATAAACGTACTATTTTGGATTTTCGCTGCAAAAGTACAAAAATATTCGCAAATGTGCAAATATTTTAATTAAAAATTAAAAATTAAGTATTAAAAATTGCCATTCTTTAGTGGCAGAACATAAAGCCCAGATATAGTCTGGGGCCGGTGGGGAGAGCAAGAGTATTGTGATGAAACGCCAGGAGCCAATCGAAGCGGAAGGTCAGATGGACGCGCGGCGTGATGCAATAATCACAGCCCACATAGGGGGAGATATAGAAGAACGATTGCTTATGAAAGGTGCTATTGGCATCTTGCGCCCAGCTGTCTTGGTCGCCTTCCAATATATACAGTCCTTTCATAGCTCCACCACCGATGGTGCCACCAAAGTAGGGCCAAGCTTTCGGTAAGCGCCAGCAACAATCGGCCAATAATCCACCGTAGCCGGTTCGGATATAACTGCCGGGGCGGAGGATGGCGTGGCAGTCGGTCGTCTCGGCAGGCATGGAAGAGACGAACCCCTCGGAACCGATACGCAAATGCTGCCACAGGTGTACACGCACGGCGCCTCCGATACCAAAGGTAGCGCCTTGTGGGCTGGTGGAGGTGCCGGAAGGTGTCGTTGGCGCATGGGAATCTTTCCCAAATAGGTAACCGGTATGTACCATCATTCCACCGGAAAAGCCCTGATAGACCTTAGACTTATCGGTTTGAGCAGCTAAGGAGGCAACACAACTAAGCAATATGAGCAGGACAGTTGTTCGCATAAATCGGGTGCAAAAGTCAGCAATGTAGTATTAAAATGTATATTATATATCAATATATAATACAGTATATGTGATACAAAAAACAGTTCATTTTAGGCCAATTCTTATTGTCATAATAGTCTTTACTGTCGGTTGACTGTCGGCTCACCGTCGGGATTGGCCGCTATCAAAATAACTTGCCATTCCAAAGTATACGGAGAAAGTCAAAGAGATAGATTACTTCTATATTTCCTACGCGGCGCGTGATTGGATCACGAGACACAACGATACAACGACTATTTGGAAACTCTTCGCTATATTCCTTAAAATTACTCATATGCTTGCTTTGCACCTCTTCGGTCGATTTAATCTCGATACCTATTTCAGCATCTCCAATAACGGCATCTACTTCTTTGCCGTTATAGGTATGCCAATAACTCAGTTTCTTGCGATTATGCGAATAGCCTATATACGCCATCAACTCCTGTATTACGAAATGCTCAAAGCAATGTCCATATTCCGATGTGCCGGGAGCTAAAGAGGTACGGTTCAGCAGGTGATTATAGACTCCCACGTCGAAATAATAGAACTTCGGCGCTTGCACCACTTTGCGTTTCACAACTTTCGTATAGGCAGGAATAGTATAACCGATCAGTGTATCAGACAGAATACCGAAGTACTCTTTCACTGTCTTGGCGCTCACCTGACAATCATTAGCGATGTTTTCATAATTTACGATATCTCCGTCACATGTAGCCGCGACTTCCATGAACCGCTCAAATGCGTCTAAGTTACGCACCAACGATTCTTCTTTGATCTCCTCACGCATATAAACATCGATATATCCGTCCAACAAGCGTTCGGGTTTCTTTGCTAAGTAATGCGGCGGTAACATGCCGTACAGCAAGGCTTTGTCCAAGTCTAAGTCAGCTATCTCCGCACTCACGAAAGGATAGAAAAAGCACGGCAAAGCTCGTCCGCCCAAGGTGTTGTTGCCTTTGCGTTTAAGTTTGCGCGCACTACTGCCGCACAGTACGAACCTAAGACCTTTCTTCTGGATGAGACGATGCACTTCGTTCAGCAATTCCGGTACAAACGGTATTTCGTCTATCACTACAATACTGCCTTCCGGTTTGTCTTGCAACATCTCATACAGCAATTCCGGTTTTGCCCGAAAACGACGGCGCAACTTAGCATCCAACAGGTCAATATACACAGCATCCGGAAACTGTGCCTCTAAGAAAGTACTCTTACCTGTCTGACGGGCCCCAAAGAGGAATACACTACCTTCTAATTCGTTGTTTAACTGATAAAAACGGCTAATCATATTGCCTATATTTCTTTAAAATCTGAAGTGTTACTTCGGATATTTTATAAAATCCGCTGCAAAGTTACTGCTTTTTTTTGAATTGTGCAAATAAAATCTACTTTAAATAATATTTTTAATAAATTTGCACTATCCCGCAAATTTTTGGAGCCAAAACATGCACTATCCCCAAAATGTTTCGAGGCAAGATATTCACTGAGCGTAAAATTTACATCATGTCCCTTTGTTGGATGACATCCAACGCAATGAACGATGTTATAACCGACTGATAGTAAGAATCTTTTTGATAGTGGGAATGACGAATAAGAAATACCCTCGCGTTGGGATAAGTCCTAACGTGAGGGATAAAGTGACCGCCAAATAGACGGAATAACAGGAAGATTGTTTTATTGGGCTATTCCAAATAGTTTTTGTATGCTTCGTGATAGGCGTCAGCTTCTTTCTCGATGTTGATAGTGATTTTGAACGGGAATAGCGAATTGTGGCAGTGATAGATAAAGGTAAATGGCGAGAGCCGAGCGACCCTTTCACAAACAGAAAAGCGCAGCACTACACATGCCGCGCTTAAAAATAGAGCGTAACAAAAAGGTTATTTTACCTCTTGGCCACGGATGGTGTATATCTTCTCCCCACGGAGGATGTAGATTTGACCGTTGATAAGAAGTTTTTGAATCTTATCCATTGCCGGTAGGCTATTGGTAGTATTAAAATCCGTAGGACCACTTGTTTCAAAATAGCCATGCGTACTATCAATAGTTTCGGATTGACCGTTTTTCGCTTCCATGTCGAAACGATATCTCACATTCTGACTTAACCCGGTAACCGTAAATGCAAGCGCTACATTTTGAACATTATCTGCCTTTGCCGCCTGATTATGCATACGCGCAGGCGCATTATTGGAAAAGTCTATGTTAACGAGTTGTCCCGATGTGTTGAAAGTAAGTGTACACACTTTAATTGTTTGCGCCTCATCTGCCCATATAACTAAAGTATAAAGTGTAGCTCCATCAATAACCGGCCAAATGAATTGAGCGGCAATTCCTGTTGTATTTATAATCACAGAATCCAAAGTAGCATCTCCTGTAAATACAACATCTGTTTGTTCTGCGTCATTTAAGCTCTCGTCTTCGAAATACGCTACAAGATTTAGATCGTCTTGAATAGCCATGGTATACGGATTGTACGTTTTTCCATTACTCCAATGACTAAATTTATAGCCGGAATTTGGTATTGCCTTCAACTCAATATAAGTTCCATAATCATATGTTCCTCCTCCGAATACTCTACCCATTATATAATCAGATGTTTTCAGCGTTATGACACATTGTTTCATACCAAATTCTGCGGTGTATGAAGCATTACCGACCACATCAACTGGCCGTGGGTTCTGGGTGTTCCCATCAGACCATTGATTGAACTGGTAGCCTTCAAATGGCACTGCCGTTAATTCTATTATTGTTCCGTAATCATACTCTCCGGCACCAGAAACGAAGCCTTTCGAGCCATCGTTTACAGAAGTTGTAATAGTATGTTTGTCTATCGCAAAGGTAGCAGTATAAGTCACATTTTGTGTTACTATAACACTTCTCATAACATCCTTATTATCATCATCCCATTTTACAAAGTGGTGATGTGCTTTCGGGGTGGCATAGATGTTGACGGTTTCTTCCTCATCATAGATACCTCCACCGGAAACCGTTCCCATTGATTCATCTTCTGATTGAACGGTGATGGTGAATTGTAGTTTTTCAACGGTCAGTACACCGTTAATTAAAGTATACTCATAATTAGCAGCATAACCATCATTCAACAGGACTATCGGATACGTGCCTGCCGACGAATTTATATCTGCTTCACATTGAATAGTCGGCAGTTTTTCCAAAACATCAATAGTCTCTTCCAATTTGTAGCCACTGATACTTAATTCAAATTCCGGATTACGTTCGAGTCGTTTACGGGTAGCATCCAAAGCCTTAATAGTAAGAGGCGCTTTTTTGACTATCAAAGAGCCTTCTTCGTATGTAATGGCATAGTTTTGAGCCGTAGCGCCGGTAACGTAAACAGGATATGTATTTGCCGGACTTGTCTTTTTTGCCGTCGTGTATGCTTGCGGAAGTGAAGTTAATACATCACTGTTTTCTTCGTTCTTAAAACCAGAATAAGCAAACACAAATTCAGGATTATTCTCTCCATATTCACGAGAACTTGGTTGCGTCGAAATAGACAATGCCGCTTTATTGATTGTCAATACGCCTTTCTTGCAAATGATATTATAGTTTTCATCGGTAGTTGCAGTAGCCACGATTTCATAAGTACCGACAGGAGAGGTCAAGTTTGCCTCGGAGGACACTTGTATAGTAGCAGTTATCTCTGATTTTGTATCTCCATTTACAAATCCCTTATAGATATATGTAAACTCCGGATTCGCCTCACCATATACACGAGACGCATTATTGGCGGTTGCAGTCAGGTTAGCTTTGTTGACCTTTATCTCCTGCGAGGTAGAGGCTGCTAAGTAGTTTGCATCCTCATCCAAAGAAGCCGTTATTGTATAAGTACCTGCTCCGTTAATAATAGCGTTTGTACCAACAATCATCAACTTTGCCGGGTTCGAAGAAGTGAAAGTCACGTTTCCGGTATTACTCGTTGCCACCAAAGCAATTGGAGCATCTCCGTACGTATACTCATTCTCCAACGGAGCGAATGTAATTACTTGCGGAGCTTTAGCTACTACCAAAGACCTTTCTACAGGAGTTGCAGTATAATAGTTTTTGTTACCTGCTGCAGAGGCAGTTATGTAACACTGCCCTGCGCCTACAATTGACAATTGATTTCCGTTTATCTGCGCTACGGAATAATCAGAACTCTCATATTCGATATCCGCATTAGAATTAACAGTTGCGTTTAGAGTAATAGGCGCTTGTCCGTAAACACATTCCGGTAATTGAGGGAAACTAATCGTTTGATAAGCCTTTGTAACCGTCAATGTTTGTGAAACCGTCGGAGCAGCATTATAATATTCATTCCCTTCCTGCGTAGCTGTAATCTCTGTCGTTCCGGCTCCGGTGATATGAACTATATTACCATTGATAGTAGCGACCTCTGTATTACTGCTAACATAAGTTATTGTTTGACCCTTGTCCGTCTGTGCCGGCAGAGCGAAATCCGCACTACCATATGGCCGTGATTCAAGTGCAGATAAATTAATAGATTGATTTGCCTTCTTGATTGTAAGCGTTTGTGACACAGAAGCAGCTGCCAAATAATAGGCATTCCCCGGCTGTGATGCAGTAATTGTAACCGTGCCCGGTTTATGGATAGTAACCATATTGCCGGATATAGACGCTACAGAAGCATCGCTACTAGTATATGAGATAGTTAAATTTTTGTTACTTACCTGATTAAGTGCAAAAGGAGCATCTCCGTATGTTTTGCTTGCTAAGGCAGCAAAAGTTATCTCTTGTGCGGCTTTCTTAACCACAAGAGTCCGCGATACTTCAGCAGCAGCATAGTGAGTCGCGTCGCCGGCTTGCGAAGCAATGATATCCGTCGTACCGGGTTTTACTATAGTCACTGTATTACCGCTAATAGTAGCAACACTTGTGTTGGTGCTTCTGTAAGAGATGGATAGTCCTTCATTCGTCTTTTGGGGAAGAGTGAAAGGCAGATCTTCGTATGTCTTTTCCGGCAACTCACCAAAAGTAATAACTTGTGAACGTTTGTTAACCGTCAGCGTACGAGATACTTGCGTGGCTTCCAAGTAATCAGCATTGCCGACCTGTGTAGCAGAAATAATAGCGGTGCCGGGTGCTTTGATGGTTAATACGTTTCCGCTTACCGTTGCTACCGAAGTATTCATGCTCTGGTATGTAATTGTGAGCCCCTTGTTGGTCGTTTTGGGTAAGGTATATGTCAAACCGGAAGAATAGGTCTGTACCGGTATTTCCGGAAAGTCAATCACTTGAGCACACTTATTCACTGTTAGTTTGGCAGTAGTGGAGGTAACTCCATTACATCCATTGGATATATAACAGGTATAGTTACCCGCATGAGACGATTTGACTTTGGAAATAGTATATGTCCTGCTTTTCGCTCCGGAAATATCTGTCCCGTTTTTCTTCCATTGATAAGAATAACCATTATCGGTCACATTCGCTTCAAAAGTAACACTCTCATCAACTGTTTTTGTGCTTGTAGTTGGCAATGCCTGAATCGTAGAAGGAACAGCATCAACGTAGGTAATTGTTATAATGTCACTATATGTATTATCTTTGTTTAGCGCTCTGTACATAACTTTTCCCGCGGAAGGATTAGATTCTGTGTATTTTTGAGAAGTACAAGAGATATTGCTCCAAGACATGCCATTATCGGTAGATTTTTCCCATCGTTTGGGAGAGAAACATTCAATATAGATCGTCGTTGATTGATGGCTGCATACATTCTTATTAATAGTTTGATATATAATTTTAAAAGAAAATCTCTCTGTAAATGCACCATCTCCATCCTCTAAACGCCACGTGTGACTTCCCTCGCTTATATTTGAAGCACTTAGATCATATTGTCTATTATATTTAGTATAAACTCTTGTTAAACCATTTGATGTGGATGTATATGTTCCTGTTCCTATTGTGGTCGTATATCCTATTAATGCGTCATCTATCATAAAATGGTTTGTCGAATGAGGGCGGGTTCCATATGCGATAAATGAGATTGTACTATTTTTCGAGACAACAAAGTCAGTCCCCACATTAGTGCCACGAATTTTAATTCTTGTACTATCTACAGTTTGGTTTGCTGCTGTTGCAAATATGGCTATTGTCGATAATATTGCAATAAATAATATTACTCGTTTCATAATCATAAACTATTTAGTGTGATTGTTGCAGATACGGTATTATAAAAGATGCTGCGAGAGTCAGAATAGCTATTATTACAGCTACCCATGCAGAGCATGTTTGGGTTTTTGCTTGCTGTAATTCTTTTGAGCGACCTCCTCTTTTTATATAGTCATCAGCTTCTTCTGCCACATAAATAGTAGATAGGATATGCTCTTTTAGAAGCCTGTGATAATACCCCGTCAATTTACTTTCAATTACAGACAACGAATATGCATGGTTGATCTCCATTGCTGTGTGTCCAAAATCTGAATAATCTTTAGCAACTTCTTGGTCTACGTTGGCTAACACTATTTGCCTATCTTCTTGCAAGCGATTAATGGCAAATAAAATAGCAGACATTCGCTTGAAACAATCTTCTCCGCGACATTCGCTTACATCGTTTTGGATTAAGAGTCCTTGCTTTTCACCCAAGAACTTTTCGAATACTTTTTTGAGATTAACAATCTCTTTCTGATCTTTCAAATACGATAAGATTTGAAGATGTAATGCTTCATTTTTCATAATGACGATTAATCAATTTTGATTATTAAACTCTTCATTTAACTCATGTGCCTTTTCTTCAGCAGCTGCTCTTGTTAAATATTGGTAATCTGTTTTCTGGCGTTTGCCATCATTTCCAACCCGAACCACCTTGTAAAGTTCTTTGCCTATAGTGAGGCTTTCTTCCATAGGCTCTGCATAAAATACTTGTTTCATTTTCTTCTTCCCTAATTCGTGTCGGGCGCAACTTTTATTGTCTACTCTTTATCGGATTTTCGGCATGCTCCGTTTATTATTTCTCTCCATTTTATTATTCGGCAGGAGGGTTTGCCGGTTCGTTATTTCGTTCAATAAGGTCAATTTCGAAGGCGTATCAAGTGCGCATTAGGGGCGCATCGGAGGAATCACGTATCCTGCCACACCCTATAATATACAAAGTATATTATCCCGTGATTTTGATTTTTTATGGTTCGCCTACACAAAAAAATACTGCTTATGCTTTCGTACATACGGGTGTCTGGCATAACCCACGAATAAAAAAGCAAAAGCAGTACATACCAAAGTATGCACTGACGCATTGCCAATCTAATTCGTTGTTTATAAGCTGCCAGACTTATGTATGTACAGATTGGTTCGTCAGTATAATATATGTGCGTTGCAGTATCGCAACCAAACTATCCGCTGATAGTTGTCTGCAAAGGTACAACATTTTTTTGAGATATGCAAATTTTTCTTTGATTTTCTCAAAAAAAGCCTTCAGCTAGCACATAAACATATACATTTACGGACGTACTGCTTTTGCAAATGATTAAGTATTAGAAATCTTTTTTGATTCCTTTAACGCGAACTACATACTGACTTTGTAGCCAGCCTGTGTTGTCCATAATGACACCCTTGTCTTTTCCGTATCTCCGTAGAAAGAAAATGGTATCCGTCCATAGAACATCTGCTACTGATTCACAAAAGAAGCCAAATATCTTTCCGCTCGGGCATCTAATGGATTGAGTTTTTTCATCAAAGATATAGTTCGCATCTATCAGAATTCTCCATTCGGAATTCGCCGGCAGATGTAAATAACCATCTGACTTACGATACTCACCAAAATCTTCTTCATCCCACCCTTCTATATACTGTACCTGTGCATCACTCTTGATGTCAAAATACCAGTACACATCATACTTTGTCGCATTGGGATCATAATTCCAATGATAACTAGTTTGACCGCTTAGGATGTCATAAGTGGCATTATCTGATGCAATACACGCCCACGTGCCTATAATAGAGTTGCGTGTGAACAGCGTTGTGTCCTGCGATGATGTAGGAGGTTCTGACGGTGTTGCTTTCTCACAAGAAGCAAACACAATACACATTGCGCATGCAAGTGCGAAGAAAAATTTTGTTTTCATTATGATACATAATTAAGGATTAACAGATAAGTGTTCGGACTCCATCAGAAACAATAGCGCATGCCGATGGAGGCACCGAAATCAAAGAAATGATGTAGGCAGCGATCTGCGTCCACTTTGACGACTTCCTCTCCTATTATTCCATCTCGAAATTCATACTTATCGCTGAAAGCCAAGCCATAGCCCGGACGGATATCCAAACTGAGCACAAAATGTGACCAGATGAATTCCATACCCATAATGCCGTTAACACCGCATTTGCCTAATATCGGATTACTATCGCCCCATCCAAAACTGGCGAAATCGAGCGATTTCATTAAACCCAACGACACACCACCTCCACCAAACATGGCAAACGTGCTACTTCCGGCAGAACCGAGTTCCTTCTGATAGACGATGTTCGGGTTGAGTTCAACGGTGAAGTTTCTCCAGTTATAACTGTCTTTTATCTCCGGACCCATCGATAATTTGATGTCGTCTTTGGTGGGCGACAATTGCAGTTTGATGGCCAAATCGGCCTGTAATGCCAAGCCGTCTACACCGAAGATAAAACCTTTGTAGGAGGCGCCAAACATGTTTCCGACCATACCACCGACGCTGTGCGTATAGCTGTCGCCGCCACCAGTATGGCTTCTACTGTAACTGCTGTGGGAACGACCACGACGGTTACTACGATACCCCGCAGCGTCCATGCTGCCTGCTACACATAAAAACATGAGCACAAAGAAGAATACTTTTTTCATTGTTGTAAAGATTAAATAAAGGATTAATAAACAAATCAGCGGAACCCATTCGGAATTCCGCTGCAAAGGTACAACAAATATTTGGAATACGAGAAGTTCTTATTGCTTCTTGTTACGTCAGAAGGGTGACAGTTTGGAGGCCGCCATTGTTTCCGGCCACATATGAGACGGAAGTATGACCGGTGAGTATCAACTGGTCTATATAGAGAGGCTGACCCGTCAGGAAGAAAGTAGCGACAAACGAGTCACCAGCAGTCAGTTTAGAATTGACAGCCTCCACTACCTCAAAACGCATATCCCCCATATAGCGAAAGACACACCGGCGATTGGGTAGCCATGTAACCTCAAGAGTCTGACCGGGTTGCAAGTCCTTAGTATGGATACCCTCAGCAATAAAGGGATTACTGCTACCATGCTCACCTTCCTTTAAGCGGGTAATATAATCTTCCCAATCACGCGAACCGACATAGCGAGAAAGGATATTGAGCGTAGACAGACGGGTGTTATTAGCCCCTTCCACGTACCCCCACAGCCGTTCCAGAGTGCTAAGCGCTAAGTTCTCATGCAAACATAACCATATTTGCGCAATAAGAGATTCAAAATCGGCAGGGGTAGCCGGATGTGTACCAAAACGCGCTTCTACATCTTTGCGGAGCTGGATGACCTCGGGTGCATTCTTATTCATGTGTATGTAATTTTACAAATCCGCTGCAAAGGTACAACTTTTTTGGGATATATGAGAATTTCTTATTATTTCTTTTGTGAGAGATAAACGATTATTACTTATTGTTCGGTAAAACGAGGGCTAACGAATCATACAAATGGTCATCCAGATTGAAATAATTCATGTAGGCCTGCATAAACTCTTCATGCAAAACGGGATCTTGGATAGAGTGTTCGGTTTTCCTGAAGTTGTCGTTCAGTCCTCCATCGTAAGCACGGGCCTCTTCTACGGTCTTAATCTCGCCGCGTTGGACGGCTCGGCGGATCGCGTCTTGGTGGGCAAGGTGAAGAGCTGCCGCTTGGCGACGAACGACTTCACGCGGAGAGGGAGTATTAGCCCGGATAGCCAACGAATCAACAAGGTGGTTAAGCGAATCGATATTAGCCGAGAGGATTTGCTCTTGGGCGAGGTGGTTTTGCTCTTGTGCACGATGGATTTGCTCGGAACGCTGATAGACGGAGAAGAGGCCACCGATTGCTGCACACAGGATAAACAGCACAACGAACGAAACAGGAAGACCGATACGCAAGCAGTCGGCTCTCCTTATAGAACGCATGATGCGCGCGCATGATGGATAACGGCGTTCGGGCCGGAGGCAAGTACATCTGCGCGCTATGAAGCGATAACGACGCGGGAAGAGGAGTCGGATGATTTTGCCGACCGAATAGATATCCGCACGGTTGTCTATCGCTTGTCCCGCCAACTGTTCCGGCGCGATATAGGCCATAGAGCCTGCAGGCTGCTTAAAAGTGACGTAATCATCCGTATCGGACACACCGAAGTCAATCAGTTTGACAGAAGAACCGTTTCGAGTGATGAGGATATTGGACGGTTTGATGTCGCGGTGGATAACCTGACGCTCGTGCAGAAAAGACAGTGCGTCAAGGAGTTGGAAGAGGATGCGTCGGCGTACTGTTACAGAGGGTCGGGAGACAAGGAACTCCTCCAATGTGATGCCGTCGATATACTCCATTTGGATGTACCACCCTATTGCATCCATGTGCCCGAAATCGAGCAGACGGACAATATGAGGATGATCCATACCTACGCCGATAGAGAACTCCTTGCGCAATAATTCCACATAAGGCGTAGATTGACGGTACGGCTCAGCTAAGGCCTTAAGGATGTACCTGCGCCCGAATCGGGTAGCAACATAAATGGCGTTATAGCCCTTAGCGGACAATAACTCCGGCTCCGACCACACATCCGAGAACTCGGGCGTGATGGGAGAGAGAATAAAACTATTTATCGGAGAAGATGTACTCATAGACCTTGACGGAAAAGAGTTTGCCGTTGGGGAGGTAGTTGTATTGCTTAGCTTTGGTGCCATCGGCGTTCCATTCGTATTTCTTAATACGCGTAGCACGATTGCGGTCGTTGTACTCGACTTCCTCAATGACTTTGCCCGTCACGTCATCGTATTTGCTGGTGACGCGCCATTTCTGGCCATAAGTGGCATACTCAATCTCTTCAACACAACGTCCCTGGTCGTCATAGACTTTGATACGGTCCAGCCAACGCGTTTTGGTCTTGTCATCGGTGTTCCACTCCTTGACCGTAAGGTTTTTCTTTCTCTCGCGTCGGGCCAGTTGTTCGGGAGTAAGGAGAGACTGGGCCGCTAAAGGAGCCAAAAGCAAGGAGCAAAGAGCAAAGACAGATATACTAAAGAAGCGTTTCTTCATAATTGCATGATTCAAATTTCAAGTTTCAAGTTTCAAGTCTTACCAATCCAAGTTATAGGTTATGCCGAGAGTGTGCATATAGAGTGTTTCTTCGGTCAGTTCGATATAACCTTTCTTCTTCGTAATATTGATATCGCGGTCGTAGCCATAAGTGAAGCGGTAGAAGAAATCGAGGCTGCTCAATCGGCTTACACGCCATTTGACACCGGCTTGCGTACGAACGGAACTGATGAACTGCTGTCCGTTACGCTGCTGGTACTCGGGTGCATTGAGCGTATTAATCAGTTCCACCCACAGGTAGGGCTTGACAGGTTTGCCGGGGAGAAGTCCTTCCGCGCCCACACGGCTACGCAAGAACCAGTCGTATTTATTCTTTTCCGACAGGTTCACGCTGTCCGTACGCATATCCAACTGCGCTCTCTCGCGCACGTAAATCCTCGCATAATCAAACGTATAGGAACCCGTTACGCTAAAGAACACACGATGGCGAATCCACTTGTTGGCATTGGCTTTCTTGGAGTCCGACCATGTGCTGTCTGCACCGATGATCTTGAGCGTGTAGCCCAGGTCGAGTTTGACGTATTCAATGGGTTTGTAGCCGAGGTCGAGGGTCGTATAGGACTTGCGGAAATAAGGACCGACCATCGAGTTGTAGGCATCAAACCACAAGTCCTCACTTACGCCCAAGCGCAAGCCATTCCGCCACTTTTTGTTGAACGACGCGCCGAAACGCAACTGTGCCACATCGGACGTGGTCTTCTCTTGGCTGGCGTAGGACCAGGCGTGAGCCTGGATAGAGTACAGAATACAGAATACAGAGCACAGACCTATTATGAATGAGCGTTTCATTTAAACTTTGTGATTTGGTCAATACTATTAACGGTTTTTCCTTTCTCCAGCGGATAGGTCATCTTGATATATGCCACATCACGAAGGAAGTCGATATGTCCTATCTCGATGTCCAGCACCTTGAGTCCGGTGCGCTCTTCGAGGTCGGCAATGAGGGCGGCACGGTTCTGAGGCTTGATATTCTCTATCTTCTCGTAGAGGATAATCTTCGTCGAGATACGTTTGCGTCCGTTCCACAGTTCAAAGCCCCATGCCAAAGCCAACATCAGTACATTAGCCAAAAGCAAGAGATACCATGCCAGACCATCGGCCTTGAGACTCAGCGAGTTGATGACCGAAAGGGCAATAATGAGGAACATGTAGTTCATCTCGCGAATAGGTACGGTCTCCGTGCGGTAGCGTATCATACCGAAGATGGCGAACAGGCCAAGCACAAAGCCCGTCTGGATATCGAGAATCTGCATCAACCACAACAGCAAGAACATACCGCTGGCAAAGAGCATAAACTGGACATAATAATCGCGGCGACGGCTGTAGCGATAATAGATAGCGTAGATGAGAATCCACGACACCAGCAGGTTGAAGAGGAACATCAACGGCATTGTAATCAGGTTCTCACTCACATGCAGCAAATCCGCAAGTGAGTGCATCACATACGAGATACTGTCGCTGGTACCAAAACGGGCAGCGATGTCCGGGTCGTTCTCCAGAAACTCCAAAGTCGGGTTGGCTAAATCTACTTGAAAAAGCATATCGTTAAACTTTAAACATTAAACATTCAACATTTTCTCTATCTTTCGAATCTTCGATTTGAATCGATTCTTCTTTATGTTGGGTGTGGTCAGCGCTGTGCCGATACAGTATTTACTGATTTTGAGCGGATGAAGACGTAAGTCCAACATAATATTCGTCATCTTGGAAGGCACATTGCCGTCGCGTTTGAGTTCGATGATGACGAGGTTGGTGAAGGTCTTTTTATCGCCGCTGATAACATTCTCCCACACGAGGTCCATGTCGATGGTCAGGCGTTCGGTCTTAGCTTTGTTAACCAGCGTGATACGGTGGAACTTAGTCCATAGGTGCGGACTGAGTTCAGCCCAAGCATAGCGGCTTTTCGAAGCTATAAAATCCTCCACGCTCCACAACGAACGTTTGCCTTCGCCAAAGGTCTCACCTGTGATATCGAAACCAGGTACCGAGATGCGTTTTTTCTTGGTTCGTCCTTTGTTGTTCTTACGTTTAATCTCCAAGAACGTCAAGTCGCTATCCACATACTGCCTCACGCGTATCTTCTGGCGAACGAGTTGTCGGTCATGGTGACGAACGTACATATCCAGCGTATCCGTATCGTAGTACATCGTATCGTAGGTGGCAATCCGTTTGCCGTCTATCTCCTGAACGAAATAATCGGCTTTGGCGGCCTCTAAGATAAGCGGAAGAACCGCTATCGACACCGCGTATTTGGTGTCGATGCGGTTCATCAACTTTACACTCTCCATCTGCGCCAGACTAATCGGCTCAAAGGATTGTACTATTTGAGTTATACCCTGCATATACAAAATTCGCTGCAAAGGTAGTGTTTTTTTTTGACATATGCAAATTTTACCATCCTCCGGGCCATCCTCCGCCACCGGGACCGCCACTGGAACTACTATAAGAGGATAACGTGACGGACGAGCCTCCTGTAGCTGTAGCGGGATAATACCCTACTCCGTCAAAGATAACTGTACCACTTGCGGTGACACCCGACTTGAGTGTTAGAGTAGAGGCACCAGAAACGACCATCGTACTACCACCGGAAGACGGAGTCTTGAAGGCAAACACATTGCTTCCTACCGTCAGAGCGTACCAGGTGTTCTTGCTCCATGAAGACGCTTTGTAGCACGTCTGCGTGAGGCTGGCTCCGCGCTCCAGACCGCCGATGGCCACGATTGTACCACCGGAAACATATAGTTTCTTCTGCTCCTCAGTATTGGCATCGATCGCCACTTCCGGCGAAGAAGCACCGATGGCATACACCAGACCACCTTGGATATAACAGTTGCCATTGGCATCAATACCATCGTTGTTCGTGGCTCGTGCATAAACCATACCACCGCTAATAGTGAGGTCAGAAGAAGCATTGAGCGCATCGTCATACGCATTGACTGCCACTTCTCCGCCGCTGATGGTCATTGTTGATTTACTCTCTATACCTTCGCCTCCGGCACCGGTAGTGGTTATAGACACCTTACCTCCTGTGATCGTTACCGTTCCGTCAATCTTAATACCCTTAGGCGAAGATTTATAGTTAGTTGAATATCTATCCAGCGTGCTCGAATTAGATACCACACTCAGCGAACCGGTGGACGAAGCCACTACGGCCTGACCGCTGGTAGAGATAGTAATAACCGCCGCATCGCTGACAACGAGCGTACCGTCACCGCTGATGCCCTTGCCACCTGCACCGGTGCTGGTCAAGTTAAGCGTACCGCCGCTGATGGCTATATTGCCGTCGGCACTCAGTCCCGCGCAGGATTTGGTCTTCAGTTCATCGCTATCCCATGCGCCGCCACCGGAAGTAGTAGCAGAAATTGTACCACCGGTGATATACATATCGCCCTCGGCTTTGATACCCTTCGCTGCTGCCGCCGAGACGGCAACGGTAATCGAACCACCGGAGATATATACATTGCCGCTATCCTCGCCATCATGGTTGGTAGTCTGTCCCGTTGAACCGGAAGTCGTGTCCTCGATATCACATTGCAGACCGTCATCACCGATACCGCTCAAGCTAATCGTGCCGCTCTCCATCAAGAAGAACTGTTCACAGTTGATGCCGTCGCCTACCGATGAAAGTACATTAATGGAAGCATTCTTGACCGTGATATATTCGCCGGCCTTGATGCCGTGCTTGACGTTACCATACACATTGAGCGTACCATTCTGCTTAAACTCGGCGTGACCTTTGATATACAGACATCCTTTCTGGCTGCCCGAAGAAGCATCGCGCAAGGTGCTCATTGTTCCAGTAACGACCTTCACATCAATGCGTTTGCTATTCTGCACATGGATTGCCGCACCCGAATAAACAGGCGTTGTATTGGTCAACGTCAGACCATTCAGCGCAATGGTCGCCTTGTACGAACCGGAGGTGTAGAACTCCCCATCGCTCGAACTACCCGACAAGGTATACGTAATCTCGGTCGCCAAATCACTGCTTTGTGCGATACTCACGTGTGCGCCCGATTGGGTGATAGTAAGGTATTGGGCGATATTTCCTGCTACGGTGATAGTCGCTGAAGAACCATTATATACCACACTCACCGCACCGTCCGTCACGGTTGTTTCATCCACATACATATTGCTTATCTCACTCAGCGCAAACGCTTTGTTCATCACCGTCAGCGTTGAGCCATTAGCATACGGCATCACCCAGCTTGTGCCGCAGGGAACAGATAGGTCACGTTACCTACCTGTACATTTAGTGTCTGTGAAAAGGACAATGTTACAAAGTACAAAGTACCGATAGAATTATCTTTTTCATTTTTGTATTATCGTTTGAGCGTTTTTACCATTTGAAATCACATAAGCCCCTGCGCTAAGTTGCTGTGCGGCTTGTACAAGGTTTGCAAATGTACCTAAGGACGTGCCGCTGATGCTATACACCTGCACAGGTTTGTCTCCGTCTAACACATTATCCAAGGCTAAAGTCTCACCATCTACGGAAAACTGCATACTCGCTAACTCAGTCATGGTGAAGTTCACCGTGCCGTCATCGTTAGTTACGATCAACTTCGAACCACTCACCGTTGCCGTCAGGTTACTCACCGTCAGCGCCGTGGTCGTCCCGCTTGTGTTCGTAAATACCAGATACGCGTACTCTCCGGCCTGCGCTATTACCATGCATACAAGCATTGCTAATACCATTCCAATCTTTTGCATAAGTACCTCCTTTTTATAAGATTAAAAATCGTTGCAAAAATACAACTTTTCGTGCACATACGCATTACCCTTTTATGAGAAATCATTAACCAAAAGTACGATTTTATGCTAAAAAACTTGCATATATCATTTTTTTATTGTACTTTTGTGCCGGATATGATATTATTATGAATACCAAGCAGAAATTTGAAGAGGCGCTACGCACTATCGAAAAGTCTGAAATGATTGTGCTGCGAGACATTCATAGTTTTCCTGTTTACGGGCAAGATATCATCTTTCCGTATCTGATGATTTTTATCTGTCATGCAGGTTCATCCCGGGCATTGTATAATATGCAGGAGATTCGATTTCGAGAAAATGAAGTAGCCATCATTCTTCCTAACCATATTATCCATCCTATTGAGAGCAGTCCGGATTATACCATTACGGTTATTATGCACTCCTTGGCTTTTGAACAGGAAATGACCCAAAGAAGGATGACGCATGACCGCAATAAATTTCATGAAAGTCCTGCGTGCCTATTAACGGACGAAGAAATGGCGCAATACATGAAAGCGGTAGATATGTTGGAACTTATTAGCAATACGCCTGTTTCCCGTTATCCGCATCGCCACGATATGCTTATGGCGCAGACCGATATTATGGTAGAAATGCTGGATGCTTGCAGACGTGAGATCGACGAAGAAGAAAGGGCTGTCAACCGCAATCGTTCTGTATTCAATACATTCTGCAACCTGCTGGCAGCGCACTACCGCGAACAGCACGAAGTGGCTTTCTATGCTGAAAAAGCGCACCTTACGGCACGCCATTTCTCGGTTATTATCAAAGAGGTAGTCGGCATCTCCGCCAGCGATTATATCGAGCAATACCTGACTAAGCAAGCCAAGAACCTGCTCTCCACCCGCCCCGATCTATCCGTCCAGCAGATCAGTTATCACCTCGGTTATGCCGATGCCCCTTCTTTCTGCCGTTTCTTCAAACGCCTCACCGGACTTACCCCAAAAGACTTCCGACAAACCGTTAACTAATAATATATGAAAAAACTAATCTTCTTAGCATTGGCGGCAATCAGTTTTGCTGCATGCAGTAATCAACCAACCGTTATGGAAAACAAAGCAATTCAAAACATCATGACACGCGTGTCGGTGCGTGAGTTCACCGGCGAGAAAATCTCTCAAGAACAGTTGGACACGCTTCTTCGTGCCGCGATGGCCGCTCCTTCGGCTATCAACAAACAACCGTGGGCCTTTATCGTAGTGACGGAGGAAGAGAAGATTGCAGCGCTGGGAAAGGCTCTGCCCTACTCTCGTTGCAGCAACAAGCCTGCTGTAGCTATTATCCCGTGCGGAGACCTGAGCAAAGCGATACCTGGCGAAATGGCCAATTTCTGGATTAACGATGTATCGGCAGCCACAGAAAACCTGCTATTAGCCACACACGCGATGGGGCTTGGCGCCGTATGGACAGGCTTGCATCCCGATATGAATCGTGCGAAGATGGTTCAGGAGATGTTGGGGTTGCCGGAGCATATAATACCTTTGTGCGTAGTGCCTGTTGGTGTGCCCGCCGAGAAACCGGAAATCAAAGATAAATACGTACCGGAGAATATTCATTATAATGCTTGGTAATTATGGCAACGATTTATGATTTCACGACCCTGTCGAATAGGGGCAAAGAAGTAAAACTGGCTGATTACAAAGGTCAAGTAATTCTGATTGTGAACACCGCCAGCAAATGCGGTTTCACGCCTCAGTACGACGGATTGGAGGCACTATACAAGAAATACAAAGAGCGGGGCTTTATCATCCTCGGTTTCCCTTGCGACCAGTTTGCCAACCAAGAACCCGGCAGTGACGAACAGATTGAAGAGTTCTGCCGCCTCAACCATGGTGTGACCTTCCCGCTGATGGCAAAAAGCGATGTAAATGGTGCCAATGCTAACCCGGTTTTTGAGTTCCTCAAAGCAGAGGCGCCGACCGAGGAGTATAAGGGGCTGAAAGCTAAAGCAACCCACGCTATGCTCAAACGTATCAGCAAGAGCGTAGAGAAAGAGAGCGATATCCTGTGGAACTTCACCAAGTTCCTTATCTCTAAGGACGGCAAGACCATCAAGCGTTTTGCGCCGGTGATTGAGCCGAAAGATTTCGAAAAAGATATCGAAGCAATGCTGTAGCGGCGAGTCAGGCAGCCCACCAATTAGTGTGCGGAGCTGTACACTATAAAATTAAAGAACGCGCATACATACGTACGCGCGCTCTTTATTTAGACTAGGAGAGGAATTACCACTGAGTACCTAACATTCTCAGGTAGCTCTTGTAACGCCACTGCGCATTCTCCTGAGCGGCGGCGAAGAGCTCGTCGCACAGGAGAATGGCATAAGGGCGGAAAGACTACCAACCGCAGGCTCTGGCACGCAAATGGGTAATAAGGTACGCACGAAGAATGTGTGCATATATGGGGAACACAGTGTATGTAATACGCTGTGTTTGTTTATGTATCCTCTGCTAAGGCGGTCATACAGGATTTGTTTCTCTTTTTATTCAAAACAAAAGACCGTGAGCGGAGCGAAATAATCGACAGAGCAAAGCGGCGGAGAACCAAACAAGCCCTAAGCGAAGCGAAGACCTTATTGAGAAAGAAAAATCACTTTGCCAATTGCTCCACGATTTTCGCAAAATCGGTGGTGCGGACGTAGGCTTTGGTTTTCTTGTCAATAGCGACTTCACGCAAGAGACCTAATTCGGTGAGGTGTTGCAGATCAGCACGGGCGGTATGAGTCGTGACATTGAAACGTGTGGCGACCTCTTTGACACGCATATCCAAGTCGGCGTTCTCGGAATATAGACGCAGCAGATATGCTTGGCGATCATTGATTCCCTCTATAGCAACGAAGCTTTTCATTGCTCTGCGTTTTTTCTCCTGTTCAGTCAACCATTGCTTCAACTGCTCGTACGCTTTCTGCATGGCATTGAGGTTGTAATGAATAAAATAGGAGATATCATTCATATCTGCCTCCGTGTAGATATAAGCTTTTTCATAGCTTGCCTTGCTTTTGTATATTACCCGCGAGATAGACAGATATTCCGTCAACCAATATCCTTTTTTAATCATGTACCAATAAAACAATGAACGTGCTGTACGACCATTGCCATCCACAAACGGGTGGATATATGCTAACATGAAATGAATGATAATTGCTTTTATTATCGGATGGATAAAATTCTCCGTCGAGTCATCATTGGCAAAAGCGCACAACTCTTCCAACATCGGTTCCACTTGCGCATACGTGGGCGGTGTATGCACTATAGTACCGGTTATGGAATTTTGCACGACTACATCATCAGATGTTCGGAAAGTACCTTCCATCTGCGCGTCATCTAATGTCCCCTTGGATATATAACTATGTATTATCTTTATATTAGGCACGCTGAACTCGTCATTCTTGTGCTCAGATATATAGCGGATGGTCTCATAGTTATTAAGAATCATTTGCTGATCCTTATTTACCGGAGCCTGCTGTTTCCGAAGCATTTCCTTTGCCACTTTGCGCGTAGTATTAGCTCCTTCCATCTGACTTGAAGCGATTGCTTCTTCCATGATAGAACTTACCAGATACATTTGCTTGTCTTGCTCCGGAATAATAGATGCCGAATTAAGCATGCCACCAAAATTCATATCGAACTGGTTGAGCAGGGCATGCATTTTGTCTGTCGTAGAATATGAAAAAGTATATTGACCGAATTGCAATGTTTGTATCCGGGCAATACGCAAAAACTTGATTGCTGTCCAAAATACAGTTTGGTCTATCTCTTTGGGACAAAAGTACTTCGCTTTATCCCAATACAGGTATTCATTATTAATCCGCTTGATTAAAAGCTGGATTTCAGGATTTACCAATAATATAAATGCCTGTTGCCCGATAGCACCTGCTTCGGAAGGAGAAAAAGATGGAGCCGGTTCTACTAACATATTAATATATTTTATTAAATCGGCTGCAAAGATACTACTTTTTTTCGATATAACCAAGCAAAATAAGGAAATTTTGCAAATATTTCCTCATTTTTCTCTATTTTGGACAGTTTTTAGGTAGAAACTCAGCCAAATCCATGTTTTTTTTATAGATTTGGAGAAGAACCTGGGTGTTCTTGATATTTACGTCACTCGAAAGATTTGCTAAAACCAGAGAATTATCATTTGAGTATAATAAGCGCAGTACACATAAAAAATCCCTTCTGAAGAAGATCAAAAGGGAATCAATCACGTTTACCATAATAGTGATTATCAGTGAATTGGAGCAACAAACCCATCTCTAATCAACGCTGCATCAATGGTCTTGCATAAAGTATTAATTGCATTAAACATATCACAATATAACTGATATGAACGTTCTATTTTTCCTCCTAATCTCCAATGTGGGAAACGATTCCTATAATTATCAATAAATTTTTGATCAATAAAGCCATGATTGTGTATGATCAAATTGCGAATATCCAAATAGCAATAGGCATTATTAAGAATAGTATTTGATACTCTAATTTTTGTATAACCAATGAGTGCTTGCATTAATTTTCTACTACTAGCTATATTTTCTACTTGGTTGTAAACTCTTTTTACTATTGTTTTTCTGATTTTAATTGAATTATTTAAATCCGTCAATTCTGCAATAGGTATTCCATCTATAACTTTTGTTTGATCTATACCATTTAATATACTTATGCTATTTGCGTTGTGATTTATCATTTCTTTAAGAACACCATGAAGATAGTTTGTCCATAAAACATATAAATAATTTACAGCATACTCAGTCATTTTATTGCGAGTTTGTCCAACAACACTCTCATACTGTCTTACTTTGTGATTAAGACGAGGATGATCTACCACAGTCGTAGAGAGAACTTCAGCAATTGTCTTAGTTTTATCTCCGTTTCGATACTCATGTCTCAATTGTCGACCGGTTTTTATCAAAGAAATATCCATCAATTGTAGAGCAACATCTAACCACTCACTTTCACCACGGAAAATTTGGTATGCTTTTGTTTCTGCCATAATTATTTACCCTCATTCGTGTCGGGTACAACTTTTAAGGTTAATAATGTGTTTTCTAAATTGCGATGCAAAGTTACAACTTTTTTTTGACATAGGCAAATAAATATTCCGATTTAGACGGAAATGCAGGGCAAAGGCGGAATACAACGCAAAAATCAATTCATTTCACTTGCAAAATCAAAACATTATTTGCTTATCTCGAAAAATTATTGTATCTTTGTGCTGATTTTTGGGAAAAATGCACTTTCTTTGTAAGATTTGGGCAGGAAAATCGTATTACATATAGAGAGCCTATATAAAAGGTTACGGAACCAAACATGACTCACGAGCAGTTCACGCAAATATATTTGCCGTTCAGCGGAAAGATGTATGCACTGGCATACAACTTACTCCGTAACCGTGACGAGGCGCGAGACTGCGTGCAAGATGTGTACTCCGAGTTATGGGTCAAACGTGACACCATAGAGCCGGACAAACCACCACTTCCGTTTGTTTTAACGATGGTGCGAAACAACTGCCTTGACCGTCTCAAGTCCAGAAGTGCACAAGCAGATGACGAAACCCTTGAAACGCTTTTAGAGCACAACACCGAAAATCAGATTGAAGCGGCAAGTGACCTCAACGCAGTAATACAACTGATTGACAAACTGCCAAGCGACCAACAAATCATAATTCGGTTACGCACCATTGACGGACTGGAGATAGAGCAGATACAAGAACTGACTCATTTCAGTCGCGAAAACATTTACACCTTGCTATCGAGAGCAAGAAAAACATTAAAAGAACTGACTGCAAAGTTATGACATACAACATGACCATAGAACAAATCAAATCGTTACTCGCTCGTTTCTACGAGGGGCAAACGACACCGGAAGAAGAAAGGCTGCTGGCTGATTTCTTCCGTCGTGAGGATGTGCCGGAAGATTTGCAGCAAGACAAGCAACTCTTCCTATTGCTTGCGCAGGCCTCCGACCAAGAGATGCCGCAAGACATAGCCGAGGAAATCACCGCTTTTGTAAACAACCTCGGGCAAACGAAGATACAACCACTTATCCCTGAAGACAAACAGCGCAAAGGTGTGATTTCCCGTTTGAAAACACCTCCGAAGATGTGGTATCGAGTCGCGGCAACGGTGGCTATTCTTCTCGCGATAGGTGGCGGTGTGTTATTTCATCAGCGAACATACACAACCGACCCATTCCGCGACACATGCAAGACACCGGAAGAAGCTGCAGCAGAACTGCACAAAGCCAATGCGATAATTACCAAGGCATCGCAGCAATGTTTAGCCCCTACTCGCAATGCTTTTGAGCAGGTAGAAGACACAAAAGAAATAATCAATAAACATATAACATTCTAAAAACATATAGTTATGAAAAAGATTATTATTGCAATCTGTATCCTTGCATGTGCAATGTCTACGCAAGCACAGAACAAGATATTTACCAAGTATGCTTCGATGGATAGCATCAGTTTTGTCTGCATCAACAAAGCCATGTTCAATCTTGGCTCATCTTTCATAAAAAAAGCGACAGGAGATGATTCCTTAGGGAAGTTGAGTAATATAGACAAACTCCTTATCATCAGCGCGGACAGCAAACAGGGCAAGAAACAGATAGACAAAGACATCAGTACGCTTTCTAATAGCGATGAATATGAAATCCTAATGACTAGTCATTCCGAGGAAGGGGATAATGTGTTCATCTTTTCCAATAAGCGCAAGCCGCACGAACTGATCATCGGCTCTGTCGGAAAACTGGATAGTTCGATGATTGTCATCGTCGGCAATTTCACAAAAGAAGAAGTCGCCAAGCTGATGCAATAGGTTATCACTCTTTTCCATAAAGAAGGCTTTGTAGCGACCGTTCTGCGGCTATCAAAGTTTTTTACCAAATTTCTTCATACCATAGTATGTAGAACGGTTGCTCTATGCCCTTTACCCAATAAAAAACAGACAAACAATGAAACACACTATACTTTTCGCGGCGATGCTCTGTGTAGCAATGACCGCAGCGGCGAACAATGCCAAAATATCCGGTCGTATCAAAGACGCAAACGACAAGTCAGCCATCATCGGCGCAACCGTCTTGCTGATGCAGGACACGGTGCAGATAGCCGGAACCACCACCGACAACAACGGCAAATTCTCCCTTGACGCGGACACCGGAAACTATATACTGGAACTTTCCTATATTGGTTATGAAACAATCCGCATGGCTCTTACCGTGAACGACAATACGCATATAGGCACGATACAAATGCAAGAAGGAGCAACGGAATTAAGTGAGGTAGTCGTGGAAAGCCAAGCCATAATTCAGAAAGTAGATCGGCAAATCCTTCTGCCATCAAAAGAGCAGATGCAGGCTTCCTCAGATGGCGTTTCTCTGTTACAGAACTTGCAAATTCCGCGTATCGTGATTAGCCCGATTGACAACTCCGTCAAAACGCTTTCTGACGAGAGTGTGCAGTTACGCATCAACGGTGTAGAGGCAAGCACATCGGATGTGAAAGCCATCAATCCGAAAGATATTATCCGCGTGGAGTACCACGACCAACCGGGTGTGCGCTACAACGGTGCGGCTGCTGTCGTTGATTACATCGTGCGCAAACGAGACAATGGTGGTTCGTTAATGTTGGCTGCCACCAACGGCATTACCTTGTCGGGTGTCGGCAATTACTACCTTGCAGGCAAGGTGCATTTTGGCAAGTCTTCTATACAAGCGGTCGCCAGTTACTCACCGAACGATGTGTTCTGGAATAGGTCAAATAACGAGATTTACAACTTTTCAACCGGATCTGTCGTTAATGAGGAGATAGGCAATCCTGTGCGCACGAAAAACCATCCGGTCAATGTGACGCTCAATTACAACTGGACGAATGGCGATAAGAATATGCTTAATATCCGTTTGCGCGATAATATGGCGCACACGCCCTACGCTGCCACCGACCGCGATACGCGTCTATATCAAGCCACCGATTCCTTTACCATCAAAGACCACGAGAGCAGTCAATCACAATCGCCGTCGCTGGACATTTACTATCAACACAATTTAACGAACAAACAGCATATCTATTTAGATGTGGTAGGTACGTACATCAGCAGCCATAGTAACAGACGTTTCCAACAAACGCCATTGGGTGCAACGCTTGCAGATACGACGGATGCTTATTCGTCGGTTAAGGGCAACAAGTATTCGCTTATCGGTGAGGCAATCTATGAAAAGGAATGGGAGAAAATTATGTTGACCGTTGGCGCGCGGCACAATCAGCAGTGGGTGCAAAACCTGTATAAGGGACAAAGTGACCAAGGACCAAGTACAAAGGTTTCCATGACCACCGCCGAGACCTACGCGTTTGCAGAAATGCGTCACCGCGTAGATAAATTCTCGTATGTGGTAGGTATCGGAGCCATGCACACCCTTATTGAGCAAGGCGGGCAAAAGCAAAGCACATGGATAGTCCGACCGCAACTGACCATGAGTTACGATTTCGGCAAAGGCTGGTTTTGGAAATACAAAGGTTTTGTGTCAGGATATCAGCCTTCGCTGTCGGAGCTCTCCGATGTGTCACAACAGATTGACAAATATCAGATTCGTCGCGGCAACCCAAACCTAAAACCGGTAATATATGTTTCCAATGAAATGGAATTGTCATGGCAGAACAAGTACGTCAATCTGAATATTTGGGCGAACTACTCATATGACCACAAGCCGATTATGGACGATACCTTTGAGGAGATAGTGGACGGCAAGGCGTACGCCATACGTACCGATGACAATCAACGCGGTTTTCATCGGCTGCGAATATCGCCGAGCGTGCAAGTCAAGCTGTTGAAAAACAAACTAATGTTCAATGTGACACCGTTCATTAATTACGCCGTCAGCCAAGGCAATAACTACGAACACCGGCATTTCAATCCTGGTCTGCGTGCCGGTATCTTCTACCTGCTGAAAGGTTTGAGGTTCTATATGGATGTGGTTACATATCAGGACAATCTTTGGGGCGAAACGCTCACGCACGGTGAAATCAGCCATGATATCGGCATCAATTATAATTATAAACTTCGGGATTCTTCAAAAACACGCTTGTATGGAGTAACAGATTTGGGCTTTGGTGTGATGATGGTGAATCCTTTTCTGATGCGAGGGCAGACCACCACTTCCAAAGATTTGTCCGCATTGGCTCCGTCGGAGCAAGTGGCAGTCATGCCGGACTACCGCCAAGTGCTGATGCTCAATTTTAACGTCAGTCTGGACTTCGGCAGCAAACACCGCGAGAGAGGGAAACGCATCGATAATGAGGATAATGAGACCGGTATCCTTAGTGGCGCGAAATGATATGGATGCGCGGGAATAGACGCGATTTATTTGCACATAGATGTGCAAAGCATAGACGCTATAATTTAGTAACGCGCACGACGTGCGTGCGCGTTACCTTATTTATTTTACCAAGCGGTACCCAACATTCTGAGGTAAGACTTGTAACGCCACTGAGCGTTTTCCTGAGCGGCGGCGAAGAGCTCGTCTGCCTCTTTCGGGAACTGCTTTGCTACAGAAGCGAAACGAACCTCACCCTTGAGGTAGTCTTGGAACTTATCCCACTGCGGCTCTTTGGAGTCGAGCTGGAACGGGTTCTTGCCTTCTGCCTCGAGCTGCGGGTTGTAACGCCAGAGGTGCCAGTAACCGCACTCAACAGCTTTGGCTTCTTCGGCTTGCGATTTACCCATACCGGCTTTCAGACCGTGGTTGATA